>JACDJA010000122.1_pt1 | contig 108209 bp, 105 predicted proteins | sample 7449241 | NCBI WGS metagenome assembly JACDJA01 (sample SAMN14253289, study PRJNA609438) | sludge metagenome | isolation source: initial anaerobic sludge | collected 2018-12-20 | reverse complement strand
CATCAGTTGGCTCAGCTGTACGATGAGAACGGCCAGAAGCTGTTCAACTCAGTCATTGTGGTCACCGACCGTACGGTGCTGGACAGCCAGCTTCAGAACACCATCTACCAGTTTGAACACGCCCTGGGAGTGGTCTGCCCGATTACCCGGGATGTGGGCAACCAAAGCAAATCCGAGCAGCTGGCCGAGGCGCTAGCCGAGCAAACCCGCATTGTTATAGTGACCATCCAAACCTTCCCGGCGCTGTTTGATGCGCTGGATAAGTACCCCAGGCTTGCCTCTGGCCGCTATGCGGTGATTGCCGACGAAGCGCATTCCTCCCAAACCGGCTCATCGGCCACCAAGCTCAAGGCGATTCTTGGAAGCGACCGGCCCGAAGGCGAAGACATCAGCGCCGAAGACATGCTGGACGCAGCGGTGTCCTCGCGCAAACCCAGCCAGCAGATCAGCTACTACGCTTTCACCGCTACTCCGAAGGCCAAAACCATCGAACTGTTTGGCCGGGTACCCGATGCATCATTGCCCAGAAGCGACGACAACAAGCCCGAAGCCTTCCATGTGTATTCCATGCGCCAGGCCATCGAGGAAGGCTTTATTCTGGATGTGCTGAAACGCTACACCACCTATGCGGTGGCCTGGAAGTTGGCTCATCCAGACGAAGGCGATGAAACCGTGGATTCCAAAAAAGCCCGCACCACGCTGGCCAAATGGGTACGCCTGCATCCCTACAACATCAGCCAGAAGGTGGAAATCATCGTTGAGCACTTCCGGGCCAACGTGAAGCACCTGCTCGACGGCCAGGCCAAGGCAATGGTGGTCACCAGCAGCCGGCAAGAAGCGGTGCGCTATCAGCTGGCGATGCAGAGTTATGTAAGCGACCAGGGCTACACCGATGTTCATCCCCTGGTGGCCTTTTCGGGCAGCATCCTGCCTGATGACCATATCCCCGAAGAGGTAACCGAAACCAGCACCCTGCTGAACCCGGATCTCAATGGTCGTGATCACGCCAAGGCCTTCGATACCGAGCAGTACAACGTGATGATCGCCGCCAACAAGTATCAAACCGGCTTTGATCAACCCAAGCTGTGCGCTATGTACGTAGACAAGAAGCTTAAAGGCGTGGACTGCGTACAAACCTTGTCCCGGGTGAACCGGATTTTCCCGGGCAAGGAAACCTTTATTCTGGATTTCTTCAACGACGCAGACGATATTCTGGCGTCTTTCCGGGAGTATTACACCACAGCTGAGTTGTCCGGCGTGTCGGACGCTCAGGTGGTCTACGACCTTCAGGAAACCCTGGATGCCGAGGGCATTTATCACTGGGGTGAAGTCGAAGCTTTTGCTCAGGCGTTTTTTGACCCCAAAGCCCAGGCCTCCACACTGAGTTATTACTGCCACCCGGCCCGCGAGCGTTTCACCAAGCGCTATAAGCTGCTTCGCGACGAACGAGCCAGTGCCAGGGCCGCTCGAACCCAGGCTGAAACAGACGGAAACACGGTTGGTCTGAAACAAGCTGAGACACTGTTAGCCGAGATTGGCAAAGGGCTGGATCAGCTCGACTTGTTCCGCAAGAATCTCACCGGCTTTGTGCGCTCTTACGAATTCCTGTCACAAATTGTGTCGTTTGAGGACGCAGAACTGGAACAGCTGTGCGTGTTCGCCCGAACCCTGGCGCCACTGCTGCGGCAGGAGTCGTTGGATGATGACGACATCGACATTTCCGAGGTGGAGTTAACCCATTACCGACTAACCAAGCGCAAAGAGCACGAACTGAAACTGGCGGATGATCAGGGCGAGTATAAGTTGGATCCGATTACCGGTGTCGGAACCGGAAAGCCGCACGATCCGGAGAAAAAGCGTCTTTCAGAAATTATTGAAACACTGAATGATATTTTTGGTGCTGAGGTGAGTGACGAAGATCAGCTGCATTTCGCCCATGGGATTGCAGACCGGGTGCGCAGGGATGGACCTGTGATGGCGCAAGTAAACAGCCATTCCACGGAACAGGTCATGCACGGGCTATTCCCTAAGCGATTAACGGATCTGGTGCTGGACTCCATGACGGATCATGAGAAATTATCGATGGAGATACTGGAGAGCGATGAGAGCCAAAGAAAGTTTGCTCTGTTGATACTGCGGCTATTATCGAATCAAAATTTCACTCAATATACCTAGCGGCCATATTCGTGAAATGGCCATTCATTCTTCCGTTACAGAAGAGAGCAGGAAATTTCACCGTCAGGTATATGCTGCTTAGTGTGGTTGTTGCGGTAGGCGCCGTGAAAAACACAGTGAATCAAAGGATTTGATTGAATAATGTTTGATAAGAAAAAGATAAAAAAAATCCTCCATGATTCGCCGGGACTCACGGGTAAGCAGGTTGCCAGGGCTCTTGGCGTGACTGACAAGTCTGCGTTTAACAAGTTTCTATATGCAAACTCTGAAGGGTTTAAACAGGACGCCGACTGGAAGTGGTATGTGGTCGATGATCATTACGTTTTGGACTTGATCGCTCCTTCGGTGTGGATACGGGAAAATGAATTTGAAGATTGTTTGTCAGCCGCTGGGTGCTTATTAAGCTCGCATGCGAACAAATGTGTAATACGCTTCCCCGAAAATTGTAAAGTTCTCCTGATTGCTGGAGCGCGAGTGATTGCGTTGGCAAACCAAGCCGCCGCTCGAGGCAAGTTCATCGAGTTAGATTTTCGTAAGTGCCCAGGCACAAAGCACTATCTAGATCGACTAGGGTTTTTCGACCATTTGAGCCACAGTGTCTCGGTACTGCCCGCAAGACCTGCCGAATCTAAAGCAAAGCAGTATCATGGCAACAGTAAAAACCTGGTTGAAATTGCGTCAATTGATCTTGACAACTTTGACTACTCCCTACCTAAAAACCTTACTCAGCGCTTTGCGTTCCACGCCGGCGAAAGCTATTACCAGTCAGCCTTTACGATCTTTTCTGAGTTGATTGGTAACGTGCAAGAACACAGCGCTACACCTCTGCCTGGTTTCGTCGCACTGCAACTGTACAAGGGCAAGCGACGCCATATCCAAACTGTAATTTCAGACAGCGGCTTGGGTATTGGCACTACGTTGAAACGCAATTTGAAAAAGCACTATCCGGAGCTTTTTGAGAAACTGGAAATGACCAGTGTTGATACCGACATCCAATTGGTTTCGCAGGCACTGACGAAAGGTGGATTAAGCCAATTCGGTTCGAATCCTGATGAAGCTGCAAGGGGACTTGGGCTAAAGAGAACACAGAGTCATGCCGCTAAATACGATGCTGTAGTCGTTGTTCGCCAGCCAAATTTCGAATTGAAAATCGTTTACAAAAATGGGGTGCTAGCTAAAATTGTTAAAAAGAAGGGGCTGTCGAGAATAGAGGGGACGCAAGTTTGCTTTGATTTTTTCCTAGACTAACATTAGCATGATCTCCTTAAATTAAACCTGTTAAGCAGGGGACCATGTTAATAAAACTACTCGAACTTACCGATAACAACGATCATCCATTCGGCAACGTTATGGGTCGCGAGGTGTTTAAGCGGCTTCAAAATATTGTAGACGCTAACCCAGGCAGTCGATCATTTGAGATTTCGCTCGAAGGTGTCGTGGCCACCGACTCCTCCTTTCCGAGAGAGAGCGTTATCGCTTTAGCAAAGCAGCTTCGAGGAGAGAAGTGGTTTTACATCTCCAACGCAGGCTCTTTGGATCTGATTGATAACTGGGACTACGCTGCTCTAGCGAAACAGCAATCCTTGATACTCATAACTGATAAGGAGACGCGAGTCATAGGGCCAAATGCGAAGACCTCTACTAGAGAGCTTCTGGATTATGTCTTGTGTCAGAAAGAAGTAAGTACTGCAAATGTAGCTAAGGCGCTTGGAATATCTGTCCAAAATGCGAGCACGAGGCTCAAAAAGCTTTCCAATGAAGGGCTTATTATTAGATCTGAGGCATCCTCCCCCACTGGTGGGATCGAATTTCTTTATTCAGGACCGCAATTTTCTGCTTAAACAGATTGCTTTACCCAGAATTAAGGTGTAGATTTTAAAAAAGTTGGCGAAAGGGCCCATTTTTTTTCAATCTTTGGTTAAACAGATTTATTTAAGGAGAATCTTCAATGGCAACAAACCCACCTAAAGGTGATGGTCACCGCAATGGCGCAGTGCGTGATCGCTCTCAAACCCAGACTTCCAGTGGTCATTGGGTGAAGCGTGATGCCGATACCGGGCGCTTCATGGATGTTAAGACTTCTGATAAGACGCCGTTTAAAGGTGTGCGGAAGGAGAAAAAGTGATGGCCAGCGGCAAGACCCACCTTGCAGTCGGCGCAGCGGTTGGTTTAACCGTTGCACTGACTGACCAGAAAAAACACAAAGTTAGTCACAATCCAAGTACTGGCTTAGCGTTAGGTGCTGTGTTTGGAAAGCTTCCAGACATTTTGGAGCCTTCGCTTGGCAACCCTCATCACCGTCAATTCTGCCACAGCATTATGGTATTGGCTGTGCTGGGAATTGGGCTGAAGCGCATGTATGACTGGCATCCTGAAAACAAGAAGCAGCAATGTCTCAGAGGTTTGGGGCTGATTGCCGGACGTGCGTATATGAGTCATCTATTGTGTGATGCTGTTACACCCCGTTCATTGCCGCTGTTTGGCAAAGTGTAGGGGTGACGACAGATGGTTGTGGAAGTTACGAGGCACATCAAGGAGACCGTAGGGCGTGAGCTTTGGGCCCGAGCAGCGGGGCGCTGCCAGTTTAGTGGTTGTAATACGCTTCTCTATAGGTCGGCAGTGACACTGGAAGTGGTCAACTTGGCCCAAAGGGCGCACATCTACGCATTTTCTGAGAATGGGCCTCGAGGCTGGGGACCATTTAAAACCGACCTCTCTGAGCTCAATGATGTTAGCAATCTTATGCTGATGTGCCATGGTTGCCACAGAAAAATTGACCAAGAAGGTGGCAGCTTTCGATACCCCGCCGACTTATTGATCCAGTGGAAAGCCGAACACGAGCTGAGAGTTGAGGTGGTAACAAGTATCGCCCAAAACAAGAGATCTCATGTTGTTCTGTACGGCGCGAATATCGGCTCTGAAAAATCGCCGATTGAATATCACTCGTGTGTCGAGGCGATGTTTCCGCAGCGGTATCCCGCTTCTGAAAGACCTGTGAAAATCTCTATGAAGTCCGAGCTTAGAGATAGCTCAATTCAATTTTGGCAGACAGAATCACAGCACCTACTCAAAGCTTTTCAGCGAAAAATACTGCCATTAATTGAAGACGATTCTTGCAAGCATTTTTCGCTCTTTACGCTCGCTCCTCAGCCTTTGCTTATACAGCTTGGCGCATTGCTTACCGACAAAATAGATGTTGAAACTTACCAGTTGCATCGAGAGCCCAAGGGGTGGTTCTGGCAGGACTGCGAGGACGGCTTTGATTATGTTGTTCATAAGCCGGCTAACTTCAATGGTGTGCCTGCGTTGATCTTATCCATGAGTGATCGCGTTTCTCACGAGAGGGTCACCAGAGTCATTGCGGAAGAGGCATCTATATGGGAAATCACCATTGATCTCCCAAACAATGATTTCATGCAGGCTAAACAGCAGCTTTCACTTTTCAGGCGGCGTCTGCGGGAGCTGATCGTTGATATTAAGGACAAGCATGGGGAGTCAACTCCACTTCATGTTTTTCCGGTAATGCCTGCTTCATGTGCAATTGAGTTGGGGCGGATAAGGATGCCCAAGGCTGATATGCCCTGGCTAATCTATGACCACGACATGGAAATGCAGGAATTCGTAAAAGCTATAGAGCTGAAAGGTGATTTACATGTCTGATAACCAAAGTAATGAAGTGCTAAAAGGCATTCTTGAAAAAATAGAACTACCGAATAGCGCTTATGAGCAGGCGGAAAAGCGATATAAAGATATTGGTGATTGGTTGCACCGACCGGAGTCGAGCTGCGTTGAATACGACCCAAATGTATTCTCGCAAGGCTCATTCAGGTTGGGAACAGCAATCAGGCCAGATTCTGATGATGAATATGACCTTGATATGGGGTGCAATCTGCAACAAGGCTTGAGTAAGAGTCTGATAACGCAAGAGCAGCTTAAGGCTCATATTGGTGGTGAGCTAGAACTTTACCGTAGAGCACGAGGCATCAGGGAAGAACTTGCTGAAAAAAGACGTTGTTGGCGGCTCGAATACGCTGATGGCCTGAGCTTTCACATGGACATCGTCCCATGTATCCCAGAAAGTGATGGCGGTAAAGGAATTTTGAAGGAGCGCATGGTCGCAAACTCGCGGCTGGATGAGACACTAGCTCAAAATGTGTCCCAGCTTGCCGTGTCGATCACCGATAACACAGATCCCTCATATAGGGTTATGACCGATAGCTGGCGCACAAGTAATCCTGAGGGATATGCTCGCTGGTTCGAGACTCGCATGAAAACCGCGCAATCGGTCATCAGCGAGCGTGAAATGAGCTTTAAGGCCAGCATTGATAGCCTGCCTTACTATCAATGGAAGGTGCCGCTGCAACAAGCGATTCAGTTATTGAAGCGCCACCGCGATACGATGTTCAAGAATAATGAAGAGAGCAAGCCCATTTCAGTGATTATCACAACCTTGGCGGCAAGAGCTTATGAGGGCGAGACAAATTTAACATCTGCCGTGGCGAATATCCTGGCGCATATGGGCGACTACATTAATACCGCATTGCCATTAGTGCCCAACCCCGTCAACCCCGTCGAGGATTTTGCGGATAAGTGGTATGACGATGGATCGGCTAAATTTGAACTGCGGGAGAACTTCTACAAGTGGCTTTATCAGGCCAGAGCCGACTTTAAGGCATTATGCGCCAAGCATGATAGCCAGCTTGTGGTTGAGGCGGCGGATCGGGGCCTGGATGTCCATCTAGATAAAAGCTCTGTGGCGCGGGTTTTGGGGCTGTCTGCAACTGTGTCCAAGCCTACCCAGCAGATACGCGCCTCTGATCCTAAGCCATGGTTTGATAGATAAATGCGGCAATGGGACGGTATAGGACTAGAGGACTTCCTTGCGGCTCACCCGAGAATCAGGATCATCGAAATCAGTGATGAGCGGGTTGAGCTGGCAGGTGAGTATCAGTTAAAAGCCCAGCTTGCCGGCGGTCATCTCGTTGATCAAACGTACCAGATCAGATTGGTTTGCCCGCGTGATTACCCGAAAACGCTGCCCACGGTATTTGACGAAGGAAGATACTTTCCGCGTAACCAAGATTATCACACGTATTCTGATGGCTCTTTCTGTCTAGCTTCAGAAATCAGAATAAAGTCGCAACTATGCGATGATCATTCATTAACGGCATTTTTTGAGAAGATCATTGACCGGTTTTTATACGCAGTCACGCACCGCATAGAGTTTGGGGCTTTTCCTTACGGCGAGCTTGCCCATGGCGAACAGGGTTTGATTGATGATTACGGGGAAATGTTCGGTCTTAGTGGAAAGTTAGCAGTTATGCGGGCATTGCAGGCTCTTGGAAAACGTAAGAGAGAGGCCAATAAGTTGCCATGTCCCGGTGGTTGCGGCCTGAGATTGGGGCTCTGTGACTATCGCTTTTTGTTAAATCAGTTTCGTAGTGTTGAGCGTCGCAGCTGGTTCAGGCTACATTTGACGGAATCGTTCAAGCCGTTTGAAAAACAAGTGGGTAAGAAGAAATCACGCACTGCATAACGCCGACCCAGCCTTTGGTTCAGATAGAGTCGGTGTAAATCGTATACTTGGGCAATGATATCGCGTTCACGGGCTACTGCGCATAATCTGACGTTATGGTGTAACCAAGGCCTTTGGGGGCTTCAATCTAGAATAGAGGGAAATTAACTTGGATCTGCGACGTGACAATATTGACGCCCTGCTAAATGATAGCATTTCATGGGCCCGCACTTGTCGACATGGCCCCCTGTATGGTAGCGCCAACGACGGCGGAGGCATAGCTCTAAGAGTTAACTACGCTGAGTTTGAAGGCGATAGGTACTCGATGATCACAATCACCAGGGTGTCCATTCCAGAAACCCGTCAAGGGCAGGGGCTCTATCGAAAATTTCTGTCAGAGCTGGACTCGCTGGGCACATTCGGACTCCGCTGCCATTCAATGACCGAAAATGAGTGGTTGGCAGATCGCCATAGAATACATGGTTACAAAGAAGTCGATGAAAGCGGCACTCCAAGTTTTTACCAGGTTATAGGAGAACCCTTGCAGCCGTTACCTGAGACCTCTAGTGAAAACCGTCACCCAGAGCTGGAAAAACAGCGAGAGCATAAACTGAAAGCCAGGGTTATCAGGCGTCAGCTTGTCTAGCCCCCTGTAATCCCCCAACCCCAGACAGAGAAGGGGCTATGGGCAGTCTTGGCTATCTTCCGCTTACCCTAACACCTTTCTCATCAAGCTGATGGCTGTTTGGAGTTCTCTTGGCGATAAGCCCAGTCTGGCGCTCACTGCTGCTTGGTTTGCGCCGTCCAAGCAGTGGCACCAAAGCAGAGCATGAGCGGTCTCCAAAGATTTAAGGCGCTCCTTTTTTTCCTCGACATAAATCCTGTCGTGACGCTCTGCCAAAACGTCGATTATCACTTTCGCTACCGGGCTGTTCATTTCATCGGCCTTCATAAAAAATCCTGCAGTTTTGGTCACGTTGGTTGTAAACAACAATAATTATACGAGCCAAAAGGGCGCTAAATTGGCGCTGTACACACTTGTAGAAATATGCGCGGCAGAATAGAGGAGCTGTTGCTGGAGCGTTCTTTTGAGGGGCAGGACGCCTTGTTCATGGCAACGAATCTTGGAGACTCCAATTCACCAAGGCGAAGTTAAAGCAATGAGCGAGTCCGGAGTGGTCAGTGAGGGCAGGGTGGGTCAACGTGGCCAGAGTGGCCAGAGTGGCCAGAGTGGCCAGAGTGGCCGGAGTGGCCGGAGTGGCCACCCTGTGGATAACTTGCGATGACCCCTGCGTTCGGCTCCATCAAAAGGCTCCACTAACCGGTGAGGGTTGGTTCCGATTTGATCTATGCCCGCATTAAGGCGTTTGTGGTTGCAGTTATGGTTAGCATACACGTTGACTGCGTTTGCAGCGGTCTTCAGGGGGTGTAATTTGACTTTGTGTCGTGTGGTTACAGGTGTGGTTATTTTTTAGGGTTGGAAATTAAAAAGGCCCTACGCTCTCACGTAAGGCCTTGAAAAATATGGCGCGCCCGACAGGATTCGAACCTGTGACCACCGCCTTCGGAGGGCGGTACTCTATCCAGCTGAGCTACGGGCGCATTCGAATGCGACGGCTATGCGTCAATTTCGAGTGCGCAATCTTACGTGTGAGAGCGTGCAGTGTCCAGCCCCGCATTTGTTGTCGGAGCGGCCTTTTTTATGGAAAAAGGGGCTCAGGGGTAATGCTGGCCAATGTGTCTTCGTTACTGAACGACACTTCGCCATCCTGAATCGTTACCTGGTAGTTCATATTGCGCTCTGCCAGTCCGGCGAGGCGCTCGGTTGATTCTGCCGGCAGGTTGATAATGGTGAGGTTATCGAAACGGGTCAGTTTAGTCTGATTCTTCTCCAGCCACAGGGGCACGGCACGGCCTCCGTAGGCGTACAGAATAACCTGGCGGGCGCGGTTGCAGGCTTTGCGCAGGCGGCTTTCATCGGGCAGGCCGAGTTCAATCCACAGTTCGATTTCGTCACTCAGGCTTTTTTGCCAGAGTTCGGGCTCGTCATCTGTGCTCAGGCCCTTGGTGAATTCCAGGTTTTCATTTGCATTCAGGGCAAATGCCAGCAGGCGAATCATCATGCGCTCGTCATTTTCTGACGGGTGTTGCGCGATGGTGAGGTGGTGATCTGCATAGTAATGCCTGTCCATGTCAGCAATATTGAGTGTTGCTTTGAAAACGGTTGCCTTGAGCGCCATGGCTGTCCTGCATTGGTATCGGGATGTTGGTTTGCGTTAGTGTAATGCAATTCCTTCAGTGATGAGCATGACGGCATGCCGATGTTGCGCGGTTTTCTGGTTCTGGTTCTGTTTTTTCTGTTTGGCGAAGCTTTGCGCCTGGTGTTTCTGATACCCGTCAGCGGCGGTGTGCTGGGCATGATTCTGATGACATTTACGCTGATGCTGAGGGGCAGAGTGAGCAACGCCCTGGCGTCGGCCAGCCAGGGGCTGATCTCTGTGCTGGTGCTGCTGATCATGCCGGGGGTGGTGGGAGTGTTTTTCATGGCTTCGCAGTTCTCCGGGCAATGGCTGGCGGTGGCGGCAGCGCTGCTTGTGGGTACCTTTCTCAGTGTTCTCAGCACCCTTCTTTTAATGCAAGGCCTGGTTCGCCTGAGTGCACGGGGCCGCGCGAATGATTGAGCTTGTCGAACGTTTTCTCGCGGTACCCGATGCCCTGTCTGCCAGCCCGATATTTGCGATCGGGCTTACTTTGAGTGCATTTTTTGCGGGCAACTGGCTGTTTGCACGCATAGGCAAGCCCCTGTGGATGCCACCGGTTGTGCTCTCGGCTGTTTTGTTATCGGCGGTGATTGCGCTTTTTTCGGTGGATTATGCCCGCTACCAGGAAGGTGCTCTCTGGATCACGGTATTGCTGGGGCCTGCGACCGTAGCCTTGGGGATTCCCCTGTATCAGCAGATCCATCATATTCGCGCCATGTGGGTTCCAATTGTGGTCACCTTGCCTTTGGCGGCCACTCTGGCGGCCGTTTATGCGGTGGTAATCGCCTGGGCAATGGGCGCTACGCCGGAGGTGCTGGCATCCCTGGCGCCAAAGTCTGTGACTGCACCCATTGCAATAGGCATAACCGAACAGTTGGGCGGGTCTGTGCCCCTGATGATGGGTGGCCTGTTAATAACCGGTGTGGTGGCAACCCTGTTTGTTGATGTGCTGGCAAAGTGGCTGCCGGTTGAGGACGAGCGCATTCTCGGTTTTGCACTGGGTTTGAACGGGCACGCGATTGGTACAGCCAGAGCATTTGAAATCAGCCACACAGCGGGGGCTTTTGCCTCTCTGGGTATGGGGCTGACCGGCGTTTTTACCGCGCTTATCCTGCCGGTGGTCTTTCATCTATAAGGAGCCTTTGTAAACCATCATTCAGTTCACGAATAGCCGCAAGTTGTAATTTCGATTGCCGTATGTAGTTTCACGGACTAATTTCTAGGGCAGACGTCTGGTGCGCCGGAGCTTCGATATGCTCTGAAAAGTGCTGTAAAAGTACTGTAAAAGCGCCGTAAAAATCCCCTAAAACAACGACGGAAAACGCAATGAAAAATCTACTTGCCGCTTTAGTTGGCACCGTGGCACTGGCCATGGCGCCTGTTGCAATGTCTGCTGAGGCAACAAAAGAGCTTAAAATGGCGTATGACGCCGATCCGGTCACCCTCGATATTCATGAACAGCTATCCGGTGGCATTCTGCAGTTGTCCCACATGTCTTTTGATCCCCTGGTACGTTGGACAAAAGACCTCGGATTCGAGCCCCGTCTGGCGGAAAGCTGGGAGCGTGTAGACGACAAAACCATGCGCTTCAAACTCCGCGAGGGGGTGAAGTTCCATTCCGGTAACGAGCTCACCACCAAGGATGTGAAGTTCACCTTCGAGCGCCTGAAACGAAGCCAGGACTTCAAGGCCATCTTCAAGCCCTTCAGCGGCATTAATGTCATTGATGATTACACCTTTGAGCTGGTAACCAGTGAGCCCTTCCCGCTGCTGCTCAATACCGCGACCTATATCTTCCCGCTGGACAGTGAGTTTTATTCCGGTGAAACCGCCGACGGTAAGAAAAAGGACGCGATTCTGAAGCACGGCAACTCGTTTGCTTCTGACAACCTTTCGGGCACTGGCCCTTACCTGGTCAAGTCGCGTCAGCAGGGCGTACGCATGGAGTTTGAACGTTTTGCAGATTACTGGGATGAAGAATCCCCGGGTAATGTGAAGAAAATCGTGCTGACGCCAATCAAGGAAAACAATACCCGTGTTTCAGCGCTGCTCTCTGGCGGTGTGGATTTTATTGCGCCGGTGCCGCCAACGGATCTGGACCGCATCAAGCGCGACAAGGATTCGCAACTGGTAACCATGAGCGGTACCCGTATCATCCTGTTTCACATGAACCAGGACCGTGTTGAGGCCTTCAAGAACCCGAAGGTTCGTCAGGCCATAGCCTACGCCATCAACCAGGAAGGTATTGCCGCCAAGATCATGAAAGGCTTTGCCACACCGGCAGCTCAGTTGTCGCCGGCGGGTTACCAGGGCCACAACGAATCCCTGAAACCCCGTTATGATGTGAAAAAAGCTCAGGAACTGATGAAAGAAGCGGGTTACGAGGATGGCTTTACCATCACCATGATGGCGCCGAACAATCGCTATGTGAACGATGACAAGATCGCCCAGGCTGCCGCCGCCATGCTGGCCCGCATCAACATCAAGGTGGATCTGAAAACACTGCCCAAGGCCCAGTACTGGCCTGAGTACGACAACCGTGCTGCCGACATGATGCTGATTGGCTGGCACGCAGATACCGAGGATTCAGCCAACTTCTATGAGTTCCTGACCTTCTGCCCGGAAGCCGACAGTGGCGCTGGCCAGTACAACGCCGGTAACTACTGCAACCCGGAAATTGACGCGCTGGTTGAAAAAGCCAGTGTTGAAACCGATATGGACAAGCGTGCCGACATTCTGCAGGACGTAGAGAAGCGCCTGTATGACGATGCCGCTTTCGTGCCGCTGCACTGGCAGGATCTGGCCTGGGCCAGCAAGAAGAACGTGAAGATTGAACCCATTCTGAACGTTATGAACTTCCCTTACCTGGGTGATCTGGTCGTAGAGTAACGAGGGGGTTGCCCCTTTCTCCAACCTCTCTCCCGCAAAGGGAGAGAGGCTTTATATGACTCACTGGTGGTACATCCTTCATGTTAGCGTTTTTGGTTCAGCGCATATCCCAGGCTGCTCTGGTCATGTTCGTGATCAGTGTGATCGCCTTTGCCATTCAGGATGGTCTTGGTGATCCGCTCCAGGAAATGGTGGGCATGTCCGTCTCCCAGGAAGAGAGGGAAGCCCTGCGGGAAGAACTGGGGCTGAATGACCCCATGGTGGTTCAGTACCTGCGTTTTGCCGGTAAGGCCATTCAGGGCGATCTGGGCAAATCCTACTTTTATGGCAAGCCAACTTTGACCGTGATTGCTGAACACCTGCCAGCTACCCTGGAGCTGGTGATCGGTGCCAGCCTGATTATCATGTTTCTGTCGGTCCCCATCGGTGTCTATGCCGCCATCCGGCCACAGGAGTGGTTGGCCAAGTTTTTCATGGGTGTGAGCACGGTGGGGATCTCCATTCCGGTATTCCTCACGGCCATTGTTCTTATCCAGATATATTCCATAGGTGTCACCGTTGAGTGGTTCCCGGAGGATACCGGCTGGGGGCAATGGCTGAACGGAGCCTTGAGTACCGAAGGCGGTATGCCGTCATACGGTCGTGGGGAAGACCTTACATATCTTTTCGGTACATGGAATTCGGGGTTTTTCACAGAGCGCGGGTTGATGCATCTGGTGCTGCCCTGTATCTCTCTGGCATCCATCATGCTGCCACTGTTTATCCGCCTTATCCGTGCCGAGATGATGGAGGTGTTGCAGAGTGATTACATCCGTTACGCCCGGGCCAAAGGCCTGAGTGCGGCCCGCATTAACTTCCTGCACGCACTGAAGAACACCATGTTGCCGGTGATTACCGTTGGCGGGGTGCAGATTGGCATTATGGTGGCGTATACGATTCTTACGGAAACCGTGTTCCAGTGGCCCGGTGTGGGGTTAATGTTTCTGGAAGCCATCACCCGCAGCGATATTCCCCTGATCGTCGCGTACCTGATGGTTGTGGGTCTGATTTTTGTGGTGACCAACACCCTGGTAGACCTGATTTACGGGCTGGTAAACCCCACGGTTAAACTGACAGGTAAGAAAGCATGACAACGGCGACACTTTCACGCTGGGATCGCTTTCGCGAATCCTTCCTCTGGTACAGTTTCAAACGCGACAAGGTTGCAATTGCAAGCTTTGTTGTGCTGGTTCTGATGGTGCTGGCGGCAATTTTTGCGCCTTTACTGGCCCCGACGAACCCGTACGATCTGGCACAAATCAATATCATGAATTCGGAGCTGCCCCCGGTGGGCATGCAGGGCGCGGATCCGGCCTTTCCGCTGGGCACAGATGCCCAGGGCCGGGATATGCTCTCCACCATTCTTTACGGCACCCGCGTGTCCCTGCTGATCGGCTTCGGCGCCGTGGTGCTGCAGGCTGCCCTCGGCATTCTGTTCGGGCTGCTTGCGGGTTACCTGGGTGGCAGGGTGGATTCCATTCTGATGCGCATTGCCGATGTTCAGCTCTCCTTCTCCACCCTGATGGTGGCCATCATTGTAGGTGCCGTCTTCAAGGCCAGTTTTGGCAATCTGATGTTTGGTGAGATCGCCATTTACATGCTGATTTTCATTATTGGCGTTGCAGAATGGCCGCAGATTGCCCGTACCGTGCGGGCCTCGGTGCTGGCGGAGAAAAAGAAGGAATATGTGGATGCAGCCAAGGTAATGGGCTTTCGCACCAATCGCATCATGTTCCGCCACATTCTGCCCAACACGTTGTCGCCGATTTTTGTTATCGCCACTGTGCAGATTGCCAACGCAATCATTTCGGAAGCGGCCCTGTCGTTCCTGGGGCTTGGCATGCCGGAAACCCAGCCGTCGCTGGGTTCTCTGATCAAGTCCGGTTTTGACTACATTCAGAGCGGTTCCTGGTGGATAACCCTGATTCCCGGCCTGGTGCTGGTCGTGCTCGTGCTGGTCATCAACCTGTTGGGTGACTGGTTGCGGGATGTCATGAACCCACGGCTGTACAAGGGCTAAACATGAAAAACGACACGCCACTACTGGAAGTAAAGAATCTGGATGTACGGTTTGCCGTGCGCGGCGGCGATCTTACAGCCCTGCGCGGTATCAGCTTCAGCCTAGACAAGGGTGAACGATTGGGTCTGGTAGGGGAGTCTGGCGCCGGCAAATCCGTGGCGGCTTTCTCCATTCTTAACCTGATTGCGCGCCCGGGCTATATCGCCGGCGGGCAGATTCTGTTTGAAGGTCGCGATCTGGCTGCCATGGGCGAGCGCGAACTGCGCAGGATCCGGGGTAACCGCATTGCCATGATCTTCCAGGACCCGATGATGACACTGAACCCGGTGCTGAGTATTGGCACCCAGATGGTAGAAGCCCTCAAGGCGCACCGGCGGATCAGCACCAAAGCGGCGCGGGAAATAGCCCTGAGCAAGCTGCGCAAGGTACAGATCCCCTCGCCGGAAAAACGGCTTGACCAGTACCCGCACGAGTTGTCGGGCGGTATGCGCCAGCGGGTGATTATTGCTATTGCCCTGTTGCTGGACCCGGAAATTATTGTCGCCGACGAGCCCACAACGGCGCTGGATGTGACGATTCAGGCGGAAATCATGGCGCTGTTGCTGGATCTGTGTGAGCAGGAGCATGTCGCGTTGATGCTGATTACCCACGATCTTGGTGTGGTTTCCCAGGTCACCCAGCGCATGCTGGTGATGTATTCCGGCCGTATTATCGAGCAGGGGCCTACCCGGGAGATCATCAATGACGCACAGCATCCCTATACCCAGGGGTTGATCAACGCATTGCCACAGATGGGCGAGCCCGGGGCAAGGTTGTTCCAGATTCCCGGTTCCATGCCGTCCCTTAAAAACGTACCCACCGGCTGTCCTTTCCACCCGCGCTGCAAATTTGCCACCGATCAGTGCCGGCAAACCATGCCGGAGTATGTGCGCTCCGGCAACGTGGATGTGGCGTGTTACGAGGTCAGCAACCTGATTGAACAGGAGAAGCGCATGCAGGAGGCCGGGTCATGACCTCCCCACTGGTAGACATTCGCGGTCTGGAGAAACGGTTTGATCTGTCCGGCAGCCTGCTGGAACAGATCACCTTTAAAAATGGTCGCTTCCAGCGTCGCCAGGAGGCGGTTCACGCCATCAACGGTGTGGACCTTCAGGTGTACAAAGGCGAAGCGCTGTGCGTTGTGGGCGAATCCGGCTGTGGCAAGTCAACGGTTGCCCGTACCGTGATGGGTTTGTTGTCACCCAGCGCAGGAGAAGTGCATTACGATGGCCAGCGCATAGACGATCTGAAAGGCCAGCAGGTGCTGCCCTACCGCCGAAAAATGCAGATGATCTTCCAGAACCCTTACGCGTCCCTGAACCCGCGCATGACAATTCAACAAACTCTGGAGGAGCCGATTCATTTCCATCGCCCCGAGCTGTCCCGCAACGAGGTACGCAGCAAGGTTCGGGAAGTCATGGAATCCGTGGGCATAGATGCGGACTGGGGCAGCCGCTTTGGTCACGAATTTTCCGGCGGCCAGCGCCAGCGCATTGCCATCGCCCGTGCCCTGGCGGTCGATCCCGAGTTTATTGTGGCAGATGAACCCATCTCGGCACTGGACGTCTCCATTCAGGCGCAGGTGCTGAACCTGCTGATGGATGCGCAGGAAACCCGCAACCTGACGTACCTGTTCATTACCCACGATCTGGCGGTGGTTGAGCATTTCGGGACCCGGGTGGCGGTAATGTATCTCGGGCGGGTGTGCGAACTGGCGCAGACCGCAACGCTGTTTTCCGAGCCGCGCCATCCCTATACCCAGGCCTTGCTCTCCGCCATCCCCAGGCTGGAGGATGATCGCCCCAACTACATTCGCCTGCAGGGCGAGGTACCAACGCCGGTGAATCTGCCCTCCGGTTGCGTATTCCATGGCCGATGCCCCTATGCCAATGAGCGTTGCCGCCAGGAAATTCCCCGGCTGATTGCCACCGATGGCGGTAACCAGGTGGCCTGCCATGCGGTGGAAGAGGGGCGGTTGTAAGAAGGCGGCTGCAATAGGCTATGATGCGCTCAGAGAGAAGCCGCTGAAACAATCTGTGGTGTGAGGCATAAGCACCACTGCTGCAATCCGGTCAGGGGCTTCTCGGTCGATCTACGCCTGAATTTATTGCCTGTTGGCTGGGGAGCACATGGAAATACGCTGGCTGGAAGATTTTATGGCGCTGGCCCGCACGCGGCATTTTTCCCGTGCTGCTGAACTGCAGCATGTAAGTCAGCCCACGTTCAGCCGCCGCATCAAACTGCTTGAAGAGGCCATGGGCGCCACGCTGATTAACCGGCAGACCCTGCCTTTGTCCCTGACACCTGCCGGTGAACGGTTTTTTGACCTGTGCCAGCGGGTGACCCGGGATGTCCGGGACGTAAAAAGCCAGATTGCCGATATGGAAGCGGAAGAGTCAGCACGTATCAGTGTGGGCTCAACCCAGGGGTTGTTTTCCCACTTCTACCAGGGCTGGGCCAGCGAGGCAGGTATTGCTGACCGCCTGCAGCTGAATCTGAAGGCCACCAGTTGGGTGGGTGAACAGTTTCTGGATGCTCTTGATAGAGGCGAGTGCGATCTGGTGCTGTGTTACTGGCACCAGGATTTACCCTGGGGTGAGCGGCTGACCCGCGGCGAGTACGAATTTATAACACTCGCCCGGGAGAGGCTGGTGCCGGTGAGTGTGGCGGCAGAAAACGGCGAGCCCCGGTTTCCGCTGCCCGGGGCCAAAGACCAGTCTGTGCCGCTGATTGCCTATCATTCACGGGGGTTCTTGCAGTCGGCTGTTGAAGCGCATCTGGCCCGCTGCAAAGAATCCGTAAATCTTTTGCCACTGAACGAAAACACCCAGTCGGCGAGCATCAAGGCACTGGTGAAGCAGGGCTTTGGCATGGGCTGGTTGCCCAGCCGTATGACTGAAAAAAGCGAACACTTCGGCCGTCTCACGCGGGCTGGCGACGAGCGCTGGGATGTTCCTCTGGACATTCGCCTGATCCGCTTGCGGGAACCGCGTTCGGACGATCTTCTGACACTCTGGAAAACACTGGAAACACAACATGCCTGATACCGACCTTTTGACTCTTCAAGTTGATCACATGGGCATTCTGCAGCGCCGCTATGAGCAGGTTCTGGAAGAGCAGGGTTACGACAGCCTGCTGATCAGTTCCGGCGCCGCGCCCCTGCGATATGGCGATGACCAGGCCTGGCACTTCCAGGGTTACGGGCCGTTTCTGCACTGGACGGGGTTGACGGGTTTCGAGCACGCCTGGCTGCTGATCCGCAAAGGACATAAGCCCGTTTTATCGTTGCATCAGCCTGTGGATTTCTGGCATGCGAGCCTTGAACTGGCACAGGAGCCCTGGCTGGCAGAGCTTGAGGTTCGTTTCAGCGAAAGCCAGTCAACGCCTGAGGTGCCCGGTGCGGGGCGGCTGGCGGTTATTGGTGATCCACGGTTATTGGCAGGGGTGCCCGGTGAGCATAATCCCGGCGCGCTTTGCGCTGCACTGGATGAGACGCGAGTGCACAAAACGGCCTATGAAATAGCCTGCCTGGCTCAGGCCAACAAGGTGGCAGTAGCAGGTCACCGCGCGGCTCGCGATGCATTCCTGGCCGGTGCCAGTGAGTTTGAAATCAGTCTCGCCTATCAGCGTGCAACACAACAGCGTGAGGCCGACGCGCCTTATCACAGCATTATCGGCGTAAACGAGCACGCCGGCACCTTGCACTACCAGTACTACGATACGGCAGCACCGGCCAAATCGCGCAGTTTGCTGATTGATGCCGGCGTGCGTTACCGGGGCTATTGCTCCGATGTTACCCGCACCACAGCGGGCGTTGGGGAAGGGCGCTTTGCTGCGCTGGTGCAGGGGCTGGAGCAATTGCAGTTCCGCCTCTGCGACATGGTAGCTCCGGGCGTTGATTACCTGGATATCCATCGCAAAACCCATCTGGGCATTGCAGCGTTGCTGGGCTCGGCGGGGCTTGTTAACGGCCTGAGCGACGAGGACATGGTAACGGAGGGCGTAACCCGGGCCTTCTTCCCCCACGGCATCGGGCACTTCCTTGGTGTGCAGGTTCATGATGTTGCAGGCAAACCGGTGCCCGCGCCTGCCGATGCACCTTTCCTGCGCCTGATGCGAACGCTGGAGCCTGGCATGGTGGTGACCATCGAACCCGGGCTGTACTTCATTCCGTCGCTGCTGGAGCCGGTGTTGTCCGGCCCTCTTGAGCGACACATAAACCGTTCACGGATTGACGAGTTGCAGGGATGCGGCGGCATACGCATAGAAGACAACGTGGTGGTAACAGATTCGGGGCATCGAAACCTGACCCGGGAGGCCGAGGTCTGACACATCCCGTTGCACAAAATTAACACAATACGCTTGCAATTATGGACGCTAATGACAATAATTATCAGTAACGTTAATTGTCGTCGGTGAGATTGCATTATGTATGTATGCCTTTGCCACGGAGTCACAGACAGGGACATCCGCGAAGCCTCGGAAAACGGAGTCTCTTCCATGCGCCAGCTCGGTAAAGAACTGGGTGTAGGAACCCAGTGCGGGCGCTGTGCCTCCATGGCGCGCAGCATTCTGCGCGAAAGCCGCTCGCCGGATTACCTGGCCCTTGCGAACCTGCTGGCCACCCCGGCCTGAGGCATTCCGCGTTTATTTCCTTTCCGCAATTTTGTAATGCGCCCTAACGCGCTATCCTTGAAGGGTGACGAGAGAAACATTTCGAAAGCTTTGACAGCTTACTGAACCCGAACCCATCAGCCGGTCAGGCTTTCCTCATAGAGGATCGAGCAGCCGGCTGGGATCAAGGAGTGCTGCAATGAAAGGCGACAAAAAAGTCATCCAGTATCTGAACAAGGTCCTTGCCAACGAACTGACGGCCATCAACCAGTATTTCCTGCATTCACGCATGTACAAGGATTGGGGTATTACCAAACTTGCGGCCAAGGAATACGAAGAATCCATCGACGAGATGAAACACGCCGATCAATTGATCGAACGCATCCTGTTTCTGGAAGGCCTGCCCAACCTGCAAGACCTGAACAAACTGATGATCGGCGAAAACGTTGAGGAAATGATTGCCTGCGACCTCAAAATCGAACACCTCGCCCATGTCGACCTGAAAGAAGCGATCGCTTACTGCGAAGAAGTTCAGGATTACACCAGCCGCCAGCTTTTCCGCAGTATCCTGGATAGCGAAGAAGAGCATATCGACTGGCTCGAAACCCAGCTGGATATGATTAACCAGATGGGCATCCAGAACTACATACAACTGCAATCTTCCGCTGCGGAGTGACCCCGACAATGGATCTGTCTTGCTTTAAAGCGTACGACCTGCGTGGCAAGGTGCCGGAGCAGTTAAACCCGGCCCTTGCCGAGCGCATCGGGCGCGCCTATGTGGAAATCACCGGCGCTAAAAAAGTCGTTGTCGGATACGACATCCGTCTCACCAGCCCGGAAATTACCGAAGCCCTGAGCTCCGGTCTTATGGCCGCAGGTGCCGATGTTTTTGATATCGGCCTGTGCGGCACGGAGTATGTCTACTTCGCCACCAGCCATTATAAAATGGACGGTGGCATCATGGTGACTGCCAGCCATAACCCAAGAGACCACAACGGCATGAAAATGGTCGGCCCGGAATCCCGCCCGATCAGTTCTGATAATGGCCTGAACGACATCCGTGACAGGGTGCGGGAACCGTTTGCAGACGCACCTGTACAGGGCAGGTACGAGCCTTTGGAAGTGACGGGTGCCTACATAGACCACCTGTTGGGATACGTAGATGCAGCCGCGCTGAGCCCCATGAAAATAGTGGTCAACGCCGGCAACGGCGGCGCGGGCCTGGTGATTGATGAGCTCGAAAAGCACCTGCCTTTTGAATTTATCAAAGTACACCACCAGCCGGATGGCAACTTCCCCAACGGCGTGCCCAACCCTATCCTGGAAGAAAACCGCGCTGCTACAGCCGACGCCGTTATTGAACACGGTGCCGCCATGGGCATCGCGTGGGATGGAGACTACGACCGCTGCTTCTTCTTTGACGAAAACGGGCGCTTTATCGAAGGCTACTACATCGTCGGCCTGCTGGCTGACCAGTTCCTGCGCAAGACCGGCCCCGGCAAAGTCATTCACGACCCGAGGCTTATCTGGAACACCCAGGAACTGGTCAAAGCCGCCGGTGGCGAAGCCATCGAAAGCAAAACCGGCCACGCCTTCATCAAACAGCGCATGCGCGACGAAAACGCTGTATACGGCGGTGAAATGAGCGCCCACCACTACTTCCGGGACTTCGCCTACTGCGACAGCGGCATGATCCCCTGGTTACTGATCGCCGAACGCCTGTGCCAGACCGGAAAACCCTTCTCATCCCTGATCGACGCCCGCATCGAAGCCTACCCGGCCAGCGGCGAAATCAACCGCACTATCCACAACCCGCCAAAGGTGATCGCGGCGATTGAAGAAAAATACGGCGCCGCGGCAAAAAGCGTCACCTACGTGGACGGCCTCAGCGTGGAGTTCGACAACTGGCGCTTCAACCTGCGCATGTCCAACACTGAACCCGTCGTTCGCCTGAACGTGGAGTCCCGTGCTGACATACCCTTGATGAAAGCGAAAACCGAAGAATTGCTCGCGGAAATGGAGCGGTTGAACAACCTGAAGGTATAACCTGAACCCTTTTGTCAGGCTATCTCGCAGTTGGGGCTGGTGTGGCGGTACGAGTTGCGAAAACTGTGCGGAGCCATGGATGGCGGAGCCCAAGCGTCACATGGATGTGCTGCAAGGAGCGTGTTTTCGCAACTCGTACCGCCACGCCGGCTTGCACCGAAGCCGACATAACTCAGAGCCAGTCGTTCAGCATAATCCCGAGCCCGAACCGCTCAATCCGCCGATTGTAATCAATCAGACTCTCCCCATACCCGTTGTAATACTGGAAAAACCCCTTGATCGTATCCCCGATCGGAAAGCTGTAACCAAACTCCAGCGAAGTATGATTATCCGAACGCAAATTGTTCATAAGCTTCAGCGAAAACGTCCGGTCCTCGGCACGCTTGTAGACCACATTGAGACTGCCATGCCCCAGATACCGCTCAATGTCCGCGTTATCATCCTCACTGGTCTCCGGAATCCGATACCAGGGCTCCACCACAAACAACCAGCGACCGTGCGTAAAGCCGGCACTGGCCATAACCCGGTTCCAGCTGCGCGAGCGTGGCTCTGACTGGCCATTGGACTGGTGATTAACGCCAAACTTCAAAGCCGTCAGAGACACAGCGCCCAGATTCCAGTCGGCCCGATGCCGGAGAAAAATCTCCGGTTCATAGTTTGTCTCCCGAAAGGGTGCCGATTCGTCCTGATTGTATACCTGCCAGAAAGAACGCTGCGTGTAACCAAACCAGAGAGTTGTGCGGTCATCCAGCATGCCGGTCAACAAAGGCACCTTGAAACTGATCTGGTACTTCGCCTCCTCTTTCTCCAGATCGTAATCATAACCGGTGGTGCCCAGCCTCGGGCTTGTGGGGGCGGTGTTCGGGTCGTCAGTCCAGGTTATCGGCATGAGATAAGTCGGGCGATAACCGATGAAGCTACCCGAAAACGAAAACAGTGCTTTCTCCGCCTTTAGCGAGCGGTCCACCATTTTCATCATCACGTTTTCATCAGCGCTGCCGTCTCCGGCACGCTCTGCCGCCTGTTGCCCGCTCTCCGGATCCGGTGCCAGCCCGTCAGCCATTTTGCCGGCTTCCTGCAACTGCTGGTCTGACGCCTTGTCCCTGGCTTTCGCGGGATTATTGAACGAATCGTAGCAGGCAAGGCGGGCCACTCCCTCCCGCACAAGAGCGCAGTCTTCAATGGCTTCAGCCATGCGTCGCCCTGTATCTGGCACAGATTCCTGTGCTACCGTCAAAGCAGGCCACATGAGTGCAATCAGGCACGCCCTGGGCAGCCGTGCCCTACAAATTTTCTGCATGTTCTGTATTCCTTCAGGCTGCATGGAGGCTAATCCATGTGCTGACCATGCCGTACAGCCAAACCCCGCCAAGGGTGAGGGCCAGCAGTGAAAAAACAAGTTTATGCCGAAGCCGGTTGGACGCACTTGCTGCGATAACCCAGCGCAGGTACATAAGGCCAATAAAACTGGCGAAAACCCCGAGGCTGGCAACAGCAGGTATCAGCAGCCACGCCGGGTTGATACTATGGCCGGTGTCTGTTCGGCTTGAAAACCATCCCATGGACGCCAGCAACACTGCCAGCGAGCTGAACTCGATAATCAGAAGAGTTTTGCGCAGTGGATGAGGAGAGGGTTTTGCCGGGCTATTCATGAAACGGATCCTGGGAGTTCTGGGATAAGCTGCAACATGGTAACCGGATGGCGCTAAAGAGTCTCCACGCTTACGAAATTGCAATAAACATGGTGGAAATCAATTTATGATTTTGCTATCCGGTTTTTTTGCCGGGGTTCAGTCGCTATAATGCGGCCACCAACGATTATAACGCCTACCTAAATGCGAGGTGCATTGTGAAGATGAAGAGAGTCCTGGCTGTCGTACTGCTCGGTCTCGGCATTACTGCCGGTTCCGTTATGGCAAGTGTTGAAGACGAAATCCGTGCGCGTATCCAGCCGGTCGGCGAAGTATGCCTGCAGGGTGAACAGTGCGGCGAAGCTGCTGCTGCCACCGAAACAGCCAGCTCCTCCGGGGCCCGTTCGGGTAGCGAAGTTTATGATGCCGTGTGCATGGCCTGCCACACCACAGGCGCTGCCGGTGCACCGGTAATCGGTGATGCGGGCGCCTGGGCACCTCGTATTGATCAGGGCATGGAAACCCTGATGAACCATGCACTCAATGGCTTCAACGCCATGCCTGCGAAAGGTGGCTGTGCCAGCTGCCCAGACGAAGAAATCGAAGCTGCGGTAGAGCATATTGTGGCAGAGAGCAAATAAAGCCAAAGCTCTTGCTGTCAAAAACCCCGCGCCTGCGGGGTTTTTGCTTTCTTCAGAGCCCTAAATCACCCAGCAGAGCACTTAGTGTCGCCTTGCCTTTCTTCTGGTTGGCCTCAACGTCAAGGTCGCCTGTGCCCTCCCAGCGTATGTCGCCTTCCGGAAGTTCATCCAGAAAGCGGCTGGGAATGGTCTCGATTTTCTCGCCATACTGCCGGCGCTGGGCTGCGTAGGTCAGTGTCAGCGTCTCTTTTGCCCGGGTAATTCCCACGTACATCAGGCGCCGCTCCTCCTCAATGTTACCCTCCTCAATGCTGGAGCGGTGCGGCAGGATTTCTTCCTCCAGGCCAAGAATGAACACGTGAGGGAACTCCAGCCCCTTGGAGGCATGAAGGGTCAGCAGTTGGACCTTGTCGCTGTCGTCCTCTTCTTCGCGCTGCTCCATCATGTCCCGCAGAATCAGTTTGCTGATGGCGTCTTCAATGCTCAGCTCATCAGCAGTGCCCTTGCCGTCGTCGAGCATTCGCTGAATCGAATCCACCAGATACCAGATGTTTTCCATGCGCCGCTCCGCCTGCCTGGGCGTACCCGAGTGTTGAAGTAACCACTCTTCATACTCGATGTCCGTGAACAGTTGTTTAATCACGGGCACCGGGTTTTCACTGTGCAGGCGCTCACAGGTAAGGTCCACCCAGTGAGCAAAGCGCCTGAGCCGATCCAGGCCCTTTTCGGCGACGTGGGTTTCCGCCCCCATGTCACCCAGCGCTTTGAACAGGCTCACATTACGGGCGCGGGCGTAGTGGCTGAGTTGTTCAAGAGTGCGCGGGCCGATTTCTCGCCGCGGCACATTCACAACACGCAGGAACGCGGCATCGTCATCCGGGTTAATCAGCAGACGCAGGTAGGACATGGCGTCCTTGATCTCGTTTTTTGAGAAAAACGACTGGCCGCCGGAGATGCGGTAGGGAATCTGGAATGCCTGCAGCTTCATCTCCAGCAGGCGAGCCTGGTGATTACCCCGGTAAAGCACGGCAAAATCCCGGAAATCCAGCCCCTGTTTCAGTTTCTGATCGAGAATCTCCGTGGCCACCCGCTCGGTTTCTGCGTCTTCATTACGGCACCGCACAATGCGGATCTCATCGCCTATGGTGTGGTCGCTCCACAGGGCTTTTTCAAACACGTGAGGGTTGTTGGCGATCACCGTATTGGCGCTGCGCAGAATGCGCGATGTGGAGCGGTAATTCTGTTCCAGCTTCACAATCTTCAGGCTCGGGAAGTCTTCCTTGAGCTGGGCCAGATTTTCCGGTCGCGCCCCCCGCCAGGCGTATATCGACTGGTCGTCGTCGCCAACAACGGTAAAGGCGGCACGTTCGGCAACCAGCATTCGTACGAGCTCGTACTGGGAAATATTGGTATCCTGATACTCGTCCACCAGCATGTAGCGGATTTTCCTGCGCCATTTTGCCAGCACCTCCGGATTGTTGCGGAACAGTTGCACCGGCAGCAGAATCAGGTCGTCAAAGTCCACCGCGTTGTAGGCCTTCAGGTACTCGCTGTAATGTTTGTATACCAAGGCAATCCGTTGTTCACGTTCATCCCGGGCTTTGCTGTATGCTTCAGCCGGCCCGCGCATGGCATTCTTCCACGACGAGATGGTCATTTGCACATCGTTGAGTTCATCGCCGGCATCGGCGCTGGCTTCCCGAAGCATCAGGTCCCGTAACAGGGCTTTCGCATCCTCTGCGTCAAAAATGGAAAAACCGGGGTGGTAGCCCAGATGGGGGTGTTCTTCCCGGATTATGTTCAGCCCGAGGTTGTGAAAGGTGGAAACGATAAGCCCGCGGGTGAGCTTGCGGTCGACAATGCGGCCCACCCGCTCTTTCATTTCGCGGGCGGCTTTGTTGGTAAAGGTGACGGCGGCAATATGGCGGCCGGGAATGCCAACCTGTTCAATCAGATAGGCTATTTTCCGGGTGATAACGCTGGTTTTACCGCTGCCCGCACCGGCGAGCACCAGCAGAGGGCCATCGGTGTAGCGGACTGCTTCATTTTGTCGCGGGTTGAGCTTGTTCACAAATACAGGGCCAGAATGGATGGATACGGGTTTTTCCGGTAAGACAGTAGTCTACACCAGCCGGACTTTCTGTACCTTGTCCATCTATCAGCTATCCTTTAACCAGAATGGATTTGTTGTTCACGTACCCATGGATTCAACTTAATGACTTTGCCCCTGGAAACTGCCGCACACGACCAGCTTCGTCTTCTGGTTCTGACGCCGGATTACGCCGATTTTCTCTGGCTCAATGCGCTGCTGGCAGTTGACCCGGAGATCAGTCCGGATGCCACCTGGTGTCCGGATCTGGTAGATTGCGACGACCTTGTACGGAACGCGACTTTCGATATTATTATCTGGGATTGCGTGTTCCACGGCGGTTCAGAATCCGCGTTCCTGCAGTATCTGGCGGTTGCCGGCGATGGCCGTCCGGTACTGGCACTCAGTGCTGAAGCGCCTGATGAACGCGCACCGGAGTTGCTTTCCAGTGGTGCGGCAGATTATCTGAGCCGGCAGGAGCTTGATCACTGGCAGTTTTGTCGGGCAGTGAAGGGTCTCTGGTACCGTGAGCAGTTGGCCAACTCTGCACACCGCCAGCTGGGCCGTGGCGTGGCAAGTGGCTTTATCAACCGGGATCTGTTTTTCGACAGGCTGCAACAGGCATTGCTTAGGGCACAACGAGGCGGCCACCGCCTGGCCCTGCTGCACCTGAACATCGATGACTTTCGCAGCATCAATGAGTCCTTTGGTTACCAGAAAAGTGACCAGCTGATGATCAAGGTGGCCTCCCGGGTGCGGCAAGGCCTGCGCCGGGTGGATTCTCTGATGCGAATCGGCGGAGACGAGCTGGCGATTATCGTCGAGAAAATCGAAGACTCTCTGGATATCACCCAGGTCATTCGCAAGGTTGTCAACGCACTGGACGAGCCGGTTATCATGGATGGCCAGAGCGTGGTTGTCAGTGCCAGCCTTGGCGTGGCCACGTATCCGGAGGCCGGAGACTGCCCGGAAAATCTGATGCGTCGTGCCAACCGGGCAATGTTTGAGGCCAAGCGGGACCCGGGCACCAGTTATCGTTTCTACGATCGGCAACTGCACATTTCTGCCGGTTACCAGCTCAGGCTGGAGGGAGACCTGCGAAACGCGCTCAGGGGCAGGGAGCTTGAACTGTATTACCAGCCAAGGATTGATCTTGCCAGTAATGAAGTGCGTGGTGTGGAATGCCTGTTACGCTGGAATCACCCGAAGCGTGGCCTGGTGGGGCCGGACGAGTTCATACCGGTAGCCGAGCGCAGCGGCCTGATTGTGCCCATCGGCTACTGGGTAATAGAGCAAGCCTGCAAACGCCTTAAGGAAGCGGCCGAGCTCGGGTTCCCCGGGCTGGTATTTGCGGTCAACCTGTCGTTCCGGCAGTTCCACGACCGTAAAATGACCGAAACCATCTTTCGCATTATCTTCAACGCCAATGTGGACACCAGCCTGCTGGAGCTGGAGCTGACCGAAAGCGCCATGATGCACGACCCGGAATACGCCCAGCGCTGTCTGCGGGAACTGAATCAACTGGGTATCAGTTTTGCACTGGATGATTTTGGCACCGGTTTTTCCTCCCTCAGCAATCTTCAGCACCTGCCGATCTCGCTGGTTAAAATCGACAAATCGTTTGTGCAGGATCTGGGGCAATCCGCAGATGCGGAGCATATTATCCGGGCGATTATCAGCCTCGCCCACAGCCTCCAGATCAGCGTGGTGGCCGAGGGTGTAGAAACCGAGGGCCAGCTGGAATTTCTGCGCCAGCAGCACTGTGATGAAATCCAGGGCTACTATTATGCCCGCCCCATGCCCTGGGCCGATCTTGTGCAATTCCTGAACGAGCGTGACCAGTCCGCTTGCCTGCAACTTTAAGCCACTGTACCTTTGCTGCTTTATCAGAAACGCATCACAGAGGTTGCATGAACAGTATCTCCAGGCGCATCGCCGACGAACTCGGCGTACGCGAGCAACAGGTTAATGCCACCATCGCCCTGCTGGACGAAGGTTCCACCGTTCCATTTATTGCCCGGTACCGGAAAGAGGTGACCGGCTCCCTGGACGACAGCCAGCTGCGCACCCTTGAGGAGCGCCTGCGTTATCTCCGGGAGCTGGAGGATCGCCGCAGTACCATCCTCAAAAGCATTGAGGAGCAGGGCAAGCTGACGGACGAACTGCGAGCCAGTATTGCCGACGCCGAAACCAAGAACCGCCTGGAAGATCTTTACCTCCCCTACAAGCCCAAACGCCGCACCAAAGCCCAGATTGCCCGGGAAGCGGGCCTGGAGCCACTGGCTGACGCCTTGTATGGCGACCCGACCCTGGAGCCGGAGGCTACGGCACAAACCTACGTAAACGCGGATGCCGGTGTTGCTGACACCAAAGCTGCGCTTGAGGGTGCCCGTTATATCCTGATGGAACGCTTCGCGGAAGATGCAGAACTTCTGGGTGAGCTGCGCGACTTCATCTGGCAGCAAGGGCAGTTGAAGGTCAGCGTGATTGAGGGCAAGGAGAACGAAGGCGCCAAGTTCCGGGATTACTTTGAGCACACAGAGCCCCTGAAGAAAGTGCCTTCCCATCGGGCCCTGGCCATTCTTCGCGGTCGCAATGAAGGCATTCTTGCCTACACACTGGTTGTGGGGGATGCGGATGATGACCGTCGCCAGCCTCACCCCGCAGAACAGCGCATTGCCGCACGCTTTCATATCCGTGACAAGGGTCGTGCCGCGGACAAGTGGCTGTCAGAAGTGGTGCGCTGGACCTGGCGGGTAAAGCTTTCCACCCAGATTGAAACCGATCTGATGGCGCAGGTGCGTGAAGCTGCCGAAGCCGAAGCCATAAACGTGTTTGCGGCCAACCTCAAGGATCTGCTGTTGCTGGCACCCGCCGGGCCGCGCCCGACTCTCGGGCTGGACCCCGGTTTGCGTACGGGTGTAAAAGTCGCGGTTATTGACGGAACCGGGCAGGTGGTCGGGCATGGGGCTATTTACCCCCACGCGCCCAAAAACCAGTGGGACCGCTCTATTGAACAGCTTGCGGCCTGGTGCCGTGAACACCGGATTGAATTGATTGCCATAGGTAATGGAACAGCATCCCGTGAGACCGAAAAGCTGGTAGGAGATCTCTGCAAACGTTATCCGGAGCTCAAGCTGGCCCGGATTGTTGTGAACGAGTCCGGCGCATCCATCTATTCCGCGTCCGAATTTGCCTCCAAAGAGTTACCGGATCTGGACGTGACCATTCGCGGTGCTGTGTCTATTGCCCGCCGGTTACAGGATCCACTGGCCGAGCTGGTGAAGATTGAGCCAAAATCCATTGGTGTTGGTCAGTACCAGCACGACGTATCCCAGGTTCAGCTCTCCCGCAGCCTGGATGCGGTGGTGGAAGATTGTGTTAACGGTGTCGGTGTAGACCTGAATACGGCGTCAGCGCCTCTTTTATCAAGAGTGTCTGGCCTGAACCAGAGCATTGCCCAGAACATCGTCGAATTCCGCAACCAGAACGGCATGTTCCGTAATCGCAAACAGCTGTTGAAAGTGTCCCGGCTGGGCGAGCGCACCTTTGAACAGGCGGCGGGCTTCCTGCGCATTGCCGGTGGTGAAAATGCCCTGGACCGGTCATCTGTGCATCCGGAAGCGTACGGCGTGGTGGAAGCCATTGCTGCCAGGAACAATCGCAAGGTTGACGATATTATCGGTGATGCGACGTTCCTGCGTGGTCTGAATCCCCAGGATTACGTAACAGAACAGTTCGGTGTGCCAACCATCAGGGATATCCTCTCGGAGCTGGAGAAGCCTGGTCGTGATCCGCGCCCCGAGTTCCGGTTTGCGAGTTTTGAGGAAGGTGTGGAAACCCTCAGTGACCTGGAGCCTGGTATGACTCTGGAGGGCTCTGTGACCAATGTCACCAATTTCGGGGCGTTTGTGGACATCGGCGTGCACCAGGACGGGCTGGTGCATATTTCCGCGCTGTCCCACACCTTTGTGAAAGACCCGCGCGAGGTGGTAAAAGCCGGGGATATTGTAAAGGTAAAAGTGATGGAGGTGGATATCCCCCGCAAACGAATTGCACTGTCGATGCGGCTGGATGATCAGCCTGGCGGGAAAAGCGATTCCAGGCGCCCGGGCTCGGGGCGTGCGGCGGGAGGCTCGAATGCCGGCAGCCGCAGCAGTGGGCAGGGGGCGGACAAACCCTCATCCCGGCGCCAGAGCAAGGGCGCGGATCAGGGCGCCATGGCAGGAGCGCTGGCACAGGCGTTCGCATCGGCCCGTAAGGACAAGCGTTAAGCGCTTTCAACTATTTCCAACAACCGGCGCAGGCCCACAAGGCGCAGCCGGTTGCAGCAGGAGTCAATCATGGCCGAATCCCGGCATTCTGTTTTTCGTCAGTTCGCCGCCAGCGACTGGGGCGGGTTTCTCAAAGGAGTCGAGAAAGAAGGTTTGCGCGTTGACCGTAACGGCTTTATTGCACAAACGCCGCATCCGGAGGCCCTGGGCTCCGCACTTACGCATCCGTCAATCACAACGGACTATTCCGAGGCTTTGCTCGAGCTGATAACCCCAGTGTGCAGCAGCACAGCGGAGATGCTTGAGTCTCTGCGCAACATCCATCGCTTCGTGCAGCAGAACCTGGGCGACGAGGTTTTCTGGCCGGCGAGCATGCCTTGTGAGCTGGATGGCGACGCCAGTATCCCCATCGCCCAATACGGCACCTCCAACACCGGGCGGCTAAAGCATGTGTACCGCCAGGGGCTGGCGGTGCGATATGGCCGCATGATGCAAAGCATAGCCGGCACTCACTACAACCTGTCGCTACCGGACAGTTTCTGGGAAATCTGGAAAAGCGCGCTCGGCGACCAGCAGAGCATGAAGGATTTCAAGTCGGACCAGTATTTCTGGCTGATTCGCAACTTCCGTCGCAGAAGCTGGTTGCTGATGCTGCTGTTCGGCGCCTCGCCGGCCCTGGATGCGAGTTTTGTTGAGGGTGTGCGTCACGAACTTACCCGTTTTGATGCGCGTAGCTGGTTTGGTGAGCATGCCACCTCGTTGCGCATGGGTGATCTGGGTTATCACAACAATGCCCAGTCCTCGTTGAATATCTGTTTCAACAAACTCAGTACCTACACCCAGACGCTGGACCGCGCCATTCATACCAACTGGCCCGCGTATGAGGCTATTGGCACGAAGCGTAATGGCGAGTTTATCCAGATCAACACCAACGTGCTGCAGATAGAAAACGAGTATTACAGCGCAATCCGTCCCAAACGCACCACCCAGATCGGCGAGAAGCCGATTCACGCGCTGGAATCCCGTGGTGTGGAATACATCGAGGTGCGCTGCCTGGATCTGGATCCTTTCTCCCCGGTCGGTGTCAGCGAAGCCCAGGTGGACTTCCTTGATCTCTTCCTGCTGGATTGTTTGCTGTCAGAGTCGCCACGAATCGACGATGCGGAGTGCAGTATGCTGGATGACAACTACAAGGATGTTGTCGCCAGGGGGCGCAATCGCGAGCTTGAACTTTGCCAGGGCGGCAAGCGTACGCCCGTTGCAGACGCCGCCAGGGCAATACTGGACCGCCTTGAGCCGCTGGCAGAAGTGTTGGATGGTTTTAATGGGGGTGAGGTTTACCGTAACGCCCTGTCCGTGCAGCAAAGCGTGCTTTCCGGAGACAGCCAGGTGCCCTCGGCGCGGGTGATCCAGGCCATGCAGGCTTCCGGGCAGGGGCATCGGGACTGGGGCATGGAGATGGCGCTGCAGCACCAGAATGTGCTCCGCTATGAGGGTCTGGCCCCGGAGGTGCAGGCAGCCTTTGCCGCGGCGAGCAGGGAATCTCTGGCAGAACAGGAACGGATTGAGGCCTCGGACACCCTGGCATTCAGTGATTTTCTCGAACGATACCTGCGTTCCTGAAGAGCGCAGGTCTGTCCGCTTGCTGCACCGGCTTGTTCAGTTAACAATCGTTGCGGGCCTGCTTCACAGAAGGTGAACAAAAATTTGTTACTTTCTGATGCCGGTGTTAACTTCTGTTACATCGGGAAAGGAGAGGTGACATGGCCAGGGATATGAAACTCGGCTGGGACGTTGAAACGCTGAACAAAGCCTATCGCCAGGGTTATATGGCGGCTTCCATGGGTATGGATAAAACCCGTTGCCCCTATCGTGGTGAGGTGGTCGTGGCAGCCTGGGAAGCGGGCTGGGATGATGCAGAGGAAGCTGTCCGGGAAGAAGCCGCCGCGCGGAATGACCGGGGTGATGACCTGTTTTCCCGGATTGCCTGAAGTCTCCGGTCTCTGAGCCGCTTTTCGTTACTTTTGTACCACGAACTCCGTAAACAGCACGCCGGTAATGGCTTCGCCGGTGTGCTGTTCTTCCAGCACCCCGTTTATTCTTGATTTCGCTTCCTCCCGAAGCGCCTGCTGGCCATCCATAGTGGTCAGCTTGTCTGTATCTGTCTGCTCACCAAACAGCATTACAAGTTCGTGGCGCAGCCTTGGCATGTGGGCATCCACGGCGGCTCGTGTGGACTTCTGCGAGGCACGAAGGCTGACTGAAGCTTTCAGATAGGTAAGCTTGCCACCAGGGCCGCCCACATGGGTCACGAATGCCGGATCCATGGCGATGTAGTCCGTGAACCCGGATTTCTCTGTTACTTCCTCATCGGGAGCTTCTTCCGCCCAGCCGGCAGGGGCCAGTGCAAACAGCAGTATAAGACCGAACAAAGCAAATTTTGGCTGATGTGTCATATGCTTGCAGTTAGTGATGGTTTAGGGTTTAGTGACGAAATCAGCAGCGTGCCTGCCGAATAAAACGAGAATAGCAGGCCCGGCAACGCATTTGGGGAAAACCGAGGTAACTTTGTGAAAGCAAGAGTAATTTTTGCCTGCATATTTGTGGTCTGCGCGGCTTTGCTGGGTGTGGCTTTTTATATGGAGCATGTAATGGGGCTTGAACCCTGCCCTTTGTGCTGGCTTCAGCGCTTTGGCTTTATGGGCGTAGGCCTTATCAGTCTTCTGGCGGCTTTGCATGGCCCGGGAGACCTGGGGTTACGGCTTTACGGTTTGCTGCTGATGGTCACGGCGGGGGCCGGGCTGGGCATGGCGGGTCGCCAGCTCTGGCTACAGAGCCTGCCGGCTGACCAGGTGCCTGCCTGCGGCCCCTCGGTGGATTATATGCTCGAGGTGTTGCCTTTATCCGAAGTGCTGGCGACTGCGCTCAAAGGCACCGGGGACTGTGCGGCGGTGGTCTGGCGCTTTCTTGGTTTGAGTATCCCGGGCTGGAGTGCTGTCTTTTTCGCTGTCCTGGTTGTTCTTGGGCTCACCATGCTTTTCCACCGGGGCAGGCCGAAAAGCTGGATAGCGGGCTGAAACGGTTGCGACAGGCAGTCGGCTTGGGGTAACTTGATCTGGAATTAATAAGTATCAGCATCGGGGCTCAATAGCCGGATTATCAAGTGGAGAACAGGCGTCATGTTGGAAAATTGCCGAAATGCCAGGGAGCGTTGGGGTGGCGTGAGCGAACTCATTGATCGCTGGCTCAGGGATCGTCAGGAGTTGCTGGTTCATTACTGCGATTTATCCGGAGAAAGCGACTTCTCCCAGACCGAAGCCCTGAAGCAGAAATTCGTGCGGCTGTGTGAAGCACTGGTGGACTACGTTTCTACCGGGCATTTTGAAATATACGAGCAGTTGGTACGGGAAGCCCGGGAATTCAACGATGGCGGGCTGGAGTTGGCGGCGAAGCTGTATCCCCGGATTGAGCAAACCACAGAAGTCGCCCTGAATTTCAATGATCAGCTGGATGGAAGCGAGTTGTCCGAAGATGATGTGAAAGCACTTTTTGAACAGCTCTCCCGCTTGGGTGAAACTCTGGAAAGCCGCTTCGAGATGGAAGATTTCCTGATTGAGCATTTGCACAATGTGCATGCAGACAAGGTGGCATCAGCCTGATCTGAGGCTGGCATAAAACAAAAAAAGCCTCATCCAGCGTTACCGCTGATGAGGCTTTTTCGATTTCAGGCGGGCTGAAATGGATTGACGGCCTTACTCGGAATCAGAGTTTTCTTCACTTTCATTTTTGCCCGGGTTGATGGCCAGCAGCTCCACATCAAAAACCAGCGTCTCGTTCGGGCCGATCGCGCGGTTACCGCCGGGGCCATAGGCCAGGTCTGAAGGAATGAACAGTTTGTAGCGGGCACCTTCACTCATCAGCTGCAGGCCTTCGGTCCAGCCGGGGATCACCTGGTTCAGGGCAAAGGTTACCGGCTCGCCGCGCTCGCGGGAGCTGTCGAATACCTCACCGGAAAGAAGTTCGCCGGTGTAGTGCACCTGCACCGTGTCGGTCGCGTCAGGCTGCTCACCGTTGCCTTTTTCCAGGATTTCGTACTGGAGCCCGGATTCGGTTGTTTCAACACCGTCGCGCTCGGCGTTCTCGGCAAGGAAGGCTTCGCCGGCGTCCAGGTTTTTCTGTGCCAGCTCTTCCATCTGTTTGCCTTGCTCCTCCTGGAGTGTCTTCTGGTAATCCATCAGGGCCTGCTGGATTTCTTCCCGGCTCATGCGACGGTTTGCCTCGTCGCCGGCATGGCCGTGCTGAATACCTTGCAGAAACTGATCCATTTGCAGGTCTGGCAGGTCGTTGCCCATGCGCTCACCCAGCACCAGCCCCATGCCGTAGCTGACCTTCTGGTTGGTAGAGTCCAGTTCCGGATCCGCAGGGGTTTCAGGGGGGGTCGAGCAGCCGGCAACCAAACCGGTGATCGCCAGTGCAAGCAGCGTTTTTTTCATTACATCATCCTTTTGAGTCAGTAGGGAATGGGCCCCAGCCCACGTAATGTGTTTGTCAGGGGCAAAAGGTAACGGGTTCAGGGCGCAGATTCCACTGAACATCTGTTAAGACGGCAAAGATCGGCCTGCTGTAGCAAGCACCTGGTCAACTCCCGTTACGCCCGGCGCTTGGGCCGAGGGAAAAGGGCGCCCTGTAGGGCGACTGCCAGTCGGTTTCCGGGTTGCTGAGCCTGGCAGGTGACTGGTTTTTATCCGGCCTTTCAATGGCAAGAGTGTTCCAGGGGCCGTGTTCCGGCGGCTGGTCCGCATAATGCCAGTTGCCGTCAGTGTCTTGCCATTTGAAAACAATCTCCGGCCCTTCGGTGGGAATCGGGGAGGGAACCAGGCCCTCAAACGCGGGTATTTCCGGCTCGGTTTCTTCGGCAACCGGTTCAGAGACCGGGGCCGGAACATTCAGGCCAAAAAACATCAGCAACAACAACAGGCCGAGAGCAGGAAACGAGAGCCGGACAAGCCATTTGATCATCATGCCGGTTGGTCTCCCGGATCAAGGGCGGAAAAAATGTCGCCCAGGGTGTTCAGGAGCGGCGTGGTGTCCTTGCCCGAATGAACGGCTGGTGCTGCAGCTGCAAGGTTGGACAGTATCAAAGTGTCTCCTGCATCCATGTTGCTGTGCTCCGGGTTGCGCGACATCAGATTTCTCCAAGCCAGAGCCAGCTCTATGCGCTCTGCTTCCAGCTCCAGGCTGGCCAGGGTGGAGCGCAGGGCTTTGTATGCTGCCTGCGCCTTTGGTATCGCCAGGCGAATCGTGCGGAGACTGCCGGTTACACGATCGCGCCACTCTGTTACCGTAGCGTCTTCAAACCCGGAATAGATCCTGCCGTTCAGCGCAAGCCAGCCGGCGCACAGGATTCGTGTTACGCTCCAGCCCTCGTTCTGGAGGGCCAGACAGGTTTCCTGCGCCAGCGAGTCCTGCCAGAATATCAGCGCGAACCGCCAGAGCGGGTTGTCGGGCTCCAGATTTTCCGGCAACACCATGGATTCCAACGCCAAAGCAGGAATGGTTTCCGGGTTGGATGGCATAAATGCTGAACCGTTCCTGACAATTTCACCATGATTATATAACAGCATGTTAACGATAACCGATCTCAGTTTACAACGGGGTGGCGTCTGGTTACTAGATTCCGTCACTCTTACTGTGCAAACGGGCCAGCGCGTGGCAATCGTGGGCGCCAATGGTGCCGGCAAATCCAGCCTGTTCCAGCTATTGCTGGGTCAGCTGGCGCCGGAGCAGGGCAGTGTGTCACTCCCTGGTGGTTGCCGCATTGCCCACATGGCCCAGGAAGTCGAGGCAACAGGGCGAAGCGCCCGTGATTTTGTTCTTGATGGCGATCCTGATCTGCGGCGGCTTGAGCAGGAACTGCAGAAAGCCGAGAGCCGGGGTGATGATAACGCGGTGGCACACATACACGGCGAACTGGATGTACACGAAGCCTGGTCCGCGCCGCGGCGAGCCGAATCCCTGCTCCGCGGGCTGGGTTTTCAGGACAGCGACGCAGACCGGCCTGTATCGGCGTTTTCCGGTGGCTGGCGCATCCGGCTGAACCTTGCGCAGGCATTGATGCGACCTTCAGACCTGCTGCTTCTGGATGAGCCCACCAACCACCTGGATCTTGATGCCTGCCTGTGGCTGGAAAACTGGTTGCGCCGCTACGGGGGTACTCTGCTGTTTATATCCCATGACCGGGACTTTATGGATCGGGTGGCCACCCATGTGGTGCACTTTGATAACCGTAAACTGGAGCTTTACACGGGCAACTACTCCGCCTTTGAAGGCCAGCGCAGCGAACGGCTGGCACAGCAGCAGGCAGGCTTCGAGCGTCAGCAGGCAAGAATCGCGGAAATCCAGCGTTTTATAGATCGTTTCAAGGCAAAGGCCACGAAAGCCCGTCAGGCCCAGAGCCGGGTGAAAGCGCTGGAACGGATGGAAAAGATTGCCCCTGCCCATATTGATTCACCGTTCAGCTTCGAATTTCCCATGGCCGACAAAGTGTCCAGCCCGTTGCTGTCCATCCGCCATGGCCGGGCCGGGCATGGTGACACGGTTATTCTCGACAACATCAATCTGACACTTTTGCCGGGCAGCCGTGTAGGCCTGCTGGGGCCAAACGGTGCGGGCAAATCCACCCTTATGGATGCGCTGCTTGGGCCTGGTGAGCACGGTGAAGCAAGCACGCTTATTGCAGGTGAGCGAACCTGTGGCGAGAACCTGGCAATCGGTTACTTTGCCCAGCACCAGCTGGAATCCCTGGATCTCGATGCCAGCCCTTTCCTGCACCTGCAGCGTTTGGCCCCCCGGGCTTCGGAGCAGAGCATTCGCAATTTCCTGGGCGGTTTCGATTTTCATGGCGACGAGGCTTTAAGCGCCATCCGCTCGTTTTCGGGAGGCGAAAAGGCCCGGGTAGCCCTGGCTGTCATTGCCTGGCAAAAGCCCAATCTTCTGTTGCTGGACGAACCGACCAACCATCTAGATCTGGAAATGCGCCAGGCTTTGACCATGGCACTACAGAACTTCGAGGGTGCTATTGTGGTGGTCTCCCACGACAGGCACCTGCTGAGGAATACTGTGGATGAGTTCTGGCTGGTCAATGATGGTGGCGTTACCGAATACCAGGGCGACCTTGAGGATTACGAGCGCTGGCTGGCAGATCGTCGAAAAGACGATACCGAGGCACCAAGGCGCCAGCCGACCGGCGCCAGAAACGGCGTTAACACAGCAGCGCTGGAATCAGAGGCTGCGGTGGGGGAGAGTGCTGAAGACAGGAAGGCACGCAAACGGGCGGAAGCTGCTCTGAGGCAGAAGCTGAGTCCGTACCGCAAGAAACAGGCGACCCTGGAAAAACAGATGGAGTCCTTGCATGAAACTCTGAGCGGCCTGGAAGCCGAGCTTGCCGACCCCGGCTTGTACAACGATGAATCGAAAAACCGGTTAAAAGAACTGCTGGGCAGGCAGTCTGAGGCAAAAGCCAGGCTGGAGGATGCAGAAGCGGAATGGCTGGATGTCAGTGAAACAGTAGAGGCCATGGAAGCAGAGCTGGCGGACTAGTGTCTTTAGTCTTTGGCTGGCACGTTAGCCCCCGGCCAGCTCGAGCACAATGTTCTGCCTCGCAAGGTAGTCCTGCTCGTTGATCAGATCGGCAAGAGTCAACGGGCGCTCATCAAACCAGCCTTCGGGAAACGTCAGCAAAAGACCATTTTCTCTTGGCTCCAGGGTAAATGCCGGTGGTGGCTCAAGGTTCCTGGAATGCTGGATCAGTACCGCAAGGCGCACCAGAACGCAGAGGCGCCGCACGCGCTCCACATCACCGGAGTGAATGCCGTCAAAGATAGAAGGCGTGAATTTGCGCCTGTGGCCCCGCACCAGGGCGGCCAGTTCCTGTTGCGCCTGCTGCGTAAAGCCCGCCATATCGGAGTACCGGAGCAAGTAGGCGCCGTGCTTATGATACTGGCTGTGGGATATGGTGAGACCGATTTCGTGCAGCCGGCAGGCCCAGCGCAAAACTTCCTCATCGGCAACCGTGTCCAGGTCCCAGGGGCCGGCAATCTGTTCCCAGGCGGCAATCGCAGTAGCCTCCACCGCTGCGCCCTGGCTTTGATCCACGTGATAGCGTTCTTGCAAAGCCGATATGCTGCGTTCCCGCACATCCTCATGCTGAATCCGCCCGACAATACCGTACAAAAGACCTTCCCTGAGTGCGCCTTCGGTAAAGGTCATAACCTGGATTTTAAGAGACTGTAACGCCCCCATCAGAATGGCGAAACCGGCAGGGAAGATGGTCTGCCGATCCGGGCGCAAACCCAGTTCCGCCAGTTTTTCCACGCTCCCCATGGCGATAAGGCGTCGGCGCAGTTCATCCATGGCACTCCAGGTGATCGTGCCATCGGTAATCTTGAGGGTTGCCAGCAGATTACTGACGGCCTTGATAGAGCCTGACGCCCCCACAGCGCTGTGCCAGCCCACGGAGCGGAAGCGCCGCTGGAGGCTCAGAAGCTCCTGTTCGGCATGAATAATCGCCTTGTCCATCTGTTTGCGGGTAATGCGGCCATCGGCAAAATACCGGTTACGGAAAGACACGCAGCCCATGTGCAGGCTTTCCAGCTCCTGTGGCTCAAACCGCTCGCCGATAATCAGCTCCGTGCTGCCACCACCAATATCAATCACCAGGCGCCGCCCGGCATCATCAGAAAGCGTGTGGGAAACCCCCAGATAGATCAGACGCGCTTCCTCCCGCCCGGCAATGACCTCCACGGGATAGCCAAGCACCTCCTCCGCCCGCGCGATAAACTCATTGGCATTACGAGCCACCCTGAGCGCATTGGTGCCTACGATCTGTACGCCTTCAGGCGGTGTACCGTTAAGGCGCTGGGCAAATCGCCGCAGGCAGTCAAGGCCGCGCTGCTGGGCCTCTTCGGTAAGGTAGTTCTCTGCATCAAGGCCGTCGCCCAGCTGAACCTTCTCGCCCATCTTTTCCATGGTGCGGATTTCACCCTGCACCAGCCGGGCCACAACCATATGAAAGCTGTTTGAGCCCATATCGATGGCTGCAAGCATATCCGGTGCAGCGGCAGTATTGTCGGCAGAAGAGGTGGCCGTCACGTTGATCAGAATCCTGTGCTGAGAGCGTGCGCGTACTATAAGCGATAACCCCGGGGTATGTCAGTCAATGCCCGACTTTGACAATAACAGATAGGTGGCCGAATTGACCGGGGTCAGAAGATTGCGGTTTCAAGCTGGTGTATCTACTGCTTCACATACGCGGGACCAATCGCGTAAAGTAGGCGCTAGCGTGATGGGGGTGAACGGCTGCCTCCCAGACAAGAGCGGCCTTCAGCAACAGTCAACTGCACATGCAGGCACCGGTGTAACTGCCGCAGGCCTGCTGTCGTGCATGAACCAGGAAAATGAAATGAGTGGAAATATCGTAAATGTAACGGACGCATCCTTCGAACAGGATGTACTTCAGTCGGACGTTCCGGTACTGGTGGATTACTGGGCGGAGTGGTGCGGCCCCTGCAAAATGATTGCGCCCGTACTGGAAGAAATCGCTGACGAATACGAAGGCAAACTGAAAGTCTGCAAACTCAACATTGACGAAAACGAGCAGACCCCGCCCAAGTTCAACATCCGTGGCATCCCGACGCTGATGCTGTTCAAAAACGGCAACGTCGACGCCACCAAGGTGGGCGCCCTGTCCAAATCCCAGCTTGCGGCATTCCTGGACAGCAACCTCTGACTGCATCCTGATTGCCTGAAAACCGCCCCGGGGCCATGCTCCTGGGCGGTTTTTTTGTCTAAGCAAACTTTCGTCTGCGCAACCAGGCCGCCCGAACTGTCTCTGACGCCACTCCGGCCAGAAGCCCGAAAAACGGGTCAGCCCACACGGTTACCACGGCTGTTATGGCGATAACAGGCCAACAGGAGGGTTTCGCCGTCCACAGGCGCCTGGACAAGGCAAGTTCGGCTGCCGCCACGAACAACAGCGCCCCGAGGCCTGCCATCGGAATTGCCGCAATCATTGCAAGCCCGCCTGGCACGAAAGCAATCAGGAGCAAACCTGTTCCCAGCAGAATCGGCGCCATACCGGTACGGGCGCCAAAGCGGTGATGTGCCGCGACGCCACCTGCGCCATGGCACATGGGCAAAGCGCCGAGGGGAACCAGAAAAAGATTGGCCAGGCCGGTGGACACCGATAACCGGGCGGGCGTAACGCGTTGGGATTGCTCGCCGAAGTAATCCCCTACCACCAGTGCCGTCAGAACGATGGCGTTGGTAAGTGTCAGAGCCAGCTGGGGTAAGACCAGCGTTGAGAGCCCTTGCTGCCAATCTTCAAAACCTGGTAATTCAGGCAATAAAACTGCAAGCGAGTCGGCAGCGGGAAGCACGAGCCCCTGAGCCCCCAGAAAACTACCCAGTGCAACAGAGCCGATAAGGCCGATCAACGCTGCCGGCCAATGCGGAAACAGCTTCAGGGTAATACCCAGTAACGCCAGAGTGACAATACCCAGGGGCAGGGCCGTGGCCATCAGGCCGATGCTCATCTGTGCCAGCATCAGCCCCAGACCCAGCTGAAGGCCACTTAACACGGAGCGAGGTATCAGACGGGCTGCCCCGTTAATCCATCCGGTCAGGCCCAGAAGCAACAATATGCCCCCGATCAGAACACCACTGGCGACCAGGCTCTGGGAGCTCACCTGGGTGGTCAGCAACAATGCCGCAACCGCTTTCATGGGCTGCACCGGTACCGGCAGGCGGTAATACAGCCCCGTTGCAATGTAGAATATGGCAAACCCCAGCAGCACCGGTAGCGGTGCCAGGCCCGCCAGCCCGACAGCCCCGAGACCCAGCGGAATCAGGGTGCCAAGATCACCCAGGGCGCCGCTGGCATCCCTCATCAGTTTTTTTTGCACGGAAGGCATGATTTATCCGCCTGTTTGTTGTTATTGGTGCTGTTCAAGCATTATAGACGACTTTCCCCAGCTCACTGATGTCGTAACCACTGAGCGCTTCGGCGCGCTGTATAAAGCGCTCGCTACGGGCAAATGCCAGCAAACGTTGCATCGCCGATTCAAAATAATGACGCCGGCGCATCGCAAGATCAAAGTGCTCCTGTTGCAGGGGAATAAAAGCCAACCCCTGGCGCCGCGCGGCAGCTTCGATCCCTACACCGATGTCCGCCTCGCCCTGGCGGATGGCCAAAGCCAGATCGTCCTCACTGAGTGATGGGTGAGGTGCCCATGTAAGTTGTTGGGCATCAATGCGATGGCGAGCCAGCAAGCTTTGCAGTAAATGGCTGACGCCCGCGTCCGGCTGGCGATGGGCAACACGTATGCCGGGGCGTGCGATATCCTCAAGCCGTTCAATCCCATGTGGATTACCGGCCGCCAACAGGAGCCCCTGCTGGCGCTTTGCCCAGCGAATCAGCACCAGGTCGCGCATCCCGCTCAGGCCCAGCGTATCTGGGTCGTTGTAGCTCTGGCTTTCAGCATGCCAGATATGCATGCCTGCGAGCATGGCCCGGCCGTCCACCAGCCTTTGTACGCCATCCCCACTTCCCTGACACAACAAAGCCAGCTCAGCGCCGCTTTCCTTTAACGCCCATTCCAGCAACGGATCCTGGCTGCCTGCCAGAACCGGGGGAATGGGCGAGCTCACCGCATCATCACCTTCCAGATGATTCATCAGCCACAAATCAATACGCTGGCGTGGAAACAAGAGCTTCCCTGTTACCCGCACACAGGGAATAACGCCCTGACTGACCAGGTCGTAGACCTTGCGTTCTTTCAGGCGCAGGTACTGGGCAGCTTCAGCCGTGGTGAGGTAGGCGGGAAGGGGCATCAATCTCTCCTGCAGGGCGAATAAAGCACAAGACTGTTCTGAGCTGCATATTTTTCAACAGATTGTGCAAAGCGTAGCCATAAACGCGAGGATGCTCAATATCAAGGAGACGCAGCTGTGGAAAATAATGCGTTTTACGTGGCGTTGACGCTACTGTTAAATCTCGACGCTTCGCTGTTTCAGATCGTGGCACTCTCACTCCAGGTTTCGCTTCTCGCGGTACTGATTGCGGCGTTGCTGGGTTTCCCTTTGGGTGCGGCGGTGGCGATATGGCGCTTCCCCGGGCGCGGCGGAATGACTGTCGTGCTCAACGCCCTGATGGGCCTGCCTCCGGTGGTGGCGGGGCTTGTGGTGTATTTGCTGCTTTCGCGCGCGGGCCCGCTGGGAGAGTGGGGGCTGTTGTTTACACCCGGCGCCATGATACTTGCGCAGGTGGTGCTGGTATTGCCGATTCTGGCCGCACTGTCGCGGCAGAAGGTAGAGGAGCTTCTGGGTGAATACCGGGAACAGTTTGTTTCACTGGGCATGTCAAGCTCACGCATGATGCCCACCCTGTTGTGGGATGCACGCTTTGCGCTGTTAACCGTTCTGCTTGCCGGCTTTGGCCGCGCCAGTGCCGAGGTGGGTGCTGTGATGATGGTAGGCGGCAACATTGATGGGGTTACGCGGGTAATGACCACATCCATCGTACTGGAAACCGGCAAGGGGAACCTGCCTCTTGCACTGGGTCTGGGCATTGTACTGCTCACACTGGTGATGCTGATTAACGCCGGTGCGTACCTGGTGGGTGAATTGACCAGGAGGCGGGTAGGGTGACTTCCTTCCACGTTCCGCAGCTCGCGTCGTTCATCCTGTCTCCGCCACCGGAGCTGTGCTTTGCTGATGTCACCTTCAGCCACGAGGACAAGGTGCTGCTGGGGCCGTGCTCGTTCACCCTGCAGGGCCCCGGTCCCACGCTTGTGATGGGGCCTAACGGCGCCGGTAAGAGTCTTCTGTTGCGGCTGTCCCACGGCCTGCTGTTCCCGACACAGGGGCGCATAACCTGGTCAGGTGAGGTTTGCCCCCGCCAGGCAATGGTATTTCAGCACCCCGTGCTCTTGCGCCGCTCGGCCGTTGCCAACCTTATTCACGCCCTGGCGGTCAATAACGTGCCGCGCAGAGCGCGCGTAAAGCTGGCTCATGATGCGCTGGAGCGTTTCGGCCTCACCGCCTGCTGTAATACACCTGCGCGGGTACTTTCTGGCGGTGAGCAACAGCGCCTGGCTCTGGCCCGGGCCTGGGTGCTCTCGCCGCAGGTGCTGTTTCTGGATGAGCCCACCTCCGCGCTGGACCCGGCGGCGATTAAAGCTGTGGAGGCGGCGGTGCAAGAGTTTCATCAGCGGGGAACCCGCATTGTGATGACCACTCACGATCTGCATCAGGCAAAGCGGCTGGCAGGGGATATACTTTTCCTGTCGGGCGGTAAGGTGCGTGAACACACTCCAGCTGAAATTTTCTTTGACAGGCCCGTCTCGCGGGAGGCGCAGGCGTATATCGCAGGAGAACTGGTCGAATAATTCGGCTTTTCTATAAAAAAGGAGAAAACAAGATGAAAAAGGCGCTAAATCTGTTACTCGCGGGTGTGGTCAGCATGGGCATGGCATTCGCCGCGTGTGCCGAGGACTACATTACCCTGGCATCCACCACATCGACCGAGAATTCGGGGTTATTCGCATCCATTTTGCCGAAGTTCAAAGACACCACAGGTATCCAGGTTCGAGTGGTGGCCGTGGGCACGGGCCAGGCATTTGAAATCGCCCGCCGCGGTGACGCTGACAGCCTTCTGGTACACGACACTGCCGGCGAAAAGCGTTTTGTCGAGAACGGCTTCGCCACCGAGCGGGCCGATGTCATGTACAACGACTTCGTGTTGATTGGCCCCGCTGATGACCCTGCCAACATCCGTGAAGCGCAGAGCGCCGCTGAAGCCTTCGCGGCGATCGCCGATGCCGAGGCGCCGTTCGCGTCACGTGGCGATGACAGCGGCACCAACCGCGCTGAGCTGCGACTCTGGAAGAACGCGGGCGTTGATGACCCCGATGGCGACTGGTACCGCGAACTCGGCAGCGGCATGGGGCCAACGCTCAACACTGCCGCAGCCATGGATGCCTACGTCATGTCGGACCGCGCCACCTGGGTGGCCTTTGGAAACCGTCAGAACCTGACTCTGCTTTTCGAAGGTGACGAAGTGTTATTCAACCAGTATGGCAGCTTGCTGATGTCTGAAGAGAAGCATCCGCACCTCAAGCATGATCTGGCCCGGAAGTGGCACAACTGGCTGCTCTCCGAAGATGGCCAGCAGGCGATTGCGGACTTCAAGGTGAACGGACAGCAGCTGTTTTTCCCGAATGCCAAATAGGCTAATCTCTGGCATTATCGGTATACATTCCATTCGGCGCCGTCCCTGAGACGGCTATAACAAAAATGACGATTGATCTCATACTTCCAGATCCCAAAGACCCGCGTCTGTCCCGTGTGGTGGAGGGTGTTGATGAAAACGGCCAGGGCAAATCAACCAGCGTGATCGAAGAACGCCCTCTGACCATCTACCTGAACAGCCAGGAAATTGTCACGGCCATGACCATCGGCGATCACCCGGAGTATCTGGCGCTCGGCTTTTTGCTGAACCAGGGCATGCTGAAAGAGAGCGATCGGATTACCGGGATCGATTTTGATGAAGAGCTTGAGGTCGCCGTGGTGCGCACGGCGGGCGTTACCGATGTGGAGGACAAGCTGGAAAAGAAAACCCGCACGTCGGGCTGCGCCGTGGGCACGGTCTTTGGCGACATGATGGCGGGGCTCGAAGGGTTGTCGCTGCCGGACACCCCGGTGCACACCAGTACTTTTTACGATCTCTCCTACCAGATCAACCACACACCCAGCCTGTATATGGAAACCGGCGCCATTCACGGCACGGCCCTGTGCCAGGGCCGACAGATCCTGGCCTATATGGAAGATGTGGGGCGTCACAACGCGGTGGACAAAATCGCAGGCTGGATGCATCTTAATGGCATTCCCGCGGCCGACAAGGTTCTCTATACCACCGGGCGCCTGACCTCCGAAATGGTCATCAAAACCTCGCTAATGGGTATTCCGACCCTGATCAGCCGGTCAGGCTTTACCGCCTGGGGTGTCGATATTGCCCGTCAGGTGGGGTTGACACTGATCGGGCGGATGCGAGGTAAAAAATTCACCTGCCTGAGCGGCCAGCATCGTCTGGTGTTTGATCAGGACTTGTCGCAGGTACCGGATGAAGACAAGAAAATGCGGCGAAAGGGGGCGGAACATGGCTGAATGCGCCGTTATTCTGGCCGGTGGCCAGGCAAACCGGATGGGCGGAGGCGACAAGGGGCGGTTAGTGCTGGGCGATCAGTCGCTGATCCAGAGAGTGATTGAGCGGATCACGCCACAGGTAGACGCGCTGGTTTTGAATGCTAACGGGGATATGAGTCGTTTTGATGATCTGAGGCTGCCCGTGGTCGCCGACTCGATCGGTGACTTTCCGGGCCCGCTGGCGGGTGTTCTGGCGGGAATGGACTGGGCCGCCGAACAGGGTTACGAATGGCTGATCAGTGTCGCCGCCGACACCCCGTTTTTTCCCCTGGACCTGGCGGAGCGCCTGGCCAGGCATGATACCCCGGTAGTCCTGGCGGCCACGCCGGACCCCGTCCGTGGTCGGTTACCTCAACCCACCTTTGGCCGATGGCAGGTGGCGTTGCGGGATGATCTTCGGGCCGCCCTGAACGATGGTGTACGCAAAATCCGGCAGTGGACGCAAGCCCAGGGCGAAACACTGGTGGTGTTCGACGAAGGCGATTTTTTCAACATCAATACGCCAGAGGATCTGGCCTGGGCGGAGCGGCATCTCAAGTGAACGTTATAGGCATTGTAGGCTGGAAGAATTCGGGAAAAACGACTCTGGCCTGTGCAGTGATTCGCGAGTTATCCAGCAGAGGGTTTACGGTCAATTCAATCAAGCATGCCCATCACATGGTCGATGTGGATCAGCCCGGCACCGACAGCTACAAACACCGTGATGCCGGCGCCCGTGAGGTCATACTGGCGGGCGGTCAGCGTTTCGCAATTATGCATGAGCTCAGGGGCGACAAAGAGCCGACGCTGGATGCACTGCTGGACCGGCTGGGCCCCTGTGACTGGGTTGTGGTGGAGGGATTCAAGACACACTCGCACCCCAAAATCGAGGTACACCGCCGGGAAAGCCCGGGTACGCCCCTTTTTAAAGAAGACGCCAGCATTGTGGCTGTCGCCGCGGATTACGCTGCCGATTTTCAGGGCCCCGTCCTTGACGTAAACGATGTGCCCGCCATTGCAGACTTTATTCTGAACCGTGAAAAATCATCGACGACAGCACCGGGAGCGAAAGAACTATGAGTATGCTTCGCAACGACTGTTTTGCACTCCCCCCCGGAGTTAACTGGACACCGGTCGAAGAGGCGCTGGAGCGGCTGCGCTCGCGCTTGCACCCAGTCGTTGATGTGCAGCGCTCCGTTCCTCTGGCCCAGGTCAATGGCCGCATTCTGGCGAGTGACGTCCATGCGCCGCGAGCCCATCCCCCAAGTGATAATTCCGCGGTCGATGGCTATGCTTTTGCCGGGCCTCTGACGGTCGTGCCCAGCATCCTGCCTCTGGTGGATGGCCGCAGCGCCGCCGGGGAACCGTATATGGGGCGGGTGCCGGAGGGCCATGCCATACGGATTCTGACCGGCGCGGTCATTCCGGCCGGCACGGATACGGTCGTCCTGGAGGAAGACTGCGAAGTCAAGGATGGCCAGTTGCACCTGAACGGCACCTTGAAAGCCGGCGCCAATGCCCGTAAAGCCGGTGAAGACATCAAGGTGCAGGACAGGATTCTTACTGCAGGAACCTGTCTGAGCCCGACCCAGATTTCAGTGCTCGCCAGTGTGGGGGTCGAGTCAGTCGATGTGTATAAGCGGCTGCGGGTCGGGGTTCTTTCTACCGGTGATGAGGTAAAGCCGGTTGGTGCTCCGGTTACCGATTGGCAGATCTACGACGCCAATCGCCCAATGCTGGGTGCTCTGGTCACACAGCTTGGCTATGAGTTGGTTGACCTTGGCCATGTGCTTGACCGCCCGGAAGAGGTGAAAGCCGCGCTGCTGCGAGGAGCGGAAGAGTGCGATCTTATCCTGACCAGCGGTGGCGTGTCTGCCGGTGACGAAGACCGTGTTTCTGAAACGTTGAAAGAGCACGGGGAGATCAGTAACTGGCGTATTGCTATCAAGCCGGGGCGGCCTCTCGCTCTGGCCATGTTCCATGGAACGCCGGTAGTGGGCTTGCCGGGCAACCCGGTGGCCGCCTGGGTTTGTGCCCTGCGGTTTGGCGCACCGGCAATGGCGTTATTGGCCGGGGGTGAGTGGTTCGAGCCCCAGGGTTATCTTGTGCCGGCAAACTTTTCGAAGAACAAAAAACCGGGGCGCAGCGAGATGCTGCGGGCCCGGATCCGGGAAGGGCAGGTTGAGGTATTCGGTTCCGAAGGCTCCGGGCGGGTGACCGGCCTGGCCTGGTCCGATGGTCTGGTGGAGCTGGATGAGGCCGCCATGCAAATCGAGCCGGGAACCCCTGTAAGGTTTATTCCCTACGGCAGTTTCGGGTTGTAATCAATCTACGCTGCCATGGACCGCAAATGCCTCGAGTGAGGCATCCTGCGGCGCCTGGGAGCGGTAGGTTTCCTCAACGCCCAGCTCGGTCAGCGTGCGGCTGACCATCAGCAGTGTGTTGTCCTCGAAGTCCTCACACATGCTGCGCATCTGGTCGATCTCCTCACAGGCAACCGGGTAAGCAGCTTCGAAATCCGGCGCGCCATAGTGGTCGACAAACGTTTGTGCGAGGGTTCTACGTAACTGCTCCAGTTCCGCGTGGGTGATATTGCATACGCCAACGAAACTGGCACGACCGCCAGACTCAATGCTATACCAGCCATTACTGAACGCCTGGCGGGCTTTCCCTTTCAGGTCCGCTTCGGTCCAGTTGGAAAACTCGAAGCCGCCGGAGATCGCCCATTCGCCGCTGGGCGCAGGCTTTTCGAATACATTTTCGTCCGATATATCCAGTTGCAAGGTTCTGGCCAGCTTCATACGTGCTCCGCGAATTCAATCAGGCTCACTGTTTCGGTCATGACATCCTGACGCAACAGCATCCGGCCTTTTTCATCCAGGCCAACAAAGATGCCCGGCCGGGGGCGCTCGACCATCTTGCCCAGCGTGTCGCAGCGTGGCCGCCAGTCGTTGTGCACCCGCTCAAAGCCACTGTCCATAAAATAGGTCAGCCACAGGAGCGTGTGCTTGGACCAGCTCTCCAGCAAGGCCATGGGCGTAATATCAACGCAGCCTTCCTCGTACAGACAGGTCTCATTCGGATTCTCTCCAGGCTCGTTGACGTCCTGGCAGAAAGGCACGCTGATGCCGATGACCAGCCAGTTTGGGTGCGCCTTGGGGTCCGAAACATCCGCTGCGAACCGAACGCTGCCGCACAGAGCACCATTGACCTTGATTCGATCCGGCCATTGAAAGTGCACCGGCACTTCGGGTGGAGCCAGGGCGCCCAGACTCTCGGCAAGGCCTATCTGGGCAACGTATACCGCCTGAACGGCCTCTTCCAGAGGCGTTTCCGGCGCCAGCACCAGAGCTGCGCGCAAGGCGTCGTCCGCCTCGGAGTAGAACACCGTGCCTGAATCAACACCCGCGATGGCCCGGCTGACCGCCTTGTCAAAAGGGTCGGTATGCCTCGGCACCACTTCTCCGGTCAGTAATGGTGGAAACAGGGGTGACTCGATCATTGGACAGCCCGGGCGTATACGTCGGAGGCAACGATTTCATCGGCGATACGCTGGAAAGCCTGCGCCTGAGGGCTGTCAGGCTTGGATACCACAATCGGGACACCGCCGTCCGAACCGATTCGGATATCGAGATCCAGCGGAATCTCCCCGAGGAAAGGCGCACCCAGTTTTTCGGCTTCCGCCCGCGCACCACCATGTCCGAACGGGTGGTGCTCTTTACCGCAACCATCGCAGATGAAGGAGGCCATGTTTTCGATCAAACCAAACAGTGGCACGTCCATACGCTTGAACATATCAATACCCTTACGGGCGTCCATCAACGCTATGTCCTGGGGTGTTGAGACCACAACCGCACCGGCAACGAAAAATTTCTGGCTCAGGGTCATCTGAACATCGCCGGTACCCGGCGGCAGATCCACCAGCAGCACATCGAGCCGCCCCCACTCCACTTGGTTCATCATCTGTTGCAGCGCACCCATCAACATGGGCCCGCGCCAGACAATGGCTTCATCTTCCGGCGCCATAAGCCCCAGGGACATCAACGTAACCCCATGGTTTCTCAGCGGCAGAATGGTACTTCCATCCGGGCTGGAAGGGCGGCCGGACACACCCAGCATGCGGGGCTGGCTGGGGCCGTAAACGTCGGCGTCCAGCAAACCAACCTTGAGACCTTTCGAGGCCAGCGCAACGGCCAGATTGGACGACACTGTGGATTTGCCAACGCCACCCTTGCCTGAAGCAATGGCGATGATGCGATCAACGCCTCTGGGATTTTTGTCCTGAGGCCGGGGGGCGTCCGTTCCAATCAGATTCGGTTTTTTACCAACTTCGGTGTACTCGACCATGGTGTGTCCCGTTGTTTTCAGCTGTCCAGATAGTCATCACTGGTGCGGACCCGAGGCCTGTCGCCGCCCGCCATAGGCGCGCTTTCCCCGTGGAACTGGGCCTTGACCCGGCAGTCGTCACACATCTTGATGAGCTGAACATTGTCAGAATTCTTGTACATCCAGTGCTGGTTTTCCAGCTTCTCGATGATTCGGTTAATGGTGCTGGCAACACCAAACGGAGTGCCACATGTAATGCACTCGAAAGGCTCCTCGCCATGCAGAACCCGGGGGCTTAGCGCAGCTTTGGACACATCCAGCTGAGGTTTCAGGGTGATGGCCGTTTCGGGGCAGGTGCTGTCACAGATGCCGCACTGAACGCAGGCATTTTCCGTAAACTGAACCTCCGGCCGGCCTCCGTGATCGCCAAGGGCGCCGGTCGGGCACAGTGATACGCAGGCCAGGCAAAGCGTGCATTTATCGGAATCAATCTCTATCGCACCATAAGGGGCGCCGGCAGGGAGCGGAATCGGCTCGTCGATTGTGTCGGACATGGCGGCAACGGTTACCCGTGTGATGTCACGGCGACCACCGACCAGCAGCACCGGTTCGCTCACGCGCCCGGTATTGTCGCCCGGATTACAGAGCTCAATGGCGGAAATAACCCGCACCCGGCTCGGCGAGTTGTGGGTGCCCTGAAGCAGGGCCTGGGCCAGTTCAACTTCCGCAGCCACCATGCGTTCATCCAGCTTGTTGTCTGCCAGAATCAGAACCTCGGCATAGCCGGCGCCGAATGCCGCCATTATTTCAGCATGGCCAACCCGGTCAATGTGCTCCAGCCCAATCGGAAGCAGATCGTCCGCCAATCCGTCATCGTATCGCGCCAGGTAGGCTATGGCTTCGGCACCCGCACCCAGGGTGTGGAACACCAGGCGCGGAGATTCGCTGGTATGTTCCCGATAGACCCTGGCCATCACCTCCGCCACTTTGGTGATTGCTTCGAACGAGGTTTCGTTCATAGTGATCGCGGATGTGGGGCATACGGCCGTACAAGCTCCGCAGCCGGCGCAAATATCCGAATCGATCTGGATATGATCCCCGGCAGAAAAAATGGCCTCGGTGCAGCAGACATCCAGGCAGCGTGTACAACCGGGCTTGCTGGCACGGGAGTGGGCACACAGGGATTCTTCCAGCCTGAAATAGACGGTTTTCTCGAATTCACCCACCCGTTCCCGGGCCGTCAAAGCAATACGCTCCAGTTCGCCGGTCTTCTTCGGGTCAGCCCAGAAATAGCCGTTGCGTTTCTCGTGGCTCGGAAATGCCGGGGCGCCTCCTCGCAGGTCGATAAACACATCGCATTCGCTGCGGGCGGTGGGCTTTGCTGCGCCATAACCCAGCTCACCCCGTCCGGCCGGATTCAGGGTTTGCAGGTTGGCAAATTCCAGCTTGAAGTTGCCAAGCGCGCCGTAGGCACTCGTCAGCTGCCCCTTGGCAACATCGTAAGCAGCAGAGGGCAGTTGAATCGGGCCGGCATCATTAACAATACAGGTGACGCCCAACTCATCCTGAACCAGTTCGGCCATTCTGATGGCCTGCTCGGTGGGGCCGACAATACAGCAGACGCCGCTGGATTGAATGGTTTTCGTCGGTGCCATGGGGGCCGGCAACTGGGCAGCAGCAATCAGCGCGGCCTGCTTGGCATGCTGGCGCTCCGGCCTGGCATCGGGAGCGCTCCAGCCAGCCCTGTCCCGAATATCAATAGTATGGAAAGGCGCAGCGTGCCTGTTCTCGGCGTATAGGTCCTCGGACAAGCGTTCGAACAAAGCCGACTGCTGGCTGCACGCAATAAGCACTTCATTGTCTGCGCCCAGATGTTCAGCGGCGACGCTCAGTTCCGTGCCGCACAGTTGATCCACTGCGATCACCTGTGCAGCTGCGGCGGCTTTCTGCAGCGCCTTCGGGTCGAAAGACTGTGTTTTGTCACAACTACACAAAAGTAGGGTCTTGTATGCCGTCATCAGGAGTTCGACTCTTTCGTTGTTTTTGTACGTGCATGCAGCAGGTTCATCAATCGAGCATGCCACAGCCATTTACTTTTGGACAGTTGGATAATCGTTGGAGCCCTGCTATTTTGAGGCTATAAGATAACAATGAGAATTGCCATGAGTAGCCGGACAGATCATTGGAGACGCGAATTACAGGTAGGCGCCGTTGTTCGCCGGTCACCTGGAGTGACTCGTTGGGTACGGGATATCTGGAAACCGGTGGCTGTGATACCGGGGGCGCCGGAAGCCTTCTGGAAAGAAATGGTTCGCGAGGGAGAGGTGATCGACTATCACGCGGGCACGGTCACGATGGAGTTGTTCCGCGCGGATGTCGAGGGCTACCTGGTATCCCTGAATATGGCGGCGCCTTCGGTCTGGGTCATCATGGACAGAGATGTCACGAGCCAGTCACCATCCGGGTGGGTGGTCAGCACCGTTACCGCCAGCGCCCATGAGGCACTGGATGCGCTCGATAGCGGTGAAAGTCTTGTTGAGGCGGTTCCCATTCCAGAATCCCTTGCGGCCTGGATCAAGGAGTTTATCGACATGCACTATATAGAAGAGCCGTTCAAGAAACGCCGTCGAGACGAGATCCGTGTTGATGGCACCGAAGACGCGAAAGGCGATCCGCGCATCCGCCAGGACAGTGATGTCTACCGCGCTCCCGCCAACATCAAAAAACCGAGGCTTCAGTGATGGCCGAGTCACGTCTACAGCGTTGGGCGCGTCAAAAGGCAGAAGCTGCCAGGAAACAGGAGTCCCCGACTCCTCCGGCTGTTGAATCCGAGTCATCGCCAGAAGCGCAGGAACTCGCGGTCAATGAGACCTTGCCGGAGCATGAAGTGCTTGAGAAGTACGGGTTGCCCGATCCGGATACCATTGAGCTGGGCACCGACATCACCGGGTTCATGCGAAAAGAGATTCCCGACCTCCTGCGACGCAAGGCTCTCCGGGCGCTATGGAAATCCAACCCTGTGCTTGCGGTGCTGGATGGCCTTAATGACTACGATGAGGATTTCACGGACGCCGGCACCACGGTAAAAGGCGCAAAGACTCTTTACAAGGTCGGGCAGGGTTTCCTTGACAGAGCCAAAAAGGCCGAAGGGCAGATTGAGGGCCAGACCGAAGAACCTGGCAACATTGTGGAGCATGTCAGGCCTCCGGAGGTCGCCGAACCCCCCCGATCAGGCGCTTCCCTTGCAGCGGGTGATGCATCGGATCAATCGGAGCTTTCTGTAACACGACAGGCAACACGCCATGTGGAAAGCGAACTGAATCAATCGGATGAGGACCAAACACCCCGCTTCCGACCCCGGATGCGTTTTGACGATTAGCCGAATGCGTTTTGGCTATTATCGGCGGATAGCAAAGTTTCTCCACTATTTCTGTGTGTGTACTAGAATGGTAGGCAAGACTGTAAATAATAATTAAAGGAATACGATTTGAATACCACTGCGGAAATTCAGTGCCCGCGTTCGGTCACCGAAGAAGATCGCGCCCGGGCCCAGATCTATCAGCTTCTGGGCGTCCTGCTTTCCGGCCCGCCGTCGAGCGAACTGTTGAAAGGCCTGGCATCTTTGCAGGGTGACGACACCCCTCTGGGCGCGGCCTCCAAAAACCTGGCAGTGCTAGCGGAACGCACCAATCCCCATGAGGCCGAGCGCGAGTACAACAACTTGTTTGTTGGCCTCGGTCGTGGCGAGCTGCTGCCGTACACCAGCTATTACCTCACCGGTTTTTTGAACGAGAAGCCACTTGCGGAGCTGCGCAACGATCTTATGGCCAGGGGCATAAAGGCCCGCAGCGATGTCAAAGAACCGGAGGATCACATCGGCACCCTGTGTGAAATCATGGCTGGCATCATTACCGGGGAATTTCCCTGTAGCAATGACCTGTCGTCGCAAAAAGCCTTTTTTGATGCGCATCTGGCAAAGTGGGCGGCATTGTTTTTTACCGATTTGGAAGAAGCGCAAAGCGCCATCTTCTATGGCCCGGTGGGCTCGCTGGGGCGGGCTTTCATGGCTGTAGAGGCAGATGCCTTTGCAATTCAGTAACCGGGATCTGAATGATTCCTTAACCCATGGGGAGGTGTCCTATGGACAACCCGAAGCGTGAAAACAGCCGTCGCCGTTTCTTGCAAATGGCAGTAGCGGCAGCTCCGGCTGCTGTTGCAATGGCGGTTGCACCGAACGCCGCAGCCGAGGTCGTCACACAAAACGTACCGAAAAGCCGCGGCCTGCGTGACACTGAACACACACGTAAGTATTTCGAGTCGGCTCGCTTTTGAGGGAAGCGTGAATCATTCAAGGTTGCGTGATGCTCTTGGGTGACCACACCTCCGGAAAAAACGAGAATAATAACGAGAGAGGTAAGAGACATGTTAAGGAAGAAGACCAACGGGGTAGCGAAAGGCCCCCGTGCAGGCTCTTTGCTTTCATCTCTCGCTGCGAAAACCATGGATCGCCGTCAATTTTTGACGGCTTCCGGTGTTGCAGTGGGTGGCATGGCGGCTTTATCGCTGACATCGGGGCGGGTCGAAGCTGCGGTCCCGTCAACTGGTGGCGGCGAAGTCGTCCGCAAAAAATCGGTATGTACGCATTGCTCGGTAGGCTGTACCGTCGAAGCCGAAGTTCAGAATGGCGTATGGATTGGCCAGGAGCCGGGCTGGGACAGCCCTTTCAATTTGGGTGCTCACTGCGCCAAGGGTGCTTCAGTGCGCGAGCATGCCCACGGCGAACGTCGTCTCAAGTCGCCCATGAAAATGGTCAACGGCCAGTGGCAGAAGATTCCCTGGGATCAGGCCATCAACGAAATTGGCGACAAGATGCTCCAGATCCGCGAGGAAAGCGGACCTGATTCAGTCTATTGGCTGGGCAGTGCCAAGTTCAACAATGAGCAGGCTTATCTTTTCCGCAAGTTCGCGGCGTACTGGGGTACCAATAACGTCGATCACCAGGCCCGGATCTGCCACTCGACAACAGTCGCCGGCGTAGCCAACACCTGGGGCTACGGTGCGATGACCAACTCCTACAACGACATCCACAAGTCCAGGGCGATCTTCCTGATCGGAGGCAACCCCGCCGAAGCGCACCCGGTGTCGCTCCTGCATATTCTGAAAGCCAAAGAAGAAAACAACGCACCACTGATCGTCTGTGATCCGCGTTTCACGCGCACCGCAGCCCACGCCGATGAGTTCGTTCGTTTCCGCCCGGGCACAGACGTTGCGCTGGTGTGGGGCCTTCTCTGGCACATCTTCGAGAACAAATGGGAAGACAGGGAATTTATCCGCACCCGTGTGTGGGGTATGGATGAAATCCGTAAAGAAGTAAAACGCTGGAATCCGGAAGAGGTCGAGCGCGTAACCGGTACGCCGGGCGCTCAGCTTGAGCGTGTTGCCCGCACCCTGGCGAATAACCGCCCTGGTACGGTGATCTGGTGTATGGGTGGTACCCAGCACAGCAACGGCAACAACAACACGCGCGCCTACTGCATTCTGCAACTGGCACTGGGCAACATGGGCGTTTCTGGCGGCGGCACCAACATTTTCCGTGGTCACGATAACGTTCAGGGCGCCACCGATGTTGGTGTACTGGCCGACACCCTGCCTGGCTATTACGGCCTGAGCGCTGGTGCCTGGGCCCACTGGATGCGAGTCTGGGAGGAAGATCCGGAATGGATGAAGGGCCGGTTTGCCGTGTGGGACAAAAACGGCAAATCCAGAGCCATGATGAACGAGAAGGGCATCCCGGTGTCGCGCTGGATCGACGGTGTTCTGGAAGCCAAGGAAAACCTCGAGCAGCCGGACAACACCCGGGCCATGGTGCTCTGGGGCCACGCGCCAAACTCCCAGACCCGTATGCTTGAAATGAAGGAGGCTATGGAAAAACTGGATCTGTTGGTTGTAGTGGATCCGTTCCCGACCGTTTCAGCCGTGCTGCACGATCGCAAAGACGGCGCCTACCTGCTGCCAACGACCACCCAGTTCGAGACCCGTGGCTCGGTAACCGCATCCAACCGGTCGCTCCAGTGGCGTGAAAAGGTGGTTGAACCACTGTTTGATTCGAAGGTTGATCACGAAATCATGAAACTGTTTGCGGACAAGTTCGGGTTCACCGATCGCATGTTCCGTAACATTGCCATTGAAGGTGACGAGCCGGTAATCGAGGACATCACCCGTGAATTCAACCGTGGCATGTGGACCATCGGCTACACGGGGCAATCGCCTGAGCGTCTCAAGAAGCACATGAAGTATCAGCATCACTTCGACAGGACCACCCTTCGTGCAAATGGCGGGCCCTGCGATGGGGACATCTATGGTTTGCCCTGGCCTTGCTGGGGCACGGCAGAAATGAACCACCCGGGCACACCGAATCTTTACGATATGTCCCTGCCGGTGTCCAAGGGCGGTCTCACTTTCCGTGCCCGGTTTGGTGTCGAGCGCAACGGTGAAAACCTGCTGGCAGAAGGCGTTTACTCGAAAAACTCGGATATCAAGGACGGCTATCCCGAGTTCACCATGCAGATGTTGATGGATCTGGGCTGGGACGGTGACCTGACCGCCGAGGAACGCGCCAGCATTGAAGCCGTGGCCGGTCCCGAGACCAACTGGAAGACGGATCTTTCAGGGGGTATCCAGCGTGTCGCAATCAAGCACGAATGCGCACCTTTCGGAAATGCCAAAGCCCGTACCGTGGTCTGGAACTTCCCTGATCCGGTGCCGGTTCACCGCGAGCCGCTCTACACCAACCGTCGTGACCTGGTGGCTGATTATCCGACCTATGAAGACAAGACGTTCTGGCGCGTTCCGACCTTGTACGAGTCCATTCAGAAGAAGGATTTCAGCAAGGACTTCCCCATTATTCTGACCTCCGGTCGTCTGGTGGAGTACGAGGGTGGCGGCGACGAGACGCGCTCTAATCCCTGGCTGGCCGAATTGCAGCAGGACATGTTCATTGAGGTGAATCCGCGTGATGCGAATAACCTGAACATTCGGGACGGCAAGGACGTCTGGGTAACCGGACCGGAAGGCGGTCGTATCAAGGTCAAGGCAATGGTGACCGAACGTGTCGGCGAAGGCGTAGCTTTCATGCCGTTTCACTTCGGCGGACACCTGGAGGGTAAATCCCTGAGGGATAAGTATCCCAAAGGCTCTGATCCTTACGTTCTGGGTGAATCTACAAACGTTGTTCAAACATACGGGTATGACTCGGTCACGCAGATGCAAGAGACCAAAGCCACCCTGTGTTCGATCATGCCGGCATAACAAGAGGTGTAGACCATGGCACTTGAAGGACAAGCACGCGCAAAATTCCTTTGCGATGCCGAACGCTGCATCGAATGCAATGCTTGCGTGACGGCCTGTAAGAATGAGAACGAAGTCCCCTGGGGTATTAACCGTCGCCGTGTGGTGACCATCGAAGATGGTAAACCGGGCGAGCGGTCGATCTCGGTAGCCTGCATGCACTGCTCAGACGCGCCTTGTATGGCCGTCTGCCCGGTCGACTGCTTCTACCAGACCAAAGACGGAATCGTTCTGCACTCCAAGGACCTGTGTATCGGTTGTGGGTACTGCTTCTACGCTTGCCCGTTCGGTGCGCCGCAATTCCCGCAAGCGGGCAATTTTGGCAGCCGGGGCAAGATGGACAAATGCACCTTCTGTGCAGGTGGCCCTGAAGAAGATAACTCGGCAGCCGAGTTCGCCAAGTACGGAAGCAACCGTATTGCCGAGGGTAAACTTCCCCTCTGCGCGGAAATGTGCTCGACCAAAGCCTTGCTGGCTGGTGACGGCAACGAGGTGGCGGACATCTATCGCCAGCGTGTGGTGAGCCGTGGTTTCGGTTCCGGCGCCTGGGGGTGGGGCACAGCTTATGAGAAGAAGGGTGCTTAAAAAGGGTGCATAAACTGACCTGAGTGTTCAGGGCCCCTCGGGGCCCTGTACCGCCTTGAGGCAACGAACTTCTTCTTGTGGATTCCGCTGGAGTGCTCTGATGAATAAAAAATTATTGGGCGCCGCCTTTCTGGTACTGGTGACGCTCTCGCTCAATCATGCCTGGGCACAAGAGAGCCCGGGGGTTGACCGCTCGGCTACCGGGGGCGCTCAAACCCTGGAAGACATTATGGCTCGTCAGCAGAAGCTGAAGGTTGACGACGCGTTCCGGTCTGAAAATCTGGGTGATCCGGCCAATGCGGCGCCGATCACCGATCACCTGGGTACGCGCGGCGGAGTCTCTCTCTCCGACACCTACCGCTCCATTCGCTATAACGAGTTTGATGCCAACACCCAGGCTCGCGGGCCTGCGGCCGACGTTCTGATCCAGGATGGAGGCATGAGCTGGTATAAGCTGCGCGAGGGGCCGATCATCACCTATGGCGGTGGTGCGCTTTTGGGTTTCATCGCCCTGCTGGTGGTGTTTTACCTTATTCGCGGCAAAATCATGATCGATGGCGGCCCTTCAGGCACCACGATTCAGCGATTCAAAGCCATCGAACGATTTGGCCACTGGCTGTTGGCCGGCTCGTTTATTGCGCTGGGTATAACCGGACTTATTACCCTGATGGGGCGAAGTTTCCTGATCCCCGTGATGGGGCCCGATGCCTTTGCAACTCTGGCAGCCGGCTCCAAGTGGGTTCACAACAACATTTCCTGGTCTTTTATGCTGGGCCTGGTGATGACGTTTTTTATGTGGGTGGCACACAACATTCCTGACAAACTGGATTGGCAGTGGCTCAAGGCAGGGGGCGGTATTTTTACCAATTCCCATCCTTCCGCAAAGAAATTCAATGCCGGCCAGAAGATCGTTTTCTGGACCGTTATGGTGTTGGGTTTCTCGGTCTCTCTGTCCGGTTTGTCGCTGCTGTTCCCGTTTCAAATGCCCATGTTTGCCGAGACATTCAGCGTCATAAACAGTGTTTTTGGAACCGAACTGGCTACGGCTCTGACACCCCATGAAGAGATGCAGTATGCCAACATCTGGCACTCGATTGTGGCGTTTGTCATGATGCTTGCCATTATTGCCCACATTTATATTGGTACCGTTGGTATGGAAGGCGCGTTTGATGCCATGGGTAGCGGCCAGGTTGATGTGGAATGGGCGCGCCAGCACCACGATCTGTGGGTTGCCGAGGTGGAGGCCAGGCAAGGCAAAGGAGACGTTTCGTGAAAGTTATGATTTCTGCATTTGTCGCTGCCCTGCTGATTGCCACCGCCGCCCCGGTGATTCTGGGTCAGTTCGGATGGTCATCAGCCGAACAAGGCAGCAGCGCAACGAGCGTGCGCCTTGACTGAGCACTCAGAAGCACATCAAATCGATGCGATCGGTTTGGTGTGCCCCCTCCCGGTTTTGCGGTTTAAAAAGCGCATTCAGGGTCTGCCCGGCGGGGCACAGGTTGAATTCCTGGCGGATGATCCCACGGCCCGCAAGGATTTGCAGGCGCTGTGTGAAATAGCCGGGCACAGGATTGAATGGGTCCGGGAAGAAGGCGAGGGCGTTATGCGCTACGGTATCCGCCTGGCCTAAACGTGGCGTTTGGGGCTACTTGCCCCAGGCCTCGCCCCGGGCAACATCTGAAGCCTTCTGCTCTACCCAATGCTCCCCGGCCTCAGAGAGCTCTTTCTTCCAGAAGGGCGCGGACGTCTTCAAAGCGTCCATAATAAATTCGCAAGCTGCAAATGCATCTCCACGATGGGCGCTGCACACACCCACGAATACGATTTGCTCCTGCAATTGTAATCGGCCAACCCGATGAATCACCCGCGCTTTACGCACATCCCAGCGCTGCGACGCCTCCTCGATCAACCCGGCAATCACCTGCTCTGTCATGCCCGGATAATGCTCGAGAAACAGGCCCGACACATCCTGCTTATCGCCGCTATCGCGAACCAGGCCTGTGAATGTGGCAATAGCGCCGGTACCGGCACCACTGTCCCGCAGAGCGGCATACTCGGCAGCGCAATCAAAATCTTCAGTCTGAATGCTGATCATCCTAGCCTCCTGTTACCGGGGGGAAAAATGCCACTTCATCCCCTGCCTTCACTGGTGCCCCGGGCTTTGCCATAGCCTGGTTGATCGCAATCATCACCGGCTGGTCGCCTTGCAGTTGTGCCCAGGGGCCGCCGCGGCTGGCCAGCGCTGCAAGCAGGTCGCCAGCGGTCTGATCCTTGTCTGCCGGCAGTGTGAGTTCTTCCGTGCCCAGCTCTTCCCGGAGGCGGGCAAAAAAACGAACAGTCAGGGTCTGGTCAGTCATGTCAGCTCAACAGTTCAGTGAATGGGTAATAAGTCAGCAGATCTCCCTCTGCAATCATCGCGTTTTCCGGAACCACAGCAAGTCCGTCGGACCAGCAGGCAGAACTCAATACGCCAGAGCTCTGGTTTGTATAAGCGGTCACCTGAATTTTGCCGTCAACCGATTCCGTGCGTGCACGCAGGAATTCCCTGCGTGTCGAAGGTGACGTAACATTAAGAGCGGCAGGCACTTGCTGGCCCACAGGATGAATACGCAGTCGCCCCTGGCGAGTACGGATGTAAGGCATCACCACAACCATAAAGGTCACCAATACGGAAGCCGGATTGCCTGGCAGGCCGAATACCGGTGTACCCTTGATTGCGCCAAAAGCCAGCGGTTTGCCGGGTTTGATTGCCATGCGCCACAGCGACAGCTGGCCGGACTCTTCCAGCACGGCTCGTACGTGGTCTTCTTCACCCACAGAAACACCGCCGCTGGTGATAACAAGATCTGCCACCTCAGCTGCGCGTTCAAAGGTTTCCCGGGTGGCAGATCGCGTATCCTTCAGGGTCTCACACAGCACTGCCTCGCAGCCTGCCTCTGCCAGCAGACCCAGCAGGGTGAACCGGTTGGAGTTGTAGATCTGGCCTGGCCCCAGCGGAACGCCAGGCTCCACCAGCTCGTCACCCGTTGACAGAATGGCCACCCTCAGTTTTTTCACCACAGCAACTTCGGATACACCAATAGACGCCAGAAGGCCCATTTCCTGGGGCCGTATTTTTGTGCCCTTTGGCAGGGCCAGGCTGCCTTCAGCAAGATCCTGGCCGCGCCTGCGTATGTTCTGGCCAGCCTTTACTTCGCCGTTGATGAGGATGCCGTTATCTGTAACCTCCACGCGCTCCTGCATGATAACCGTGTCAGCACCGGCCGGAATCTCGGAACCGGTGAAGATGCGCACAGCTGTGCCCGATTGCAGCGGGCGCGGCGCAGAGCCAGCCGGGATTCGGTCAGATATCGAAAGCGCTTGGCCTTGCACATAATCTTCAGCCCGCAGGGCGTAGCCATCTACCGCACTGTTATCCGCCGGCGGTACATCCGCCGGCACCTGATAATCCCGTGCCAGTATCCTGCCCAGGCTTTCTGTAAGGGGTAAAGGCTCGGTTTCTGTAATCACCGGCGCTTTGCTCAAAAGGTGAGCGATAGCCTCATCAACCGGCGTCAGATTGGCTGCCATGGTTTACTCTCCCTATTCAGAATTAGCGTGTGGCGCGTTTGCCAATAACCTGCTGAAGGCGCTCCATAGCCCGCTCCGGCTTGCGGCCGACCAGGCCTGAAAAGTTGCAGGGGCCGTGACGACTGTCTAGCTGGCTGCTCAGAATACCATTCCAGCCGGTGCGGCAGGCCCCGGTGGAACCCGGCAGGCAGAAAATAGCCGTATGATTGGCAAGGCCGCCAAAAGCTCTGGACTGAATCGTGGAGGAGCCGATTTCAGATGCCGAAAGACGCCGGAATTCCTCGCCAAATCCTTCGATACGTTTATCCAGCAGCGGGGCAACCGCTTCCGGGGTACTGTCGCGCTCGTAAAAGCCGGTGCCGCCGGTAATGAGCACCACATGAACGTCCGGATCCGCGATCCAGTACGACATGGCCGCCCGCACCAGATAAATGTCATCTGGCAGTATGCGCCTTGAAATCAGTTTGTGCCCGGCTTCAACAACACTGTCTTCAAGAAACTGACCGGAAGAATCTTCATCAAACCCGCGGGTATCGGAGACCGTAAGAATCGCGACGTTGAGGGGTTTGAGTTTGCTGGTGAGTTCACTGCTCATGGGAATCCGCTCCGAAAATCACAGGAAAAATTTTGGCTACCAGTATCCCTTTCAGTGGCAGGGAATGGAAGGGAGTAACCCATCAGGGGGAGCCTGAACACCCGTGTGAACGCTGTTGAGTTCAAAATTTGACGTTAATTTGGTCTCCGGGCTTGACATAGGCCGGCAAGGTAGCAGATTATCAGTCCTGCCCTGCAAACGGGTGTGCCCACTCTACTGGCTTCAGTTATTTATTCCGGATTTTATCCGCACCGGTTGCTCCATCTGGCCAGCATCTGTTTTGACAACGATTTGAAAAAAGGTTCAGGGACTACCCTGTCACTCCAATATCCGTTTACTTCCATTCCTGAAAATCTAATAACTTATGAATCTTACTGAACTCAAGCAGAATTCCATGCCCGAATTGCTCGAAATCGCGCAAGAGATGGGCCTCGATAACCTTGCACGCTCGCGCAAACAGGATGTCATCTTCACCATTCTGAAGAAGCATGCAAAAAGTGGCGAAGACATCTACGGCGATGGTGTATTGGAGATTCTGCAGGATGGTTTCGGCTTCCTCCGCTCTGCCGACGCTTCCTACCTGGCCGGCCCGGACGATATTTACGTCTCCCCCAGCCAGATCCGCCGCTTCAACCTGCGCACCGGCGATACCGTTGCCGGCAAAATCCGCCCACCCAAAGACGGGGAGCGCTATTTTGCCTTGCTGAAAGTTTCCGAGATCAACTTCGACAAGCCGGACAACGCCCGTAACAAAATCCTGTTTGAAAACCTGACACCACTGTTCCCGGATGAGCGCCTGCAGCTGGAAGCCGGCAATGGCAGTACCGAAGACCTGTCTTCCCGGGTGCTGGACCTGGTTGCACCTATCGGCAAGGGCCAGCGCGGCCTGATTGTATCGCCACCCAAGGCTGGTAAAACCCTGTTGATGCAGAGCATTGCCCAGTCGATCACCCGCAACAACCCTGAATGCTACGTAATGGTGTTGCTGATCGACGAGCGCCCGGAAGAAGTCACGGAAATGCAGCGCACCGTGCGCGGCGAAGTGATTGCCTCCACCTTTGATGAGCCACCTGCGCGCCACGTGCAGGTTGCGGAAATGGTCATCGAAAAAGCCAAGCGCCTGGTTGAGCACAAAAAAGATGTGGTTATACTGCTGGATTCCATCACCCGCCTGGCCCGGGCCTATAACACGGTGATTCCGTCATCCGGCAAGGTACTGACCGGTGGTGTGGACGCCCACGCACTGGAAAAACCCAAGCGTTTCTTCGGCGCGGCCCGTAATGTGGAAGAGGGCGGCAGCCTGACAATCCTTGCAACGGCCCTGGTGAACACGGGTTCCAAAATGGATGAAGTGATCTACGAGGAGTTCAAGGGCACAGGTAACATGGAAATTCACCTGGACCGCAAGATTGCCGAGAAGCGTGTTTATCCGGCCATCAACATCCGCAGCTCCGGCACACGCCGTGAAGATCTGCTGATGAGCGAGGCGGATATCCAGCGTATATGGATTCTGCGCAAGCTGCTGCACTCCATGGACGACGACACCGCCGCCATCGAGTTCCTGCTGGACAAGCTCAAAGACACCAAGACCAACGACGAGTTCTTCCAGTCGATGAAGCGCCGGTAATTGCCGGAGCTCTGGTTTTGCGCCTCGGGGGTTGTGGGGCTGGCAGTACCGGGGACACCCTCCCCGGACACGCCGTGAATACGTCCATGTAGGCTTGGTCTTGCCATCCCTGGCAAGACACAGTCCGGGGAGGGTGCCCCCGGTACTGCCGATCAAATTTGGTGCGCGCACTTATACTGATTTCAGTTTAGCTTTGTTGGTTTTGGCTTTGAGTTAACTGGTGATCAGATGAACAGGGTGGGGGACGCCTTGCCCAGACCGTGCATTGCCAGGGATGGCAATGCCGAGCCCCCAGGGATGGGTTTACGGCGTGTCTGGGCAAGGCGTCCCCCATCCTGTTCTTGCACTCAATTCAGAACCAATCTATTCGAACCCACGTACATTGCCGGAACTGACCGGAGCCAACGATGAAATACAACGATCTGCGGGACTTCATTGACCAGTTGGAAAAGCTGGGCGAGCTGAAACGCATCTCAGTGGAAGTAGACCCCCATCTGGAAATGACCGAAATCTGCGACCGCACACTGCGGGCAGGCGGCCCTGCGTTGTTGTTTGAAAACCCCAAAGGCTACGACATGCCCGTGCTTGCCAACCTCTTTGGCACAACCCGAAGAGTTGCGCTGGGCATGGGGCATGAGGACGTAACCGCACTCCGGGACATTGGCAAGCTGCTGGCGTTTCTCAAGGAACCGGATCCTCCCAAGGGTTTCAGGGACGCCATCGAAAAACTGCCGCTGTTCCGGCAAGTGATGCGCATGAGCCCGAAAGTGCTCCGGTCGGCGCCGTGCCAGGAAGTGACCATCGAAAAAGACCAGGTCGATCTGTACCAGATACCCGTGCAGCACTGCTGGCCAGGGGATGCCGGGCCTTTGGTGACCTGGCCGCTGGTGATTACCCGCGGGCCCCATAAAGAAAGGCAGAATCTCGGGATATACCGGCAGCAGGTGATTGGTCGGAACCGGCTGATCATGCGCTGGTTAAGCCATCGCGGTGGGGCGCTGGATTTTCAGGAGTTCCAGAAACAGAACCCCGGTAAACCCTACCCGGTAGCCGTGGCTCTGGGCGCGGACCCGGCTACGATTCTGGGTGCCGTAACCCCCGTGCCTGATTCGCTTTCCGAGTACGCCTTTGCCGGCTTGCTGCGGGGCAGCCGTACCGAACTGGTACAGTGTGCCCTCAGTGATCTGCAGGTGCCGGCCAGCGCCGAGATTGTTCTGGAGGGTTTTATTTACCCCGACGACAAAGCGCCGGAAGGCCCCTTTGGCGATCACACCGGTTACTACAACGAAGTGGACGAGTTCCCTGTGTTCACCGTTGAGCGCATTACCCACCGTAAAAATCCGATTTATCACAGCACCTATACCGGCAGGCCGCCGGATGAACCGGCCATACTGGGTGTTGCGCTGAACGAAGTGTTCATTCCCATTCTGCAGAAACAGTTCCCGGAAATTGTGGATTTCTACCTGCCTCCCGAAGGCTGTTCCTATCGCCTTGCAGTGGTGACCATGAAAAAGCAGTATCCCGGCCATGCCAAACGGGTAATGATGGGCGTATGGTCGTTTCTACGACAGTTCATGTATACCAAGTTTGTCATCGTGACCGACGACGACGTGAACGCCCGCAACTGGGAGGATGTAATCTGGGCCATTACCACCCGGATGGATCCCGCCCGTGACACCATGCTGGTGGAGAACACCCCCATAGACTATCTGGACTTTGCCTCACCGGTTTCCGGTCTGGGCTCCAAGATGGGGATGGACGCCACCAATAAATGGCCCGGCGAAACAGATCGGGAGTGGGGCGAGCCCATCGCCATGACCGATGCAGTAAAGCAGCGAGTGGACGAGCTCTGGGACAGCCTGGGCATTGAAACCCTGCCCGCCCGCCCCGAGTGATATGGACAGCAAGCAGTGGCGTGTACGCCTGAAACCATCAGGAATCTGCTACACCGCAACAGCGAGCTCGGATTTGCTCAGCGCTGCTGCCGGTGCCGGGGTTGCGGTTCCGTCCGCGTGCAGAAATGGCGTGTGCGAACTTTGTGAAGCCCGGCTTCTCAGGGGTTCCGCTTTGAACACCCGAAACCAACAAACGATACCGGTCGGTGCGCGGTTGATGATGTGCAGGACTGCAGCGCTCGATCATCTTGAACTGGAGAATGGCGCCGTTATGGCAGCAGGAAACAACCAGCCCCGAAAGTTTCAGGCGAACGTCGTGGACGTGCGCCGGATCAGCCACGATGTGTATCGGGTGGAGCTCCAGTTGCCACGGCGGCGGGAGCTGTCCTTTCACGCTGGCCAGTATCTGTCGGTGAATCTGCCGGATGCTGAGCCCTGTTATTTTTCCATCGCCAGCAGCCCGTCCGAGCAGAACATTGAACTGCACATTCAGGCATCGCCACAGTGGGTATCTGCGCAAAAGGTGATCAGTGCCTTAACCTCCGGGGAGGCCGTCAATCTTGAGCTGCCCCATGGTAAAGCCTGCCTTGCCAGCGCCCCGGAAAAGCCCTTGTTGCTGGTGGCGGCCGGCACCGGTTTCGCACAGATGAAAAGCCTGGTGGATTATTTGCGCGGAACAGACTACTCGCAGCCGGTAAAGCTGTTCTGGGGAGTGCGCCGCCATGAAGATATGTACCTGGGGTCCCTGGCCCGGCAATGGCAGCAGAACTGGCCGGAGTTTACATTTCAGCCGGTCATTGGCGACGATGAAGACAACGACTGGAGCGGGCACCACGACCAGCTGGTGCGCGCAGTGCTGGCCTCAGGCATGGACTGGAGCAACGTGGAAGTGCACGCCAGCGGCTCGCCAGCCATGGTTTATACGCTGATGGATGCCCTGATGGACGCCGGGCTGCCCCAGGACGCATTTTTTTCCGATGTGCTGGAGTATGCGCCCCGGAGCTGATGGCGCTGCCGCCGGTTCGGTTCGGGCCGTGACGGTTTTCGGCGTGTCAGGCCTTGGGCATGGGAAGCTCGGGCAATCCGTTATCCTTGGCAAGCCCCTGCATCATGAGCTTGATGCTCATTTCTTCTTCGCCCATGTGGGCGTTCAGGCGGCTCAGCTCTGCCAGCGCTTCCCGGCTGCGCTGTAACCTCAGGCTGGTTTCGAAATATTCCCGGGCTTTGCCCCACAGTTCATTGCGCAGGCTCAGGCGCCCCAGCGCCAGTAGCAGCTCAGCGTTATTAGGCCGGTCTTTCAGCCACTGTTCCGCTGTAAGCAGTTGTTCGTCCGGCTTGCGCCCTTCTACTCGGCCATAGAGATTGGCCAGACTATCGCTCCAGTGGTTTTGCAGAACCTTGCGAAGCAGGGTTTCTGTCTGGGCTTCGTCACCCAGATCAGCCAGCAGGCGCGCATAGTCCCCGATGGTTTTCTCATCCCGGCGCAGGAATCCCGGCAGCTCGTCCCATAGGCGGGTAAGCGGTTCCAGTGAGGCGTCAGGGTCTTCTTTTTGCCGGCGCCGGCAATCTTCCGCTGCCCGTTCAAGAAGGTTATGCCATACCAGGCGCTCCAGTTCCCCCAGGTCGGATTCCGGCAGAACACTGCGCTTGCGCAGCTCTGGCAGCAGCTTTGAAAGCTCGCGCCAGTCCTCAAGTCGAAGGTAGGTATTTTTCAGCAGTTTGAGAACAAAAGGATGGTGCGGAGATTCCTTGCGCAGGCGCACCAGCGTTGCCAGTGCCTGTTCCAGGCGGCCACCGGCAAGCTGCAACTGGGCCTGGGTTATACCCACCGCCATATCCGAGCCAGGTGTGCTTTCAAAAGCCTTGCGCAGTAATTCATCCACAGCCTCATGGTCGCCACACTCAAAAGCGGCCTGTGCTGCTGCCAGATAGTTGATCAGTGGGGTATCGGCGTGGCTGGCGGCCGATGTCAGCATTTTGCGGGCCCTGGGCCAGTTACCTTCCGCCAGTGCCAGCAGGCCTTTGGTTGTACGCCGCCGTGCCCGGCGCTCCTTGCCTCTGGAAATCCAGCCCGCCATCAGCCCGGTGCTCTGCCGCATGCGGCGTAACAGGCCGATGGCCAGTACGATCAGCGCAACCACAGCAACCAGCAGTGCCAGACCAACCCAGAAGTTGGTTTCGACCAGATAGTTGCCAAGACTGATGCGAATGTAGCCCAGGTCGTACTGTAGCCCAAGGGAAAGTGCAGTGCCGATGAGCAGGGCGAACAGAATGATCAGAAGCAGGCGAATCATGAATCATCGCCTCCCCGGGTTGCGGTTTCTCCGTTACCGTTGTTGAGCCTGCCCGCGAGACGCTGCTTGAGCAGGTCCAGTGACTTGCTGATATCCGGCAGATCCGGCGCAACGTTACGGGTGGCCAGCTCGACAAGGGTCGTAGCAAGTGCGCTTACCCGGGGATTGCTGTTGTCGTACCAGTCGTTCACTGTGGCCTGTGCTTTGGCAAGGGCCCGCTCATACAGTGGCTGGTTGCCCCTGAGTACGGCCATTTCGGCCTCTTCGAGCATCAACTGCAGATTGAGCCGGGCGTAGGCGCTTTGATCCGGTGACAACAGGGGTTTGACGGATTCATCCAGACGCCGAACCACAACCACCTGCATCAGTGTGGATTTGAACTTTTCCCAGGCCCGGGCCAGCATGCCTGGCTCGCCGCCTTCTTCCTGGCCCGGGTCGCCGCGTGCATCGCTGATAAATCCGGGTGCCTGCTCACTGATAAGGGCCTGGTCCGTGAGCTGATGAACACTGTCAATGGCAGCTTCCAGGGTCAGGTAGAGGCCCGTCCTGTCAACACCGGCAATGCCCTTGAGGGCGAGGATTTCCCGGGCAAGTTGCTGACGTACCGGATATACACCGATATCGTCGGATTCTGCCAGCACCTCATCAGCGGCCTGCAGGGCAGACATGGCGCCGCCAATATCCTTCTCGATCAACAGCCGCTGGTTGGCAATGCGCAGCAGGTATTCAGCCTCTGCCAGTAACCAGTCCGTGCGGGTCCGGTTCCCGGCTTCCAGCAGTTCCCGGGCATTATGATCAATCTGCCGCTGCTGAGTGGCAATCAACTCACGCTGGGAGGAGATCTTGTCTTCCAGAGACTGCAGTCGCTGATTCTGCTCGCTACCCCTGTCGCCGTACAGGCTTTCCAGTTGAGCGGTATCCTGCTGCAGGTTTTTCAGGGTCTGCATCGTGGCCTGATGGCCGTTCCATTGCTGCCAGTTCCAGAGTGCCAGTGCGGCAACGCTGATCAGGGCGAGTATGGCGATAGTCCAGGCCGGCCAGACTTTCTGGCGGGCGGGCTGTTCCTTGGCGATCGGGGCGGGCAGTTGTTTTGTTGTTTCAGTCACGGGCGTCCTTACTTGGCTTTTCCGGAGCCACCGTCCCGGCCTGTCAGGTGTTCTGCGACGGCGGCCACGATGTCATTATCGGCAAGGCTTCCTGGTATACACGGAGCATTGAAACCCGCGGCTACAGCCTGGTCAGCTATACGCCGGGCGGGAACAATAACGAGTTTATCGTATAGATTATGGCTGCAATTGGCACATAGTGCGATCAGATTGTTCAGGGTTTCCCCCGACAGTGCAATGACTGCATCGGCTGAGAAATCATGCAATGCTGTGCTGATCTGTTTTTTGCTGTAGTCCGGGCAAAATCTTCGATACAGAGGCATGATTGTAACCCGGGCGCCACGGGCTTCCAGCGTTTGCCGGGTAAGTTCCCGCCCCTCTTCGCCGCGGGCAACCAGCACCCGCTCGCCATCGAAATGCGCCAGTGAGGGTAGCTTCAGCAGGGCTTCACTGGTCCAGCCTTCATCGGGTATGTGGGGCTTGAGCCCGTATTCAGCCAGGACCCTGGCGGTGCCGGCCCCCACGCCGTACCAGTTGATGCCAACGGGAAGTTGCGGCCACCAGGTGTCGAGTTCTTCCAGCAACAACCTGGCGGCATAGGGGCTGACCGCAATAACGTGAGAAAACTCGTCAAGGCTGAGCAGGGTTGCGCGCCGCTCCGGAGTCTCTGCCAGTGGCTCTCTCTGAACCAGCGGAAAAACACGGGTCTGAGCGCCGGCAGCCTGAAACTGCCGGGCCAGGCGGGAAGCTTCCGGTTCAGGCCGGCAGATGAGAACACGCCGACCGGCCAGGCTGGAAGAATCAGTGCGGAGTGTGGCCATAAATTTCAGCCAGAATCTTGTCTGCCCCAAGTGCCAGAAGGTCCTCTGCCAGTTCACGGCCAAGACGTTCGCCTTCGGCTCGCGGAGCCCGGCCTTCAACCCGGAGGATCTGTGTTCCATCCACCGCGCCTACCAGCCCGCGTAACCATAGCGTGTCTTTGTCTTCCAGCAGGGCGTAAGCGGCAATGGGCACCTGGCAGCCACCTTCCAGGCGGCGATTGAGCGCGCGTTCGGCTTTCACCCGGTCAGCTGTGTCCGGATGGTTCAATGGCTCCAGCATCGCCCGCAATTCGTGGTCATTGAGGCGGCACTCGATTCCCAGAGCGCCCTGGCCAACAGCCGGCAGAGAAACAGTGTCAGGCATGGAGTAGCGAATACGGTCATGGAAGCCCAGGCGCTTCAGGCCCGAGCTGGCCAGAACAATGGCTTTGTATTCGCCGGCGTCAAGCTTGGCCAGGCGGGTATTCACGTTGCCGCGCAGAACCCGGATTTCCAGGTCCGGGCGGTAGGCGCGCAGCTGGGATTCCCGGCGCAGGCTGGCCGTGCCTACCACGGCACCGTGGGGCAGGGCGTCAACGTTTTCGTAGTCATTGCTCACAAAGGCGTCGGTTGGATCATCCCGTTCACAGATCGCCACCAGCCCAAGGCCCTCAGGAAAAGCCATGGGGACATCCTTCATGGAGTGCACGGCAAGGTCCGCGCGGCCGTCGAGCATGGCTTCTTCCAGCTCTTTTACGAACAGGCCCTTACCGCCAATCTTGGCCAGGGGAACATCGAGAATCTTGTCTCCCTGGGTTTTGATCTTGACCAGCTCCACAACCACGTTGTCGTGGAGGCGTTCCAGTTCGGCCTTGATAAATTCTGCCTGCCATAACGCCAGGGCGCTGCTGCGGGTTGCAACACGAAGAGTTCGTTTGGACATGATACTCACTGTCGGTTGTGAAAGTGTTTGCCAAGGTTACCCTCTGGCGCCGAAAAAGTCCCGTGGATGCCGGTGGCCTCGCAGCGCGCGCAGTTCCGGTTCTGCTTTCAGGCTGCATTCAGCCCCCGGGCTGTTGCCCCTGCAGCCAATGGCGCACGTTGCTGGTGTGCCGGCGGCTGGCCTGAAGCTCGCCCAGATCATCCCTGAGCACAACCAGATTGTGGCCCTCCGGGGTGCGCTTCAAAGCCTGGATAAAGCGCACACCGACCAGTGTATTGCGGTGAATCCGGAGTAGCTGGCGCGGATAGGCATTTTCCAGCTCTTTCAAGGTGTAGTCGGAAACGGTTTCGCCACGGGTGTGGTGGATGGTCACGTATTTCTGATCCGCCTGACAATAGCGGATGCCGGCTATATCAATCAGCTCGGTACCCCGGTGGGTGCGCACAGGCAGCTGTTCGTCGTCGCCGGGATTCATGTTTGCGGGGTTGCCAGCGGGGCTGCCGGGGAATTCCCCGGTGGCGAACGCCTGGCTGGATAGTGCCTGTAATTGGACCCGGTTTACCCGCCCGGCCCGGGCCAGTGCCTCGGCCAGGGCGTCTTTGCGCACAGGCTTGAGCAGGTAGGCAATGGCCTGCACATCGAAAGCCCGGATCGCATAGCTGTCATAGGCGGTGCAGAAAATGATGGCCGGAGGATTGTTGATCTGGCTCAGGCGTGCGGCAACCTCCATGCCGTCCAGGCCCGGCATGCGAATGTCCAGCAGAAGAATGTCCGGGTGCAGCTCTGCAACCCGGGCAAGAACCGTATCGCCATCACCAGCTTCACCGCATACCCGGTATTCTGGCAGGCTCTCTGCCAGCCGCTTCAATCGTTCGCGAGCCAGGGGCTCATCATCCGCAATCAGGATTTTCTGTTTTGTCATGGTCAATGAGTGATTCTGGGTAGTCTCATGGTCACAGTGTAAACATTTCCCTGGTGGCTGTGTTTGAGAACGGCCGCCTCGCCGAATAATGCCTGCAGCCGGGCCTGTATATTACTCAGTGCCATGCGGTTGCCCTTGTGCAGGTTCTCAGTGCCTTCAGGCTTTGGATTCTGCACCAGCAGATACACAAAGTTGCCGCGCACCTCGGCCTCGATACGCACAGTGCCGCCTTGCTGACGGGGCTGTATACCATGATAAACCGCGTTCTCTACCAGCGGTTGCAGTGTCAGCGGCGGAATGGCCTGGCCCTCGAGCCCTTCGGCGATGTGCCACTCCAGCTGCAGGCGCGGGCCGAGACGCAGGGACTCAATGGCAAGATAGCGCTTGCACAGATCCAGCTCCCTGGCCAGGGGAATAAGCTGGTCACCGGTGCGCAGGCTGGCACGGAAAAGCTCGGAAAGATCCAGAACGGCTTCCTCGGCCTGTTCCGGGTCAGTGGCTATCAGGCTGGCAATGGTGTTCATGCTGTTAAACAGGAAGTGCGGCTGTATACGCGCCTGCAGTGCTGCCAGATGCGCCAGCATCTCCGCTTCCCGCTGCTGCTGCCACTGGTGCTGCAGATAGAAATAGCGCAACACCATAAGCACAATCAGCAGGGCCAGCAGTAATTTTTTGGCAATGGCCTGCCAGTCCAGAATGCCCGGCTGCGGATGCAGAACGCTGTCGGCAAACAGGCTGAAAGCCAGCACGTCCAGCAGTACGATGGCTGATATGGCCAGTGTGGCCCTGGGTGTGGACATTCTGGCCAGGCGCGCCCGCAACAGGCAGATCAGGGCGGCGCTGGTGAGTGTGGTCCATTGTACGAACAGCGACAGCAGCGCAAAATAATTCCAGTCAATCCAGCCGTCGCTGGCCTGAACAATGGCCAGCACCAGTACCAGCAGTTCGCTGGTAATCAGCAGCATGAATACAGACCGCACCCGGCACAGGTCCGGTACGAAAAAATCCGGCAGCACGGCTGCCTTGTCTCTGCCCAGAGGAGTCTCTTTTCTACGGGTCAGAATGCTATACTCCCGCCACGTTCAATGTACCCAGTTCCCGCCAGATAATGCCGGGCTGCCAGCAGGAAAGATAGACCATGACGGATCAGAAAAAACCTGACCAGGCCACAACCTCCGAAAAACCCTGGGGCGGACGCTTCAGCGAACCCACTGATGCCTTCGTGGAGCGTTTTACCGCATCCGTCGGGTTTGATCAGCGGCTGTACCATCACGATATCACCGGCTCCATTGCACATGCGACCATGCTCGCAGAAGTTGGTGTGCTGACAACCGAAGAATGCGACCGCATTATTGCCGGCCTTAACGGCGTCAAAGAAGACATTGAGGCAGGGCGCTTTGAATGGTCCGTAAGCCTCGAAGATGTTCACATGAACATCGAAGCCCGGTTAACGGATCGTATAGGTATTACAGGCAAAAAGCTGCATACAGGCCGCAGCCGGAACGATCAGGTGGCGACCGATATTCGCCTGTACCTGCGTGATGAAATTGACGTGATTGCCGAGGAGCTCCGGCGCCTGCAAGCCGGCCTGCTGGATCTGGCCGAGCGCGAAGCCGATACCATCATGCCCGGCTTCACCCATCTGCAGACCGCGCAGCCGGTGACTTTCGGTCATCACCTGCTGGCCTGGTATGAAATGCTGGTACGGGATGCCGAGCGCCTGCAGGATTGCCGCAAGCGGGTGAACGTGATGCCACTGGGTGCAGCGGCGCTGGCCGGCACCACTTACCCGATTGACCGCTCCATAACGGCTCGCCTGCTGGGCTTTGACCGGCCCTCTGAAAACTCGCTGGATTCTGTCAGTGATCGCGATTTTGCCATTGAGTTCTGCAGCTTTGCAGCCCTGCTGATGACGCATCTCTCGCGCTTCAGTGAAGAGCTGGTGCTGTGGACCTCAGCGCAGTTTGATTTTATTGATCTGCCGGACCGCTTCTGCACCGGCTCCTCCATCATGCCCCAGAAAAAGAACCCCGATGTGCCGGAGCTGGTTCGCGGCAAATCCGGGCGGGTGACCGGCCATCTGATGTCCTTGCTCATGCTGATGAAAAGCCAGCCGCTGGCGTATAACAAGGATAATCAGGAAGACAAGGAACCCCTGTTCGATACCGTGGATACTGTTAAAGGGTGCCTGAAAGCCTACGCCGATATGGTTCCGGCAATCCGTGCCAAGGCCGGCAACATGCGTGTGGCGGCCAAGCGCGGTTTCTCTACGGCGACGGATCTGGCGGATTATCTGGTCAAAAAAGGCATGCCCTTCCGCGATGCCCACGAAGTGGTCGGCAAGGCGGTAGCTTTTGGTGTTGCCGAAGAGCGGGATCTGTCGGACATGACGCTGGAAGAGCTGAAGCGCTTCTCTGACACCATCGATGAAGATGTATTTGATGTGCTTACGCTGGAAGGCTCGGTTCAGGCCCGTGATCACCTCGGCGGCACCGCACCTGCTCAGGTGCGTGCGGCCGTAGCGCGGGCGCGCAAATTGCTGGGCTGAGACCCCGCTCCGGTGAGGGGCTCAGCCGCCGAGACGCCCGGTGGCCAGGTCGACCGCCACCGGCGTGAGTTCCGCCAGGGGTCTGGGGGGTGACAGCCTGTGCCCCTGACCATAGTGAATGCCAAGGGTTCTGACCTTGCGCAGAATGTCGTCATTCTCGATAAACGTGGCGACCGTGGTTTTTCCCGCGTCCTGCGCAATGCGGTGCAGTGCTTCTGCCATGATCTGCTGGACCGGATCCTCCCCCAGCCGGAGCATGAGGCTGCGATCCAGCTTGATCATGTCCACCGGCAGCCTTGCAGCCAGGTTGTAGCTCTCTACGGACGCCCCCGCGCCTTCCAGGGCGATGCGACAACCAATCCGGTGCAGGGCATCGCACAGTACCGCAACCTCGTCCGGGTGCTGACTGGCATGGGCTTCGCGTATTTCGAGGCAGAAGCACTGCGCAGGGTAGTCTGAAACCCGGAGCACAGACTCCATGAAATCCGCGAAGGTATCGTCCAGAACGCTGGCCAGGGACAGGTTGAAGCCACAGTACTTGAGCCTTGGTTCCAGCAGTCGGTGATCATCCAGCCAGGCGAGAGTCTGCATGATCACCTGTCGGTCGAGCCGCTTGGCAAGGTCAAATCTCTCCGCCGCCGGCAGAAACTGATCCGGCTGCAACGGCTGTTCCTGCCTGTCGTGCCCGGGAACCCGGCACAGGATTTCTACGTGGTCGCCCCAGGTGATGCTGGCTAACGGCTTCAGCCGCTGGAATTCGAGGATCAGGGCCTGCTGGTCCAGGGCCTTGCGAATCTGGTCAACGTACTGGTTGCTGTCGTTGTCGTCAGCTTTCGGGCGGTAAGCATGAGCGGTATGTACCCGATTGCGCCCGGAAGTCTTCGCATCGTGGCAGAGGTCTGCAGCCTGGCCCAGCAGTTGCTCCGGGTCTGCGGGCGTGTCTTTTCCCATGATCAGCAGGCCGCCACTGGCCGTGGTCTGCAGTTGATGCCCATTCCATTCGAACACAAAGTTGCGAATGAGATTCAGGGTGTCGTCGGCAATTTTCCTGGCAGCCGGTTCGGTGCTGTTTTCAATGAGCAGGGCGAAGGTATCCCCGGAAAGCCGCGACAGGGTGTCCTGAGGCCGGCTGCGAACATCGAGGCAGCTGGCCAGTTCTCTCAGGTAACGGTCGCACGCGCCGTTACCGGCAAGATGATTGAAGTGCCCGAATGCATCGAGGTTCAGGTACAGCAGGCTGCAATGGCCTGGGCTGCTGTTTCTGTTTTCCACACTCGCGCGCAGGCGGGTTGTGAATTCCCGTCGGTTGGTCAGGCCGGTTACCGGGTCGTGCCGGTACCTGTATTCACTGTCACCGTCAGTGCTGGCGCGACTGCTGGTATCACTGGCTACAACGACGGCCCCTGTGGTGTTATTCCGGTTGTCGGTCAGGCGCCGGTAATGGAACTCGTAGACTGGCCACTCACCACTTTGCTGGGTAATGGGCATGTCCAGAACAAAACTGTCCTGCTCGAAGGCACGCTGCCACAGCTGCTCAGTCAGGTGGCGTTCGTTCGGGTATTTGTCCAGTAACTGGCTGAGGTTGTCCCCGACACGCGGTGTCCTGCCGAAAATGCTGGCAAACAGGTTGGCATAGGGCGCATTAACATGCAGCAGGTTGAGATGCGTGTCGACGGCTGCTATCAGCCCGGGGCTCGCAGCAGTCGTGGCGCTCAGAATCCGTTCCACCCGTGCGCGGGAAACATCACGCTGCATTTCTCCGGTTCGGTCGACCAGGGTGCCACCGAGCTTGCGCACTCTGCCGCCGGCTTTGAGTGCGCGGCCATTCAGGGTTGCACGAACCGGTTTTTGCCGGGCAGTCAGAAGGTCCAGGTCGATGGTGAAGGAGGCGCCGGTTCGCGCGCATTTGCGGAACAACGCCTGAATGCGCCCCTGGTTGCTCTGACAGTAAAACAGTGCCTGTTCCGGTGTTATGTTGGTGCCGGGCTGCAGTTCCAGCAGCCGGTACAGTCCTTCCGTCCAGGTAATCCGGTTGCTGGCGATATCCAGCTCCCAAATACCAAAGCCTGCAGCACTCTCCCCGAAGCGCAGCAAGCGGGGGTCCATGGCAGTGATCTCTTGCTGGGTAATGCTGGCCCTGGCAGCTTCGTCTGAATCGCGCATGCTGATGCGCAGCGAAAGGCTTGCGGTGTAGAAAAAACCTTCCTTGTGGCGGAAGGTCACCAGCACGTTCTGGCCGCTCTCAATACGGTGCCGGTTCACCGGTGCGAAAGGGTCGTCCTCTCTTGACGCCAGAACCCTCTGCACCATTACACCTTCCAGCTCGCTGGCATCGTATCCCAGCACAGCCTCGGCATTGTGGTCGGCAAACAGCACCTTGCCCTCGTCGTCAATACGCAGCAGGGTCTGGCGACCGTTGCTGGCGGGTGCATCAGCACGATAACGCTGTATGACAAACTCTTTCACTGGCCGGACCTCGGGTTTACGGAAATCTATTCTGCTTTTATTTTTCTGATGGTTTTGCCACGATGGACTTATCATACTGATAATCAACCCGGAAAGAACCTCTCCCCCGGAGCTGCCTTGACTGCTCACGCCCTGCCGATTGCCCTGGATTTTGATGAGGGCATTGACCGCAAAACCCTGCGCCGCCTGCGGGACAGGTTTCTCATGGTTAATCGCCAGCGCTGGCAGCGAGCGCTCTCCTCACTTACCTACCGGCAGCAGGTTGTGCTGGAAATCCTGCCACTGGTGTTCCACACCAATCACCCGGCCTTGCCCGGCTACCTGGATGCTGATTGTCCTTATGGCCTCAGCCATTATCAGCCAGGCCCGGGTGCGGTGAACGCGGCGCGGCGCCTGGCTCGTACCTTCAGCCTGCGGGACGAAGGCAAGCGCCGGGCCGATCTGGAAGCGCTGTTTCTGATGGGCAGCCCCGGTACCCTGGGGCATTCCGTCGCCAGCGATCTGGATGTCTGGCTGTGCCACCGGGAAGATCTTGAGGAACCGGGCATCCGGTGCCTTGAGCGCAAGGCAGAGAAACTGTCGGCCTGGGCCCGCTCGTTTGGTATTGAGTTGCACGTGTTTGTGTTTTCCGCCGCCGACTGGCGTAAAGGGCGGCAGCGCGCCGAAGTAAGCGGCGAAAACTGCGGCAGCGCCCAGCACTATTTGCTGCTGGATGAGTTCTACCGCACAGGAATCCATCTGGGAGGCTGTTATCCACTGTGGTGGCTCATTCCATCGGAACAGGAAGAGTGCTATCGCGAATGTGTAAACCGGTTGGTGGATTACCGTTTTATCCGCAGTGATGAATACATCGATTTTGGTGCTGTGCCGGCCATACCCGCCAGTGAGTTTCTCGGGGCCGGCGTTTGGCAGCTTTACAAAGGCATCGATGCGCCATGGAAGTCGCTCCTGAAGCTTTTGCTTATCGAATGTTATGCCCAGACGCAGGGTCAGCCGGTACTGTCCCGGGTGTTCAAACAGGCCGTATACAGTGGCGTTACCGATGCCGATATCCTGGATCCCTATGTCATGCTGTACCAGCGCCTTGAGCATTGGCTGAGTGCGGCAGAGTCCGGTTCAAGGCTGGATCTGGTCAGGCGCAGCCTGTACATCAAGGCGGGGCTGCCGCTGTCTCGTACCGGAACGGTCGAGGGCCAGGGTGCAGAACCCTGGCGGGCAAAGCTGCTGCGAAATCTGGTTGCCGGATGGGGCTGGCAGAAGAAACAGATTGAGGTTCTGGACAATCGCCAGCGCTGGCGTGCGGAGGAGGTCTCTTCCGTGCGGCGCACAGTCGTGTCGGAACTGACCCACAGTTACCGTTTGCTCTCGAAGATGGCCCGCGAACACGGCAGGCAGGCAGCCATTAGTGCCAATGATATCAATCTGCTCGGGCGTAAGCTTTATGCGGCCTTTCAACGCAAGGCGGGCAAGATCGAGCAGATCAATCCGGGGCTGGCACCTTCGCTGGCGGAGGAAAACCTGTCATTCCATCACCAGTCAGAACAGGGCGAAACGGGCAATGGCTGGTTGCTGTACCGCGACCTGGAAGATCCCTCGGATGCGTCCTGGCAGCCGGTTATCCGACGCTCCGGAAATCTCACTGAACTGGTGCTCTGGTGTTATTGCAACGGTCTTCTCACCCGCTCGACCCGTCTTAACCTGCGCTCGGGGCAGGGCATTGCTTCCGTCAACGAGTTGCGCGAAATGCTGGATGCCCTTGCGGCTTTTGTGCCCTTTCCGGTAGAGCCGGCAGGCCGGGAAGCCCTGGCCCGTGGCGTTCGCCCCCTGCGTAACCTTCTTCTGATTAACGTGGGTGTGGACCCCCAGGCCCATCTGACCGAGCGCGGCCTGCACAAACTCAGCGCACGGCATGACTCCCTGGGTTTCAGCGGCGGGCGCGAGAATCTGGTGGTGACTATTGACCAGATCACGCTGAACAGCTGGCATGAGGTCAGCCTTCAGCACTACGCCTCCGGAGACACCCTGATCCAGTGCCTGAAGAATGTGCTTGCTTCGGTTGCTCTCGACCCCCGTGTTATTCCCGGCATTACGGTACACAGTCACAACCGGGGCCACGGCAGTGCGATTGCCCGCCGGGTACAGGAGCTGTTTGCAGATGTATTGCGCCAGTTTTTTGCCGGAGGCGCCGGGCCTCACCCCCTGCGCTACGTTATCGAAATGGATCGCCGGTATTTCCTGCTGGAGTTCATTGGCAAAGAGCCGGGATTCATTGTGCTGGAGAGCCGGGCTGCCCTGATGGAGTGTCTGGCGCAACCCAGGGACTGCTACCTGCCCGTTGTTTTCGACCGTCATGCGTTGCTGGAAGACCCGGGGTTGCGTGCCGCCTGCCAGGCCAGTGAGTCGGACAGCATTCAGGTTTTCTATGCACACAGGGGCGAGCGGGCACGCATCTGGGTGATTGATGAGCGAGGCTCGGTCTTCGGTTGGGAGCAGCCGGTCACCAGCCGCCGCCATGTTCTGACACCTTTGCTGCGTTTTCTGGAAAATCTGGTGGAGCGGCGCAGCCTGCGCAACAGTGACGTGCCTTTGGCCATGGCCGGTGTGAAGTGCTATGAACTGGTTGCCAGCAACGGGTTCTGGCGTCCGGAATACCGGCCGCAAGCGGATGCCGGTTTATCTTTGCCAGGGCTCGAGGTGCAGGCCATTGGCGTTCAGGAAGGCGAGAGCCGGGTACGTTTTGACCTTTACTGTGGTGAGCAGGAGTTCACAGTGATGCAATACGGGGACCAGTTGATCCCGGCGGTTGCCCATTACATTCATTCCCTGCGCCAGAGCCGCGATCGCTACCCGGTTTACCTCACCGACGTACATCTGCCCCACGATCTGGATCCGAGGGTGTATCAGCAGGATATACAGACCACCCAGTACCTTTATTATCGCTCCGTACTGGAGGATGCCCTTAACCGCGAACTGGAGGCGTTTCCATAGCCTGCGGGCCTCGCCGGGCAGGGCGCGGGTCAGGTATACTTCAGTCAATATCAACTCAGGGTGGCAAGTATGCGCACAATAACATTGCCGGTCGCGATTCTGGTTGCGGTGGCTGCACTTGCTGGCTGCGGCCAGAAAGGCCCCTTGTACCGGGACACTCCGGAAGCAGTATCCGGATCTGCCGGGGAATCGGACAGCCTTCGGGTACAAAACGAGCATCCCGACGAGCGTAACCCGCGCACAGACACAGAGTAGTCCCGCGCTTACTCGCACCGCTAAACGAATCAGGAAACAAATGGACCATTTCAACTACCGAGACGGCGAGCTGTACGCCGAAGATGTGCCTGTCGCCAGTATTGCCGAACGCTTTGGTACGCCTGCTTATGTGTATTCCCGGGCCACCCTTGAGCGCCATTACAAGGCTTACACCGGGGCCTTGAGCGAGCGCAGACTTCTGGTGTGCTACGCCGTCAAAGCCAACAGTAACCTTGCCGTGCTGAATGTGCTTGCGCGTCTTGGTGCCGGTTTTGACATTGTTTCTGCCGGAGAACTGGAACGGGTCCTGCGTGCCGGTGGGGATGCGGGCAAAGTGGTGTTCTCGGGTGTTGGCAAACAGGAGTGGGAAATGCGCCGGGCTCTTGAAGCCGGTGTTCGTTGCTTCAACGTGGAATCTGATACCGAGCTGGATCGCCTCAATGCCGTGGCCGGTGAACTGGGCGTCAAAGCCCCGGTTTCCCTGCGGGTAAACCCGGACGTTGATGCCGGTACCCACCCCTACATCTCCACGGGGCTGAAAGAAAACAAGTTCGGTATCGATATCCTGGAGGCTCCCGCGATTTATGCTCGGGCTGCCACCTTGCCGAATCTGGATATCCAGGGTGTGGATTGCCATATTGGTTCGCAACTCACTTCGGTTGCTCCGTTTCTGGACGCTCTCGATCGGGTACTTGAGCTGATCGACACGCTTGCAGGACAGGGTATTCACATCCGGCATCTGGATATGGGCGGGGGCCTGGGCGTCACCTATAACGATGAAACCCCGCCGCAGCCAGCCGAATATGTCAGGGCCCTGGATGAGCGTATCGGCGACCGCAAGCTGGAGCTGATTCTCGAGCCGGGCCGTTCCATTGCGGCCAATGCCGGGCTACTGCTTACCCGTGTTGAACTGCTGAAATGCACGGAGCACCGCAACTTTGCCATCATTGATGCCGGTATGAACGATCTTATTCGCCCCGCGCTCTACAGTGCCTGGCAGGCCATTGTGCCGGTGCAGCCGCATCAGGATGCGGAAGAAAAGGTGTGGGACCTGGTGGGGCCGGTGTGTGAAACCGGTGATTTTCTTGGCAAGGACCGGGCACTCCGGCTCAAGGCCGGGGATCTGCTGGCCGTGCGCTCGGCGGGAGCCTATGGCTTTGTCATGAGCTCCAACTACAACACGCGCAACCGCCCGCCAGAGTTGATGGTTGATGGCGATCAGGTACATGTTGTGCGGCGTCGGGAAACCATAGAGGATCAGCTCGCCCCCGAAAGCTGCTTGCCGGAATGAATGGCGCAGAGACGATGAGCCCACAACGTCGTAATCAGGGCCCCCTGCTCCGGTTCACCAAAATGCATGGGCTGGGCAATGACTTTATGGTAGTTGATGCCATCAGCCAGCCCTTCCGTCTGCGCCCGGAAATGATCCGGGAACTGGCGGACCGGAATTTTGGTGTCGGGTTTGACCAGTTGCTGGTTGTGGAGCCCCCCGGGCTGCCCGACGTGGACTTTCGTTACCGGATATTCAATGCCGATGGTTCCGAAGTTGAGCAATGTGGCAATGGTGCCCGCTGCTTTGCGAAGTTTGTCCGTGATCAGCGCCTTACCAACAAAAAGGTTATTCGCGTCCAGACCGCCCGTGGGGTGATTGAACTGCGGGTGATCCGGGATGGCGTGGTCATGGTGAATATGGGCGTGCCTGAGCTGAATCCGCCTGCCATACCCTTTGCTGCTGAACGCAGGAAGACGGTTTACTCGGTGGAAGTGGGTTCGCAAACCATAGAGCTTAGTGCCGTCTCCATGGGTAATCCTCATGCGGTTATCCTGGTGGACAATGTGGATACCGCACCGGTTTCAGAGCTGGGGCCTCGCCTTGAAAACCACCCGCGATTTCCGTCACGTGCCAACATCGGCTTTTTACAGATACTGAGCAGGAGTCGTGTGCGCCTGAGAGTGTACGAACGTGGTTCGGGCGAAACCCTGGCCTGTGGCAGCGGTGCCTGCGCTGCGGTGGTTGCCGGATGCCTGCGGGGCCTGCTGGATAACCGCGTAGAGGTGGAACTGCGCGGGGGGCGGCTGACCATTGAATGGCAGGGGGAAGGGTCGCCTGTTATGATGGAAGGGCCCGCCACAAGCGTGTTTGAAGGGCAGTTGAGACTGCCTGGTGATGCAGCCGGCAGCCGGCGCAGGAAGCCCGGTCGCCCACACAACAAACAACGACACTGACAGCCAGGAGCGCACGATGACAGACCAAACGGCCCGCCAGAAGGCCGGAGAGCTCACCCGGGAACAAGTGGCAGACTACCTGCGAAACAATCCTGATTTTTTTGTCGATCAGAATGAGCTTTTGCGCAGCCTGACACTGCCCCATGACAGTGGCCGCGCGATCTCGCTGGTAGAGCGCCAGGTGCACCTGTTCCGCGAACAACGGGATACCCTGCGCCACGAACTGATGGAGCTGGTTTCCATCGCCCGCCATAATGACCGCCTGTTTGAAAAGAGCAAGCGCCTGCTCATGCAGGTGATTGAAGCCCGGAACCTCATGGACATGGCGTCCACCATTGATGACAGTATTCGTGGCGATTTCGGTCTTGATGCTGCATCGGTGATCCTGTTTACCGACGCCGAAGTGCCGGGCAGCTCCCAGGGAGCGCTGCATGTTGTGCGCCCGGCAGAAGCCCGGGAACGCCTGGGCAGTCTTCTGGAAGGCAGCAAAGCGGTTTGTGGTCAGTTTCGCGAGAGCGAAAGGGAGTTCCTGTTCCCCGACCGGGATGAGCCTATTGCCTCGGTTGCCCTGGTGCCGCTGCGCCACGAGGAACTGGTTGGAGTGTTCGCCGTTGGCAGTTGCCAGCCTGGCTACTTTGACCAGGGTATGGGGTCGCTGTTCCTCAGCTACATAAGCGACACGCTCAGCAGGCTGCTGCCGCCGATGCTCCGTCGCCACACCACGGCAGTGCCGGTGGCTGACCTTGCGACGGAGTCCCGCTAGGGTGATGTCGGCACCGGTGCCAGCCCGGCAATCCTGCGAGCTTGGCGGGCCGCTGGCGGATTTTATTCAGCACCTGGCATCGGAAAAACGCCTCTCACCCCTGACCTGCACCAACTACCAGCGAGATCTTCAGCGCCTGGCAGCCTGGCTCATGGAGCAGGACAGCCCCGGGTGGGGCAGGGTCTCCGGCCACGATCTGCGCCGCTACGTGGCACACCTCAGTCGCCAGGGGCTGAGTGGTCGCAGCATTGCACGCCACTTGTCTGCAATCCGGCGTTTTTACCAGTATTTGCTGCGGGAGCGGTTGGCCTCGGATAACCCGGCACTGGATATTCGCGCCCCCAAAAGCCGTCGGCGCCTTCCGGGCGTGGCCGATGTGGATCAGCTTAATTATCTTCTTGACGCCGCGCCGGATGATCCGCTGGAAATACGCGACCGCTGCATGTTCGAGCTGATGTATTCCTCAGGCCTGCGCCTGGCGGAACTGGCCAGCCTGGATATTGACGCCGTTGATCGCCAGGCTGGCGAGGCCCGGGTTGTGGGTAAAGGCGGCAAGGCACGATTGCTTCCGGTTGGGCGCAAGGCGTTACAGGCCATCGCCCAGTGGTTGCCTGTCCGGTCGCAGTTGGCACCCGAGTCTGAGCGGGCGTTGTTTGTAAGCCGCCGGGGCGACCGCCTGAGCCACCGCAGTATCCAGGCTCGCCTGAGTCGCTGGGGGATCGTGAAAGGGGCGGATCAGAAGCTCCACCCGCATATGCTTCGGCATTCCTTTGCCAGCCATCTGCTTGAATCCAGTGGTGATTTGCGCGCAGTCCAGGAATTGCTGGGCCATGCGGACATAGCCACCACACAGGTCTATACTCACCTTGATTTTCAGCATCTGGCCCGGGTATACGACCAGAGTCACCCCAGGGCACGCCGGCGCAATACAGCCACTCATGACAATCAGGAAGGAAACAGTTGATGTCATCAGATCAATCCTGGAAAGACAAGTATTTCCGGGAACTTGAGTCTGCAGAGCAGCGGGAAGAGCGTTGGAAAGCTGAGCGTAACACTCTGGAGCGCATGCTGGTGCGAACCAGCCTGGCGTCCGCAGGACTGGCACCTGAACTGGACCGGCTGCTTGAACGGGTGCGGTCAGATCTGCGCAAGAACAGGGTTGATGTAGACAGTTGGCGTAAGCTGCAGGAGCAGATCGACCGGCAAGTCGCATTGTTGGACGACATGCCGGCCCGGAGTACAGAAAAACGCCCCGGGCCCCCGGCAGCGAGCGCCTGTGAACAGACATCTGATTCTGAAACTGCGGATAACGTTGATTCTACAATTCGCCAGCGGGCAGTGGAAAGCGAAGGCCAGCGCCTTCGGATTGCCCGGCGTGTCGGGCATCTGCTGGGGCAGTTACTGGGGCAGGTTTCGCTGGAACCGGATGCTGAGACGGCGGCCAGGAATCTTCAAAGAGCGCTCCTGACCAGTGATAACTGGGATGAGCTGCGTGAAGGGCTTGACCAGGTAGCAGATCTCGTTATCGCTGCGGTAACCCGAAGCCAGAGGGAATTCGAAGCTTTTCTGAAGCGTCTGGATGAACGCCTTGAGATGCTGCAAGAGCATGTTTCCCTGCAGTCCTCTGCACAGTCTGGCCGCCAGGCTGCGGCCGAAAAGCTTGATCGCAATATTCAGGAAGAGATCCAGCAGGTTGGCCGGCATATTGAAGCCAGCACTGATCTCCAGGAGCTGAAGCAGTCAGTCACCAGTCATCTGGAGTCTATTGGCCAAATGGTTGGTCGTTTCCGGGTTGAAGAAACCGAGCGGGAAAAACTACTGTCCGGGCAACTGATGGCCATGCAGGAAAAGGTCGCGGTCATGGAGGCGCATTCTGAACAGATGCAGGGACAGGTGCGCAAGGAGCGTGAGCGAGCCATGACAGACCTGCTTACACAGTTGCCCAACCGGGAAGCCTGGCAGGAGCGTTTATCCTTTGAATTCAATCGCTGGAAGCGTTACCAGTACCCCCTGACCATTGGCGTTCTGGATATCGACCTTTTCAAGCGGGTGAACGATTCGTACGGGCACAAGGCTGGCGACAGGGTACTCCAGCTTGTGGCCAGGGAAATCAAAAACCGGTTGCGCAACACAGACTTTGTGGCCCGCTTCGGTGGCGAGGAGTTTGTGTTGCTGTTCCCGGAGACTGCGCCAGAAGATGCACAGGCTGTGATGGACAAACTCCGGGTTCACATCAGTGCTTTGCCATTTCATTTCGGGGGCGAACCTGTAACCATTACCTTCTCGGCGGGCCTGGCTGCTTTTGCCCCGGGCGATACAGAAGAGTCCGCTTTTGAACGATCAGACCGCGCGCTTTATGTGGCCAAGGATGCAGGCCGGAACTGTGTCCGGGTTACTCATTCTGCGGGCCAGTGCAACCCCTGAGGATATCCGGTGAAGGTCATCCTTTTGCTTCTGTCATGCTGGCTGTTGCCGGCTTTTCTATCTCCGGTACTGGCAGATCCGCCCCAGGCATCACCGGCACCGGTGCTGGGCATCAAGGATTTGCAGTGGGTCAGTGAGCAGCAAATCCTCCGGATCGGTGTGCGTGCCGATCAGGTGCCTCTGGTTTTTGATACCGGTAACGGGGAGCTTGCCGGCACCTACATTGACTACCTGGCCAGGTTGTCCGAAAAACTCGATCTTCTGATCGAACCGGTTGTTGTCAATGCGGGCGCGGATTCCGGGCCAATGTCTGAACGCCCGGAAATCGACGCGCTGCTGACAACCAGGGTTCCGGGCACACCTGTGCCGGATGGCAAGCGCTTCACCCGCCCGTTGATGACACTCACCTACGGCCTGTTTATCAGCGCAGGCGACGCCGCTATCCGTTCGCTGGCTGACCTCGAGAATGGCCGCATAGCGGTTGTAGAAAGCGATCCCGATCAATACGCCATGCTTGAGTCTGTTGAAAGCTTCACGCCTGTGCCAGTACAGGGCCTGGGAGAGGCGGTCAGCCACGTGCTATCGGGCCAGGCCGATGCGTTTCTCGGGCCGGTTCCTGTGGTCTCGGACTATCTGCAGTCAGCCATGATCAACGGCATTGGGCTGTCGGCGTTACTTGACCGGAAATCTGTGGATGTTGTCTTCCAGGTGGACGAACAGGATGCAACTCTGTTGCGGGTTCTTGATCAGACGGTAGATGCTATCAGCCACAACGAGCACCGGGTTATCCGGCAATCCTGGTTGCAGGCAGATCTCTCTGCGTTGGAGCAGAACGGCGTTGAACTCTCGGCGTCGGATGTTGACTGGCTCAAGCGTCATCCTTCGCTCAAGGTTGCCTATCGCTCTGACTGGCCGCCGTTTGAGTATGCCCAGGACGGCCGGGCTACCGGTCTGGTACCGGATCTGGTTGCGCGGCTGGAAAAGCAGCTGGGTGCACGCTTTGAGCGAAAGATTGTTGAAAATCGTGTACTTGCGGAACAGGCGCTCATCTCCGGGGAGGTGGACATCCTGCCCGGTTTGTCGCGTACACCGCGAACCGAGGAGTCGTTTCTGTTTACCCGGGCCTACATAAACGTACCCATTGCCCTGGCTATCCGGGATGACGGCCGGTTTATCGGGGATTTGCGGGAGCTGCGGAGCGAGCGCGTTGGTGTGGTCAACCGCCATGCTGCGCACGACTATCTGCTTATTAACCATCCGAACCTGGATCTCTACCCCATGGCAACGGTAGAGGAGGGGCTGCTGGCGCTGTCCAATGGCGATCTTGACGTAATGGTGACCCATATTCCGGCGGTGAGTTATACCGTTGCCCGGCTGGGTCTTTCCAACCTGAGGATCACCAGTATCACACCCTATCAATACGATCTCCGGCTTGCGGTTCGCAAAGACAGCCCTGAGCTGCACCGCATATTGAACAAGGCGCTTGGGAGCCTGGAGCCGGCAGAAACCGAAGCCATTTACAACCGCTGGATCCACCTGGATATCGAGCAGGAAGCGGATTACACGGTGGTTCGACGGGTTGTGCTGATCGCCATTGTGGTTGTACTCATCTTCCTGTACTGGAACCGGAAACTGTCGCGGGAGGTGGATGAGCGCATCCGTTCAGAAAATGCGCTGCGCCGGAGTGAGGATGAACTGCGTGCGGCGAAACTGGAAGCGGAACGCCTGGCCCGTGAAGCAGAGGCGGCCAACCGTGCCAAGAGTGAGTTTCTGGCCAACATGTCCCATGAGATCCGGACACCCATGAACGCCGTGATCGGATACAGCGATCTGCTCAGCAACAGTGTTACCGACCCCCAGCAGCGCAATTACCTGGATGCCATCCGGGCCGGCAGTCGCAGCCTGCTCATGCTGATCAACGACATACTTGATCTGTCCCGTATCGAAGCAGGAAAAATGCGGCTGGATTATTCGCCTGTGTCCGTGCGCCGGCTACTGGATGACGTGCGCCACATTTTTGATCTGCGGGCGCGGGAGCAGGGCATTACGCTCGAAGTGAGTGTTGGCTCGGATATGCCGGTGGCCATGGTGCTGGACGAGACCCGTTTTCGGCAGGTGCTGTTCAACCTTGTAGGCAACGCCATAAAATTCACCCATGAAGGTGGGGTTACTGTGCGGGCAGAGGTTGAACCGGTCAGGGACGAAACCGGGAAGGGCTCCGAGCATCCGGTGTATAAGCTCACGGTCAGGGTTCAGGATTCCGGTATTGGAATACAGCCTGACCAGCTTGAGCACATCTTTGACGCCTTCGAACAGCAGGAAGGCCAGAATGCCCGTCGCTATGGTGGAACCGGCCTTGGGCTTGCCATCAGCCGCAAGCTGGCGCGGATGATGGGGGGGGATCTGGAGGTGGAGAGTGAACCCGGCAAAGGATCTGTGTTCACGCTCACTTTGCCGCGGGTTGAAGTCACCGGTGAGCAGGCGGAAGACGAAGGTGAGACCAAAGAGTCTGAGCGGCTGCTGGCACAGACACTGAGCATACAGGAGCGGGGCTGGCTCAGGGAGCAGTTGACGGCAGACTTTGGTGATGAATGGCGGGCCGTTCGTGAAAGCGGTGATCCGGAAGAAATGAAAGACTTTGCCCAGCGGGTATTGGAGTGGGGTCAGCGTTATCGTTCCCGGTCGGTGACCCGCTATGGCGAAAAACTGCTGACGGACGTGGACGCATTCAATCTGGATGCGGTTAACGCTTCACTGGAAGCATTTCCGAGGCTTTTGGGGCGCGGGGTCTGAACCGGGCGGGGGCCTTTACAGGCAGTCGAACTGTGTGCGGCGATCAAAGGCCACAGAAACCATGTCGTAGCCGGAGTCGGAAAGCGTCCGGATCAGTTCGCGGTCTTTGAGTAAGGCCATACAGACCTTGTGCACGCTGGCCTGGAGTTGCTCCGATGCGGGGTGACTGGCTGCAAGACGGAAATCGACAATGAGGTACTTGCGGTCAATGGCTGAAGAAGCCGGGATATCTTCCCGCTCAACGCTTTCATAGCCGATGTAGGTTGCGTGATCCCGGGGAAACACCTGGCTCATTACAACATCCAGATTCTCCGCCTGGGCGACTGGTGTTCCCAGCAGTGTTGCCAGGGCTGCAGCGTGAATCAGATTCTGGATGTTCATGGTTTCGGCTTCCTGTGCGGTTTCCGGATCAGCGTGTAACAGAATGTAATGGTTGGTTACGGTTGATTATTGCAAAGACTGTCGTTTATTGCGCGGGGTCTGGCGTGTTTTTTTCAATTGTTTGCAGTTTGCAGGTATTGCCTGGGGAGTTACGGGCTTGAGGGCCTCCCCCGTGGCCGATGTATCAACTATCATGAAATGAAAAACCGAAGGCAGGAGGGTTGCCCCATGTTCCAACTCGTATTCAAGGGTGAGTGTACCCCCGGCACCGATACGGCAACGGCCCGGCGCAATGCCCGGGCGTTGTTCAAGGCCAGCGTTGAGCAGATAGAGCGCATGTTCAGTGGCAGCCCGGTTGTTATCCGCAACAAGCTGGATGAGGAACAGGCGGAAAAGTATCGTGCCGTGCTGAACAAACATGGCATGGTGGCCTACGTTCAGCTAATGCCTGGCAGCCAGGAAAAACCGGCGCCAGCTCCCGCTACGCCTGAAGCCGCGAGGCCGGCGCCCCGCCCGGCCAGCCCGCAACCCGGCAAGCGTGCGCCGGAGGTTGAACCGGGTGATCGTTTGCCGGTAGCAGGCGACAAGGTGGACGATATCCTCGCAGGTTCAGCACTCGGGCTCGACCCGGTTGGTGTCACTCTGGTGCAGCCGAAAGAGGCCGAGCCTCCCATGTTTCAGCACCTGGAGGACTGGACCCTTGCCCCGGTCGGCAGTGATATAGGCACAGAGAGGGATTTGCCGCCACCGGTGGTGCCGGATGTCTCACACCTGTCGCTGGTTGACGACAAGCAGGACAATAAGTGAAAACAGGGTTAACGGGGCCCGCCGGATTTTAATGCGATCGCCAGCGTTGTCCCTTAATTTTCTCGTTTTCGCTCTGTTCATATCGCTTCCGGCGCTAGCCAGTGATGCTGCGACCGAACGGCCCCTGGTTGGCCTTGTGCTCAGTGGCGGCGGGGCAAAAGGCATGGCCCACGTGGGTGTACTTCGGGTACTGGAAGAAATGAGGATCCCGGTGGACGTGGTGGTTGGTACCAGCGCCGGTTCCGCAGTGGGCGCGCTCTATGCTTCCGGCATGTCGGTGGCCGAAATTGAACAGCGCTTTATCGATATGGACTGGTTGTCCAGCTTCCGGGATGACCCGGGCCGTGTATACAAGCCCGTCCGCCGTAAGGAGACAGAATGGCGATTTCCCGTTACGCCGGGCCTTGGCGTCAGCCTTGAAGGCCTGCATCTTGGTGCGGGTATTATTGCCGGCCAGAATCTCGGGTTTATCCTCAACGAACTGACTCACAGTGTGGCTCTGGTTGAAGATTTTGACCGTCTGCCCATTCCCTTCCGCGCCGTTGCCACAGACCTGGAAACCGGTGATCAGGTGGTGATTGGTCACGGCAACCTTGCCACGGCCGTGCGCGCCAGTATGAGTATCCCGGGCGTTTACGCTCCGACAAGGCTTGATGGCCGCTTGCTGGTTGATGGTGGTATTGCGAATAATCTGCCGGTCAGTGTCGCCCGGGAGATGGGCGCCGACATCATTATTGCGGTGGATATCACGGACACGCTGATGGGGCCTGATGATCTGCGGGAAGCGTTTTCCGTTTTCGGCCAGCTGACTACCATCATGACCCGTCGCAATACCGACCAGCAGCTGGACCTGCTGGGTAACCAGGATGTGCTTATCCGGCCGGACCTGGAAGGCCATGGCGCCGCAGACTTCTACAATGCACCCGTGCTGTTTGAACTCGGGGCCAGCGCAGCCCGGAAACATGCAGTAGAACTGAACCAGCTTGCCGTGCCCAATGAAGCCTGGCAGGCCTACAGGTCACGCCTGGCCTCCGCCAGCCAAAGTGCGGGTGTGATCACAGCAATTGAAATTGAGCAGGATCGCCGTCTGGGCAGGGATTTCCTGCGTGAGCGGATACGGCAAAAAATCGGTGAGCCGTTGAATGTTGAAATGCTGGAAGCCGACCTGAAGCGGATATACGGACTGGGCTATTACGAAATCGTATCTTACTCACAGTCGTCATCACCGGATGGAATACGCCTCATAATCAAGGTGCAGGAAAAAAGCTGGGGCCCCAATTATCTGTCGTTTGGCCTGAATTATGAGGATAATTTTGACGGCGATACCCGCTTCAATCTTGCGTCGTCTCTGCGTGTGACCGAGTTGAACAGGCTTGGGGGCGAATGGCAGACAGGCATGCAGCTGGGTACAGAGCCGAGCATTCGAACCCAATGGTACCAACCCCTGGATTATGGCTATGAGCGATTTCTGGTAGCCGGGGCCGAGTATTCCCGGGATGCGGTCAGTGTATATGACGCCAGCGGCCAGCGCATTGCCGAGCTGGATGTAACCTTCCGGCAGGCAGATCTGGGCCTGGGTATGGAGCTTGGCGGCAATGCCGAGGTTCGATTAACCTACGCCCGCGGTTACGCTACGGTCGACAAACAGGTAGGGGCGCCGGTGGCGCCAGAAGGGGCTGTCCACCAGGGTAACGTCAGCCTGCAACTGGTGCACGATTCCCTGGACGATGCCTTTTTTCCGCGAGAGGGCGCTTTTGCGGGAATCCGGGGCCGGGTGGAGCGTGAAGGTCTCGGTTCCGAACGGCATTTCGACTCAGTAACCGGTATGGCCCTGGGAACAGATACCTGGAAAGGTTTCAATCTCACCGGCCTGCTTTATGCACATACGGTGACCCGGGGAAACCCGGGCATTGAAAATGCTGTACGGCTCGGAGGTTTCCGGCGTCTGTCGGCCTATGCACCGGGCCAGATTACGGGCGACAGTGCCGCGATGGTATCGGTATACGCCAGCCAGGCCTTTGGCGGACCCATTACGCCCTGGTTTGCGGGGTTGGGTCTGGAAACCGGAAATGCCTGGCCCTCCCTCAGCGACGCCGGATGGAACAGCGCGCTCAAATCCTGGAGTATTTTTGCCGGCGTGGATACATTCCTGGGGCCGGTACAGATAGCCACCGCCTACAACAACCAGGATAACTGGGCCGCCTACCTGAATATTGGGTTCTCGTTCACCCAGCTGTTTTATTAGGGCTTCCTGTAGCTATCGCCTCACACACCTGCTGGCACTGCTGCAGGGCGTAGCGGTGAAGAATGGTCGCCAGCCTCTCGTCATCCCTGTCCCGTATTGCACTGATGGATTCGCGCATGTGAACGAGGTTATCTTCCAGTACGCGGTTGCCGCCACGCTTGAAGGCAACAAAGGCGCAGCGCCTGGCCGAAGGCCACAGATCATCAATGGCTGCGACAATAAAATAATTATCTGCGTAGGCAAGGGAAGCCTTGGTGTATTCCACGCCAAGATCCAGGAACGCCATCAGGTTGTTGTTGTGGAAATGATCTTCCATCTGCTGATAAAGCTGTTCCAGCCGTTGCAGATCTGCCGGCTGCCACTGCAGCGCGAGTTTGCGGCCCGTGTGTGTCAGGTACAGTTGCAGTATTTCGTACAGGCTGCGCACAAAATAATCGTCGAGGGCCGTGACAAAGGCGCCTTTACGGGGAACATTGGTGACCAGGTGACGCTTTTCAAGGAGTAAAAGGCCCTCCCGCATGGAGCCGTGACTGACCTCCATCTGCTTGGCCATGGCGGCTTCGTAAATGCGCTCCCCGGACTCAAGCTGGCCGAATACAATCATGTTCTCGAGATGGCGGGCGACCTGCTCGGTCAGTGTCGCTTTGGGTTTGAAGGCCTTCATGGATGGTTTTGTCGGGCTCGCAGGGTTAGTTAAATGAGAGAGGAATAGTCGCATATTCACCGGCTGCAGAGCCAGCGCCGCGGGCTGTCTACAATAAGGGTGCCAGCAGGCGCACTGCCCGGCAGGTCAGCCGGAACACAATGGAGCGACCCTGGTAGTCCTGCTCCGTCATTCTGCGGCAATGGGCGAGGTCTTCCCGGAGCATGGCGTCCACTTCGGAAACAAAACGTTCTGACGTGTTGATCGCGGTAATCTCGAAGTTCAGGCGCATGGAGCGGTTATCCAGATTCGCAGTACCCACTGCGGCGTAATGATTGTCTACCAGGACAACCTTCTGGTGCATAAACCCGGGCTGGTAACGATAAATGCCGATCCCCGCATGGCTGGCTTGAATGAGGTAGGAGTACGCCGCAAGCCGCACAAGCCGGCTGTCGGATTTTTCCGGGATGATGATTCGCACATCCACCCCGCGGAGCGAAGCCAACTGCAGCGCATTCACAATCTGCACGTCCGGAACAAAATACGGCGAAGCAATCCAGAGCCGGGTTCGCGCGTTATTGATACAGTTCAGGAAAAACAGCGTGCAGGTTTCCCAGGTGTCGGCGGGGCCGGTGGGGAGCACCAGAACCCGCTCATCACCCGGTAGCCGGTGTTCCGGGGACCAGTCCAGAACGGGGAATTCGTTGCTGGCCCAGTTCCAGTTTTCCAGCCAGGCCAGTTGCAGCCCGGTCACGGCCGGACCCTCTATCCGGCAATGGGTATCCCGCCAGGGCTCCTGGTCCATTGCGGTGCCCAGGTACTCATCGCCCAGGTTGATGCCTCCAACGAATCCGATTTTGCCATCGCAGACCAGCAGTTTCCGGTGGTTGCGGAAATTTATCTGGAACCGGAGGCGGCGGATGTCGCCATCCCCAAAAGAGGCAACCCGGGCGCCGGCTTTTTCCAGCTCCCTGAGGTAAATGCGGGACAGCCCGAAACTGCCGATATCATCGTACAGAAACCATACCTGCACGCCTTCGGACAGCTTGTGCTCAAGAATGCTTTTGATGCGTTGGCCAATTTTGTCTGAACGTACAATGTAGAATTCAAGAAGGATATAGGACGTTGCCTGCTCCATGGCCTTGATCAGGGCTTCAAAGGTTGCCTCCCCGTCGCGCAGCAATGTACACCGGTTGCCTTCAGTGAAGGGTTGACGCCCGAGCTTGCAAAGAACCTGGAGCTGATTATCCAGCTGTTGCTGATCCGGCAAGGAGAGGGATGTGGACTTGCGCTCAAAACGGTTAAGCAGGGCGGTGAGAGTCTTGTCTCCCATGCGCCGGGCTTTGACATAACCCCCGAAGCGGGAACGGCCGAACACAAGGAACAGGGGTACAGCAAGGTAGGGCAGGCCGAGCAGGCTGATAATCCAGGCGATGGCCCCTTGCGTCGTGCGGTAAGTCAGCAATATGCGGTAAATGCAGGCAGCCGAGCCCAGGTACAGCAGGCCGAGGGCGATGGCCAGTAGTGAGGTGTCAGGCATTATTTATCCGTTTCCCGGGTTAGGTGCTGTGCACGGTATTGGGCCGGAGCCATGCCGGTCCAGCGCTTGAAAGCCCGGCTGAAGGCACTCAGTTCAGAGAAGCCCAGCAGAAAGGCTATTTCCCCCAGGGCATAGTGATCCGAAGCCACATAACGCAAGGCTTTATCCTTGCGTACCTGTTCCACAAGTTCATGGAAACCCAGGCCTTCTTTTTTCAGTCTCCGGTACAGCGTCTGGCGGCTCATGTGGCACTGCTTTGCCAGAGTATCGGCGTCTATCCTGTCGGTCGACATCTGACGCGATATCAACCTGCGGATTTTGCGGCTGAACGATCGCCGCGTCTGCAGGCGTGCCAACAGCCCGTTGACCTGCCGCAGGACTGCTGAATAGACATAGGGGTTACGGTTTGGAATCGGGTGGTCAAGGTGGCGGCTGTTGAACGCGAGCCGTGTTGTCGAGGCACCAAAGGTCACGGGGCCACCCACCAGTTTTTCGTACTGATCAGCGTATTGCGGGCGTGGATGCGCAATTTCCGCCCACTCGGCCTGTAATCCGGGGTGAATAAAGTGCCGGGTTCTGCTCAACGCAGCCGCGAGAGTTCGATCCATGTCCTGGCGACAGTAGTGTTCCGGCGAGTCTGCCTGCCAGCACAGAATAGCCAGATCGCCGGTTTGCTCGAAGCTCAGAATGACCGATTCGTTGATCAGCCTGTGCAGACGCACATACTGGATGACCGCCTCGCCCAGGGTATCGCAGTTAAAGAACACATGCCCCACCAGCCCCATGCGTTCCGGATCAATAACCTGCCCCGCCTTGAGACCCACTGCCGGGTCGCCGGTGACCCGTTCGGCGTAATCCCACAGCCGGTAATGTGCTTTGGCAGGCACGCGCCGGTCCGGGTCTTCAAGTGCTGCCATATCCAGGCCCGTAAGCTGCTGAACCCGCTGGTTGTCCAGAACACCACGACGGTGCAGGTAATGCACCAGCGCCAGCGTGCTGGAAGCCGCAACAAGGGGTGTCATTTCGGTACTTGCAGGTTCAGAAGTCACATTAGCCGGCTCATTAACGGGTTGTCATGGATCCTGGTACAAAATGTCAAACGATTGGGACAGTCTGTCAACGGCCCTCTCCTCTATTAACGATAGCATTTACGCATCAGGTTGAAGAAATGGAAAGGCCAAACAGGAGGTGTTTATGGAACATGAGATTTTTGTACCCCGTACCGAGCAAGAGCGCAAAAATGTCGCGGCACTTGCAGAGTATCTGAGCGATATGTATTACTGCTGAATTGAAAAGTTCACGTTTATGACTTTCAAGCCGGGCTTTGCCCGGTTTTTTTGTTTCAGGAAGTACGCTATCCGAATCCCCCTCTTGTTCAGCAGGCTGGCAGTGTTAATGTAACGGCATTTGAACATTGTCATGCCTGACGGAGACACCTTGCCTATGACTGCCATACTGAACCACAGAATTACCGGAGACGGGGAGCCCCTGATTCTGCTACACGGCCTTTTCGGCGCATCGGAAAATCTGGGTGCGGTTGCCCGGCAACTCCAGGCCGACTACCAGGTTCATGCCCTGGATCAGCGCAATCATGGCAGCTCCTTTCATAGCGATATCATGGATTATCCCACCATGGCCGGGGATGTACTGGCCTACATGGACGAACAGGGTATCGGAAAGGCCAGCCTTCTGGGACACTCAATGGGAGGCAAGGTTGCAATGCAGCTTGCCTTGCAGGCACCGGAGCGGGTTGAGAAGCTGATTGTTGCCGACATAGCGCCGGTTACCTACAAAGCACGGCATGATGCAGTGCTTGAAGGCCTGAAGCAGATTGATCTTGCCAGCGTGCGCTCGCGCCGGGATGCCGACAGGCAACTGGCGGAGTTTGTCGAGATACCCTGGGTCCGACAGTTTCTGTTGATGAACCTTGAACGGATTCCACAACAGGAACAGACCAGAGGGGGGCCAGTGTACCGTTGGCGTCTGAATCTGGAAGCCATTGATGCCTGTTACGCCAACCTTGCAGCCGCACCCGAAGGTGATGCCCCCTATCATGGCCCGGTTCTGTTCCTGAAGGGCGCTGATTCGGCTTACATTCAGGACAAGCACCAGGATGAGATACGCCGGCTGTTTCCTGAAAGCCAGCTACAGGTTATTGAAGGCACCGGCCATTGGTTGCATGCTGAAAAAACCGACGTAGTCGTGGGGTTGTGCAAGCAGTTTTTGAGTGCCCAGACGGGCGACCAGGCTGCTAAAAAACAATAAACAGGCAGGGATGAAGGGATAAGGGTTGAAGGTATGAAGTGGCTGATGGCGGTGTTGTTTGTTGTATTGCTTTTGCTGGCAGGCTTTCAGCTGATGCCGTCTCCTGTTGATGCCAAAGCCTGGCAACCGCCGGCGCCGGAAGCCATGAGCGGCTTACTGGCCCCCAACGAGCGCCTGCGCCAGGCAGAACTGCTGGCAAAAGGAAAGGTTTACGGGCCCGAAGATACTGCGATCAACTCCGAGGGTGTCATTTTTACAGGCACCCAGGACGGCTACATTGTGCGCGTATACCCTGACGGCCAGGTTGATAACTGGCTGTCCACCGGCGGACGCCCGTTGGGGATGGTGTTTGACAGGCAGGGAAACCTGATTGTAGCCGATGCCTGGAAAGGCCTGATCTCCATTACACTGGGCGGCGATATCACCGTGCTCAGCCGTGAGGCAGAAGGCACTCCGTTCCGGTTTACTGACGATGTTGATATTGCAGAAGATGGCCGGATTTATTTCACCGATGCCAGCTCCCGTTTCCAGCAGCCGGATTACCAGCTCGATCTTCTGGAAATGCGCCCTCATGGCCGGCTTATGCGTTACTCCCCCGAAACCGGCAAAACCGAGGTGTTGCTGGGTGATCTGCATTTTGCCAACGGCGTTGCGGTGGCTCCGGGCGGCGCGTATGTGCTGGTCAATGAAACCTGGAAATACCGCATTCACCGCTACTGGCTGCAGGGCCCGAAAGCCGGTCAGGCGGAGATTTTTGCGGACAACCTGCCAGGCTTTCCCGATAACCTGGCGGTGGATGAGCAAGGACGGTTCTGGGTCGCTTTCCCCACACTTCGAAACGCCTCCATTGATGCCTTGCATCCCAGGCCCTGGCTCAAGGAACTGGTCGCCAAACTACCCGAAAGCCTGCAGCCGGCCCCCCAGGAGTACGGTCTGGTTGCGGCCTTTGATGGCGATGGTAAGGTGATCACCAGCCTGCACGACACTGAAGGTAAGCATCTTCAGGAAATCACATCGGTGAATCCCCACGGTGGTTACCTGTATTTTGGTTCGCTTCACAACGACCGTATAGGACGCATGTCGCTGCAGTCCGCTCTGGACTCTGGAGGGCCGTAATGACAGAACAGAAGCCAATCCAATGGGATCTTCCTGATCCCTTCACCCTTGAAATCCTGGTGGTTGAAGAGGATACCGATGAGCTCGGGCACGCCAACAATGTGGTTTACGTGCGCTGGCTGGAAGACATCAGCTGGGCCCACGTCAAGAGCCTGGGGATGACCTGGGAGCTGCATGAAGCTACCGGCAAAGCCATGGCGATTACCCGCACGGAAATTGACTATCTTGCCGCTGCCAATCCCGGTGACCGGCTGGTTATGGGCACCTGGCTGACCGGCTTTGATGGTCGCTTCCGTTCCGCCCGACAGTTCCAGCTGGTGCGGCCGGCGGATGGCAAGACCCTGGTGCGGGCTGTATCGACCCATGCCTGTGTGGACCTGAAAACCCAGCGGCCTTCGCGGGCGCCGAAGGAGTTTGCGGATATCATGCAAGCAGCGTGTGTCGCGGGGGGGAAAGGCCTTTAGACTGCCGGAGTCACTATTGCCGGCAACTTCTGGTAACCTGAAACAGGAAATCTGACATCCCGTCCCGACCAGCCACTATCAGTAACCAATATCGATAGCCATTTTCAAAAGCCACTATCATCGCCTTTTCCGGAGATACCCATGGATACCCCCATTGATCAGCAGCCTGAAACGTCCATGAAAACGGTGGTCTACCACCAGTTTGGAGAGTCTGATGTTCTGCAGGTTGTCAGCTCGGATATTCCGTCACCACAGGATGGTGAGGTACTGATTCGTGTTCACGGCGCCGGGCTTAACCCTATTGACTGGAAAACCCGCAAGGGGTTCGGGTTTGTGGCACAGCAGATTGAAAGCTCGTTGCCCTGGACGCCCGGGTACGATGTGGCCGGCGAGGTGGTTGCCATCGGGAGCGGTGTAACCACTCTGGCACCCGGAGACCGGGTTATGGGGATGGTTGGCTTCCCGCTGGGTGGCGGGGCCTACTCTGAGTATGCCCTGGCGCGGGCAGACGAACTGGCCATGGTGCCCGAGGAACTTGACCTGGTCACCGCCGGGGCCCTGCCACTGGCTGCGCTCACGGCCTGGCAGGCGCTGTTTGAAGTGGCCGAGCTTGAGCCTGGCCAGAAGATTCTGGTGCACGCGGGTGCTGGCGGTGTAGGGCATTTGGCTGTGCAGTTCGCGCTGGCCCGGGGCGCCCATGTGATTGCAACCGCCTCTTCCGGTAACCGTGATTTTCTAGCGGAGCTCGGAGTGCACGAAGTCATCGATTACCACTCCACCGATTTCGCTGATGAATGCTTCGGGCTGGATGTTGTGCTGGACCTGGTTGGCGGTGATACGGGTAAACGATCCCTGCGCACATTGGGTGATAACGGCACGCTGGTAACCATTCCCACAGTTACCGCTGATGAGGTTGTCAGTGCTGCGGAAGCCCAGGGGTTGAGAGCCCACGGCATGACTGTGCGCCCGGATGTTTTTCACCTGGATGAAATTGCCGAACTGATTGAGGACGGCGACGTGAAGGTTCACATTGAACAGGCTTTTGCGCTGGATCAGGTGGCACAAGCCCACCAGCTTCTTGAAGGTGGGCATGTGCGGGGCAAGCTGGTTCTGGACTGCAGCCAGCTGACAGACTAGTTTTTCGGAGACGAGCTTTCTGCCGGGGGCTTGCCTCCGGGGACAGAAGGCTCTTTTTCCATGGTTGAAGGCTTTTCATCCTTCGGTGACGGCTCTTCATCCTTCGCTGACGGCTCCCCACCCATAGCTGAAGGCTCTGCACCCTCCCCGCCGCTTTCCCTGGGCTTCCGTTCTTTGGGTTTCCGGGGGGGGACAAGGCTGATCAGTATCCAGTCATCATCGGGCTGCAGGTCGTCCATGCTGCGTACCGGGCTAATGCGGTCCTTGCTGTCGAATACAAACAGCACAATGGCCTTGCCCTTGTATTTCGCCAGAAAGTCGTTGTAGCCATACTCTTCGCTGAGTTGGGTGGTTTTGATCGAGTAACCCTGGCTGGCCAGGCTGGCCAGTTTGGCATAGCTTACGCCGTCGAACAGACCGCGGGTCATCTGGATTTTCTCAGCTGTCTGGTGCCGTGCCTTCTGGTCCTGGTCGCCTTCCGAAAGGCTGAAAACGCTGTGGTCACCGAACCAGTCCAGAAAATGGTAAGTGGCCAGCGAGTTCATGTGCTTGTAGGGGGAGATAACCAGCAGGTTACCGATCCCTGTGAGGTCCAGATGGGTTGAGGCATGCTCGGAAATCGGGTTGCCGAAGTAAACCTTCAGGTTGTCCATTCTTGCCTGGCGCACGTTCTCCCAGTTGGTGTCGGCCAGGGCAACCGGTACCTCATGCTTCTTGAGCGCCTGTGCGATCATGCGGGCCACCGGGTTGGCACCGAGAATCAGGAAACCGTATTCGGCAGGTTCAGTGACTTTCAGCAACCGGGCTATGGGCCGCGCGGTCAGGCTTTGCAGGGTAACGGTGGCAATAATCAATACAAACACCATAGGCACCAGGGCGGCGGCGCTTTCGTAACCGAGATTCTGTAGCTGGAAAGCGAACAGCGCTGACACAGCTGCGGCTACGATGCCCCTGGGGGCAATCCAGCTCAGAAACAGTTTTTCCCGCCAGTTCAGATCGGTTCCTATGGCCGATAAGAACACGCTCAGCGGCCTGGCAACCAGCATCAGCAACGCCAGAACAATCGCCAGACCCCATCCCAGATCGGTAATTGCCGCGAACTCCACCCGCGCCGCGAGGATGATAAACAGCGCAGAAATCAGCAGAACACTCAGGGATTCCTTGAACTCAAGAATGCTGTCGACAGAGACCTGTTTCATGTTGGCCATCCAGATGCCCATAACCGTTACCGTGAGCAGACCGGACTCGTGGGCCATTTCATTGGAGAATGCATAAACGCCCAACATGAAGGTAAGAGTGGCGGCGTTGTGGAGGTATTGCGGCATCAGATGTTTGCGCAGCACCAGGCCGTTCAGGTAGCCGGCAAGAGCCCCGATGACAAACCCGATCAGCAGTGTTTTGCCGAATATATACAGGGAGTGGCCAAACACATTGCCCTGGCCCCAGGAAACAATGCCCTCGAACACCAGCACTGCCAGCAGGGCGCCCACGGGGTCGATGATGATGCCTTCCCAGCGCAGAATGTTGGCAAGTTTGGCGCTGGGGCGCACCGAGCGCAGTAGCGGTGCAATAACCGTTGGGCCGGTGACAATGGAAATGGCGCCAAAGAGCAGGGCGACGGCCCAGGAAATGTCCAGAACCCAGCGGGCGGCCAGGGTGCCGATAATTCCGGTGACAATGGAGCCAACGGGGATGAGATTGCGGGCCATTTTGCCGTGCCCGCGGATTTCGTTGAAGCGCAGGGTCAGGCTGCCTTCAAACAGGATAATGGCAACGGCAAGGGAAACCATGGGAAACAGCAGGTCGCCGAACACCTCATCCGGTTTGAGAAAACCCAGCACCGGGCCTACCAGAATGCCGCCTGCGAGCAGGAAAAGAATGGCGGGCACGCGCACGCGCCAGGCCAGCCACTGAAAAGTCAGTGAGAGAACGCCAATGCTGGCAAGAATCAGGACTGTGCTGGCTGGCATAGAGGTCTGGAATCCGTGTGGTTATTGGTTAGTGCGTTTTGCAATGCGATTTAAAAGCCGGGAGGCTGCGAACAGACCAAAACTGGCGGTCACCGGGCAGGCGGCGCCGAAGCCTGAGGCACAATCCAGCCGCGAAGGGCCAGAGGTTGCCGGCTTTTGCAGGCAAACTTCGCCATCTGCGGCAGGATACGTGAGCTGTTCCGTTGAGTATACGGCCTCAATGCCGAAGCGTCGCCTGGGATTTCTGGAGAAGCCGTATTCCCGGCGCAGAAGATTGCGAACCTTGGCCAGCAAGGGGTCCTGGGTTGTTTTGCTGAGGTCGGCCACCAGAATTTTCGTGGGGTCCATCTGGCCTCCCGCGCCCCCGGCACAGACGACGGGGATCTTCCCGCGCTGGCAATGGGCAATCAGCGCAGCTTTTGGTTTTACGCTGTCTATGGCATCCACCACTGCCGTTATATCCGGTGTGATCAGCTCGCTAACATTTTTCAGCGTGAGAAAGCCAAAGTGCACACGGATTTCGGCATGGGGGTTAATGGCTTTCAACCGCTCGGCCATGGCGTCGGTCTTGGTGCGTCCGTACTGGCCTTCCAGAGCATGAATCTGGCGGTTGGTGTTGGACACGCAGATATCATCCATGTCGATCAGGGTGATGGTACCAATGCCGCTGCGTGCCAGAGCCTCCGCCGCCCATGAACCAACGCCGCCCAGGCCGACAACCGCAATGTGGGCATCGCGGAAGGCGTGCAGGGCCTTCCGGCCGTATAGCCGTTCAATACCGCCAAAGCGGAAGGTGTAGTCTGAAGCGGGAGGAGCTGCGTTCATTAATGGCTAATGCTGGTAGTGTGATGGCAAAGTGCGGGAAATCGCAAATTGTAACGCAGGGGTGATAAAGGAGCTATGGGGAAACGGGAAAGCGAACTCTGTACAGAGTTCGCTTTTGTACAACCGTGTCCCTGGTATCCAGGAGATTACAGGCTATTAAAGACAAGTTGCTCCAGTGGCCAGTCCTGGGTGAAGCCGGAGCCGCCCAGCACCTGCTGGCCCCAGTTGGTGTTGTTGTAGCCTTCGTCGGTGAGGAAGGCTTTGACCACAGGCGTGAGCAGTTGTACCAGATCATCCGCCGATGCACGTGTGGATTTGTCAGGGTGGGCAACGGAAAGATTCAACTGGTGGCCGGTAAACAGCGCCAGCGCCCGCATACCTTCGTTAAGCACTTTCTGACGCATCAGCATGCAGCGCACTGATGGCACCGTGGGTGAGCCCCGGATACATGCCCAGCGAGAGGTTGGTGGAGCATACCATTTCATCCACTACAAATTTCAGGGTATGGGGCAGGCCTTGCCCGCCAAATTCCAGGGGCGCATCCAGGGCCGTCCAACCCCCGTCCACAAACTTTCTGTAGGCTTCCTTGAACCCCTCCGGAGTTTTTACATCGTGGGTTTCCAGGTCGTAATGGCAACCTTCACGGTCACCGTTCTGGTTGGTTGGCTGAATCACTTCAGCCGCCAGTTTGCCGGCCTCATCAATAACTGCGGAAATCAGGTCCGGCATGGCATCCGTGTACTTCTCGAACTCGTGAAGCCGGTTGACACTCAGTACGTCAAAGAGCAGAAAGCGAAGATCACTTGCTGGAGCCTGTTATTGCATGAACACTCTCAAAGCCGCCACCGTCCGAAAGAATATCAGCGGATAAACGGGTTGAGCAGCCGGGTAAAGGTGCCGGTCAGCTTAACCGGGGCGCTTAGCACAGAAAGTGTAATGCAATCCTCACATCCAACGGCGACTGGCTTGTGCTCGTCTTCTTCGGTGAGAACAACGAAATCCCACTGGTTGAATACGCCTTTCTGATCGGCAAAGGCCCCTTGCAACACAATAGTGGTTTCGGTGCCACGATGGGTGTGGGCTGGCGCTTTTCCTCCTGCTACCAGCTTCTGCAATACAACCTGCTCCTTCTGGCCAGGAAATTTCTCCGTGATATCCAGTACGCTGACATCGCCCAGTTGCCGCTTCCAGGGCAGTTTATTGATGTCCTCCCCCAACAGCTTCTGAAGAATACTGACTTTAGGTGCTGCTTTCTCTGCAGGTTGTTGAACTGAGGGCAAATCGTCGATTCGGGCGAGAATATCGTCAAAAACAGTCTCGGAAACACTGACCTTCGGTTGTTGTTCCATCATCACGGCGCCCAGGCTGTCGAGCGTATCTACCCGACTGCGGCAATGGGAGCACTTGTCGAGGTGCAGCCTGATGCACAGCGCATGCGGCTCACTCAGGTTGCCCGCGCTGTACTCCATTAAACTCAGGCCGTCGGGATGGTGCCGTGTCATACGTTCTGGTCCTGCAAAATCACTTTCAGCTTGCTCAGTGCCAGGCGTACCCGGCTTTTTACGGTACCAAGAGGAATGTTCAGTTCATCCGCTACCATCTGGTGGGATTTTTGCTCCATATACACCTTTGCGATTACCGTAATCTGGTCTTCCGGCAAATGACTCAGGGACTCACGCACCCGGCGCTCAGACATCAGGCGGTGCAGGGAGGTTACCGGCTCATCTTCATTCTCGCCGGGAATTTGCCAGAGATCTTCTGTTTCGACCGGCATTTCTGCACTGGTGCGCCGCAGCTTGCGTAACATGTCAATCCGCTGGTTACGGGCAATGGTGAAAATCCAGGTAGAGGCTGCTGCCTTTTGCCAGTCATACAGGCTGGCGCGGCGCCAGATAGACACGAACACTTCCTGCACCAGTTCTTCCGCGTGGCTGGCCATGCCGTTTGCCATGGCGTAGTACTTCAGTTGCGGGGCGAAGTGCTCAAACAGAGAATGATAGGCTTGGCGGTCCTGGCTTTTCCCCACCTTCACCAACAATTGACTCCAGGGGTCTTTCCGGCCCTCGGCACGTGTTGGCTGCTGATCCAGTGTGGTCACCGGACGCTCCTTGACAGTCGCATGATTTATGTTCGTTACCTTGCTCATTCTATGCACTCGTCCCGGGTTTGTCAGTCTTGTTATTTACGGGCAATGTCTCAGTGCGGATCTGCCTTGTGCCAAAGAAACTATCAGTCTTCGAGGTAGGTGTAACCCTCAAGGCCGGCGCTCAGCTCTTCCAGTAGCCTGGCCTGGGTCTCTTCCGGCAAATCGCTTGCGGCAAATTTGTCGCGGTAGGTTTGCAATAGTTTTTCGGGTTCAAAGTTCACATACCTGAGCACATGGGCAACCGTATCGCCGATAATGGGTTCGCTGGTATCGAAGCCTCCGGAATCGTTCAGGCGAACATCCACCGAGTGCGTGTCACCGAACAGGTTGTGCATATCCCCCAGTATTTCCTGATAGGCACCGGTCATGAAAAAACCCATCAGCAGCGCCTCGCCGGGTTTGTCCTCCGGCAGGGGCAGCGTGGTTTCTGTGCCCTGGCCGTCCACATAGCGGTCAATGCGACCATCCGAATCGCAGGTGATATCCTGAATCACCGCGCGCCGGGTGAGCGGGCGGTTCAGGCCGCTCACCGGCATGACCGGAAATATCTGGTCTATGCCCCACACATCGGGCAGGGACTGAAATAACGAGAAGTTGACGAACAGCTTCGCAGCAAGCTTTTCGTTCAGTTCGTCAATGATTTCGCGATGGGCCCGGCTGTTTTTGTCCAACTGGCCCTGCAGCAGCCGGCAGCAGCGGATATAGAGGGTTTCTGAATCTGCACGTTCCTGCAGGGACAGCGAGCCGTGTGCAAACTGGCCGTGAACATCCGCCATGGCGTGCAATACATCGTGATAGATTTCCGCCAGTGAGCGTGGGGAGGCCGGGTCCTGCAGGCTTTCCAGATCGCGCCAGAGATCCTGCAGGGGGGAAGGTGCATCCGGCCCGGGGTTTCTGGCCTGGCGGTCCTCCGGCTCCTCACGGTCAATGACATTGGTCACCAGCACCGAATGGTGTGCGGTCAGCGCCCGGCCCGATTCGCTGATCAGGTCCGGATGGGGAAGGTCATGGCGATCACATTCTGCCTGCAGCACGTGCACCACGTTGTAGGCGTATTCATGCATACTGTAGTTCATCGAGCAGGCGCTGCGGGAACGCGTGCCCTCATAGTCGACACCCAGGCCTCCGCCGATGTCCACGGTGTTCACCGGCGCGCCCATGTGCCTCAGCTCACTGTAGAAGCGTGCGCACTCCCGCAACCCGGTCTGGATATCGCGGATATTGGCAATCTGGGACCCCAGATGAAAGTGCAACAGCTGAAGGGTGTCCAAAGCGCCGGCCTGGCGCAGGGTAGTCACCACATCCAGAACCTGGCTGGCGGACAAACCGAACTTGGATTTCTCTCCGCCCGTGTTCTGCCAGTTGCCTTTGCCAATGGTGGCGAGGCGAACACGGACGCCGATAAGCGGGGAGACCTCCAGTTTTTTGGCTTCCTCCAGAATCAGTGGCAACTCCGATTGTTTCTCTACCACGATAAACACGCGGTGGCCCAGCTTCTGGCCGATCAGCGCCAGCCGGATGTACTCCCTGTCCTTGTAGCCGTTGCATACGATAACCGAACCGGAGTGTCTGGCCAGCGCAAGCACTGCCATCAGTTCCGGCTTGCTGCCTGCCTCCAGACCGATTTGCCCGTTGCTGGCCGCCGGCTCTGCGGCAATCAGTTCTTCAACCACCCGGCGCTGCTGGTTTACCTTGATGGGGTAGACCGCTGTGTACTGCCCTTTATAGTTTTGCTCCATGGCCACGTTGTTGAACGCGTTGCACAGCTTGTTCACCCGGTCGTGAAGGATGTCGGTAAAGCGGATCAGCACCGGCAGCTGGAGCCCTGAGTCCAGCAACGAGCGAGTGAGTTCCGGCAGGTTGATCTCCGCCTCGCTTTTGCCACGATTGGGCCGGATCACAACCTCTCCTTCCGGGTTAACACCGATATAGCCCTCGCTCCATTGGGCTATGTTGTAAACCTTGTGAGCCGGGGAGGCGCTGGTGTTGCTCATGGCTGCTGTCCTTCTGGAAAAAAACCGGGGCCGGGCAGGCCGGCGCAATGGCTGGTATTGTAGGGATTAGCCCTTGCAGCTGAAAGTACCCGTTGCTGTTGGTCATATCGTGACACGGCCAACCGGTAATAATCGGCAACAAACACTATGGCTGGCCGGCGCGCGCACCTACCCTACACGTTTTGACCATTGCACCAGGGTTTTGCAGGAGAGCACCATGACAACGCTGAATAACGATTGGTTCACCGAAGTATTCCAGGATCAGGGAACCGCCTTCTCTTTGCAGGTAAAACAGAAGCTGCACGAAGAGCAGACACCGTTTCAGAAGCTGGAAATCTACGAAACCGAAACTTTTGGCAACCTGATGGTGCTGGATGGCTGCGTTATGCTGACCACCCGGGACAATTTTCTCTACCATGAGATGATGACCCACCCGGCGCTCTTCACCCATAAAAATCCGAAAAAAGTGGTGATTGTGGGTGGTGGAGATTGCGGGACCCTGAAAGAAGTGCTGAAACACCCCGTTGTGGAAGAAGCCTGGCAGGTTGAAATCGACGAGCGTGTAACCCGCTTGTCTGAAGAATACTTCCCGGAATTGTGCGAATCCAACGACGATCCACGGGCCAATTTTTTCTTCGGCGATGGCGTGCAGTGGATGCGGGAAGTAGATCCCGGCAGCATTGACGTTCTCATTATCGACAGCACCGACCCGGTCGGCCCCGCCGAAGGCCTGTTTGCTCTTGATTTCTACCGGGATGCCATGCTGGCACTGGGTGAGGGTGGCATTATTGTGCAGCAAAGTGAATCACCACTGCTGCACACCAACACCATCATAAAAGACATGCACGACGACATGCGTAAAGCCGGCTTCGACCATGTGCAAACGCTGCCGTTCCCTCAGCCTGTTTACCCCACCGGCTGGTGGAGCTGCACCATGGCCAGCAAAGACAATCCAGTGAGATATTTCCGCGAGGATGACGCAAACAACCGGCCTTTTGTAACCCGCTATTACAACAGCGGCATCCACCACGGCGCGCTGGCCATGCCCCAGTTCATGATTGATGCCCTGGAAGACGAAACGCGACCCATAGAGGGTTAATTCAAGCGTTACTCCACCACCCAGATCCGCTCGAGAGTTAGCTGGTCCGCGTCAAAATGGTACACGCTGATTCCACCGCTAGACTGATGCCCCATCGCCAGAATACCCGCTTCGGGAGAGGTGGCGATGGCGGTGTTGCGGTCGTAGTTGCTGCCGTAGGTGACTAACCTGGGTGATTCACCAAGGTCAAAGTACTTCACGGGCCAGGGACTGCCGGTTTTGAATAGGGCCGCCATATGACTGTTGTTGCCAAAGCGGAGGTAGTATTCGCTGTTGTGGATGAAGGCGACGGCGATGGTGAAAATATTTGTGCCTTTGGGAAGATCTATAAGCTCACTGTTATCATAATATTCAGAAGTTGGAAGATCGTCCGAGAGGCCTTCGATGAATAGGCCCGAGTACCCTGCGTTACGCATTCGTTTTTCGGGGTTAGATGTGTTCCAAGCAAAGCTTTTGCCGTTTTCGTCCGCGCTGACCACCCATTGCCCATCTGGGCTAATGACGGCGTGGGTTTTGGATGAATTACCGTCCAGTTTGGCGGCTGGTTGTCGGGTCTCGAGATTCCATAAAGCAACACCATACATGTGTTGGAAGTCTTCCCCCTGGTCAAGGACTTCTTGTATCGACCGGTAATAGGGCGGTTCAAATCCTTTAGGCTCTCCGCTCCCTGCAGAGACTATCCAGCGCTCAGAATCGTCCATCGAGAGGTTGAAGAGCTTGTGATAGCCAAGAAAAGCCCTGCCATCGGTTGCTTTTATAACCTCTGTAGATCCGTCCTCTGTCCTTTGAAATATGCCCCAACCAATGTCGGAATAATAATAGGTGCTGAGATCCGGTGTTATAAGGTGACCATAGGCCGGCTTGTCTAGTTCAAAAACCGTCTGGGTCACCCCGTTTGTCGATTGAGCGGTGACGACATTATCGAGATCCTGCCAGAGAAAAATATCCCGATTTTTAACGAAATAGGCACTATAGATGTTAGCGTCGCGGCTAATGATTTTCCGGCTATGTGCTTTCAAATCCCACAGAATCAACTTCTGATCCCTGTGGGCGGTGATGGCAAACGCCCCGTTTGAGGAAACAGAAGCACTCATGACCGGCCCGGGTGAGTTATAAAATGCCCACAAGCTGAATCCTGCAGCTAAAGCAACACCAAGTAGAAAAAGTGCCCGTAGATTGAATTTGCTCATCAGTAACGTCCAAACATTGAATTTACTAGTAACCGGCTCTGCATGATTTCTCGCTGGTAGATTTCTTCGAACAATTCTTGGGTGGGAATCCGCATCCCGGAATGACTAAAAAGCCATGTTGATTGGTCATCCTGTTCAACCTTATCTTTTTCGATAAGACTGTTGATAAATTGATCAAAGTCGCGTGATTCACTGTCCACTACGTCCTCAAACCCCACATACCCCAGCGCCGGTCTGGGCGACTGCCCCGGAAGCCAACCATTCACCGCAAGTCTCTTCAAACGTAAAACATAATCCTTCGCCACCTGCAGGCTTACGCTGGCACGGTGATTCAACGGTGACAACAGAGTGTACTCTGGCGGCCGCTCGCCGTTACGCAGGCAATCGATACAGGGCTGCCTCAGGGCATTTGCTTCAGCAAGAATGTCTTGTTCCAGCCTG
>JACDJA010000121.1_pt1 | contig 108480 bp, 102 predicted proteins | sample 7449241 | NCBI WGS metagenome assembly JACDJA01 (sample SAMN14253289, study PRJNA609438) | sludge metagenome | isolation source: initial anaerobic sludge | collected 2018-12-20 | reverse complement strand
TTCGGCGCGCGGCGGACGCTTCGGGGAGGCGTTCGATCCGGCGCAGGTGGAGCACACGCCGTGGGGCCGGGTGGAGCTGGCACTGGACTGCGACAGCGGCGCGGCGGAGTACGAGGCCACGGCCTCGGGCTTCGGTTCGGGCCGGTTCGATCTGGAAGTGCTGGCGCGGCTGGCGAAGCCGGCCTGTCCGTGGGTGAAGCCGACGCTGACGGATTTGTATGACCTGGAATGGACCGAGCTGCCGATCCCCGCGTACACCACGCCGCTCAGCCCCGTACATTTCGAGATGAACTCGATCGCGGATGACGGCACCGTGCTCGGCGGCGGCCGCTGGGATGGCTGGGCCGGCGTTGTGCGCCTGCGCCCGGGAGGAACGGAGTGGGAAAAACTGCTGGAAGGCGGCGGGCAGCCATTCGTTACCCCGGATGGTGCAACGGTCTACGCCTACCAGGTCATTCCCTCACCCCCGGAAGAAACGGGTCGCAGCACATATGATCAGTTGGTGATGTGGCGGGAAGCGACCGGCTGGCAGCCCTTGCCTGGCACGGTTTACGCCACCAACGTGACCTATGGAATGTCGCAGAACGGAAAGTGGCTGACGGGGGCTGGCCGTTTCGTCAATCATGAAGGGTATGCCCCCCCGTGGAAATGGAGCGAAGAGACCGGGCAAATCCTGCTCGAAGACTATTTCGCAACCCCTCTGGGAATATCGGATGATGGCGATACCGTTGTTGGTGCGATTCTCGTGTTTTCCAGCAGGGCGGCGATATGGATTGACAATGCCATGCAGTTCATTTTCGACAACGATGGTGTCCAGCTCGGGATTGCCAGAACGTGCAATGCCGACTGCAGCCTGATAGTCGGGTCTGGCCGCTATATGGGCAACCCAGTTCCCCACTCGCCCCTGAGTTGGTATCGGGACCATTCCGGCGCTGTCACCTATCTGGACCTGAGCATGCCGGAAGGAGCAACCGCCAGCAGCGCAACGGTCATGAGCAGCGACGGCAGCCTGATCGTCGGGGATCAGGTGGTTTGGGAAGAGAGTTTGTCCAAGCACCTCACGGATGGATGGCTCTGGACCCAGGACACCGGCGCTGTCTCGCTGAGGGACATCCTTGAAGGCGAAGGCGAATTCCAGTTAACGGATCGCTGGAACAGGAGCATCGTAGATGTCTCTTCGGACGGCACCAGGATCCTGTTTTCGGGGTACACGACACCCCCTCGGGGAAGTTTGCAGCAATATCGGGCGGGAGTGCTCCGCCTGATTCCCAAGACATCGGGAGGTGCCTTTCATCAGCCGCAAGGAGTAATGCGACATGAAATCAGTGAATAGCTGCTGCGTGAAGCAGGCTTTGGCTGTTGCCGTCATGGCGGCCTGTGCGTCGTTGAGCGCGCAGGCGGGCGAGCCTGGCAGTGTAGATAAGAGCGTGCTGGCACAGGTGATGGCGCTGAACGGATTGGATGAGCGTGGTGCAATCGAACGCCTCGCCGCCGAGGAAGCTGGGGCAGATTCTGGATTGGCCTTCGATGTGGGTTACAGCGATGTCTCCGAGCGGGGAATACCTCGTGGTGACCACGGGAGAAATATTTCAGCCTGGCATGGGCACGCCCTCCACGGCACGTTCCGCGCTGCTTCGGTTGATAAAGAAATAGAAGCATCTCGCCTCTCGGCGGGTTGATTCCTTGTTCAATCTTGTCGTGTCGTCAATTTTCACCGGGCCGGGGAGGCTCCCGATTTCCCACGGCATCATGTGATGCCGGCTGATTTTTCTAACGAGCGCCCTCACGAAAGCAAGTGGATTTTTGGCCATGAAACATTTAATAAGATCATTTCCCATACCACTCTTGTTGGTGATAATGACAGCCTGCACTGCAAATAGTTACACGGTTGTTAACACAATTCATTTCAAAACGAAGCGTGGTGCTGCCGTTGCAATCAACACCGCTCAAGTAGGCAACGGGAGGGCGACGCATGAAAATGAATATTTACGCCGGATTAAATTGGGCGCATCGCAGACAGATGAAATTGTGATAAACGTTTTGACCACCAGCCAAGATTACTCGCCCGATTCCGCGCTCATTGATCTCGCGCTGGATAACATACAAAAGATCTGGGGTAGAATGGGTGGCATGCGCGAAGGTTCGAAATTGCGCCTCCCTAAATTATCCATCGATTTCTGGATTCTCCCACAAGGAGCATCTTTTAAGCACCACGGTGAATCCATTATTGATCCATCCCACACACTTGATTTGACCTTTGCTTCAGATTTCAGCAGTGACAAGCCGGCCATCGACGGAGTCGCTGAATTTGTCAATGTGCTAAGCCATGAATTGTATCATGTTTCTCAATTCGGGCGCTTCGAAGTCGATAGCTTGATAGAAGAGGTCAACGCGCATGCCTGGGGATATTGTTCGAAATTCAGATTTGCCTTGGCTTCTGGTAAAAAAATGATTATTCGCTGGTATGTCAAGCCTTCTTGGAAAGATCGGGTACGGATTAGTGCAGGTGTTCTGATGGTCCAAGTTCCGCCTAACATAGGGACGCCAGTACTGCGCTCCCAATTTGGGCTTGCAATATTTTATCAATATCTCTCAATAATGCTTGATTCGGATAGCCTGGATGCCTCGAATGCAAAGCAGATGACGATTATTGAGAAGTTGTGCAGTCGCATAGAGGGACAGGAGTTGAATATTGTAATGGAGTAATTTCGAGCCATTCGGATTTATAGCGATCATTTGACCACTCTGTTACGAAGGTGTATGACGGCGAGTATTTGAAAGTGATGTTTCCTTATAATCAAATCTGATCGAAGTAGATTTAGAATGAGACGTATCATTATTCCAGTATGCATCGCGAGATGCTTGCCAGGTGCCGCTTGTGCGCCCACTAAAGTCAAAGTGTATGCAAAATGCAATACAAAAAAACGTACCTGGTCGCAGCCCCCGCGCAGCACCATTCCGCCGGATGGTGAGCGACAATCAGACCCTCCCAAGGCATTGAGAGGCGCGCGGTTGACCTGAATCAGGCGGCGACAGGGCTTGGTGCCTTAACCTGAGCGCATGACCACGCCCGACCTTCCTCCCGGCCTCACCGCGCCGATCCCCGACGCCGAGCAGCGCACGCTCGATGCCTGCTTCCTCGGCCCCTACGGCGAGAACGACGCGCTGCTCGAACGTCTGGTCGTGGAGTTCCTGCGCGATCACGTGCACTGGCGGCGCAACTTCCACCCGGAAGACCCGCCGGCCATTCCCACGCGCGCCTCGCAGCACCCGGCCTACCAGGCCTTCGAGGCGCGGATGCGCAACGAGCTGCACCAGCTCTCGGCGGCGCTCAAGCGCTCGGTGCCCTTCCACAGCCCGCGCTACCTCGGCCACATGGTGTCCGACCTTCTGCTGCCGGGCCTGGCCGCGCAGATCCTCACCCTGCCCTACAACCCCAACAACGTCACCGAGGACGCCGCGCCGGTCACGCTGCGGCTGGAGATGCAGGCCGGCCTGCAGCTGGCGCGGATGCTGGGCTGGCCCGATGATCCCAAGCGCCCGGACTGCGCGATCGGGCACCTGACCTCGGGCGGCACCCTGGCCAATTTCCAGTCGCTGCGTCTGGCGCTGGCGCTCAAGGGCTTTCCGGTGGCGCTGCTCGCGGCCGGCGTGCCCGATCTGGGGCTTCCGGCCGATGACTGGCAGGCGTTCAACCTCGGCCCGGCGGCCGGGATCGAGCTGCTCGGAAAATGGCGACACTGGCTGGCGGCGCAGTCCCCCGAGGACCGTACGCGCTGGCGCGCGCGCGTGCAGGCCCGGCGCATCGAGCACCTGGGCCTGCACGCCTTCTTCCAGCAGCACCCGCAGCTTCGGCCGCCGGTGGTGCTTGCCCCCATCACCGCGCACTACTCCTGGAGCAAGGGCATCAAGATGATCGGCCTGGGCCGCGACCAGCTCCGCCTGGTCGCCGCACGCGGCATGCGCCTGTGCCCGGAGGCGCTGGAGCAAGCGCTCGCGGACTGCGAGCGCGAGCGGCAGCCGGTGCTGATGGCCGTCGGGGTGCTGGGCACCACCGAGTACGGCACGATCGATCCGATCGCCGCGGTGGTCGAGGCGCGCGATCGCTTCGGCGCGCGCGGCCTGGGGTTTTCGATCCACGTGGACGCGGCCTGGGGCGGCTACCTGACCACCCTGTTCCGCCATCCCGACGGCAGCCTGCGCGCGCTTGACGAAGTGCGGCAGGACTATCGCCAGTTCCCGATGCCCGAGGTCCACGCCGCCTTCGCCGCGCTCGAACAGGTGGATTCGGTCACGATCGACCCGCACAAGCTCGCCTATCTGCCCTACGGCGCGGGCGCCTTCGTGTGTCGCGACCACCGCGCCATGTCGCTGCTGACCGAACAGGCCGACTACGTGTTCGACAGCGCCGACAGCGCGGGCGACGCGCTCGACCACCGCCACTTCGGCCAGTTCATCCCGGAAGGCTCCAAACCCGGCGCGATGGCGGCGGCGGTCTACGTTGCGCACCGCGTGCTGCCGCTCGACCACGCCCACTTCGGCCTGATCCCGCGCCATACCGTGCAGGCGGCGGAGGCGTTCCGCGAGCGCGCCGAACGATTCGTGCGCGACATGAGCGGGCGCATCCACGCCCTGGTGCCGTTCCCGCCCGACAGCAACCTGGTGTGCCTGGCGCTCAACCCGCAGGGCAACCGCAAGCTGTCGCGCGCCAACGCTTTCCTGCAGCGGCTCCACGCCCAGCTCAACAGCGATCCGGACCAGCCCATCCAGGTCAAGCAGTTCTTCGCCTCGACCACCACGATCCGCCCGGCGGTCGTGGGCGCACGGGACATGCAGCGCATCCTGGAGGCCTTGGGAATCGATCCGGACACGCTCGACCCGGATGACGGTGACGCCGACCGCCTCATCCTCCTGCGCCACACCCTGATGAACCCCTATCTGATCGACCACGAGAACCGGATCAGCTACATCGACCGCTATTTCGGTTACCTCGAAGCCTGCATCGGAAACTGCTGATGCGCCTCGCCTGACGCCCGCGGCAAACCCGCGCGGGGTTGACGCAAGTCAATGACGCCGCCGGCCGGCGGGCCCTAGGGTGAATCCATCGCCCGCGCATCTCGCGTCGCGCCATTGCGGCAGGCCGGAACGATGGTGGATTCCGGGGCGCGCGCTCCGGAATCCGGTGGACAGTGTCGCCACCCGGTCGCGACCGCGCACTCCCGACAGGCCAGCGTGAACCGACCCGTGCTTCCAGCCTCTCCGACGCCCATCCACATCTCCTGTCGCGACCAGCCCCACCCGGGCTGCCTGTGCCATCGTTCGGGCAGACCGTTCTCGATCCGGGGTGCCGAGCAGGCGCTGCGGGACGCGGCGGCGGGAACGAACGGCGATCCCATCCCCCGGCCGCTCTCCATTGCGGTGCATTTCCCGAGCCGAATGCGCCCGGGCGAGGCCGCCGCCGACGAAGCGCATGGCGAGGCCTATCTCGCGCGCCTGCGCGGGGAGCTCGCGCTGCTCTCTCCCCTGTTCGACCGCGATCGTCAGGTCGAACAGGTGCACCTGATCAATCAACCCCTGGCGCACCTGGCGGCGACGCGGATCCGCGACCTGCTGGACACGCTGGCGCACCATTTCTCGTTCGCCGTGACCGGGGCCGCGCTGCGCCTGGTGGAACTGGACCCACTCGCCACGACGACTGGCGACGTCGCAGCTCTGGCGGCAATCGGTATCAACCACGCGGCGATCTTCATCGGCGTGGCCGCCTCGAATGCACCGGACGATCCGGCGATCCGCGCCGCCCGCACCCTGATCGAAACCTGTCGCCAGCACGGCATCGTCCACGTCCATGTCCATCTTTCCGCGGGCGATGGCCCTGTCGCGGAAACCCCGATCCGCGCGATCGAATCGGTGATGGCGGCGCGTGTCGATCGCATCAGCCTGCACCACGCGCTGCGTGAACCCGAGGCGGGCGCAGACACCGGCGCGTCCACCTTTGCGCCAGGTCGCCGCGAAGCGCTCTTTGCGCGCCTGCTGGAAGGCGGATACCGGCACGTCGGCCTGTGCTGCTTCGCCTTGCCGCACGACGAACTGCTCGAGGCGCGCCGGCACCGCGCGCTGCACTGCGACCTGCTGGGCTACAGCGCGCACCCCGGTTCCGACCTGGTCGGCATCGGCGTCGGCGGCAACAGCCACGTTGGCGCGACCCTGTTCCAGAATCCGCGCGATCCGGCGTCCTGGGAGGCGTCCATCGACGCCGGCCGCCTGCCGGTCTGGCGCGCCGCCCGGCTCGGCGCGGAAGACCTGGCGCGCGCCGATGTGGTCCAGCAGCTGGTGTGCCGGGGCGAGATCGACTTCGAGGAAGTCGCGCGCTACCACGGCATCGTTTTCCGCGAGCATTTTTCCCGGGCGCTGGAGCGGCTGCAGCCGCTGGTGACGCGCGGCCTGGCAGAATTCCTTCCGCACGGCATCCGCGCCACGTCCGCAGGCGAACGCCACCTGCACCTGCTGACCGCATGCTTCGACGAGCGCCACGGAGACGCGATCGGAACGCCTTCACCGCATCTCGCGCGCTTCCCCTGACGAAGCTGCGCGTGGCCCCCCCACGGACGGCAGGAGCGGCGACGACGCTCCGGCCGCCGCGCCAATCAGGCCGGTGCGCTGCTGCGGATCAGATGGTCGAAGGCAGAGAGTGCCGCAGTCGCACCGCTGCCCATGGCGATGACGATCTGCTTGTAGGGTGAGGTGGTCGCATCGCCCGCGGCGAAGACGCCGGGTACGCTGGTCTGACCGCGCGCATCCACCGCGATTTCGCCATGGCGCGTCAGCTCCACACCGCTGTCCTTGAGCCAGTCGGTAACCGGCACCAGGCCGATCTGGATGAACACACCGGCCACGTCGACCTGATGCGAGGTGCCGCTGGCGCGGTCGGCGTAGGTCAGACCGGTCACGCGACTGCCGTCGCCCAGAATCTCGGTGGTCTGCGCATTCTTCACCACGGTGACGTTGGGCAGGCTGTAGAGCTTGCGCACCAGCACGCCATCGGCCTTGAGCTCGGGCAGGAATTCGATCAGCGTGACGTGCTCGACCACGCCGGCCAGATCGATGGCCGCCTCCACGCCCGAATTTCCGCCGCCGATCACCGCGACGTTCTTGCCCTTGAACAGCGGGCCGTCACAGTGCGGGCAGTAGGCCACCCCGCGGGTACGGTACTCGGCTTCACCCGGCACATTGATGTCGCGCCAACGTGCGCCGGTGGCCAATACCACGGTCTTGCCGACCAGCGAAACGCCGTTCTCGAACTCGACGGTGATGCCTTCGGGGCCGGGAACCAGCTTTTGCGCGCGCAACCGGTTCATGAGGTCCACCTCGTACTCGCGCACGTGGGCTTCCAGTGCGCCGGCCAGTTTGGGCCCGTCGGTTTCCTTCACCGAAATGAAGTTCTCGATGCTGTTGGTGTCCAGCACCTGCCCGCCGAAGCGCTCGGCCGCCAGTCCGGTGCGGATGCCCTTGCGCGCGGCGTAGACCGCCGCCGCCGCACCCGCGGGGCCGCCGCCGATCACCAGCACGTCGAACGGGGCCGTGTCCTTGAGCTTCGCGGCCTCGCGTGCCTCGGCACCGCTGTCGATCTTCGCCACGATCTCTTCGATGCCCATGCGGCCCTGGCCGAAGCGCTCGCCGTTGAGGAAGATCGTCGGCACGGTCATCACCTCGCGCGCCTCCACTTCCTCGGGGAAGTAGGCACCGTCGATGGCGACGTGGTGGATCTTCGGGTTCAGCACGCTCATCAGGTTGAGCGCCTGCACCACGTCCGGGCAGCTCTGGCAGGACTGGGAGAAATAGGTCTCGAAGCGGAACTCGCCATCGAGCGCCTTGATCTGTTCGACCAGTTCGTCCTCGACCTTGGGCGGATAGCCACCGGTCTGCAGCAGCGCCAGTACCAGCGAGGTGAACTCGTGCCCCATCGGCAGGCCGGCAAAGCGCAGGTGGATGTCCTGGCCGGGGCTGGTCAGGGCGAAGGACGGGACGTGCACGCCGTCTTCCGCGCGCAGCTCCAGGGTGACCTTGGGCGAGGCCGCAGCGATGTCGTCGAGCAGCGCGCGTACCTCGCGCGAAGGCTCGCCATCATCCAGCGCGGCCACGATGTGCACCGGGCGCACGAGGCGCTCCAGGTAGGCGGCGAGCTGGGCCTTCAGACCGTCATCGAGCATGGTGCGTCTCCTTGGGTTTCAGGTGAGTTGCAGCGCAGTGCCCCGCCGTGCAGGGCACTGTGGCCTGGTCGTGGAAGCAGATCCCGACCGCCGCGTGCAGCGGCCGGGATCTGCTCCCACCCCCGCGCCGGCGGGGATGGGAACAGCGATGGGGCGTGGATCAAATCTTGCCGACCAGGTCCAGCGACGGCGCGATGGTCTTGGCACCTTCCTTCCACTTGGCCGGGCAGACCTCGCCCGGGTGCGCGGCGGTGTACTGCGCCGCCTTGAGCTTGCGCAGGGTCTCGCCGACGTCGCGTGCGATCTCGTTGGAATGCACTTCCATGGTCTTGATCACGCCTTCCGGGTTGATCACGAAAGTGCCGCGCAGGGCCAGGCCTTCTTCCGGGATATGCACGCCGAAGGCATTGGTGAGCGCGTGGGTGGGATCGCCCACCAGCGGGAACTTCGCCTTGCCCACGGCCGGCGAGGTCTCGTGCCACACCTTGTGCGAGAAGTGGGTGTCGGTGGTCACGATGTAGACCTCGGCACCGGCCTTCTGGAACTCGGCGTAGTGCTCGGCCGCGTCCTCGACTTCGGTCGGGCAGTTGAAGGTGAAAGCGGCCGGCATGAAGATCACGACCGACCACTTGCCCTTCATGCTCTGGTCGCTGACCTTGACGAACTTGCCGTTGTGGAAGGCATCGGCCTGAAACGGCTGGATCTGGGTGTTGATGAGGGACATCGCGTTCTCCTTGGGTCTGTGTGGGGGTGACATCGGCGGAGCCATTGGACTCCGACACCGGCCATTGTAGGGATCACAAGACAATAGGTAAAATTGATTGTTACAATGAATATGATAGTTACAACCTATTACCAAAGACGTCGGGCCGGCGCATCGGCGCTGCGGATGCCCGCAGTTCACCGCCCTGTCGTATAATGCGCCGCACCATGAGATGCCCGGGCGCAGACGATCCACGATCGTCTGCGTTTTCGTGTTCCCGTGAAAAAGCGCGCGCCCGGACTGCGGGTGCTGCCGCCGAACGCCGACTGCCACAGAACTGCCGATTCCGACCATGACCATCCAGAACCTGCGCAACATCGCCATCGTCGCCCACGTCGACCACGGCAAGACCACCCTCGTCGACAGCCTGCTGAAAAACTCCGGGACGCTGAACGAACGCACCGTGCTGGCCGAGCGCGTAATGGACTCCAACGATCAGGAAAAGGAGCGCGGCATCACCATCCTGGCCAAGAACACCGCGATCAACTGGCGCGGCAACCGCATCAACATCGTCGACACTCCCGGCCACGCCGACTTCGGTGGCGAGGTGGAGCGCGTGCTGTCGATGGTCGACTCGGTGCTGCTGCTGGTCGATGCGATGGACGGCCCGATGCCGCAGACCCGCTTCGTGACGCAGAAGGCGTTCGCGATGGGCTTCAAGCCGATCGTCGTCATCAACAAGGTCGATCGCCCCGGCGCGCGGCCCGAATGGGTGGTGGAACAGGTCTGGGATCTGTTCGATCGACTCGGCGCGACCGCCGAACAGATGGACTTCCCGATCATCTACGCCTCCGGCCTCAACGGCTACGCCGGCCTGACCGACGACGTGCGCTCGGGCGACATGACGCCGCTGTACGAGGCGATCATGCAGCACGTACCCGCCCCGCCGGTCGATCCGGACGGTCCCTTCCAGATGCGCATCAGCCAGCTCGACTACAGCAACTTCGTCGGCGTGATCGGCATCGGCCGCATCCAGCGCGGCACGCTGAAGAAGAACATGCCGGTGGCGGTGATCGACCGGCACGGCAAGAAGCGCCAGGGCAAGGTGCTGCAGGTACTCGGCTTCCTGGGGCTGGAGCGGATCGAGCAGGACAGCGCCGAGGCCGGCGACATCGTGGCCATTTCCGGCATCCAGGAGCTGACCATCTCCGACACCGTCTGCGCGCTGGACTGCCCCGAGGCGCTGCCGGCGCTGACGGTGGACGAGCCGACGATCTCGATGACCTTCCAGGTCAACAATTCCCCGTTCGCCGGCAACAAGGATCTTTCCGGCGGCAAGTTCCTGACCAGCCGCCAGCTGAAGGAACGTCTGGAGCGCGAGACCGTCCACAACGTCGCGCTCAAGGTCGAGCAGCTCGAGGACGCCGACAAGTTCCTCGTGTCGGGCCGCGGCGAACTGCACCTGTCGGTACTGATCGAGAACATGCGCCGCGAAGGCTTCGAGCTGGCGGTCTCGCGCCCGGAAGTGATCATCAAGGAAATCGATGGTCAGCCGATGGAGCCGATCGAGCAGCTCGTCGTCGACGTGGAGGACATCCATCAGGGCGGCGTGATGGAGAAGCTCGGCGCGCGCAAGGGCCAGCTCAAGGGCATGGAGCCGGACGGCAAGGGCCGGGTGCGGCTGGAATACCAGATCCCGGCGCGCGGCCTGATCGGTTTCCAGAACGAATTCAAGACCCTCACCCAGGGCTCGGGCCTGCTGTTCCACGTTTTCGACCACTACGGTCCCAAGGAGCAGGGCCCCATCGCCAAGCGCATCAACGGCGTGATGATCGCCAACGCCGCAGGCACCACGCCGGCCTATTCGCTCGGCCCGCTGCAGGAGCGCGGCAAGCTGTTCGCCGCCGAAGGCGACAGCGTCTACGAGGGTCAGCTCGTGGGTATCCATTCCAAGGACAACGACCTCACCGTCAACGCCATCAAGCCCAAGCCGATGACCAACATCCGCGCCGCGGGCAAGGACGACACGATCCAGCTCTCGCCGGCGATCAAGTTTTCGCTGGAGCAGGCGCTGGATTTCATCGACGACGACGAGCTGGTGGAAATCACGCCCAAGGAAATCCGCCTGCGCAAGAAGCACCTGACCGAGAACGACCGCAAGCGGGCCAGCCGCGCGGCCTGATCCCGTGCCCGGCGAGGTGCCCTACGCGCGCTTGACGCCCGACGCGGTGGTCGACGCGGTCGAATCGCTCGGACTGCAGTGCGACGGGCGCCTGTTGGCGCTCAACAGCTACGAGAATCGCGTCTATCGCGTGGGCATCGAAGACGCCACGCCGCTGGTCGCCAAGTTCTATCGTCCGGCGCGCTGGAGCGACGCGGCCATCGAGGAGGAGCACGCCTTCGCGCGCGAACTGGCCGAGGCCGACCTTTCGGTGGTCGCACCGCTCGCCTTCGACGGCGCGACCCTGTTCCACCACGCCGGTTTCCGCTTCGCCTTGTTTCCCTGCCAGGGCGGCCACGCGCCGGAGTTGGACGATGCCGACACGCTGCGGCAGCTGGGCCGGACCCTGGCGCGCCTGCACACCGTCGGCGCGCGGCGACGCTTTCGCCACCGCCAGACCCTGGATGCCGCGCAGTTCGGCCACGAGCCGCTGCGTTTTCTGCTCGATTCGGGCCGGATTCCCGCCGGACTGCGCGCCAGTTTCCAGCGCCTCGGTGCCGCGCTGCTGGCGCAGGTCGATGCCGCCTTTGCGCGCGCGCGGCCCCTCGCCACGCTGCGCCTGCACGGTGACTGCCATCCCGGCAACATCCTGTGGCGCGACGGTGTGGCGCACTTCGTCGATCTGGACGACTGCCTCACCGGCCCGGTGATCCAGGATCTGTGGATGTTCCTTTCCGGCAGCCGCGACGAACAGCAGGTCCAGCTCGAACGGCTGATCGAGGGCTACGCCGAGTTCCGCGACTTCGACTGGCGCGAGCGCCACCTGATCGAACCGCTGCGCGCCCTGCGCCTGATCCACTACCACGCCTGGATCGCGCGCCGCTGGCACGATCCGGCCTTTCCCCATGCATTTCCCGGATTTGCCGAGCCGCGCCACTGGGAAGAGGTGCTGCGCCAGGTGCAGGAACAGCTCGCGGTGCTGGACGAAGCCGCCTGAGGCCCCGCCCCGCGCTGGCAGGCGGCGCGCGCCTGCGCCATGCTTCGCCCCTTTCCCCGACCTGCAGCCCAGATGTCCTCGACCCACGCACCGGTTCCGTTCTGGAACCGCCTTCCCGAGATCGCCCGCTATCCCTTCCGCGGCGCGGCCTTGATCAGCCTGATCGTGTTCAGCCTGGGCAGCCTGCTCGGGCTTCTGCCCGGCATCGGCTGGATCCTGCGCATCGTGATCTGGCTGGCGACCTACCGCTACGCGTTCGAAATCCTGCTGCGCACGGCGCATGGGCAGATGGAGGCCCCCGAAATCACCGCCCATACCGACGCCGGCGTGGCCTGGCGCTTCCTCGGCCTGTGGGTGATCTATTTTGCGGTCTTCCTTGCAGCGGGCCTGATCGCCGGCCTGATCGGCGCGATCCTGGCAATGCTGGTGCTCACCCTGCTGCTGCCGGGTGCGATCATCTCGCTGGCCATCGACGGGGCGCTGGAACGCGCGATCAATCCGGCCACGTCGTTCGCGATCATGTCGCGCATCGGCGCACCCTACTTCGCCGCCTTCGGCCTCCTGTTCGTGATCCAGACCAGCGCCGCCACGGCGGAATACTGGCTGTCGCAACACGTGCCCGTGCTTTCGCTGCCGCTGTCCACCGCCGCGGCGGTGTGGGGCATCTTCGCGGCCTTCCACCTGATGGGCTACCTGGTGTTCCAGTACCACGAGGCGCTGGGCTTCGAGCCGGGCGACGGCTTCGGCAAGCCCGCGCTGCGCAACCGCGACACCGACCTGATGGACGAAGCGCAGGCGCTGGTGGCCGACGGCCAGACCGAGGCGGCGCTCGCCCGCCTGACCGGAGAAATGCGCGAGCGCGCCCTGCCGCTCGACGCGCACGAGCTTTACCGCAAGCTGCTGCGCGCCAAGGGCGACGGCGACGCGCTGCTCGCGCACGCGCCGCCCTATCTCGACCGGCTGATGCTGGAAAAACAGGATCGCCGCGCCCTCGGGGTGGCGCGCGAGTCGCTCGACGCCAGCCGCGATTTCACCCTGCACCAGCCCGAGGACGGCCATCGCCTGGCGCTGCGCGCGCGCGACAGCGGCCAGGCGCAGCTGGCCATCGACCTGTGGCTGGCCATGATCAAGCGCTGGCCGCGCGATCCGGTGCGGGGCGACTGGGCGCTCGGGGCCGCCGACCTGCTCGTCCAGCGCGACCGGCTGACGCTGGCGCGACAGGTGCTGGAGTACGCCGCGCGCGGCCTTGATCCCGAGCCTGCGGCGCGCATCCAGGAGGCGCTGGCCAGGCTACCCGCCGCGTGAGCGCCAGCCCCGCGCACCGCGTACATGGCCTGACCGGCGACGAGGTGCCGCCGGACTGGCCGCCGCTGACGCTGGACGAGCTTGAGCCACTGTTCGCGCGCTATCCGGAGCTGAGCGCGCCGCAGGCGATCGGCTGGCACAGCCCGCGCCCGCTGGCGGCCGCAGCGCGGGTCGAGACGGCTGCCGGTCCGGTGTTCGCCAAACGCCACCACGCCAGCGTGCGCAGCGCCGCGACGCTGGCCGAGGAACACGCGTTCGCGGCCCACCTGCGCGCCAACGCGATTCCGGTGCCGCCGATCCACGCCACCGCGGATGGCCGCACCGCCGTCACCCTGGGCGACTGGACCTGGGAGCTGCACGCGCCGGCCGCGGGCCAGGACCTCTACCGCGACGCGCCATCATGGACGCCGCTGGGCGATCTTGCGCACGCGCGCGCCGCCGGCGCGATGCTGGCACGCCTGCACGCCGCCGCGCAGGGATTCGAGGCCGCGCAGCGCGGCACCCACCTGCTGGTCGCGCGCGCGGAGCTGATCGAGGCCGGGGACGCCATTGCCGCACTGCGCGCCCAGCTGCCCGAACGCCCGGCGCTGGCGCGCTGGCTCGACGGCCGCCGCTGGGACGCGGATCTGGACGAGGCGATCACCCCGCTGCACGCGCGCGTGCAGGCGCGCGCCGCCGCGCAGCCGCGCCTGTGGACGCACGGCGACTGGCACGCCTCCAACCTGTTCTGGAGCCGGGCCGATGCGAACGCAGGCGTGAGTGGGGTTATCGATTTCGGCCTGTGCGCGCGCACCTTCGCGCTGTTCGACCTCGCCACCGCGATCGAGCGCAATGCCATCGCCTGGCTGGAGCCGGACGACGACCGGGGACAGGCCGCCATCGCCCGCGCGCTGATCGCAGGCTACCGCGAGGTGCGCGCGCTGAAAGCGGACGACATCGCCTTCCTGGCCGATCTCCTGCCCGTGGTGCACCTGGATTTCGCGCTGTCGGAAGTCGAATACTACGCCGGCATCACGCGCTCGCAGGCCAACGCCGAGGCGGCCTGGAGCGACTTCCTGCTCGGCCACGCGCGCTGGTTTTCCCGTGCGCCGGGGCGCGCGTTCCTGCACGCGCTGCGCGCGGCCTGAGTGGCGCGGCGGGCTGCGTCGCACCGATTCGGCACGCGGGCGGCATCCGTGGTTCAATAGTGCCCTGAAGCGGGGGTGCCCGGCGAACGCCGGGCTGAGAAAGACCCTTCGAACCTGACCCGGTTAGGACCGGCGTAGGGAGCTTGATTCAGGACGCGACCGGCTTGCCCGGCGCGCGTCCTGCCGTCGCTTCGTCCTCCTCCACTGACGAATGCCGACCATGAAACTCGCACGCACCACCCTGTTCCTCTCCCTGGCCGCGCTCCTGTGCCACGGCGCGCACGCCGCCGATGCGCCCTCGCAGACCACGCGCCTGTCGAAAGTGGAGGTCGAAGCCAGCGCGCCTGATGAAGCGGAGCCGGTCAACGCGAATCCCTGGGGCGCGATCCCGCTGAAGTCTACGCCCGCATCGGTCAGCGTGATCGGACGCGAGCAGATCGACGAGCGCCACATCCGCAGCCTGAGCGAGCTGGCGCGCGAAGACGCGGCGATGGGCGACAACTACGCGCCGGTGGGCTACTACCAGAACCTCATCATCCGCGGCTTTCCGCTGGATCTCGGCACCGGCTACCGCCTCAACGGGCTGACGATCGCCGGCGAGCAGATTCTGGCGTTCGAAGACAAGGTGCGGGTGGAGATCCTCAAGGGTCCGGCGGCGCTGCGCGCCGGCGCGATGGAGCCGGGCGGCACGGTGAACTTCGTCAGCAAGCGCCCCGAAGAGGTGCGCACGCTCACCCTGGGTACCGATTCGCACGGCTCGCGCCTGGCCGCGCTCGACGCCGGCACCTGGCTCACGCCCACGCTCGGCATCCGCGCCAACCTCGGCTGGGAGGACATCCATTCCCATGTCGAGCACGCCGACGGCCGGCGCAATTTCTACGCCCTGGCGCTCGACTGGCGGCTCTCCGACCGCACCGTGCTGGAAGTCGATTCCAGCTACCACGCCAGCGCACAGCGTTCGGTCTCGGGCTACCAGCTGCTGGGCGGCAGCGTGCTTCCGGAAGACGCCAGCGCCACGCGCATGCTCGGCTACCAGCCGTGGCAGGAGCCGGTGCGCGTCCACACCGCCAACACCAGCCTGCGCCTGAGGCACGCGCTGACCGATACTTGGCGACTCGGGTTTGCCGGCGGCCACAGCCGCAGCGTGATCGACGACAGCGTGGCCTTCGCCTACGGCTGCTACTACCAGCCGACCTGCTGGACGGGCGAGGTGCCGGGCAACACCTTCGCGCCCGACGGCGGCTACGACATCTACGACTACCGCAATCCGGACGACACCCGCAGCGGCGACGAAGTGCGCGCGAGCCTGGACGGCCGCTTCGCCACCGGCGCACTGCGCCACGACCTGAGCCTGGGCGTGGGCGTATTCCGGCGCGAGATCGAACGCCACCTGCACGTCAACGACTACGTCGGCAGCGGCAACATCCACGACCCGCAGGTGCCCGTCTTCGCCCCCTCGCCCGAGGAAACCGGCCCGCGCGTGCGGCGGCTGGCGAGCTGGCAGCGCTCGGTGTTCGCGCTGGATCGCATCGAACTGGGCGAGCGCTGGCAGGTCATCGCCGGCGCGCGCCGGGTGGAACTGGACGAGCGCGCCTGGAGCAAGCGCGGGAAGCTGGAACGCGACGCGCGCATCCAGCACACCCTCCCGCAGGTCGCCGCGCTGTGGACACCCGCCGATCCCGTGACGCTCTATGCCAGCTACAGCGAGGGCGTCTCGCTGGGCCACGAGGCGCCGTTCTGGACCAGCAACGAGGGCGACCTGCTCGGTCCGCGCCTGGCGCGGCAGATCGAGGCCGGAGTGAAGTTCGGCCGCGGCAGCGACATCGACTTCAGCGCCGCGCTGTTCCGCATCCGCCAGCCCTGGCAGCACGCCGAACCCGATGCCAGCGCCGCCGGATACACCTTCGTCGAGCGCGGCACCGAGAACCATCTGGGCCTGGAGCTTTCCGCCAATGCGCGGCTCGGCGAACACCTGCGTCTGACAGCCAGCGGCAGCCTGATCCGGGCGCGCGGCGAAGGCGCGGGCAACGCCGCCTACGAAGGCCACCAGCTCACCAACGTGCCGCGCGCGCGCGCCGCCCTGCATCTGGACTACACGCTGCCCGCCCTGCCCGCGCTGAGCCTCACGGCCGGCGCGCGCCACGCCGCGCGCAATCCCGCCACCCCGGACGGCTTGGTGCACGCGCCGGCCTGGACGGTGTTCGATGCCGGCTTGCGCTATGGCACGCGCTGGGGCGAGCGCGACCTGGTGTGGAGGCTCTCGGTCGACAACCTGTCCAACCGCTTCTACTGGCGCGACGTGGGCAGCTCGCAGGGCGACAGCTACCTGTTCCCCGGCGCACCGCGCCTGGCCCGGCTCAGCGTCACGATCGATTTGTAACCATGAACCCGATCGAGATCCTCGCCGCGGTCCTCAGCGCGCTCGGCGTCTGGCTGATGGCCAGGCGCCGCCCGTGGGCCTGGCCGATCGGACTGGTGTCGGTGCTGATCTACGCTTGGGTCTTCATCGAGGTGCGGCTGTACTCCGACGCCCTTTTGCAAGGCGCGTTCGCCGCGATGCTGGTCTACGGCTGGTCGCGCTGGCTGCGGAATCTGGGCGAGGACGGGCGGGTGCGAATCGCGCCGCTGCCGCTGCCGCGAGCGGCGCTGCACCTGGCCATCGGCGCGCTGGGGGCACTGGCGCTGGGTGCCGTCATGGCGCACTTCACCAACGCCGACCTGCCCTGGCTCGATGCCGCGCTCGCCGCTTTCAGCCTGGTGGCGCAGTGGTGGCAGGCGCGTCGCCATACCGCCGCCTGGTGGCTGTGGATCGGGGTCGATGTGATCTACATCGGCATGTACCTGCACAAGGACCTGCAGGTCACGGCGGTGCTCTATGCGCTGTTCCTGGGGCTGGCGGCGAGCGGGCTGCGGCAGTGGCAGCGCGCCGCGCGCGCGTCGGGCATGGACGCCCGGGAATAAGGGAATCGGATCAGCGGCTCACGACAGCAGGGCGCGGCACACCTGCCACTCGCCGTGCATCCGATTCTCAGTGCCCGTGTTCCAGCATGAAACGGGCCTTGCCGGCCTCGGGAGATGCCGGAAAGCGCGCGGCGATCTCTTCCAGCAGGGCGTGGTGCAGATCACCTTCGCCACGCTCGCGCGCACGCAGCGCCAGCTCGAACCAGTCGCCGGCGGTGGCACTGTCGGCCAGCCACGCCTCCAGCAGCCGTCGGCACTCGCCCAGGCATCCCAGCGCGAGCCAGCGTCGCCGCACGCCCTCGCGCCAGGCACCGCCGGGTACCGGCCGATCCAGCGGAAAGGCTTCTTCCAGCAGTGCGAGCTGCAGTGCCACCTCGGCGGTATTGCGCGCCGGGATGTCCAGCGCCTGGAGTGCGCGGCGCGCGGCCTCGGGGCGGCGCGCCCCGAGCACGGCGAGCCGGTAGCCCACCAAGCTCACGTCGAGCCGGCCCGGCACCCTCGCGTCGAGCGCATCCAGCGCCTCCTGCGCCGCGGCCAGATCCATGCGCCCGGCCCTGGCGCGGATGGCATCCAGCTCGGTCGCCACGTCCGGCGCGACGTCGGTTTCGTCCAGAAATTCATGGCGCACCTGTCCGGTACGCACGACCGCCCAGCCCAGCAGCGCCCCGGTGAGAAGCCCGCCGAGATGGGCGTCGAATCCGACGCCTGCCTCCGGGTTGAACACCAGGTTGAACGCCTCCCAGCCGACCCATACCGGAAGCAGCCAGATCGCCGGTTTCTTCACATAGTCGAACAGCACGAAGAACCACCAGAAGAAGCGCACCGGACGCCATCCCCAGATGAGGGCAAAGGCACCCATCAGCGCCGCAATCGCACCCGAGGCACCGAGGGCGGCACCGGCCTCGCCCCAGCGCCAGGCGAGCGCGAACAGGCTCGCGCCGACCGCGCCGGCCAGGTACAGCAAGATGAAACGCCACGGCCCCAGCGCACCCTCGACCAGGAGGCCAAGCGCAAGGAGAAAGAACATGTTGCCCAGAAGGTGCATCGCGCCACCGTGCAGGAAGGCTGCGGTGACCCAGCGGAGCGGCGCAATCTCGCCGTAGCGCAGGCGATATTCCAGCGTCACGACGCGCGAAGCACGCGCATCGAAGTCACGCTGCAGCGCGCCGGCATGGACCGCCTCCCGCGCGCCGGCCCCATCGCGTGCGGCCTGCGCCAGCGCGCGCTCCAGCGCGAGGTCGCGAAGGCGCGCATGGAACAGCACGCCGGCCCGATCGGCGTCCGGCACCTCAGCCAGCGCTTCGCGCGCAAGCGGCCCGCCGCGTGCGGCCTCGAAGTCCAGATACGCCGGCCATTCGGCCTGCGCCAGGCCCGACTCCTCGTACCACGCTTCCAGCGCCTCCAGCCGGGACCAATCACCGGCCTGGAACAGGACGAAGATCGCCACGTTCAGCACGACCAGGAGGGCGGTGACGATCGGAAACGTGGCGCGCGTCAGCGGCCGGTGCAGGGGCAGGATGAGCATGGATCTAAGGCGACGAACGAAAGCCCGACTTGTAGCACATCATCCGCACGCATCGCTTCTTGCCCGCCGCTTCCGACTGCGCCACGCTTGCGATCATCATGACGACAACGCCCTTCCCATGAGCCGCTGGCGTCCGCCGGCGGAAGCCTCCACCGCCATCATCACCCGCGCCGGATTCGAACGTCTGCGCGCCGAGCTGGACACGCTCTGGCGCGAGTGTCGCCCCGAAGTGGTCAAGGCGCTCGCCGCCGCCGCCGCGGAAGGCGACCGCTCGGAAAACGCCGAATACATCTATCGCAAGAAGCAGCTGGGCGAGATCGACCGGCGGGTGCGCTATCTCAGCAGGCGGCTGGAGCAGCTCAAGGTCGTCGAAACCCGCCCCAGCGATCCGGAGCGCGTCTACTTCGGTGCCGAGGTCGAACTGGAAGATGCCGCCAGCGGGGAAGTGGCGCGCCACCGGCTCGTGGGGCCGGACGAAACCGACGCGCGCGCCGGCTGGATCAGCATCGATTCGCCGCTGGCGCGCGCGCTGCTGGGTAAGCGCGTGGACGACGAGGTGGAGGTCGAACTGCCCGGAGGCAGGTGCCGCTACTGCATCATCAGCATGAGCTATCGGTTCGACCCGACCGCACCCGACTGAGCCCGCCGCGGCACTGCGGGTTCAGTCCTGCCCGCCCTCGCCGCCCGCGCTCCGCGCCGCGACCGAAAGATCGGCCAGCACCTGCCAGGAACGCAGCTCGCGCCCGCCCAGGTGATGGCGCAGCACGTCGCGCATCAGCCGGCGCAGCTCCCTCAGCCCGACTGCATCGGGCACGCGGTCTTCGCCCAGCGCGAGCAGCGCCGCGCCCGAGATGGTTCCCGGCACCGGCGCATCGCGCACCTGGTACGGGCCCGACACCGGATCGAAGCGGTAGCGCACCTCGGAATCGAGCGCCCGTCCGCCGTCCGCCTCCGTCTCAAGTTCCAGTGCGTAGCCTGCGGCGGCGAGCAGGTCGCGCTCGAAGCGCCGCAGCTCCCAGCCAGGCGCGTGCGCGCCCTCGGCCAGCAGGCCCAGGCACTCGGCATAGCGCCAGAACAGCGCGGTCTGCGCCTCGCCGCGCGGCAGCAGGCGCAGTACCAGCTCATTGAGGTAGAAGGCCGACAGCAGCGCGCTGCCCTCCAGCGCCAGCGCCGCACCTGCCGGTTCGGCGCCGGTCATGCGCATGAGATCGCCCCGCCCGCCCCAGGCCAGCAGCAGCGGCTGGAACGGCTGCAGCACCGCCCGCAACGCCTGCCCCTTCGCCCCGCGCACCCCGCGCGCAATCACCCCGATGCGACCGTGGTCACGCGTGAACGCCTCCAGCAAGAGGCTCGTCTCGCGCCAGGGCCGCGCGTGCAGGATGTAGGCGGGGTGCATTGGGAGATCGGGATTGGTGAGTGGGGATTCGGGATTGGTGAAGAGCGCCAAGCGCCGCGGCCGCCCTGGATCCGAGGCGGTGCCCGGCTCCTCGGAAAGACCAGCGGATAGGGGACTTCACACCGCGGAACCAGAAGGCTCCGCAGCCATCATCGAATCCCCGATCCCGAATCACCAATCACGTCGTTACTCATACCCGAACCCGCGCAGCGCGGCCTCGTCGTCGGACCAGGATTCGCGCACCTTGCACCACAGCTCCAGGAACACCTTGCGCTCGAACTGGCGCTCGATCGCGATGCGGGCGGCCTGGCCGATGGCGCGCATGCGGGTGCCGCCGGCACCGATGACGATGGCCTTCTGGCCGCTGCGTTCGACATAGATCGTGGCGGCAATCCGCAGCAGTTTGCCCTCGGTCTTGAAGCTGTCGATCACCACCGCGGTGGCGTAGGGAAGTTCGGCACCGAGCTGGCGCATCAGCTGTTCTCGGATCAGCTCGGCGACGAGGAAGCGCTCGCTGCGGTCGGTGATCTCGTCCTCGCCGAACAGCGGCTCGGAGGCGGGCAACAGGTCGAGCAGCCCGCGGCGCAGGTCGTCCAGCCCGGCGCCCTTCTCCGCCGACACCGGGAATACGGCGGCAAAGCCGCGCCCTTCGGAAACCTTGGCGATGAAGGGCAAGAGCTCGGTCTTGTCGCGGATGCGGTCGACCTTGTTGATGATCAGCACGCGCGGCAGACCGGTCTTCTCCAGCGTGGCGAACGCGGCCTCGTCGGCCTCGCGCCACTGTCCGGCTTCGATCACCAGCGCGCCCAGCTCGACGTCGGCCAGCGCGCCGCGCGCGGCGCGGTTCATGTAGCGGTTGATCGCGCGCTTGCCCTCGGCGTGCAGACCGGGCGTATCGACGAACACGATCTGTCCCGCCTCACCGGTGTCGATACCCAGGATGCGGTGACGCGTCGTCTGCGCCTTGGGCGAGACGATGCTCACCTTGTAGCCGACCATGCGGTTGACCAGGGTCGACTTGCCGACGTTGGGGCGACCAATCACCGCGACCAGGCCGGCGCGGAATGCGGGTTCATTCATGCTGTGAGTTGCTCAAGGACGCGCACGGCGGCGCGCTGTTCGGCCTGGCGGCGCGAGCTGCCGTCGGCCACGGCTTCGATCTGAGGTGAAGCGAGGCGGCACAGCACGTCGAAGACCTTGTCGTGCTCTTCGCCGCGCGTATCCACCAACACATATTCGGGAAGCGGCAGCGCGCGCCCCTGCAGCCACTCCTGCAGGCGCGTCTTGGCATCCTTCTCGGTGCCCGTCGCGGTGAGGCTCTCCAGGCGCGAGGCGAACCAGCCCAGCACGATGCGCCGGCAGGTCTCGAAGCCGGCATCGAGGTGGATGGCACCGATCAGCGCCTCCAGCGCATCGGCCAGGATCGAATCGCGGCGGTAGCCGCCGCTCTTGAGTTCACCCGGCCCCAGTTCGAGCTGTTCCCCCAGCTGCAGCTCGCGCGCGATGCCCGCGAGCGTTGCCTCGCGCACGAGCTGGGCGCGGGCACGGGTCAGCCAGCCTTCGTCGGCAGCCGGATGACGAAGGTAGAGCGCCTCGGCCACGATCACGTTGACCAGCCCGTCACCGAGGAACTCGAGCCGTTCGTTGTTGCGGCCGCTGGCGCTGCGGTGGGTCAGCGCACGCTGGCGCAGCGCCGGGTCGGCAAAATGGTGGCCGATACGGTCAGTCAACGTCCCTGGCACCCAGTTCGACCGTCTTGTCGAACACCGCGACGAAGTCGAGGTTGTACATGAGGTTGCGACGCACTTCGTAGGCCACCTGCATCTGGTAGCCGTCCTTGCGGCTGATCTTGACGTTCTGCGGCAGCACCGAATCGACGTAGCTGATCTGGAAGCGCCGGAACAGCAGGTTGCGCACTTCCTCGGGCGACTTCTGCTTGATGCCCGGCTCCGCCGCCAGGCCCTTCATGTCAGTGACCACCGAGTAGTACTCCGTGTACACCGGAAACAGCTTCATGCCGATGTAGATGAAGAAGCCAACCACCGCAAGCACGATCAGGAAGCTCGTCAGGGTCAGGCCGGACTGGGTCGATATACGCTTCATGCAGTTCCCCGCAAGGAGTGGAAAGGTCTGGTGCCCGAACGGCCACGCCGCCGGCGCGCCTAGTGTATGACGGTTCCGAGGCGGGAAAAATCGATCCCGCCGTTCTTGCCGTCCCAGTTCATCCAGATGAAGAAGGCCTTGCCCACGAGATTCTTCTCGGGCACGAAGCCCCAGTAACGGCTGTCCAGGCTGTTGTCGCGATTGTCGCCCATCACGAAGTAGTGTCCGTCCGGCACGGTCCAGCTGCCCTCGCCGACGCTGCCGCGCTGCACGCGCGGATCGACCAGGATCTTGTGGTTGACCTCGCCAAGCTGCTCGCTGAACGCCTCGGCACCGGTCATTTCCCGACCCGAGCCGACGCCGACATAGGCCCCTTCCCGCACCGCGGCAACGAACTCGCCGTTCACCCTGAGCACCTTGTTGCGGTACTCCACCACGTCACCCGGCAGCCCGACGACGCGCTTGATGTAATCCTCGCGGGGGTTTTCCGGGTAGCGGAAGACCACCACGTCGCCGCGTTCCGGCTCACCGAGCGCGATGACCTTGGTGTCGGTCACCGGCAGGCGAATTCCGTAGCCGAACTTGTTGACCAGGATGAAGTCGCCGGTCAGCAGCGTGGGCATCATCGAATTGGACGGGATCCGGAACGGTTCGGCCAGGAAAGATCGCAGCACCAGCACGATCAGGAGCACCGGAAAGAACGAGCGCGCGTACTCGACGAGCAGCGGTTCCTTGCGTCCTTCCGCCTTGCGCTTGCGGCCAAAGGTCAGGTGATCGATCAGCCAGATGACGCCGGTCAGCGCGGTAGCCAGTACCAGAAAGGCGGAAAAATTGAAGTACACGGGCATTCCTTGGATCGATCCGGGTTATTTGGAATCACTCTGCAGCACGGCGAGGAAGGCTTCCTGCGGGATGTCGACGCGACCGACCGACTTCATCCGCTTCTTGCCTTCCTTCTGCTTCTCCAGAAGCTTCTTCTTGCGCGTGGCATCGCCGCCGTAGCACTTGGCGAGGACGTTCTTGCGCAGCGCCTTGACGGTGGAACGCGCGATGATCTGCGCACCGACCGCTGCCTGGATCGCCACGTCGAACATCTGGCGCGGAATCAGATCCTTCATCTTCTCGCAGATTTCCCGCCCGCGGCGATCGGCCTGGCTGCGGTGGCAGATGATCGAAAGCGCGTCCACGCGATCGCCGTTGATCAGGACATCCAGGCGCACGAAGGGGCCGGCCTCGAACCGCACGAAATGGTAGTCGAGCGAAGCGTAGCCGCGGCTCACCGACTTGAGCCTGTCGAAGAAGTCCAGCACCACCTCGGCCATCGGCAGCTCGTAGCTGACCTGCACCTGGCTGCCCAGGTACTGGATGCCGGTTTGCATCCCGCGCTTCTCCTCGCACAGCTTGATCACGTTGCCGACGTAGTCGGGCGGGGTGAGGATGTTGGCCAGGATGATCGGCTCGCGGATTTCCGCGATCCGCGTCGCCGGCGGCAGGCGCGCCGGGTTGTCGAGCGAGGACACCGCGCCATCGACATCGACCAGCTCGTAGATCACCGTCGGTGCGGTGGTGATGAGGTTGAGGTCGTACTCGCGCTCCAGCCGCTCCTGCACGATCTCCATGTGCAGCATGCCGAGGAAGCCGCAGCGGAAACCGAAGCCCATCGCCTCCGAGCTTTCCGGCTCGAAGCGCAGCGCGGCGTCGTTGAGGCGCAGCTTTTCCAGCGCCTCGCGCAGGTCGGGATAGTCGTCGGCATCGACCGGGAACAGGCCGGCGAACACGCGCGGCTGCATTTCCTGGAAGCCAGGCAGCGGCCCGGGCGCGGGTGCCGCCGCCAGCGTCAGCGTGTCGCCCACCGGCGCGCCGTGCACGTCCTTGATGCTGGCGGTCATCCAGCCTACTTCGCCCGCACCCAGCTTCGCGATGATCTTGCGCTTGGGGGTGGACACGCCGACCTGGTCGACCTGATGCACGCGCCCGGTGCTCATCACCAGGATCTTGTCCCCGCCCTTGATCTCGCCCTGCATCACCCGCACCAGCGAGACCACGCCCAGGTAGTTGTCGAACCAGGAATCGACGATCAGCGCCTGCAGCCGGTCGGTATCGCGCGGCTTCGGCGGCGGAATGCGCTGCACGATGGCTTCCAGCACGGCGCGCACGTTCAGGCCGGTCTTGGCGCTGACTTCGATGGCGTCGTCCGCCTCGATGCCGATGACCGCCTCGATCTCCTCGCGCACCCGCGCCGGATCGGCCGTGGGCAGGTCGATCTTGTTGAGCACCGGAATCACCTCCAGCCCCATCTCGACCGCGGTGTAGCAGTTGGCGACCGACTGCGCCTCCACGCCCTGCGCGGCGTCAACGACCAGCAGCGCGCCCTCGCAGGCGGCCAGCGAGCGGCTGACTTCGTAGGAAAAATCGACGTGGCCGGGGGTGTCGATGAAGTTGAGCTGGTAGACCGTGCCATCCAGCGCGGTATAGGGCAGCGAGACCGCCTTGGCCTTGATCGTGATGCCGCGCTCGCGCTCGATCGGATTGGAATCGAGCACTTGGGCTTCCATCTCGCGCTCGGTCAGGCCGTCGCACAGCTGGATGATGCGATCGGCCAGGGTCGACTTGCCGTGGTCGACGTGCGCGATGATGGAAAAATTGCGGATGTGCTGCATGAAAAGTCCGTGCGGGGGAACCGGGGGCGCTCCCGGGCATGAAACGAGGAATTATGCCACGGCGCACGCCACACCGTCGCGCGCGGCATCCTGACGACAGCCCGGCACCATCCATCAGCCCCGCCCCGACGCGCGGCAGTAGACTGCGGCAAGGTCCCGCCGGTTCCCGGTCCGTACGAAAACGCCATGCGCACTTTCAAAGACAGCGCCGACCAACCATGGCAGGCTGCCCTGCTGGACGCCTCCATGGGCAGCATCCGCCTCGTGTTCAGCCCGGTTCACGGTGCCGATCTGCGTCAGCAGCCGCTCGACGTGGAGAACATGGCCGACGCGCTGCGCCATCTGGAAACGATGGACGACGACGCCCTTCGCGCACTGCTCGAAAGCGCCGCGGCCTGGGATCCGGCGAGCGGCGGATGAGTTTCCTTCCTGGTCAATAATCCGTCGCCAACGTCCCGGCAAAGGGGCTTGTGGCGTCTTTCGCCGCGGCAACGGTCTTGCAGACTTCACCATGGGTCACGCCCGAGGCCCTGAACCTGCCTCCATGCCGGCGGCCGCTCGATGCGCCATGGCAACCGGCATGGGCTTGCGCATGCAACACCAGGTTCTGCCGCCCGGGCCGCGTGTCGGTCGGGCACACCCTCCTGGCACCATGTTCATCCAGCGCTTTTGCCTTCGCCACATCATGCTATTACCGTGGCCCTGCGGCCCTGCCGCGGTCGGGCGCACGGGGGATCCGGCCATCTGACCATCACTACCAGGGAGTTCCAATCGATGAAACCCATCTCGACGAACCTCAAAAAACTGCTCGGCATCGGGCTGCTCGGTGCGAGCATGCTGCTGGCCGGTGGCTGCAGCAACTATGTCAAACGCGCCGATCTGGACGCGGCGCTGGCCGATCTGCGCGCGCGCGACAGCGCGATCGAGGCCAAGGCGGATGCCAATACCGCCGCGCTGGCCAGCCTGCGGCAGGAGCTGTCCGAGCGATTTGCGCAGTACGACAAGGCCATTTCCGAGGCCCAGGGCAAAGTGCGGATCGATGCGATGGCGCATTTCGATTACGACTCTTCCACGTTGCGTGAAGAGGACAAGGCAGCGCTGGAGGACTTTGCGCGAGTGATTCGCGACCACCACCCGGGCAGCCTGATCACGGTGGAAGGTTTCACCGATCCGGCCGGCAGCGTCGGCTACAACCAGCGCCTGGGCCAGGCGCGCGCCGACGCGGTGCGCGAGCACCTGGTGGCCAACGGCCTGCCCGCCGACACCGTACGCGCAGTGAGCTACGGCAAGGCGAGCAACCGCCTGGTCGCGCCGGGAAACTGGGGCGATTCGGGTCTGCCCAACCGCCGGGCTTCGCTGGTGGTTGACCGCGTAGGAAGCTGACCGGCGCAAGCCGCTGGAAAAAACATCGCCGTACTGCGCCAAATTGGATGGCGCAGCACGGCGTTTTTCATGGGCGGGTGGTCGTTGCCGCAGAGCCGAGCTTGCTCGGCTTGCGAGCGGCCGAATGGTGCCTGGTTCAGCAGCGCAGCGACTGCATCGTCGCCGCAGATTCGCGGATCGCCTGCAGCACATCGCTTCGGCCCAGGCCCACGTTGTCCTGCTCGAGCACGCGCTCGGCGCGGTAGCTGGAGCGCACCAGCGGGCCGGACACCGCTTCCAGAAAGCCCTTGGACAGCGCCGATTCGCGGTACTCGTGGAACTTTTCGGGGCTGACGAAGCGCTGCACCGGCAGGTGGTTCTTGGTCGGGCGCATGTACTGGCCCATTGTGACCACATCGACATTGGCCGCGCGGATGTCATCGAGCGCCTGTTCGATTTCCTCGTCGGTCTCGCCCAGACCCAGCATGAGGCTGGTCTTGGTGATGACGTCCGGAGCGTGGCGCTTGGCGAAGGCCAGCACGTCCAGGGTCTGCTCGTAGCCAGCGCGCGGGTCGCGCACCGGATGGGTCAGACGGCGCACGGTTTCCAGGTTCTGCGCGAACGTGGCCAGGCCGGCATCGAGCACCGTGGCCACGTGCGCGTGCACGCCCTGGAAATCCGGCGTGAGCGCCTCGATCGCGGTGTCCGGCATGCGCGCATGGATGGCGCGGATGCAGGCGGCGTAGTGTCCGGCACCGAGGTCAGGCAGGTCGTCGCGGTCCACCGACGTCAGCACGACATACCTGAGCCCCATCAAGGCCACCGCGTCGGCGACGTTGGCCGGCTCCATCGGATCGAGCCAGCCGCGCGGGTTGCCGGTGTTGACCGAGCAGAACTTGCAGGCGCGGGTGCACACCGAACCCATCAGCATCAGCGTGGCGGTGCCGCGCTCCCAGCACTCGGCGATATTGGGACACTTGGATTCGGCACAAACGGTGGAGAGCCTGTGCGACTGGACGATGTCCAGGACTTCCTTGTACCTGGCACCGCTGGGCAGCCGCACGCGCAGCCACGGCGGCTTGCGCTCGGCATCGGGAACGGCGCTGTCGGCGTTGGGCTTGATGCCGTCCAGCACCGCCGTGGTTCCCTGCGGACTGAGGATCTTGCTGCCCGATACCGGGCGCTGCGCGTTGGAGGATTCGCTCATGGACTCGATGCAGGACGACCGCACAGGGCGCGCGGGCCTGCCATTGTATCGGCGCGGACCGAGCTTTGCTGCGAGGCAGCATCCACGGCCGGGAGCCGGACGAAAAAAGGAGCGGCCCCGGTCGCGCCGGAGCCGCCCCGGATCCCTCACGCCGGGATCAATCCTTGGCCGGGGTCACCGTGATGAACTGGCTCGCATCGCCGCGCCGCACCAGCAGCATCACCGGCTCGCCGGCCTTTGCGTTCTTCGTGGCCTGGTTGAACTGGGCGACGCTGCCGACCTTGACCTTGCCGACCATCAGGATCACATCGCCTGCGCGCAAGCGTTGCGCAGCCGCGCCGGAGACCCTCGTCACCACCACACCCTCGTCCTTGCCCAGACCAACCTGCTCGCGCTGCTCGGCGCTGAGGTCTTCCACGCCGATGCCGAGCCGGTTCGCCGTGTCCACGCTGCCGCCCGGGCTGCCGGCAACCGCCTCGTCACCGCGCGGGGCTTCGCCGACCGTCACCGGCAGGGTGATTTCCTTGCCGTCGCGGAACACCTTGAGGCTGGCCTTGCTGCCCGGGCTGACGGCACCGACCATCGGCGGGAGCTGGGCGGAACTGGCAACCTCCTGCCCGTTGAAGGCGAGGATCACGTCCTGGATCTTGACGCCGGCCTTGTCGGCCGCGCCACCTGGCTCGACCTGGAAGACCAGCGCGCCGCTGGAGCGCGGCAGGCCGAGGCTGCGCGCCACGTCGCGGGTCACTTCCTGGATGCGCACACCCAGCAGTCCACGCGAGACGTAGCCCTTGGCCTTGAGCTGCTCGGCCGAGCGCATCGCCGTTTCGATCGGGATCGCGAAGGAAACCCCCATGAAGCCGCCGGTGTTGGAGAAGATCTGCGAGTTGATGCCCACGACGCTGCCGTCGATGGCAAGCAGCGGGCCGCCGGAGTTGCCGCGGTTGATCGCGACGTCCGTCTGGATGAAGGGCACGTACTGCTGGCCGGTCATCTGCGAACTGCGTCCGACCGCGCTGACGATGCCCGCGGTGACCGAGTGATCGAAACCGAAAGGCGAGCCGATCGCGACCACCCATTGCCCCGGCTTGAGCGCGCTGGAGCTGCCGATCTTCACTGCCGGAAGTCGACCCTCGCTGACTTTGAGCAGAGCCACGTCGGTTTCCGCATCGCTGCCGACCAGGGTGGCGCTGAGCTCGCGCCGGTCCGCCAGCTGCACGTGGATGTCGTCGGCACCGTCGATCACGTGATGGTTGGTGAGGATGTAGCCGTCGGCCGAGATGATGAAGCCGGTGCCCTGCGAGGTCCGGTCGCGCGGTGCCTGCGGCGCGCCGGGCGCACCCGGCATCCCGGGCTGGCCGAAGAAGCGCCGGAAGAACTCCTGCATCTGAGCGTCCTCGTCCGCGCTGGGTGCATTGCGCAGGTTCGCCTTGGCCGTGCTGGTGGCCATCACGCTCACCACGCTCGGGCCGGCGTCCTCGACCAGGCCGGTGAAATCGGGAAGCTGCGCGTTGGCGGCACCGGCGAGAAGCAGCACGCCGAGCGCCAGGAACGCCTTTCGGAACAAATGGTTCATTGGACCCTCATCGGATGCGAAGGAAGGAGTATTGGAAAGCGGGTGGCACCCTGCGCGTCACTCTGGCACGTCGAACGCGGCCGGATGCGTCAGGTGCTGCCGTGAAACCGCAGGGCCGGCGGGCTACCTCGCCGGAGCATCCTGCGCCGGCGGAGCCAGCGGGGAAAGCCACGGTGCGGCAAGCTCCACGCTGCGGCCGTTGACCGCCTGCTGGTGGCGCAGCCAATAGGCTTCGAAGCGCGGGTCGTAGCGCACCTGGCCACCGCGGCGTGCGTCCTCGCTCGACGACACGGTCTGCGCATCGAAGCGATACGGCGGGCGCAGGTCCTCCACGCGGTAGGGGGAAGGCGCGACGATCGATCCGGATACGGCGGCCTCCTGCGCTCCGGCCAGCGCCTCGCCCGCAGGCGGCGCGAGCGGATCCACGCCCGGGCGCGCGAACAGCAGCGCCACCAGCGCCACCGATGCCGCAACGGCGAATCCACCGCCCCAGCGCAGCGCGCCCGAAGCGCGCGGCGATGCGATCGTGCCGACGGCCTCTTCATCCAGCCGCGCCGCGATCTGGCGTGCGAAATCCTTGCGCAGCGGCAGCGCGGTGCCGCGCATCGCCTCGCCGAAGAAGTGCCAGCGCTGCCAGACCGCCACCAGCTCGGCGTCGTGCTCGGCGCGCTTGAGCAGAAAGCGCGTGCGGTCGCGATCGAGCTCGTTGTCGATCAGTGCAGACAGTTGTTCACGGATGTCCTGGTTCATCATGACGCTCTCCCGCTGCGCTCCTTTCTGCCCGTTGCATCGCCCATCAGCGGTCGCAACTGCTGGTCGATGGCCTCGCGCGCCCGGAAGATGCGCGAACGCACCGTGCCGATCGGGCAACCCATGGCTTCGGAAATTTCTTCATAGCTCAGCCCGTCGACTTCGCGCAGCGTGATCGCCACGCGCAACTCCTCGGGCAAGGCTTCGACCGTGCGCGCCACGGTTTGTTCAATTTCCCGGCGCATCGCCTCGTTCTCCGGCGTGCCGGCGTCGCGCAGCCGAGCGCCGCTTTCGAACTGCACCGCATCCTGCGCGTCGATGTCTTCGGTCGGTGGACGCCGGCCCAGCGCCACGAGATGGTTCTTGGCGGTGTTGACGGCGATCTTGTAGAGCCAAGTGTAGAACTGGCTGTCGCCGCGAAAGTTCGGCAGCGCGCGATAGGCGCGGATGAACGTCTCCTGCGCCACGTCCTGGCACTCGGCCCAGTCGTGGATGAAGCGGGAGATGATGCCCACCACCTTGTGCTGGTACTTGAGCACGAGCAGGTCGAAGGCTCGCTTGTCCCCGTCCTGCACGCGTTTGATCAGTGCCTGGTCCACGTCGTTCTCACCCATTCGGGCCTGCCTTGTCGTTGTTCTGGCGGCTCGTTCACGGCTTGGATGGACCGGGCGTGGCCTGGAAAGTTCCCGCGCCGGCATGCGCGCACCGGATTCCGGCGGGGCCGCGCGGGCGGGCACCATACCGTAGCGCATTGACCGTGCACGGCTTGAACCGGGATCATAGCCACTTTGCCGCCGGGCCACGGGCCCGCATCAGGAGAAACCCATGTTCGCCGGACTGCGTTTTCGCCACTGGGCCACCGAGCAGCGCGCCGACGGCGTGCTCGTGCTCACCCTCGACCGCGCCGACGCGCCGGTCAACGCGCTGTCGCAAGCGGTACTGGACGAACTGGACGCCCTCATCGAGCGCATCGAGATCGGCAAGCCCAAGGCGGTGGTGATCCGCTCGGGCAAGGAGGCCGGATTCATTGCCGGTGCCGACCTCAAGGAATTCCAGGAGTACGACGCCAAGGGCACGGTGATGGATGCGATCCGTCGCGGCCAACGCGTGTTCGAGCGCCTCAACCGCCTGCCCTGCCCGACGGCGGCGGCGATCCACGGGCACTGCATGGGCGGCGGCACCGAGCTTTCCCTGGCCTGCCGCTATCGCGTCGCATCCAGCGCCGAATCCACCCGCATCGGCCTGCCGGAAGTCAAGCTCGGCATCTTCCCCGGATGGGGCGGTTCGGTGCGCCTGCCGCGGCTGGTGGGAACGCCCGCCGCGATGGACATGATGCTCACCGGTCGCGCGCTTTCGGCCGCCAACGCGCGCGCCATCGGCCTGGTGGACAAGGTGGTGGAACCTGCGATGCTGCTGGATGCTGCCATCGAGCTCGTCCAGCGCGGCACCACGCGCCCGCTCAGGCAGCGTGCGCTGGCCTGGGCCACCAACCTGTGGCCGACGCGCCAGGTGCTCGCACCGATGCTGGTCAAGCAAGTGTCGCGCAAGGCGAAGAAGGCGCACTATCCCGCGCCCTATGCGCTGATCGATACCTGGAAGCGCGGCGGCGGCACCACCGATGCGCGCCTGAAGTCCGAGGCCCGCGCGGTGGTGAAACTGGCCGGCGGCCAGACCGCGCGCAACCTGATCCGGGTGTTCTTCCTGATGGAGCGGCTCAAGGGCCTGGGCGGCAAGGAGCACGGGATCGAGCACGTCCACGTGGTCGGTGCCGGCGTGATGGGCGGCGACATCGCGGCCTGGTGCGCGCTGCGCGGCTTCAGCGTCACCCTGCAGGACCGCGAGATGAAGCTCATCCAGCCGGCGCTGGATCGCGCCGCGGCGCTGTTCGAGAAGAAGGTGAAGCGCGAGGACAAGCGCGCCGCCACCGCCGCGCGGCTGGTGGCCGATGTCGAAGGCGCGGGCGTTGCCAAGGCGGATCTCGTGATCGAGGCGATCTTCGAGAACCTCGAGGCCAAGCGGGCACTGTATGCCGAGCTCGTGACGCGGCTCAAGCCCGAGGCGCTGCTGGTCTCCAACACCAGCTCTCTGGCGCTCGACGACCTGTGCGAAGGCATGTCCCACGCCGACAACTTCGCCGGCCTGCACTACTTCAATCCGGTGGCGCTGATGCCGCTGGTGGAAATTGTCCGGCACGCCGGCATCTCGCAGGACACCGAGCGTCGCCTGGCGGCGTTCTGCAAGGCCATCGACAAGTTCCCGGTCCCGGTCGCCGGCACGCCCGGCTTCCTGGTCAACCGCATCCTTGCGCCCTACATGGAGGAAGCCATCATCGCCTTCCGCGAGGGCATCCCGGGCCGCGCCATCGACAAGGCCGCGCTCGACTTCGGCATGCCGATGGGGCCGATCGAACTGGTGGATACCGTGGGCCTGGACGTGGCCGCGAGCGTGGGAAAAATCATGGCCGAATTCCACGGCCAACCCGCGCCGGATTTCGCCTTCGAGCCGAACGCACGCGGCAAGAAGGACGGCCGCGGCCTGTACGAATGGCAGGACGGCAAGCCGCTCAAGCCCGAGCTGCCGAAGGACTACCGCGCGCCCGACGATCTCGCCGATCGCCTCGTGCTGCGGCTGCTGAACGAGGCCGTGGCCTGCCTGGCCGATGGCACCGTGGCCGACGCGGACCTGCTCGATGCCGGCGTCATTTTCGGTACGGGATTTGCACCCTTCCGCGGCGGCCCGATCCAGCACATCCGCACCGAAGGGGCGGCGCGTCTCAAGCAGCGCCTGGAACAGCTCGCCGGCCGCTATGGCGACCGCTTCGCGCCGCGCCCGGGCTGGGATGCGCTGATCGACTGAGCGACGGCACCGCCACCGCAGCCGGCACGCACCGGCCGCGGCGGCGTCAAGCTACGGAGCTTCGACGGTGTAGCCGCGCGCCGCCAGCGCGGCCAGCTGGCCCTTCTCGCCCAGAAGATTGCCCATCGGCAGCGCCGCGAAGCTGGTTTCGTGCCCGGCGATGATGGCCTGCGCGTGCTCCAGCCACATTGCATCCAGCCGTTCGCCCAGATCGTGGATGCCCTGCTCTTTCGCAAAGCGCGATTCGAAAACCGCTTCGAGACAGGCCTGGCTAGGGTTGGTGAAAGTGACTTCCCGCAGGGTCAAAAGATCGCCGCGCGCCCAGGCGTTGGCGCGGATGCGCATGTTGTTGAGGTCGTTTTCCAGATGATCGAGCATCTGGTGGAAGCACTCCGCGTCGTCGATTTCGGCCTTGCGGAAATCGCGGATCGCGCCCTTCGGATCGTCGATCCGGACTTCCAGCCGCGGCCGTTCGATCTCGATGCCGTGCTGCTTGGCAACCTTTTCGATCAGCGGTGACACCACGCCGCGATACTGCAGTCCGCTCTTCTTCAGCGCCGCCGCATTGAGTTCGCTGGCCGCAAACACCGGGCGGAACGTCTCGACCTTGCGGTCGCGCCCCATGTAGCGCTCCTTGAGCACCAGCCAACGCGCGTAGTCATCACTCGCCACCTTGTCCTTCAGTCGCTCGCCTTCCGGATTCTTGCGCGCGCCCAGCATCCTCGGCAGCAGCAGCAGCTGGCGGAACTTGCCGATGCCCAGATCGAACTTCACCCGCGGCGGCATCAGCACCTTTTCCGCCGCGGCGACGCGCTCGGCCACCTCGTCCGACTCCCACTCCATGCGCCGCGCCACCGGCTGCACCGTGCCGAGGATCCACATGACGTGGCCATCGCGGCTCACCTTCCACAGCCCGGGGCCGGGCATCTTGCCGCTCACCACCAGGGTTTCGAGCACGGTGGCGTCCTCGCGCGCCGGGGCCTGATCGGCGGCAGGAACCTCATCGACAACCGACGCCGCGTGGGCGAGAGGGAGCCCGGGCAACAGGCACAGCATCCCGAGCAGGTGGAAAAACAGGCGATGGCTCACGCGCGAAGCTCCCGGTCGAAAAAAACGGATGGTAGGTTCGCGGCGGCGCGCGCCGGCCATGCCGAAGGTCGCCGCTGCGGGCAACGGTTCAGCTTGATGCTGCGGGCCACACCGCCGGATTGAAAAAGTACCGGATCACTCCTGTTTGACCTGGGTCATGGGAACCATTCGCATCGCGAACGAGACTGGTGCATCCTCCCGGGAGACCGACCATGGCCATGCGCTATCCCACCCTATCCTCCAGCATCCTCGACGCCATCGGCGACACGCCCATGCTGGACATCGACGGCATCTTCGCCAAGTGCGAGTTCCTCAATCCTTCCGGATCGATCAAGGCGCGCATCGCCCACTACATCGTCGAGCGCGCCGAGCGCGAGGGCCTGCTCAAGCCCGGCGACACCATCGTGGAGGCCACCAGCGGCAATACCGGCAACGCCTTTTCCATGGTCGCCGCGGTCAAGGGCTATCGCATGATCGTGGTGATGCCCGAGGGGCTTTCCACCGAGCGCGTGGCGATCTCGCGCGCCTACGGTGCCGACGTGCTGTTCTGCGGCAACTTCCACGTCAACGAGGCGCTGGAGCGCGCCCGCGCGCTGGGCCGACAGCCGGGCTTCTTCTTCCCCGGCCAGTTCGAGAACGAATGGAACGTGGAGGAAAACCGCGAGTGGCTGGGCCAGGAGATCCTGCGCCAGCTACCGGAAGGGCGCCTGCCCGACGCCTTCGTGCACGGCGTGGGCACCGGCGGCACCCTGATCGGCGTGGGCCAGGCCCTGCGCGCGGTCAATCCGAACGTGCGCCTGTTCGCGATGGAGCCCTCCGAGTCGCGCACCATCCTGTGCGGCGAGGTCGCCCTGCACCAGATCGAGGGCATTTCCGACGGCTTCGTGCCTGGCATCTTCCAGCGCCACCGCGACCTGGTGGGCCAGAACACCGTGAGCGTGGCCAGCGAGGACGCGGTGGCCGAAATGCGCAAGCTGGCGCGCACCCGCGGCCTGTTCTGCGGACCCAGCTCGGGCGCGCACCTCCTCGCCGCCCGCCAGCTGCGCGAGCGTTTTCCCGAACTCAAGACCATCGTCACCGTCCTCGACGACAAGGGCGAGAAGTACCTGCACGATTTCTTCATGCGCGCCGCTCCCGGTGCAGATCGGCCCCTGCCGTTCCACTGAAGCCACCGTCCGTCCGCACCGCTCCCTGGAGCGCGGGAGCGGTGCGGGGCTGTACGAAAAAAACGTGACGGATGTCCTGATTTCGTGCCACGCTCCGTATCGCTGTACGGAACACGGCCTGATCGGGGCAGGGATCGCCCCCAGCCAGAACTCGCGCCTGTGTTCTTCCGGCTTCGGCCGGACAGCGGCGTCAATGGCCGCGTCTTGCGTCTTCAGGGGGCGGGAATACCGCCGACGCAGGCCGCCCCGGCGACGCCAACGGCCACCCATTGGCCATGAGCATCCTAAACCCGGGAGTACCATCATGTTGAAGACATCCACGAGCCTCGTGCTCTCCATCGCCCTGCTGCTGGGCGCGAGCAGCACCTTCGCCGCCTCCAGCGACGGCATCCTCGATGGCACCAGCCCATCGATGCCGCAGCACGCCAACGATCTGGAATCGGATCTGGAGCCGGCTTCCAGCCTGGCACCGGAGCTGAGCTACCACTACCTGTTCATCGCCGGTTCAGCCCTCACCCCGCGCGACAGCACGGCCACCGTCAACTACGCGGGAGCCGGATGCACGAACGTGAGCTCCGCGCTGACCACCGACCTGCAGCTCCCGCACGGAAGCACCCTGCTCGGCGTGCGCACCTACTATTACGACAACGCCGCCACGGGTTCCGTCCATAGCTGGGTCACACGGTACAACGGGCTCGGCGACATCTCCGATCTCTTGAGTGTCTCCATGCCCCACGCCACGGGCTACGCAGACCGTTACGATGGATTGGGCACGGCCGAGGTGGTCGACAACGTCAACTATTCGTATGTGCTGATCGCCAACACCGGCACAGGCACGCGTATCTGCGGGTTCCGCGTATTTTATTCCATGCCGTGAGGAGCGCCGTCATGACGACCGTCAAGACCACGGCATCCGATCGGAGCCGAACCCTGCAACGCTTGCCGCTACTTTGTCTGGCGAGCGCTCTGCTTCTGGCCGCTCCCTGCGCAATGGCGCAGCCCGACGCGGCGACCAGCATCCTCGCTGTCGATGCACCGGACGCGCCCAGCGGTACCGAGGGAACTCCCACATTTTCCTACCGATGGCTGGCGGGCTCCACCTTCCACTCCGTCTCGACGCCCGGTTCGTACACATATTACGGTGCCGGCTGTATTCAGCCATCGGGCACCGGTACGCGGACCTTCCATCACAAGCTGCTGCTGCCCCAAGGCTCGCTGGTGAAGTACGTGCGCCTGTACTACCGCAACACCTCGACCGCAAACACACCGACCGCCTATTTCACCACCTACAACATGGTCGGTGGAATCACCGATCACGGCTTTGTTTCAGGCTCCAATATCGGAGGGTATAGCTCGGCGCTGAGCGGGGAAATGAACTACACCGTTGATCACATCGCAGAACCGATCAACATCGACGTCTCTCTGGGAAGCGTCACCGACGGCAGCGTGCAGTTCTGCGGCGTGCGGGTGGCCTATTACGCACCAGAACTGGAGATCGACATCTTCAAGGACGGCTTCGAGTAATCCCGACAGGGCGATATCCGCGGGATCAGTCGAGCGGCACCGCCGTCACTCCCCGGTTGCGGCAGGCAGTTCCAGCGCCTGCCGCAGCTCGGCGATCCGCGTTTCGCGCTGACCGACCGCGCGCCGCTCTCCGGGTTGAAAGCCCCACACCGGCGCTGGCCAGGCCGGATCGTCGCGGAACCGCGCGACGACGTGGATATGCAGCTGCTCGACCACGTTGCCCAGCGCCGCGACGTTGAGCTTGTCGGGGGAAAACAGGGTTTGCAGCGCGCGCGAGGCGCAATCGATCTCGTCGACCAGCGCCAGCCGGTCGGCGCGGGAAAGATCGACCAGCTCGCGCATCCCCGCGCGGCGCGGCACCAGGATCAGCCAGGGCCAACGCGCATCGTCCATGCGCAGCACCCGGCACAGCGCAAGCTCCGCCACCGGCGCGGTATCGCCCGCCAGGCGCGGGTCCAGCACGAAGCCGGCTTCACTCACGGCTGCAGGAATCGGGTGAAGAACTGCACGGTGCGCCGCCGCGCTTCAAGCGCGGCAGCCTCGACGTAATCCGCGCGCGTTTCGCAGTTGAATCCGTGGCCGGCGTCGTAAAGGTGGATGAAGGCGTCCGGCAGCGCCTCGCGATGGGCCTCGATGTCGGCCGGCGGGGTCAGCGGATCGTGTTCGCCGAAGTGCAGCATCAGCGGTGCCTTGGGGCGCTCGCCCAGAAAAGGCACGGTGCGCCCGCCGTAGTAGCACACCGCCGGCAGGCCGAGCCGGGCGTTGGCCAGGTAGGCCACGGTGGCACCCCAGGAAAAACCGACCACACCGACGTTTTCCACGGTATCGGACAGCGACCCGGCGGCGGTTTCCACGACGCACACAGCGCGCTCGAAGCCGACCGCTGCGGCCAGCTCGCGGGCGCGCGCCGTGCTCTCCGCATCGAAACCCAGCTGCACGTCGCGGGCGACCAGGTCGAACATCACCGGTGCCAGCGCCACGTAGCCGTGCACCGCAAAGTGGTCGGCGACCGCGCGGATGTGGCTGTTCATCCCGTAAATCTCGTGCACCACGACCAGCCCGCCGCGCGGGCGATCGGGTGGATCGCTGCGATAGCCGCCGATCAGTCCGAAGCCGGTGTCCAGGGTAACCGGGGCCATGTCGCTCTCCGTCGCACGCGCCACCGCGGCGCGCCCGGCAAAAGTGATAGCGCCAACCGCTGCCGCAGGCAAGCGGCACCGCGCGCCGCGTATAATCCGCGGCCCTTCCCAGCGCGCCGTGCCCATGCCCGCCAGCCAACCCAAGGTCGGATTCATCTCGCTCGGCTGCCCGAAGGCGCTGGTCGACTCCGAACGCATCCTCACCCAGCTTCGGGTGGAGGGCTACGACATCGTCGGCAGCTACGAGGCCGCCGACGTGGTGGTGGTCAACACCTGCGGCTTCATCGATTCTGCAGTGCAGGAGTCGCTCGACACCATCGGCGAGGCGCTCACCGAGAACGGCCGGGTGATCGTCACCGGCTGCCTGGGCAAGCGCCCGGAAAAGATCCGCGAGGCGCACCCGGACGTGCTGGCGATCAGCGGCCCGCAGGACTACGCCAGCGTGATGGACGCGGTACACACCGCCGTGCCGCCGACGCACGATCCCTTCGTCGACCTGCTGCCCGACTACGGCGTCAAGCTCACCCCGAAGCATTTTGCCTACCTGAAGATTTCCGAAGGCTGCAACCACCGCTGCAGCTTCTGCATCATTCCCTCGATGCGCGGCGACCTGGTCAGCCGCCCGGTGGACGAGGTGCTGCGCGAGGCGGAGAAACTGGTACGCGGCGGCGTGCGGGAACTGCTGGTCGTGTCGCAGGACACCAGCGCCTACGGCGTGGACCTGCGCTACGCCGAGCGCCTCTGGAACAACCGTTTCCACGCCACGCGCATGAAGGCCCTGTGCGAAGGTCTGGCCGAGCTGGGCGTGTGGAACCGGCTGCACTACGTCTATCCCTATCCGCACGTCGACGACATCGTCGAGCTGATGACCCGCCGCCACGCCGACGGCACGCCGCACCTGCTGCCCTATCTCGACATTCCCTTCCAGCACGCCAGCCCGCGCATCCTCAGGCTGATGAAGCGCCCCGGCGCGGTGGAGAAGACCCTGGAGCGGATCCAGCGCTGGCGCGCCGAGTGTCCGGATCTCACCGTGCGCAGCACCTTCATCGTCGGCTTCCCCGGCGAGACCGAGGCCGAATTCGAGGAGCTTCTGGATTTCCTCGATGAGGCGCAGCTCGATCGCGTCGGTGCCTTCGCCTATTCGCCGGTGGAAGGCGCGTCGGCCAACGCCCTGCCCGATCCCGTGCCCGAGGACGTGAAGCAGGAGCGCCTGGCGCGCTTCATGCAGCGACAGGCGCAGATCAGCGCGGAAAAACTCGAACGCAAGATCGGCAGCGTGCAGACCGTGCTGGTGGACGCCATCGACGGCGACCTCGCCTACGCGCGATCCATGGCCGATGCGCCGGAAATCGACGGCATCGTGCAGATCCAGGACGGCTTCGAGGCTGGCCTCAAGCCCGGCCAGTTCGCCCAGGTGCACATCCTGGGCAGCGACGAGCACGACCTCTACGGCTGTGTGGAGCTGCCTGACGATGCGGACGACTATCTGCCCGGCTGAACCCCGCCCGGCGGCGCGTCGATCACAAGGCTGATCGAGCGTGGCGCGCAACAGGTTCCGGGCACCGGCGCGCGCATCGCTGGATGCGCGCGTCTTCGCGCATCCGGTCTTTGCCGGCTGCGCGCGCCACCGGGCGCTGCTGTCCGGCCCGAACTGGCCCACGATCAGCCACCTGGACGAGTTGCTCTCGCGCGAAGCCGGCGTGCGTTTCATACAGCAGGACGATGCGCTGCTCGGCGACGGGGAGCACTATGAAACCCGCATCCACGCGCTTGGCACGGTGGCGACGCGAGCCGAGAACTGGCACGACTTGTTCAACGCGCTGATCTGGGCCATGCACGCACCCATCAAGCGCGCGCTCAACGCCCGCCAGGTTGCCGAGGTCACGCGCCACGGCCCGCGCCAGCGCAGCCGGGCGCAGTGTGCGCTGACCCATTTCGACGAGGCCGGCGCAGTGGTCTGGGCCGCGCAACCCGACCTGCTGGCGGCGTGGGATGCGCACGACTGGCCGGCCTTCTTCGGCCAGCGCGCGGCCTTTGTCGGCGGCGCGCTGCGCGTGCGCATCTTCGGCCACGCCCTGCTCGAACACGCACTGGTTCCCGAGCGCCTGCCTACCGCCAAGTGCCTGGCGCTGTGCGGCGGCGATCCGGAAAACTGGCAGGAACGCCTCGCCGCGGCCATCTCGGCAGGCGTGGCGCTTGCCGATCCGCAGGAGCTGCGCCCGCTGCCGCTGGCGGGAATTCCCGGATGGGCCGACGGCCAGCAGGCACCGGGATTCTTCGACGGCGACTGCTTCCGCCCGCTGCGCGACGGGCGGCGCTATCCGGCACCGCTCGACGGCGCATCCGGAGCGTGAATCAGGGCCCGCCCGCGAGCCCGATGCGCAGGATCTTGCCCTCGGTTTCAGACAGCACGTAGAGGTAGCCGTCCGGCCCCTGCCGCACGTCGCGCAGGCGCGGCTTGCGCTCGGTGAGAAGCCGCTCCTCCGATACGACGCGTCCGTCCTCGCCCAGCGCCAAGCGGATCAGGTCGGTGCTGGCCAGCCCGCCCAGGAACAGGCTGCCCTGCCAGGCCGGAAAACGCTCGGCGGTGTAGAACGCCATCCCCGAAAGCGCCGGCGAACGCTCGAAGTAGTAGTGCGGCTGCTCGGTGCCCGGCGCGCTGGTTCCGACGGCTTCGGGAATCGGCTGGCCGGAATAGTTGATGCCCCAGGTCGCCAGCGGCCAGCCGTAGTTTTTGCCGGGCTGCGGAATATTGACCTCATCGCCACCGCGCGGCCCGTGCTCGCTGGTCCACAAAAAGCCGGTGGCCGGATGCAGCGCCGCGCCCTGCTGGTTGCGGTGGCCCCAGGACCAGATTTCCGGACGCGCATCCTCGCGCCCGACGAAGGGATTGTCGGAAGGCACGCTGCCGTCGAGGTTCAGGCGCACCACCTTGCCCTGCAGGTGGTCGAGCTTCTGCGAGGTGGGACGCTCGTTGTTTTCCCCAAGCGCCAGGTACAGATGGCCCTGCCCATCGAACACGATGCGCGAGCCGAAGTGCCCGCCCTGGGAGAGCTTGGGCTCCTGCCGGAAGATCACCTGCCAGTCCGCGATGCGATCGCCCTCCAGCCGCCCGCGCCCGAGCGCGGTGCCGGCGCGACCGCCTTCCCCGCCGCCTTCGGCATAGCTCAGGTAGATCATCCGGCTTTGTTCGAAATCGGGCGCGAGCGCCACGTCGAGCAGGCCGCCCTGCCCGTTCGCCCAGACCTCGGGCACGCCTGCGATGGGTTCGGACAGCGTGCCATCGGGCGAAACATGCCGCAGCCGACCGACGCGCTCGGTCACCAGCATCCGCCCGTCCGGCAGGAAGGCCAGCGCCCAGGGCACCTCCAGCCCCGAGGCCACTTCGGTGACCTCGACGCGCGATGCGACCGCCGGTGCGGGCGCGCCGTGCGGTGCGCTGACGCCCTGGGGCCGGACCCGAGCCGCGGCTGGCTCCTCGGTGGACGGCGCAATCGCAGGTGCCCCGTTGCTGCAGGCTGGAACCAGCACCACCAGCGCGACGGCCAGCAGCGCCGGCTTCAGGCGGCGGGGAAAGGCCAGGGATCGACGCATTTCATCCTCCATTCGCGAGGCGCACGGGAAGCAGCGCCGATCATGCCAGCAACCGGCGCGCCCGTCCCGCGGCCGGCAAGCCAGCGGCTTGGTTCCTGCCGCATCCGGAGCCGCTCAAGCCAGTGCCCGACGGCCGGAACCGGTCAGGCGGCCTCGCGCGACCCGATCACCAGTTGCGCGACTCGTTGCGCACGACTTCGACCAGGGCGTTGAGGGCATCGGTAAGGGTGAAGATGCCGAGAAAGGCGCCGTCCCCGTCGCGCACGATGGCGCTGCCGATTCTTCGGCTGACCATCTCCATCGCCACCTCATCGAGCAGGGTCGACGCATGCACGACAAAGAGGTCGTCGGCCATCAGGTCCTGGGCGCGGATCTGGCTCTGCTCGTCCAGGCTCAGCCCCTGCACCAGGCGCACGTCGCGCTCGCTGATCACGCCCACCACCTCGCCATCACGCAGTACCGGCAGGTGCCGGACGCCGTGCTGATCCATCAGCTCGCGCAGCTCCCCGATGGGGGTCGCCTCGACGACGGTCACGGGATCGGGCGTGGTGAATTCCTCAACTCGCATCCTGGAAGGCAGCATGTCGCGTCTCCTGCGGAGGCCCGGTGTCGGGCGGCGGATGGTGCCGCGTGCATCACGCGGCCGGATGAACCCGGTGCCGCAGCGCGGGTCGGTGCCGCAAGTATGGGCTTCTTTTCCGATGCAGGCATCCCGCCGCAGGTTTCACTCGCCGCTGCGGCCGCGCAAGGCCAATCCGCACGCCGCGCTCACGCGCGCGCCAGCATCCGCCGCGCAATCGCCAGATACAGTGCCGGCAGCGCGTCGAGATCGGCCAGCGGCACGTTTTCGTCGATCTTGTGGATGCTGGCATTGACCGGCCCCACTTCCACCACCTGCGCGCCGAGCGGGGCGATGAAGCGCCCGTCGGAGGTGCCGCCGGCGGTGTTTTCCTGCGGCACGAGGCCGGTGGCTTCGGCCACGGCGGCGCGCACGGCCCGGCGCAGGGTTCCGTCCTGCGTGTGGAAGGGATCGCCGGAGCGGTGCCAGTCCACCGAGAAATCCAGCGCGTGGGCGCGCAGGGTGGCTTCGATGGCCTCGATCAGCGCCTGCGCGCTCCAGCGCGGCCCGTAGCGCAGGTTGAACTGCACCTCGAACGCGCCGGGAATCACGTTGCTGGCACCGGTGCCGGCCGCCAGGTTGGCGATCTGGAAGCTGGTGGGCGGAAAGTCCGCGCTCCCCTCGTCCCAGCGCCGCGCGGCGAGTTCGGTCAGCGCCGGCAGCGCGCGATGCACGGGATTGTCCGCCAGCTGCGGATAGGCCACGTGGCCCTGCACGCCGCGTACGCTCAAGGTGCCGGTGAGCGAGCCGCGCCGACCGATGCGGACGGTGTCGCCCAGCGCCCGGCTGGCGGTGGGCTCGCCCACCACGCAGGCGTCGATGCGCTGGCCGGTTTCGCGAAAATGCTGCGCCACCCGGCGCACGCCGTCGATGGCATCGCCTTCTTCGTCCGAGGTCAGCAGCAACGCCACCGTGCCCGGATGATCGGGATCGGTCCGCACGAAGTCTTCCAGCGCCAGCACCATGGCCGCGACCGCGCCCTTCATGTCGGCCGCGCCGCGCCCGTAGAGGCAGCCCTCGCGCACCTCGGGCTCGAACGGCGGCGACCGCCAGGCCGCGACCGGACCGCTGGGCACCACGTCGGTATGACCGAGGAAGCACAGCACCGGCGCGCCCTGGCCGTGCGTGGCCCAGAGGTTTTGCACCTGGCCGAACGGCAGGTGCGTGACCGCAAATCCGGCCGCTTCGAGCCACGCGGCGACGAGATCCTGACAGCCGGCGTCCTCGGGCGTGACCGAGGCGCGGCGGATCAGCTCGCAGGCGAGGTCGAGGACGGCGGACATGGCAGCGTCAGAGACCGAAGCGCTTCTTGTAGAGCGCGTCCTTGAAGCCCACCGACACCTCGCCGTCATCGGTGACCGTCACCGGGCGCTTGATGAGCTGCGGGTATTCCTTCAGCAGCAGCCGCCACTCCGCGTCCGAGCCCGGCTGCTTGCGGCTGGGCGGGAGATTTCTCCAGGTCGTGGAGGCGCGGTTGACCAGCGCATCCCAGCCGCCCAGGCGCTCGGCCCAGGCCTTGAGCACGGCGGGATCGATGCGCTCGTCGCGGTAGTCGGTGAACGAGTGTTCGATGGAAAACCGCGTCAGCCAGCTGCGCGCCTTGCGGCAGGTGTCGCAGTTGGCCAGACCGTAGAGCCGCACGCTCATGATTCGCTCCGCAAAAGTTCGTTGATCGAGGTCTTGGCGCGGGTGCGCGCGTCGACCTTCTTCACGATGACGGCGCAGTAGAGCGAATGGCTGCCGTCGGCGGCCGGCAGCGAGCCGGCCACCACCACGCTGCCCGCCGGCACCCGCCCGTAGCTGACCTCGCCCGTGGCGCGGTCGTAGATCTTGGTGGACTGGCCGAGGAAGACGCCCATGCCGATCACGCTGCCGGCCTCCACGATCACCCCTTCCACCACCTCCGAGCGTGCGCCGATGAAGCAGTCGTCCTCGATGATCGTAGGCGCGGCCTGCAGCGGTTCGAGCACCCCGCCGATGCCGACGCCGCCGGACAGGTGGCAACGCGCGCCGATCTGGGCGCAGGAACCGACCGTGGCCCAGGTATCGACCATGGTGCCCGCGCCGACGTGGGCACCGATGTTGACGAAGCTCGGCATCAGCACCGCATCGCGCCCGACGTGGGTACCGCGCCGCACCACGGCACCGGGCACCACGCGCGCGCCGACGCTGCGGAAGGCCGCCTCGTCGAAGCCGGCAAAGCGCAGCGGCACCTTGTCCCAGTAAGGTGCCGGCGCGGCGTCCATCACCACGCTGTCGTTCACCCGGAAGGAAAGCAGCACGGACTTCTTGAGCCACTCGTTCACCTGCCAGCCCGAGGCCGTCGGCTCGGCGATGCGCAGCGCTCCGCGCTCGATGTCGCCGAGCACGGCATCCACCAGCAGGCGGATTTCCTCGATCTCCCCGGAGGCAAGCTCCGCACGCCGCTCCCAGGCGGACTCGACCGCCTGACGCCAGGCACGATGCTGTGGATTCATGGCCGGCTCGCCACTCCCTTGAGTCTAAGGCGGCGCAAGCCTAGCAGCTTGGCGCGTCCGCGCCGCCGATGATCGACACGCCCATCGGCGCACGAAGCGACACCCGTGTGCCTGGGCTACAATCCCACCGTCCTTTCCCACTGATCGCGATGTCCGCCATGTCCACACGCGCCACCCGCACCATCGCCCTGTTCGGCCTGCTCGCCCTGGCGATGGCGGCAACCCGCATCCACCATTTCGCCGCGATCCCGGATGCATCCTGGGCGGTTTTTTTCGCGGGCGGTTTCTATCTCAAGGCGCAGCAGCGCTGGGCGTTTCCCGCGCTGATCGCGGTCGCCTTCCTGGCCGACTGGTACGCCATCAGCGCGGCGGGCATCAACTTCCTGGGCCACTACTGCATCTCGCCGGCGTACTGGTTCCTGCTGCCTGCCTATCTGTCGCTGTGGCTGGGTGGTGCCTGGCTGGCGGCACGCCGACCGGGACTGCGCTGGGCTTCGCTGGGCCAGTTCGCGGCGGCGTTGCTGGTATCGGTGAGCCTGTGCTTCGTGCTCTCCAACGGCAGTTTCTACTGGCTTTCCGATTCCTGGGGTGGAGCCGATGCCCAGCGCAGCCTCGGCGGCTGGTTCGCCAACATGGGGCACTGGTATTTTCCGTTCCTGCGGGTGACCGCCATGTACGTCGCCGGCGCGGCCTTGCTGCACGCGGCGGTTCTTGCCGGATCCCGCGCGCCGTCGTCCAGCGCGACCCCGCACGCAGGCTGACCGCGAGGCAACATGGGCAACCGTCTCTCGAAGATCTACACGCGCACCGGCGACACCGGCAGCACCGGACTGGGCGACGGCTCGCGCGTGCCCAAGGACGGCCCTCGGATCGACGCCCTGGGGACGCTGGACGAGACCAACGCCCAGATTGGCGTGGTGTTGGCCCATGCCCTGCCCGAGGCAGCGCGCGTGGACCTGGTCGGCATCCAGCACGCGCTGTTCGATCTGGGCGGCGAACTGTGCATCCCGGGCCATGCGGCGATCGACGAGCGCGACGTGGCCTGGCTCGAACAGCGCCTGGACGCCCTCAACGCCGACCTGCCCCCGCTCAAGGAATTCATCCTGCCCGGTGGCGGCAGCGCGGCGGCGGCGCACTGCCACGTCGCGCGCACCGCCTGCCGCCGCGCCGAACGGGCGGTAGTGGCGCTGTCGCGGCAGGAGCAGGTCCGGCCGCAGGCGCTGGCCTTCGTGAACCGGCTTTCCGACTACCTCTTCGTGCTTTCCCGGGTCCTGGCGCGCGCCGACGGCGGCAGCGAGAACCTCTGGCAACACGGCCTGCGACCGGAGTAGGCACCATCCACCAGACGCTCGACACGCTGCGCCTCTACAGCCACCCCGACTGCCTGCTGCACGCCAACGCGACCACCCACCCCGAATCGCCCGCGCGCCTGGCCGCGGTGCTGGAAGCCATCCGTGCGGCCGGGCTTCGCGGCATCGAATGGGTGGAGGCACCCTGCGCCACGCGCGCCCAGCTCGGCCTGGTGCATACCGCCGCGCATATCGAACGCATCCTCGATGCGCCGCACGATGCGCCACGCATTCTCGATGGCGACACCGGCATGAACGCGCACTCCGCCGCGGCCGCGCTGCGCGCCGCCGGGGCCGGCTGCGCCGCAGTCGATGCGGTGATGCTCGGCCACTGCGAGCGCGCCTTCTGCGCAGTGCGTCCGCCCGGACACCACGCCGCACCCGATCGCGCGATGGGCTTTTGCCTGTTCAACTCGGTGGCGGTGGCGGCGCGCTATGCGCTCGAGGCGCACGGTCTGGAACGGGTCGCCATCGTCGACTTCGACGTGCACCACGGCAACGGTACCCAGGCCTGCTTCGAAGAGGAGCCGCGGGTGATGTACCTGTCCAGCCACGAGCGCGGCCTGTATCCGCAAACCGGCCTGGCCATCGAACGCGGCGTGGGCAACGTGCGCAACCTGCTGCTGGCACCCGATTCGGGTTCCGAAGCGTTCCGCGCCGGCTGGCGCGATGTGCTGCTGCCCGCGCTCGACGCGTTCCGCCCCGAGCTGCTGCTCGTTTCCGCCGGATTCGATGCCCATCGCGCCGATCCGCTGGCGCATCTGACGCTGGAAACGGCCGACTTCGCATGGATCACGCGCGAACTTTTGGCTATCGCGCTGCGCCATGCGCGCGGCCGGATCGTATCGACGCTGGAAGGCGGCTACGACCTGGCGGCGCTGCGCGAGAGCGCGGTGGCGCACGTGCGCGAACTGATCGGATGAGCGGCAGCGCGCCTTCGCCGCGCGACATCGAGCGCTTGGCCTTCGCCCATGCGCACCTTGGCGAGGCCGCACCCGTGCCGGAACGCGCGTCGTCGGACGCCGGCTTCCGCAGCTACTGGCGCACCCGCGCCGCCGACGGCAGCCCGCGCATCCTCATGGATTCGCCGCCCGAGCGCGAGGACGTGCGCCCGTGGCTGGCGATGCACGCGCGGCTCGCGGCCGGCGGCGTGCGCGTGCCCGCCGTGCTGGCGCAGGATCCGGAAAACGGCTGGCTGCTGCTGGAAGACCTCGGTGCCAACACCGTGCTGCAGGTGATCGACGCGGACAGCGCCGACCGCTGGATCGCGCGCGCCTTCGACCAGCTCGTGCGGTTGCAGCGCATCGCGCTGCCCGAGGCGTTTCCGGCCTACGACGACACCCTGGTGCGGCGCGAGCTGGCGCTCTTTCCCGACTGGTTCCTCGCGCGCCACCTGGGCTTCGCGCTCACGCCTTCGGAAGAGCGCGTCTGGCAGGCCGCCTGCGCCGTGCTGGTCGCGGCCTTCCGGAATCCGCCGCAGGGCCTCGTGCACCGCGACTTCATCGTGCGCAACCTGATGCCCGCCGGCGACGGCGTGGCGGTGCTGGACTTCCAGGATGCCGTGCGCGGCCCGCTGGCCTACGACGTGCTGAGCCTCACCAAGGACGCCTTCGTCTCCTGGCCGCAGGCGCGCGTGGACGGCTGGATCAGCGAGTACCATCACGCAGCGCGCGATGCGGGACTGTCGCGCGCCGAACCCGAGGCATTCCGCCGCGATCTCGACCTCATCGGCGTGCAGCGCCACCTCAAGGTGCTGGGTATTTTCGCCCGGCTACTGCACCGCGACGCCAAGCCGCGCTACCTGGCCGATGCGCCCCGCTTCCTGGCCTATCTGGACCACACGCTGCCGCAGTATCCGGAACTGGCCGACCTGCACGCGCTGCTGGCGCAGCGGGTGTTCCCACGCATCACGCCGATGGCGCTACCGGCATGAAGGCCATGATCCTGGCGGCCGGCCGCGGCCTGCGCCTGCGTCCGCTGACCGATGCCTGCCCCAAGCCGCTGCTGCCCGTCGGCGGCGAACCGCTGATCGAATCGCACCTGCGCGCGCTCAGGCAGGCGGGCATCACCGAGGTCATCATCAATACCGCCTGGCTGGCCGAGCAGTTTCCCGCGGCGCTGGGCAACGGCGAGCGTTACGGCCTGTCGATCACCTATGCCTGGGAAGGCGGCACCGGGCTGGAAACCGGCGGCGGCCTGCTCAACGCGCTCCCGCTGCTGGGCGACGCGCCTTTTCTGCTGGTCAACGGCGACATCCACCTCGCGCTGGATTTTTCCACGCTGGCGCTGCCCGAAGGCGACCTGGCGCACCTGGTCGTGGTCGATCCTCCGGATGGCGCGGGCGACTTCGCGCTCGACCGCCACGGCCGACTGCATCCGGCTCCGGACGCCGGTGGCGGGGTCACCTATGCGGGCGTGGGCGTCATTGCCCCGACGCTCTTCGCCGGCTGGCGTGCCGCCTTCGCGGCGCACGAGACGGGCGGCACACCCCCGGCGTTTCGACTGGCTCCGCTGCTGCGCCATGCGATGCGCCGCGGGCGGATCGGCGGACGCCATCACGTCGGCCACTGGACCGATGCCGGCACGCCAGAGGCTCTCGCCGCGCTGGTGCAGCGCTTCCGCACGCAGCCCGGCGCGCGCTGAGCTACGTGCACAGCTGCGGCTGCCGTCACGCTCCCCACGTGCGTTCGACCCACCGGCTGCGGTTTCAATTACCCTCGCACGCGGTATCCGATGGCCCACTCCGGGCCCGGCCGGACGATGGTGAGGAAAACACGATGCGCGTGTTGCCCGTGGTAGCAATGGTGGCGTGGCTGTGGGCGGGTCTGGCGCTGGCCGCGCCGTCGCGCGCTTCGGTGGACTCCGCAGCGGCCTTCGCACGCGCGCCGGATCAGGCCATCGACGAAACCTATACGCGGCTGATCGGCGAGTTCACTACCGACCCGACGCTCAACTCGCCGCTGACCGATTACCTTCCCGCCTCCGCCACGGTGCCGACGCCGCTGGACGTGCTGGGCCACATCGCCGGTGCCGAAGGCTACATGCCCTATTCGGCCGAGGTGCACCGCTATTTCCGCGCGCTGGAGCAGGCCAGCCCGCGGGTTCGCGTGTTCACCATCGGGCACAGCGAGGAGGGGCGCGAAGTCATCGCCATCGCCATCGCCGACGAAGCGGTGATCGCAGGTCTCGATGCCAACCTGGCGCGCCTGCGGCGCCTCGCGGATCCGCGCACGCTGGACAGCGGCGATGCCGCCGAGTCGCTGATCGGCCAGACGCTTCCCGTCTACTACATCACCGGCGCGCTGCACTCGACCGAAACCGGCTCGCCAACCGCGCTGATGGAGCTGGGCTATCGCCTCGCGGTCGACGAAGCACCCTACATCCGCGGCATCCGCTCGCGCGTCATCACCCTGATCACGCCGGTGGTCGAAGTGGACGGGCGCGACCGCAAGACCGACATCTACAACTGGCACCGCGCCCACCCGGACCGCAACTATCCGCCGCTCGCCTACTGGGGCAAGTACGTCGCGCACGACAACAACCGCGACGGCATGGCGATGACGCTCAACTCCAGCCGCATGGTGCTCGACACCTACGTCGGCTTCGGCGCACAGGTCATCCACGACCTGCACGAGTCCTATTCCTTCCTCTACGACAACACCATCGGCACCGGGCCCTACAACGCCTGGATCGATCCGATCCTGGTGGGCGAATGGCAGCAGCTGGGCTGGGACAACGTGCAGCAGATGACGCGCCTGGGCCTGCCGGGGGTGTGGACCCACGGCGAGTTCGACGCCTGGAGCCCCGGCTACCTGATGTTCATGGCGGCGACCCACAACGGCATCAGCCGCCTCTATGAAACCTACGGCAACGACGGCGCCGACACGCTGCCGCGGATCCTTCAGCCGCATGAGTACGCGCGCACCTGGTACCGCCCCAATCCGCCCTATCCCAAGGTGCTCTGGTCGGCGCGCAACAACAACAACTACCAGCAGACCGGCCTGCTGACCGCGCTGCACTACTTCGCGGAAAACTCCGGGTACTTCCTGCGCAATTTCCACCTCAAGAGCCGGCGCGCGGTCGAGAAGGCGCGCACCTCGGGGCCGGCGGCCTGGGTGCTGGGCGTGGACGAAACCCGCAAGGGCGCGCAGGCGCGGCTGCTCGAAGTCATGCGCCGTCAGCACGTCGAAGTGCACCAGCTGGCTTCCGCGGTCACGGTGGAAAACCCGCCGCGGAAGAACGAGGCCGGCAAGGACACCGGCACCACGACCGGCCGCCAGCGCCTTCCCGCCGGCAGCTACGTGATCCGCATGGACCAACCCTATTCACGCATCGCCGACGCCCTGCTCGACCGTCAGTACTGGTCGCCCAAGGACCGCAAGTTCGACACGCCCTACGACGACACCGGCTGGTCGCTGGGCGACCTGTTCGACCTGGAGGTGATGCGGATCACCGACCCCGCGATCCTCGCCGCCTCGATGCGCCGCGCACCCGATCCGGTGGTTCCCGCCGGTCTGGCCAGCATCGACATGCCGGCGCAGGCCGTCGGGGCGCTGCCGCGCATCGCGCTGATGCACACCTGGCTCAGCACCCAGACCGAAGGCTGGTGGCGGATGGAGCTGGACGCGATGAAAATCCCCTACAGCTACATCAGCACCCAGGACATCACCGCCGATCCCGACCTGCGCGCACGCTACGACGTGATCCTGTTCGCACCCACCGGCCTGCCCAGTACGCGCCAGATCATCGACGGCATGCCGATGTGGGGGCAGCCGCTGCCGTGGAAGACGACCGCGCTGACGCCCAACATCGGCAGGATCGATGCCACCGACGACATGCGGCCCGGCATGGGCGACGTGGGTCTGGCCAACCTCCGGAAGTTCGTGGCCGAAGGCGGCCTGCTGGTGACCGCCGAGGACACCGCGCGCTTCGCGATCGAGGTCGGACTGGCACCGGGCGTATTCATCACGCCCACCGAGAAGCTGCGCATCGTCGGCAGCGTGCTGCGCTCGCACTTCGTGGACATGAAGCATCCGGTGGCCGGCGGCTACCGCGATGCGCCGCTGTCGGTCTACAGCAGCGAGGGCATGTCGTTCTACGTGGCCGATGTCGCCACCCCCGGCGGGCGCGTGCGCGGATCGCGCTGGGGCGGCCCGCAGCGGGCCAAGGACTTCGAACGCCCGACCGGGCGCGGCGGCAAGCACGATGTCGATGTGCCCGAGGGGCGCGCGTACATGGACGCGCATCCGCTGCCCGACAACGCGCCCTGGGAACCGATGCCGCTCAACGAGGAGCAGCGCCGCAACAACCACTGGGCCATCCCGGAGTCGGCCAGGCCGCAGGTCATCCTGCGCTTTGCCCAGGCCGACGAACTGCTGGTGTCCGGCCTCCTGGACGGGGCGAACGAAATCGCCGAGCGCGCGGCGGTGGTCCAGGCGCGCCACGGCGAAGGCAGCGTGCTGCTGTTCGCGATCAATCCGGTCTGGCGCGGCAGCACCGTCGGCAGCTATAGGCTGCTGTTCAACGCGATCCGGAACCACCGCGCCGCGGCGGAACCCGTGCGGCGTCAGCCGGGCGCCTGATCCGTGCAGCGGCGCGCTGCCGCACGGACGCGGCTGACCGTCGGCATCAGGTCCAGCCCAGGACGCGGAACAGTTCGATCATGAGGTAGGCCACCCCGCCGGCGGCCGGCAGGGTCAGCACCCAGGCCCAGATCATGCGCTCCACCACGCTCCACTTCACCGCATTCAGGCGCTTGGCGCTGCCCACGCCCATGATGGCGGAGGAAATGTTGTGGGTGGTGGAAACCGGAATGCCCAGGCTCGAGGCCAAGGTGATGACCGTGGCAGCGCTGGTCTCGGCGGCAAAGCCGTGGATGGGGTGCAGCTTGACCATCTTGTGACCCATGGTCCGGATGATGCGCCAGCCGCCCGCAGCGGTGCCGGCGGCCATGGTCAGGGCGCAGACGAACTTGATCCAGGTGTCGATATCCCCGTGTGCGAGCGCCTCGGGCGAGGGATGCAGGAAGGCCAGCCAGCCCGGCAGGTTGTCCAGGGTGCCGGCCGACTGCGCGCTCACCAGGGCCAGGGCGATGATGCCCATGGTCTTCTGCGCATCGTTCATGCCGTGCGCGAAGCCCATGTAGCCGGCCGAGGCGATCTGGGCCTTGCCGAAGAAGCCGTTGACCCAGCGCGGTCGCGCCAGCCGCCCCAGCCAACCTCGGTGCATCGCCATGGCGGCGATCACGGCAAACAGCAGCCCCATGACCAGGAATCCCATGATGAATCCTGCCACCGGGGAGCTGATCATCGGCACGATCACCTTCCACAGCACGCCGCCGCCCTTCCACCACGGATCGGCCGGAATCGACCAGATGATCGAGCTCCAGTTGGTCTGCGAGGCACCCAGCGCCGCGCCGCACAGGCCGCCGATGAGCGCATGCGAGCTGGACGAGGGCAACCCGAAGTACCAGGTGATGAGGTTCCACACGATCGCGCCGGAAAGCGTGCAGATGAGCACCTGCGAGGTGACCTCGACCACCTGCGCGTCGATCAGGCCCGAGGCGATGGTCTTGGCCACCGCGGTGCCGGCGAGCGCGCCGATGAGATTCATGCTCGCGGCCATGCCGATGGCCTGCGTCGGGGAAAGCACCTTGGTGGCAACCACCGTGGCGATGGAATTGGCGGTGTCGTGAAAGCCGTTGATGTACTCGAACACCAGCGCCAGCAGCACCACCAGGAGGACCAGGGTCAGCACGACGGTGGCCTCAGGAATGCTTGAGGACGATCTGGTAGCACACCACGCCGGCCTCGCGGCAGCGGTCGATGGCCTTTTCCAGCAGTTCGAAGAAGTCCTTGATCAGGAGGACTTCCAGGCTCTCATGCATGCCCGAGTACACCTCGCGGTAGGTCTCCAGCATCAGCCGGTCGGCCTCGGCCTCGACGTTGCGCAGGCGATCATGCAGGCGCTTGGTTTCTTCCAGACGCATCTTGGGCAGCAGGCGGACCATTTCCAGCACCAGCTCGGCGGCTTCCTTGAGCATGTCGGCGCGCGGGCCGAAATCGATCCGATGCAGCTTTTCGCCGGCCAGCGCGTAACGGTCGGCGAATTTCTCGATCGTCTTGGGGATGCGGTAGATCGCATTGCCCAACGCCTCGATGTCCTCGCGCTCCAGCGGCGTGATGAAGATGTCGACCAAGGCCTGGCTGATCTTCTCGGAAACATCCTTCTCGCGCTCGCGCGCCAGCTTGAAGTCGGTCAGGGTGGCCTCGGCCCCCTTGTCCCGGACCAGGCGCTGCAGCGCGTCCGCGCTCTGTACCGCCGCCTCAGCCGCAGCCTCCAGCAGCCCATAGAAAAGATCGCCCTTGCCGAAGATGGTTTGCAGGGAAAACATCGGTAGTCGCCTGGAAGTGGGGAGAGGAGCGAGGCACCGCGCAGGCCAATCCCGCTGCGCGCGCTCGACCCGGCCATTTTACCCTGTCCGCGCATTGCGGCGCACAAAAACATTTCCGGCGCAGCCCCGATCCATGCGCGCGAACACGCATCGCGCCCACGCACGGCACCGGCACGCACGCGATCACCGCTGCGGCCGGCTTCGCCCGCGCCTCCATCGACCGCGTCGGGCTGTGGCATAGTGCGCAACCGGCGCTTTCCGCGCGAGCGGCACGCGGCCGATCCGTCAGGACACTTCGAACCGGCGCGCAGCCGGTCATCCATGATCCCCGAACTATTCGCACTCATCCTGCTGATTCCCGCCCGCGGCGCGCTGCTGCTCGCCGAACGCTCCCTGGCCTGGTCCCGCCGCACCGTGCTGCGCCAGATGGTTTCCCGCAGCCGCGGCGCGCGGCTGGCCCTGAAGCTGCTCGGGCGACCCGAGCGCACCGGCCCGCTGCTGCGCGGCGGCCTGCTGTTGGCCGACATCCTGATCGGTGCGACCGGCGGCGTGGTACTCGGCCCCTGGATGGCATCCTGGCTGCGCGCCTGGGGTTTTCAGCCGGTTGCCGCGGGCATTCTCGGGGTAGCGGCAGCGGCCCTCGCCGTCGCGCTGGCGACCTTCATCTTCGGCGATCGCATCCCGCGCCGGGCGGCGCGCTGGACGCCCGAAGCCTTCGCGCGAGCTGCGGCCTATCCGCTGGTGGCACTGCTGCGCCTGCGTGACCTGCTGCCCTGGCCGACGATGCGGGAGCCTGTGCGCACACCGGATCGGCTGAATGCCCCGAACCCGCAAGCACCGCTGCCGGCGCACGCCGCCGCGAACGCCGTTCCGCAGGCCGCCAGCGCGCAGGATCGCGCTCTGATCGACCGCGTGCTGAGGCTGGGAGACCGCACCGCCGAAAACCTGATGACCCCGCGCCCGCGGATCGCCTGGCTGGACCTGCACGGCACGCGCGAGGAGAACCTCCAGGTCCTGCGCGAGAACCCTTATTCCCGCTACCCGGTCTACCGCGGCTCGGACAACGACGTCGTGGGCATCCTGGAAACACGCTCGCTCGCGCGCCTGCTGTCCGCCGGCGCGCATCCGGATCTTTTCGGCGAACTGCTGCCGCCCACCTTCGTCAGCGAATCCACCCGCGCCATCACCCTGCTGGAGACCTTCCGGAACGAAGGCACCCACATGGCCCTGGTGGTGGACGAATACGGCGACCTGCAGGGCCTGGTCACGCTCGACGACCTGCTGGATGCCGTGATCGGGCAGATGCACCAGCAGGAGGACGATGCCGATGACGACGCACCGGTCGTGGCGCGCGATGACGGCAGCTGGCTGGTCGACGGCGGGTTGGCGTCGGAGGACCTGCGCGAACTGCTTGGCCTGGAATCCCTGCCGGGCGAGGACGAGCACGATTTCAACACCGCCGCCGGCATGGCGGTGTCCTGGTTCGGGCGCATTCCCGCACCGGGCGAGAGTTTCGACCACGCCGGCTGGCGCATCGAGGTGGTGGACCTGGACGGCGTGCGCGTGGACAAGCTGCTGATCCAGCGCCTGATACCCTCTGCGGAAGGCATCTCCGGCCCGTGAGTCGGACAACGCCCGGCGCGCAGGCCGACGAGGCGATTCGCACCAGCCGCCTGCTGTTCGAACTCCTGCGTCGCGGATCGGGCGAGGCCGTTGCGCTCGGGGACATCATCGAGACCTTCCGCAGTCGCGCCTACGGCGTGCTGCTGATGCTGGTGCTGCTGCCGGCGTTCATTCCGCTTCCGATCGGCGCCGGCGCGATTTCCGGCCCGCTGGCGAGCATCCTGGGGCTGGAAATGCTCCTGACGCTGCGGACTCCCTGGCTGCCGCAGCGCGCGAGGCAGCGGACCATCCGGCGCGAAACCCTGGCCAGATTCGCCACCCGGATGCGTCCGGTGCTGGCGCGCCTGGAGCGCCTCTGCCGCCCGCGCCTGAGCGGCCTGACCCGCAGCGCGGTCGCACACGCGTTCACCGGACTCCAGCTGGTGGCGCTCGGCATCCTGCTGGCCCTGCCGATCCCGCTGACCAACTATCCGTTTGCCCTGCTGATCCTCGCCTACGCCATCGCGATCATCGAGCGCGACGGCGCGCTTCTGCTGGTCGCCTGGATCGTGGGCTGGACCACGATCATCACCTGGGCCGCACTGTCGGAAGGTGTCGTCACGCTGGCCTCCCGCTGGCTCTCAGGCTGAACGCCGGCCCCGCGTGCGGCACTTGCACCGCGCTCCGCCAGGCCGCGCTTCGTCAAGCCTTGTCGCGCGCTGGAGGCGGCACTAGGCTGGCTCATTCACCCGCGCACTGATCCCGACCCGATGCAGCCCCGTTTCGTCCACCTGCACCTGCACAGCGAGTATTCGCTGGTCGATTCGACGATCCGCATCGATGCGCTGGTGCGGCGCTGCGTCGAACTGGGCATGGCGGCGGTCGCGATCACCGACCAGAGCAACCTGTTCGCGCTGGTCAAGTTCTATCGCGCGGCGGAAAAGGCCGGCATCAAGCCCATTGTGGGCGCCGACGTCTGGCTCGAAGACGCGAACCTCAAACAGCCGGCGCGGCTGACCCTCCTGTGCCAGGACCAGGCCGGCTATCGCAGCCTCTCGCGGCTGCTCTCGCGCGGCTATCAGGACGGCCACCGCGGCGATCACGTGGTGATCACGCGCGACTGGCTGTGCGAGGACGCGCAGGGCCTCATCGTCCTGGCCGGTGCGGGCAGCGACGTGGGCCAGTGTCTCGTGGAGGGGCGCGAGGACGACGCCGGGCGGTACCTGGCGCAGTGGCAGAACGGCTTTGGTGATCGCTTCTATCTCGAACTCACGCGCACCGGGCGCGATGCCGAGCGCCTGTTCGAGCCGGCGGCGCTGCGGCTGGCCGCCCGGCTCGACTGCCCCGTGGTGGCGAGCAACGACGCGCGCTTTCTCGAAGCGGCCGACTTCGACGCCCACGAGGCGCGCGTGTGCATCGCAACCGGGCGGGTGCTGGGCGATTCGCGCCGCCCGCGCGACTACAGCCCCGAGCAGTTCCTTCGCTCGTCCGAAGAAATGGTCGCGCTGTTCGCCGACCTCCCCGGCGCGCTGGAAAACACCGTGGAAATCGCCCGGCGCTGCACCCTGACGCTGACGCTGGGCCAGTACGCCCTGCCGGAGTTTCCGGTACCCGAGGGCCACGACGCCAACTCGTGGATCGCCGAGGAAAGCCGCCGCGGCCTGGCGCTGCGCCTCGCCAACCATGCCCTGCCGCGCGGCCTAACGCGCGACGCCTACGAATCGCGGCTGGAAACCGAGCTGGGCGTGATTTGCCGGATGGGTTTTCCCGGCTACTTCCTGATCGTGGCCGACTTCATCAACTGGGCCAAGCACAACGGCATCCCGGTCGGCCCGGGGCGCGGTTCGGGTGCCGGCTCGCTGGTGGCCTGGTCGCTGCGCATCACCGATATCGACCCGCTCGCCTACGGCCTCCTGTTCGAGCGTTTCCTCAATCCCGAGCGGGTTTCGATGCCCGACTTCGACGTCGACTTCTGCACCGACGGGCGCGACCGGGTGATCGACTACGTGGCGGAGAAATACGGCCGCGACCACGTCAGCCAGATCATCACCTACGGCACGATGGCGGCCAAGGGCGTGATCCGCGACTGCGGCCGCGTGATGGGTCTGGGGTATGGCTTCGTCGACTCCATCGCCAAGCTCATCCCGAACGTGCTCGGCATCGGGCTGGAGGACGTGCTGGGCCGCAGCAGGAAGGCCGGCGAGAACGCCGAACTGGTCTCCACCGAGCTGATCGAGCTGTACCAGACCAAGGACGACATCCGCGACCTGATCGACCTTGCGCTCAAACTCGAAGACCTGGCGCGCAACGCCGGCAAGCACGCCGGCGGCGTGGTGATCGCGCCGGGGCCGCTGACCGACTACTCGCCGCTCTTCGCCGAACCGCCCGGCAAGGCGGAAGCGCACCGCGGCGTGGTGACCCAGTTCGACAAGGACGACGTCGAGGCCGTGGGGCTGGTGAAGTTCGACTTCCTCGGCCTGCGCAACCTCACCGTGATCGACTGGACGGTGAAGGCGATCAACGCCGAACGCGCGCGCCAGGGCGCAGGCAGCGAACCGCTCGACATCACCGCCATCCCGCTGGGCGACAGGGCCACCTACGAGCTGTTTTCGCAGGCGCGTACCGTGGCGGTGTTCCAGTTCGAATCGCCCGGCATGCAGCGTCTGCTGAAGGACGCGCGCCCGGACCGCTTCGAGGACCTCATCGCGCTGGTATCGCTCTACCGGCCCGGCCCGATGGACCTGATCCCCAGCTTCGTCGCACGCAAGCACGGGCGCGAGGACATCACCTATCCCGACCCGCGCGTGGAGTCCATCCTGAAGGAGACCTACGGCATCATGGTCTACCAGGAGCAGGTGATGCAGATGGCGCAGATCGTGGGCGGCTACTCGCTCGGCGGTGCCGATCTCCTGCGCCGGGCGATGGGCAAGAAGAAGCCGGAGGAAATGGCGAAGGAGCGCATCCGCTTCCGCGAGGGTGCCCTGGGCAACGGCCTGGACGCCGCCCGCGCCGACGAAATCTTCGATCTGATGGAGAAGTTCGCCGGCTACGGCTTCAACAAGTCGCACGCCGCCGCCTATGCCCTGGTCAGCTACCAGACCGCCTGGCTCAAGACGCACCATCCGGCACAGTTCATGGCTGCGGTGCTCTCCTCGGACATGGACAGCACCGACAAGGTCATCACCTTCCTGCGCGAAAGCCGCGCGCTCGGGCTCACCGTCCTGCCGCCGGACGTGAATGCCTCCGGCTACCTGTTTCGCGCGGTGGATGAACGCACCCTGCGCTACGGCCTGGGCGCGATCCGCGGCGCGGGCGAAAACGCCTGCCGCGAGATCGAGCGCATCCGCGCCGAAGGCGGAGCGTTCCGCGACCTGCTCGATTTCTGCCAGCGGCTCGGGCCGCGGGTCAATCGCAAGGTCCACGAGACCCTCATCGACGCCGGCGCGGCCGATGCCCTTGGCGCCAATCGCGCGACGCTGCGCGCGCAGCTGCCCGATGCGCTGCGCGCCACCGAGCAGATGGCACGCGACCGCGAGGCCGGACAGGTCGACCTGTTCGGCAGCGCCAGCGCGGAGCCGACCCCGATCGTCCCGCAGATGGCACCGCTGCCCGAGTGGTCGCTGGAGGAGCGGCTCGCACGCGAGCGCGAGGTGCTCGGCTTCTACCTCAGCGGCCACCCGGTCGATCCGGTGCGCGAGCTCGTGGCCGAGGCCATCACCTGCACCCTCGATGGCGTGGACGCCGCGCTGGAACAGCGCCGCTTCCAGCGCGGCAGCGATACCCAGGTGCTCCTCATCGGGCAGATCGTGGCGATCAACCAGCGCAACGCGGACCGCTGCTTCATCGCTTTCGAAGACGGTGGCGGACGCATCGAGGCGACCGTCTACGCCGATGTATTTCAGTCCTGCGGCGAGCTGCTCGTGCGCGACGCCATCGTGCTGCTGGAAGGCCAACTGCACGAGGATCGATTCCGCGGCGGCACCGCCATGCGGGTCAAGCGCGTCTGGGACGTCAACGAGTGGGTGCGCCAGCACGCACAGCGCGTGCGCCTGAGCCTGGATGCCACTGTGCCCGGCGCGCTGACCGCGCTTCAGGAGACGGTATCGCGCTGGAATGGCGGCCGTACGCCGCTCTCGATAGAAATCCTGACCGAAAGCGCGCGCGGCATCATCGACACCGATGAGGGCATGAGGCTGCGCGCCGAGCCCGAGCTGCTGGCGGCGCTGCGCGCGGTGCCAGGCGCATCGAAGGTGCGCTTCGTCATGGGCCGCAGCGCGCCGGCCAGCCCGCCTGGCGCGGGGAATCCGCCGCATTGAATCCCGGCGTGTCGCGCCCGCGGGGCCGTGCCGTGGCACGACGCCCGCGGGTCGCTTTCACCACTGGTACTGGATGCCGATCGAATCCTGGTACATGGAAATCTCTTCCGTGCCGGCCGGCATCATGCCCATGAAGGCCGGCAGGATCGACGTTCCGCGGACGGTATTCTTGAAGGCGTGCGTGTAGGCCATGGTCAGCTGTCCACCCGACGCCAGGGTGCGGGTGAAGCCCAGCGACAGGTGATCGGTCACGACGCCCGGCGCGAGGATGTTGAAGGTGACGTCGCTGCCGCCGACCGGGTTGTCGGAATGGTTGTAGCCGATGCGCCAGGTCCATTCCGGTGAACTGGCCCATTCCACCCCGAGCTTCCACACGTCGACGTCCTTCCAGCCGAAGCCCGGCCCGTTCGCCGACCCGAGCTGCGCCTGGGCCATGCTCGAGTTGGCGATCGAGGACACGCTGCCGTACCCGATGCGCACATAGTCCATTGCCACCGTGACATCGGCAGCGGCATGCCAGGCCAGACCCAATCCGTAATTTTCCGGCAGATCGAAACGGCCGCGGTCGGCGAACAACCCGGCGTAGTCGGAGAAACGACTCATCCTGATCTTGCTGGCATAGCTGAAGCCGAGCGAGAAGGCGTCGCCGAGGGCCGCGTAATAGCCGATCCGCAGGCCATAGCCGGTGGAGCTGTCGTGCCCGTTGTTGGTGACCTTGTCCGGCGCGGCGGAAAGGCCCGGCGTGCCGGCGAAGGCGTGCAGGCCGGTTGCCTCGAACTGCTGGTAGACCAGCAGGGGCGACACGCCGATCGACTGCGACGGGGTGATCCGGTAGGCCACGGTGGGCGCGACGATGAGCTGGGTCAGATCGACGCCAAGGCTCCCCATGCCGCACAGCATGTTCGACTCGCCCTGCCCGCAGTTGAAGCCGCTGCCGGGATAGTCGGTGTTCATGCCGCCGTTGCCGTAGAGCGTCACGCCCAGCGCCAGCTCTTCGGTCAGCATCCGGTTCCACGCGAACTCGGGAACGGGGAACCAGTTGCTGCCGCTTTTGGAGGTGCCATCGAGCCCCGGCCCCAGCCCGCTGCGCGCGGCCTCGCGGCGCGGGCTGAATGCGTCCAGGCCCAGCGCGATCTGGTCGCCGGCAAACGCCATGGTGGCCGGATTGTTGGCACCGCCGAAGGCATCGCCGGTCAGGGCGATCGAGGCCCCTCCCCGGCCCTTCGCCTTCATGCCGTAGCCGTGTGAAAAATACCCGTCGGTGGCCTGCACGCCGGTCGCCGCCACCAGAAGCGCGATGCACAGCGCGGTACGCGAACGATGGATCGACCGGAATGGAACAAGACTCGCTGCGCGTTGGATCCCCATGATGACTCCCCTCGTGTTGTCTATGGTTGCTGCTGCCGAATGAGGCATTTCCTTCATCACGCCGGACCCCGGGCAAGGCACCGCGCCATCACCACCGGCAGGCCGCGCCCGGAAACCCGCATGGTGCGGGAGATGTGCCAGAATTGATCGTCGCCGCGCGTGCCGCGTGCGGCCTGTCCGATGACCTTGTGTGGAGAATGTCGATGCGTGAGGAACGCGACGACCGCAAAAAAGTTGCGACCCGACTGGCGCGCGTCGAAGGCCAGCTGCGCGGGATCCAGGCGCTCATCCGGGACGGTGCCCAATGCGAGGAAGTGGCGATCCAGATGACTGCCGCGCGCCGCGCGCTGGACCGGGCCTTCTACGAGATGCTGGCCTGCAGCGTGCTCGCCCACGTCGAAGACGCCCCGCAACCGGCAGACATCCGCGCCTCCACCGACGAGCTCACGCGCCTGCTGGTCAAGTTCGCCTGATCCGCTCATTGCGCCAGAGACTCCTGTTCCATCTCCAGGAAAACGCTGTAGGCGTTCTGCCGATTGGCAGCATCAAAGGTGGGAACCTCGGAAAATCGCGACCAATCGATCCGCGCATAGGCTTCGTCGAACGACTCGAAGTTGGCCACCGCCTCGCCCATCTCCTGGCGCAGGAAGCGCAGGTAGTCACGGGTAAGCTGCGCATCGCGCTGCGGCTCGCGCGAGATGGGACCGTGCCCCGGCACCATCACCGTCGCAGGGATTTCCAGCATCCGGTCGAGGGAATCCAGCCACTGCCGGGTATTGGCCTCGCCGATGAAGGGCACCCGACCCGAATAGACCAGATCGCCGGAAAACAGCACGCCATCGGGTTTCACCAGAAGCGCCAGGTCATCGGGCGAATGCGCCGGCCCAAGCCGATGCAGCACGAACTGCACGCCGGCCATCTCGAATTCCTCATCGGCCGTGATCCAGCGATCGGGCAGCGGCAGACTGAAGTCGTTTCCCAGGTAGCGCCCGATCTGGGCGCGGCGTTCGGCGAGGCGCGCTTCGCCCGCCTCGGAATTGAGGTAAAGCCTGGCCGCGTCATCGGCCCAGATCGCGGCACCCGCGGCGCGCAGCGCGGGAATGCCGTAGAAATGGTCGGCGTGGTAGTGGCCGACCACCGCGAGCCGGATCGGCCTGTCGGTCAGGCGGCGGATTTCCCGGATCATCCGGTCCGCCAGCGCCGGCGAACCCAGGGTGTCGTAGACCACCACGCCATCGTCCCCGATGACGAAACCCGCGTTGGCGATGAAGCCCTCGTTCGCGGCGCTGGCCTCCTCCAGCCGCCCGAGCACTACCCAGGTGTGCGGGCCAGCCTGCACCAGCGGAAGCTCCATGCGGCTGGCTTCCCAGTCCGGCTGTTCCGACGCGGCAAAGCCCGACAGCAAGAGGACGCTGGCGGCCATTGCGCGTGCCAGCGTGCGGGGCATCGTCATGCGTCGATCCAGCCCGGATTGTCCGGCTGGCCGATCAGGCGCGGCTGCTCCACCGCGGGCGCGGCAAGGGTGCGGTGCGCGCGCAGGTACTCTTCCACGACATCCCAGATCGGCGCTCCCGTCGCGCCGTCGCCGACCGGTGCCCAGCCGGCCACCTTGTAGGTGCGCTCGGCGTCGACAAGCTCATCCCCCAGGCGCATGTCGCTGATGCGCTTTCCCGACGCCGCACCCGGCTCGCAGGCATAGCTCATGCCGCCCACGCGCACCATGTCGCCGCCCTGCTGGTAATAGGGATCGGGGTTGAACAGGTTGTCGCAGACATCTTCGAGGATCGCCTTGATCTGCGCGCCGGTGAATTCGTTGACGGTGGCGGTGGGATAGGTGATCGCGGTCTGGTCCATCAGGTGCTCGCGCGTGATGGCCGTGCCGGGCAGCAGCGTGGTACCCCAGCGGAAGCCGGGCGAGAAGGCGATCTGGGCCCCCTTGACCTCGCGCAGCGCGTCCAGGATCACCTGGTCGAAACTGCCGTTGAAGTTGCCGCGCCGGTACAGCAGGCCGTCGCAGACCGCGAGTTCCTCCTCCAGCCTGGCGCGGTGCGGCGCGCGGTGCCGCTCGATCAGGGCCGCCATCTCGCGATCGGGTTCGAGCAGGTTGGCGAACACCGGCAGCAAGCGGTAGCGGTAGTCGCGCACCTTGCCGTCCTTCACATCGAAGTCGAGCACGCCCAGGAACTTGCCGTTGCTGCCGGCGTTGGTGACCAGGGTGCGGCCGCCGGGATTTTTCACTTCCACCGGGCGCGGCATCCCGTCGTGGGTGTGCCCGCCCATGATCGCGTCCAGGCCCGTGATGCGCGAGGCGAGCTTGAGGTCGACATCCATGCCGTTGTGCGAGAGCAGTACCACCACCGCGGCACCGGCCCTGCGCGCGTCCGCCACGACCTGCTGGAGGCGCTCCTCCTGGATGCCGAAGGTCCACTCGCTGACGAAGCGGCGCGGGTGCGCGATCGGGGTGTAGGGAAAGGCCTGGCCGATGACCGCCACGTCCACGCCGTTGACCCGGCGCAGGGTGAAGGGCTGGAACACCTCGTCGTCGAAGTCGGCGGTGCGCACGTTTTGCGCCACGAAGTCGATGCTGCCCTTGAACGGCCCTGCGAGGACCTCCTGCACCCGCTCGGCACCGTAGGTGAACTCCCAGTGTCCGGTCATCACGTCCACGCCGAGCGCGAGCTGGGCCTCGATCATGTCCTGTGCGCCGGTCCACAGCGACAGCGCCGAGCCCTGCCAGGTATCACCGCCGTCCAGCAGGAGCGCGCCCGGACGCTCGGCGCGCAGCCGCTTGACCAGGGTCGACAGGTGGGCGAATCCGCCGACCTTGCCATAGCGCCGCGCGGCGTCGACGAAATCGATGCACGACAGCGCATGCGCTTCGGCCGTGCCCGGGGCGATACCGTAGAACTTCAGCAGCGCCTCGCCGACCAGGTGCGGCGGCTTGCCGCGCGCACTGCCGATGCCCAGGTTCTGCGAGGGCTCGCGGAAGTGGATCGGCAGGAGCTGGGAATGGCAGTCGGTGTAGTGCAGCAGACCGACGTTGCCGAAGGCTGCCGCCTCGTACAGCGCGCCCGCATCCGCGGCAGCCAGGGCACGACGGCCGAAAGTCATGCCGGCCGCGGCGGCGGCGGCGAGAACGCCAACGAATTCACGACGCGAAAGATCCATGTGCGGCCTGCCCTACTGGTTCACCGGAGAATCGGGGTCGAACAGCAGCGCCATCACGTCGCGCAGCTGGTCTTCCGTCAGGATCTGCCTGGCACCGAAGCGCGGCATGTTCGAGCAGGGCACGTAGCCCTTCATGTCGTAGACCATGCTCCAGGCCAGCTTGAGCATTGCTTCGGAGCTGCCGCGATTCTTGCCGTAGCCGGTGAGCGAGGGGCCGATGGTGCCGTAGGCGATTTCCGTCGGCGCGAGCTGATGGCAGGCGTAGCAGTTGCCGCCGTTGGGTTCGCCCGGATTGTCCGAGTACTGCAGGCCGGTGCCGCGCTGGGCGATCTGCTCGCCGCGCCGCCAGTCGCCCAGGTAAACCCCGTCCGCCGGATACTTCACGGCTGCGCGGCTCGCGTCGGCCAGACCCATGGTGACCTCGGCGCTCGCGCCCTCGGGGTTCGAGCACGCGGCCTGGATCGCGTCCTGGTCCAGCCGGTCCATTCCGGCCTGGCCGCGTGCCTGGAACGAGGCCTGCATCTGTGCCTTGACGTCCGCCGCACCGGGTTCGGCCGCCAGCGTCCACGGCATCATCCCCGACAGCAGCAAGGACAGCATCGCGAGTTTCATCGTCGCCTCCTTCATCGCTTGAGCCCGGGTGCGGCCATCTGGCCGCCGTTCGCCGTATGCGCGAGGAACAGGGTCAACCCCACCGCCACGGGTGAGCCGTAGACCAGTTCGGGCAGGCGCTGCTGCCGGAAACAGTCGCCGATGCGCCACTCGACGGTGCGAAACTCCCCCTGCGAGACGCGATACGCCGGCCAGGTGGTGTAGGCCTCGCGCGCACCCTGCGGCGTGGCCAGATGCGGAAGCTCCTGCAGCCGGATGCGCTTGCCGGGCGCGTCGTGGCAGGTGGAGCAGGAAAAGTCGTGCGTGCCGGCGCGGTAGAAGAAGGCCGCCTTGCCCAGCTCATAGGCCTTGCGTTCTTCCGGGTGGTCGAGCGATACGTCGATGGTTTCGCCGCGCGACTGCTCGACCAGATAGGCCACCAGGCCTTCCAGATCGGACTTTTTGTCGCCGTCGCCAAAGCGCTGCTTCACCAGCGCGTCCCCGTCGGCACCCAGGCGCGTCATGCAGGTCAGGAGGCGCGATTCGAGGTCCTGCACCCGGCCGGTGTCCTCGAAATAGCGCGGCAGCTTGACGTAGGCGGCGCGGGTCTTGCCCACGCCCAGGCCCAGATCGCAGGTATCGGCCAGGCTCTTGCCCTCGGCGCGGGCGGCCTGCCACAGGCTTTCGCCGCGTACTTCCCACAGCTCGGCCGGATTGTCGTCGCCGAACATCTCGCGATATTCGGCCAGCGGATCGTCCGGCTCGCCGGCCTGGGCCGGGCCGAGACAAACCGCCACGCCCAGCGCCAGGAAACTCCACGCGCCGCCGCGCAGGAGCGGGGCACAAAAATCCTTGCATTTCATCGCAGGCCTCCTCTTGCTTGTCAGGCCTCAGCCCACCTTGGCTTCGTCGGTGCGCGTCTCGCCGGCCGTATCCACCCAGGTGATGCGCACCGTGTCACCCACCGCCGCCCCCTTGAAGCGCAGCGCCAGAAACGGATTCTTGGAAACCGCCGGGCCCCAGTCGGCGCTCATCACCTCGCGCTCGTTGCAGGTCACCGTCACCTTGGTGATGTAATGGCCCATCACCACGTTGCCGTCGCCGTCCTTGCGCAACCCGGTTTCCATCGGGTGCGACATCAGCACCTTCACCTCGACCACATCGCCGGTCAGCTTCGCGCGGATCCTCATCGGGTCTGCCATGTCATGTCTCCGTCGTATGTGTGGGTGATCAGCCGCCGCAGCCGCCGAGGGTGACCTTGACCAGCCGGTCGGTGTGGAAATAGCCCGCATCGGTCTGGACCAGGGCAATCACGTTCGAGGTCTCGGCAACCTTCACGCGGGTGGAGACCCAGGCTTCGGTGCCCTCGGGGATGGCGAACACCGCGGTCAGCGCGTGCGGGTTCTTGTCCGAGAGGATTGCGATGCGCCGGGTGCCCGGCAGCTTGCTGGTGATTTCGATCGGCACCACGGCACCGTTCTCCGCGATTTCCGGGGCGTGCAGCTCGATGTCCGCTGACGGCGTCGAGCCGTCAGCGCCCAATTCCCGCAGCACTTCGTCGAAGGTCCGGGGAATGAATTCCTTGCGCCCGAAGCCGGGCGGCACCCGCTTGGCTTCTTCCGCGAACGCCCGTGGAAGCAGGTGCGGTGCGGCCAGGAGCGCGAGCGCCCCGCCGCCTGCAAGCTGCAGAAACCGTCGCCTCGTCTTGATCATTGCCTCTTCCTCTTTCAATGAAATTGTCGAAATCCCGCGCCCAGCCGGGCGGCGGCACGTCATTTGTCCGGCGCGCCATCGAGCGTCCAGCGCACGATGGCATCCAGTTCCGCATCGCTTGGCCCGACCTGGGGCGGCATCGGGATGTCGCCCCAGGTTCCCGAGCCACCGTCGCGGATCTTCTGCCGCAGCAGCGCCTCGGCCGCCGCATCGCCCGCGTACTTTTCCGACACGGCGCGAAAGCTCGGGCCGACGATGGCCCGGTCGATGCCATGGCAAACCGTGCAGCCGTGCTGGCCCATCAGCTCCTGCGGTGCCGCCGCGGCGCTCCCTGCCCTCGCCGCAGGCGGGATCATCGCGCCCGATGGCGCGCGCTTGTTCATCGTTGCCAGCCCGCGAAACTCTTCGTCGATGTCGCCGTACATCGATTCGACGAACCCCTCAGGCAGGGTGCCGCTGATGGCGACCTCCTTCTCGCAGTCGCGCATGCAGGCGGTGTTCTGCACGTCGGACCTCCCGTCCACGCGCGACAGGCCGGGGAACGGCGCGTAGCCGTCGCGATTGGGCATCTGCACCGCGACCAGGGTTTCGCGGTTGGCGATGAAATCCGAATCCACGATGTCGTTGAGGTTTAGCACGTAGCCCGACACCGCATACACCTCGTCGGCGCTGAGCGACTTGGAGTGGGTGTACGGCATCGCCCGGTTGATGTAGTCGAACAGCGTGGTCGCGTAGTTGAGCTTGCTGCCCACGGTGCGGACCGGCGCATCGCTCTTGAGCGAACCGACGCCGCCGGCCAGCGCCATGTATTCGTTGCTCTCGCCGAAGGAGCCGTGGCAGACCGCGCAGGAGGCTTCGTAGATCGCCTCGCCGTCATCGACCGAACCTTCGCCATCGGGCAGTCCCTGGCCATCGGGACGCACATCGATGTCCCAACCGGCGATTTCCTCGGCGGTGGCGGTACGGCCGAGGCCCCAGCCGGCGGCCGAAGCGGCGGAAGCAGTCATGGCAAGACCGAGCCCCGCCGCCAGCGCGATGCGCGCGATGCGCTCAGACCTGGACATTGTGCACCTTGCCCTCGGCATCGATCTGCCAAGTCTGGATGGCATTGTTGTGATAGATCGAGCGCGTGCCGCGCACCTCGCGCAGCTGGCGCATCTTCGGCTGGACATAGCCGGTCTCGTCGATGCAGCGGCTCTGCAACAGCGCCGGGCTGCCGTCCCAGTGCCAGTCCAGGCGAAAGCGCGTGAGCGCCTTGGACAGGATCGGCTCCTGCAGCACCGCGGTGCGCCAGTTGCGGCCGCCGTCAGTCGACACGTCCACGCGCTTGACCTTGCCGCGGCCCGACCAGGCCAGTCCGGTGATCTGGTAGTAGCCGCCCTTGTCGAGCAGGTGCTGCCCGCCCGAGGGCGAGGTGATGACCGACTTGGCTTCCTGGATCCAGGTGTATTGCCGGCTGGAGCCGTCCGGCATCAGGTCGCTGTATTGCAGGGATTCCTCGCGCGTGTTCCAGGGCTGGTCGCCGACCTTGAGCCGGCGCAGCCACTTCACCGATGAGATGCCCTGCACGCCCGGCACCAGCAGGCGCAGCGGGTAGCCCTGCTCGGGCCGGATCATCTCGCCGTTCTGCCCGTAGGCAAGCAGCACGTCGTCGAGCGCGAAGTCGATCGGGATGGTGCGGGTCAGGCCGGCCGCGTCCGCGCCTTCGGCGAGGATGAACTTCGCCTTCTTGCGATCAAAACCGACGTCGTCCAGCAGCGTGGACAACGGCACGCCGGTCCACTCGGCACAGCCGAGCATGCCATGGGTGTACTGCACCGTCGGCACCGCCGGGTTGCCCCATTCCATCGCGGAGTTGGCACCGCACTCGATGAAATGGATGCGCGAGACCGACGGGAAGCGCAGGATGTCCTCCATCGTGTAGATCTTCGACTCGCGCACCAGACCATGGATGATCAGCCGATGCGCGTACGGATCGATGTCGGGGCGACCGTTGTGGTGACGCTCGAAGTGCAGCCCGTTGGGCGTGATGATGCCGAACAGGTTCTGCAGCGGCGTGAACGCCACCGAGGACTGGGTGGTGGTGGTGAGGCCGGGGCTGATGCGCCGGATGATGTTGTGCTCGAGCGGTGAAGGCACGCCGTACGGATCGACGCCCACCGGCTTGCCGAGGGCCTGCGACCAGGGCGGCACGTTCGGCGGCAGCAGCTTGGGATCGACTTCGGCAGCGGCGGCCTGCGCCCTGCCGAGCGCGACCGCGGCGGCACCCGCGGCGGCGGCCGCGAACAGGTTGCGGCGCGAGCGCCCGGAAGGGCTCAGGCTCGCTTCCGCCGCGGGCAGCACCCGGCCCGGCTTGTGATCAGAAGAGTCCATGCTCACTCCTGCTGTCTCGGCATTCGTCGCGTCGACCGACGCTGCAACGCCTCACGGCAGCCCCACCACCGGACGATCCTCCGCCGTCCATTCGTGCATGGAGCCGTCATACATGCTCACGTTCGGGTTTTTCATGATCTCGCTGAGCACGAACCACGCACCGGATGCCATGTGGCCGGTGTTGCAATAGGCGACCGCCGGCTTGGCCGGGTCGATGCCCAGGTGCGCGAACACCCCCACATACTTTTGTGCCGGCAGGAAGTGCATCGCGCCGCCGCGCTTTTCCGCGCGAACCTCCGGCGGGAAATCCAGCGCGGCCTCGATGTGGCCGGCGGCCTTGACCGATGACTTGCGCTCCAGCCCCAGGTAGAACGACAGTGGCCGGGCGTCGATGATCTGGCGGCCATCGGCGGCCGCGCCAGCCACGTCGTCGGAGCGCGCGAACAGCGCGCTGCGTTCGTCACCGGCATTCCAGGTTCCGCCACCGCCCGGGGCCGCCTCGCCGGTCACCGGCTGGCCGGCCTCGATCCACGCCGTGGTGCCGCCGTCGAGGATCGCGAGCGCGTCGTCGCCGTAGACCTTCATCGACCAGTAGATGCGCGCCGCCATGTCCAGATCGCTGCCGGTCGCGCCGTCGGAGACGATCACGGTCGGGCGATCGGCCTTCACGCCCACGTCGCGCATCAGCGCCTGGAAGCTCTGCGCATCGGGCAGCATGTGGTCGATCTCGCGCCCGTCGACCGTGCGCTTCGTGCGCGCGCGCGAGAAATCGAGCAGCAGCGCGCCGGGGATGTGCCCGCCGAGCCGGGTGAGCGTTCTGGTGCCGTTGGCTTCGGCGAACTCCGGTGTGCCGGAGAAGGCGGCCGGATCCTCGCGCACGTCGAGCACGTTCACGTCGCTGCGGTGGGCCTGCAGCCATTCGACCGACACCAGCGGCCCGGGAAGCTCCACCTGGCTGGCGGCGGTGCCGCACGCGCCCAAGAGGGGCAGAAGCAGCATGGCAAGAATTCGCTGGAACATACGCTGGGTCTCCTGACCGTACGATTTCACGAAAGAACCTGATCGATGGCTGCCACCTGTGCCTGCAGCGACACGGGGCACTCGCTCAACACATGCATGCGCCGATCCTCGAACACGCGGCTGCCGCGCGCCTGGGCGCGGCGGTCGCGGTGGCGGAGCAGCGCCACGATTTGCGGCATGAATATCGTCACCAGTCCGCGCAGCCAGCGCTCGACTGCCGTCATTTCCTGCGCCGGCTCGCGGGTGATCCGCTCAAGCGCCGCGAGCGTCGCGTCCGCTCCCAGCCAACGCTCGTTGGTGACCCAGCGGTTGGTGGTGAACAGCCGCCGCGGCATGCCCCGTGCGTCCACCCCGATCCCGATCAGGTGAGCGTGGTTGGCACCTGGCCCCTGCGCTTCAGGCAAGGCCACGAACAGGTGGAAGTGTCCGTGCTCGCCGCGCACGGCGCGATCGTGCGAGTGGTAGTAGAAAAAGAATTCGCCGGCGCGCTGATCGCGCTGCGCGTCATTGGCGTACTGCTCCCACGCCACCGGATCGGCAACGCCCAAGGCATCGGCCAGTGGCGTGATTCCGCGCGTGGCGTAGTCGTTCAGGAGTTCGACCAGATCCCGCGCCGAGGCCTGCGCGCGACGGGCGTGCAGCCGGCCCTGCGCGCCGAGTTCGCCCAGCAGCGCGCCGCGTGCAAGGCTGACACGCGGCCGGTCCGGATCGATGCGTACGGCGGCGCTGGCCATCAGTTGCCTCCTGGCTTGGGTGCGCAGGGATTGGGCGGCGCGGCACCCTGCTCCTTCTTCTCGGCCCGCGGCTGCGGGGCGCAGGGATTGGCGGCCCGTGGCGGCGGCGCGCAGGGATTGGCGGCGGCGCTCTTGGGTGCTTCTTCGCTGGCCGGCGGCGTGGGGTCGGCACAGCCGCCCAGGGCACCGATCGACAGCAGTGCCGTCGACAGCGCGGCGGCCAGCGGCAGGGATTTCTTGTTCATGTCGGAACTCCGCGCGCCTCAGTCGGCGCAAATGATCGATTCGGAAACGGGAACGCGCCGGGTGAGCCAGCCGCCGATGGCGGCGACCGCGATCAGCACCAGCAGCACCACGCCATCGGGAATGTGCAGAAGCTGCCCCAGGGTCTGCGCCTGCGGCCCGGGGGCCGCCGCCAGCAGCGGAATGAGCCCGTCGAAGAACGTCGCGAACAGCACCACGCCCAGGACGAGTCCGATGAAGAACATGACGCCATCCAGGCGTCCCGCCGCGGCGCCGACCACCGAGGTGCCGGGGCAGTAGCCACCCACCCCCATGCCGGCACCGACCAGCACGCCACCCAGCAGCGTGGCCCACAGGAAAGTGGTCGGAACATAAAGTTCGGACCACTGCAGCACGCCCGCCAGCTGCAGCAGGTACAACCCCGATGCGGCGACCACGATGGCGGTGAACATCACGTTGAACACCGTCCAGTCCTTCAGCCGCAGCTGGGCGGTGAGGCGGCAGCCGTTGCCCAGGCCCCCGCGCTGCAGCACAAAGCCGAACAGCGCGCCCCAGACCAGGCCCGAGAGCGGCGAATTCCACGCAAGCAGGGTCATTTCCAGAGCCTCCGGGTAGCAAAGCCGACCAGGATGCCGGCGACGAAGAAACCGATGAGGAAGACGAATCCGGCGGTGGCGAGCACCGCGCCGCCGGAGAGTCCCAGGCCGCTGGTGCAGCCGGCCGCGAGGCGGGCACCGAAGCCGGAGAGAATCCCGCCGCCCAGCGCGAGCGCCATCCGACCCGGATTGTTCATGCGCGGCGGGCCTTCGATCCGGAACCGCAGGTGCCCCGACCACCAGGCCGCCAGCAACGCGCCCAGGCCGACGCCGATCACTTCCCACACGATCCACGCGTTCAGCGGATTGGCACCGTCGGCCACCATCGGGCCCAGATAGTCATTGCCCGCGGTGGCCTCGGGCGCGATGGCGTTCGACGCGACCGCGGCGATCGCCGTCGGCGTCCCGGACGCGCCGAGGCCGTGCCCGGTCGCAAGAAAAGTCCCCAACAGCACCAGGCCGAGGGCTACCCCGGCCACGTGCGCATTCCAGATCGGTCGAATCTTCATTGCCGCCTTTCCCCATTGCGGATCAGCATACCCCGTGGGGTATAGTCGACATGCTGTATACCGTTTCGCCCGGACAGATTCACGCTGCACTGCGGCAATCAGACCGGCTTCTCGAGCCGTTCGGGTTGATCGTTTCCGCACCGGCAAAAACCTCCAAAGCGAAGTGGAATACGCAAACGGGGACCACAACAATGCGCATCCAACACGGCCGTCAATTCAACCTGCAGCACGCTCCGGCCGGAGCGGACGTCGCCTGCCCTGGAACCCACATCACTTCTTGCAGAGGGGTAAGAACGTCATGAGCGAACAAAACAAGCGTCGCCAATTCCTGAAGCTCGGCGCGGGTGCGCTGGCGGCAGGGCCGGCTGCGATGGTCGGCGGCGGCAGTCTTCTGGCCGGTCCGGCGCGCGCGGCTGGCGCGGCCGAGGTGCCTGCGGTATCAACCCGCACCCTGGCGGACCTGCCCAAGGCCAACGGCCCGCGGCTGGTGATCGTCGGCGGCGGCACCTCGGGACTCACGATTGCCAAGTACGCCAAAAGGGAGTACCCGAAGTTCGACGTGGTCCTGGTCGAAAAGCGCGACATGTATGCCTCGTGCTTCTCCAGCAACCTGCTGTACTCGGGCATCATCGATCTGGAGTTCCTAGCCAACCACAGCTACCTCGATGCCGCGGCCAACAACGGCTACACCTTCTTCAACGCCACGGTCACGGGCCTGGACCGCGGCAGCAAACGGCTGGCCACCAGCGCGGGCGACATCGCCTACGACTTCCTCGTGCTGGCACCGGGGCTGGACTACGACTACGGCAAGATCGGCGTCGAGGATGTGGAAACCCGCACCCAACTGCGCCAGCGCTATCCCGGCGGCTTCACCTCGCCGACCGAGCACGTCACGCTGCGCCGCAAGATCCGGGAGTTCGAGGGCGGGCTGTTCATCCAGACCGTGCCTTCGGGCAACTACCGCTGTGCGCCGGCACCCTACGAGCGCGCCTGCATGATTGCTTCCGTGATCAGGCGCAACAAGCTCAAGGCCAAGGTGCTCGTGCTGGACGCCAATCCGGAGATCAAGACCAAGGCCGCCGGCTTCCACGCCGCTTTCGACGAGCTTTACAAGGACATCATCGAGTGGAAGCCCAGCTCGCCGGTCACCGGCGTCGACGTGGGCAAGCGCATCATCAGGACCGAGTTCGACGACTACGCCTTCGACGAGGCCGCGATCTATCCCAACGTGCGCGCCTCCACGCTCATTGAAACCCTGGGCCTGATGGCACCCGGTTCGAAGAGCAACCAGAAAGAAGCCGACATCGACACGCGCTTCTACAACTTCATCGGCGATCCCTACGTGTACGTGACCGGCGACTCGCGGCCCCAGCCCTATTCCAAGAGCGGCAGCACCGCCAACAGCGAAGGCCACTACATCGCCCGCCTGCTGGCGGCCCGCGCGCAGGGCAAGGAAATCCAGTGGGCCTCGCCCTCGAACCTGTGCTATTCCATGGTCAGCGCCGATCCGCAAGAGGCGATCTGGGTCACGGGCCGCTACGTCTACGACGCGGAAAAGGACCTGATCGTGGGAGCCTCCGAGGACACCAAGGCCCACAACGACCGCACGACGGCCAACGGCCTGGCCACCCTGGAGTGGGCACGCGGCATGTACCGCGACATGTTCAAGGCCTGACGCGGCATCCAGCGGGGCCGCCTTGACGGCCCCGCCCTCCCGGACGGACACCCGATGGATCGACGACGCTTCGTGACGCTCTGCGCCAGCACCCCCCTCCTCGCCGGACTCGCCGGGCACCGGGCTTTTGCCGGCCCGATGGTCGACTATCCGGCAGCCGAACTCGTGGATGCGGACGGCGCGCCGCTCAAGGCGTCGGCGATCCCGGCCGGCGAAGCGCTGATCTTCAGCTATCCGTTCCGCGCCATTCCCTGCTTCCTGATCCGGCTCAGGTCCCGGGCCGAGGCGGTGGACGAGCTGAGCACGATGGACGGGGAGAGCTATCGCAGCCCCGCCGGCGTCGGCCCCGATTCCAGCCTCGTCGCCTTCGTCGCGATCTGCACCCACCAGCTCAGCTACCCGACCGCGCAGGCGAGCTTCCTGAGCTATGCGCCCGACACGGGCGCGCTGGCCGACGCGCCGGGGCGCATCGTGTGCTGCGCGCACGGCAGCGTGTTCGATCCGTCGCGCGGCGCACGGCTGGTGGCCGGCCCTGCCCCGTCGCCGCTGCTGCCGGTGCGCCTCGCGCACGATCCGGAAACCGACCGGCTGCGCGCGACCGGCAGCCTGGGTGAAGCCTTCTTCCAGCGCTTCTTCGATGCCTACAAGGGCGACCTGATCGAACGCTACGGCCCGGGCGTCTACCGCCAGCCGGTGGATGGAACCAGCGTCGCCCTTCCCCAGAGCCGCTATTCGGCGATGGTGGCCGGCTGCTGAGTGCCGCGTTCCCGGCTCAGCCGCGGAACGCCGCCAGACACATATCCAGCAGCGGGCTCCAGAACAGGCCCAGCACCAGCATCGCCAGCGCGTTGACCGAGAACACCCAGCGCAGCTGCGGGTCGGCCTGCGGCTCGATCGTGACCTCGTCGGAGGGCGCATCGAAGAACATGATCTTGACCACGCGCAGGTAGTAGAACGCGCCGATCACGGCGAACACCACGGCGGAAATCGCCAGCCACAGCAGGTCCGCGTCGATGGCCGCGCGGATCACCGCCAGCTTGGCCCAGAAGCCGAACAGCGGCGGCACGCCGGCGAGCGAGAACATCAGCAGCAGGATCATCAGCGCGAACCACGGGTGGGTACGGAACAGCCCGCGGTAGTCGCTCAGCTCCTCGGCCTCGAAGCCCTTGCGCGACATCAGGATGATGGCCGCGAACGAACCGGCTGCCATCAGGGTGTAGCAGATGGCGTAGAGCGTGGCGGCCGCATAGCCTTCCGGCGTGCCGTTGGCCAGGCCCAGGAACAGGAAGCCGACGTGCGAGATCGCCGAATAGGCCAGCATGCGCTTGAAGTTGGTCTGCATGATGGCGATCAGGTTGCCGAGCGCCAGCGACAGGAAGGCCAGCCACGCCAGCACGATCTGCCAGTGCATGTCGATGCTGCCGGCGGCATTGTCGAACAGGCGATAGGCCATGCCCAGCGCCGCGAGCTTGGGCGCGGCGCTGATGAACAGCGTGATCGCAGTCGGCGCGCCCTGATAGACGTCAGGCAGCCACATGTGGAACGGCGCTGCGCCGAACTTGAACGCGACGCCCACGACGATGAAGACCACCCCGAACAGGAACAGCGTGCGCTGATCACCCTGCAGCACGGCGGCCGCTTCGGAGATCCGCGCAATGTCGAGCGTGCCGGTGACGCCGTAGAGCATGCTCATGCCGTACAGCAGCATGCCCGAGGCCATCGCGCCGAGCACGAAGTACTTGATCGCCGCCTCCGAAGCCAGACGGTTGTCGCGATCGAACGCCACCAAAGCGTAGGACGACAGCGCCAGCAGTTCCAGGCCCAGGTACACCACCGTCAGGTTTCCCGCCGAAACCAGCAGCATCATGCCCAGCACCGCGAACAGGCAGAGCATGTAGAACTCGCCCTTGAACAGGTTGCGATCCTTCAGGTACGGCTTGGCGTACACGAAGGCCAGCGCGGTCATCAGGTAGATGAACAGCTTGAGCAGGTCGCCGACGGCATCGCGCTGGAAGGTGTCGGAAAAGACCCGCACCGGCAGCGGCACGCCCGGCACGCCGCGCAGGGTCAGCACCGCGGCCACCGCGAGGATCGCCAGCGCGAGGAAGTGGATGAAGCCGCGGCGCTCCTGGCTCAGGAACAGGTCGGTCAGCAGCAGGCCGCAGGTGGCGGCAAGCAGGAACAGCTCGGGCAGCATCGGCAGAAAGTCGGCGGAAGTGATCATCGTCGTTTCCCTGCCTTACAGCTTGGTCGCGGCGATCTGCATCGCCAGTTGCGCAATCGAGGATTGCATCAGGTCGGTCAGCGGCTTGGGATACACGCCCAGCGCCAGCACGCCGGCGGCGAACAGCCCCAGAGCCAGCGTCTCGCGCGGGCTCACGTCCTTCATTTCCGCGACCGCCGGATTGGTGATCGGCCCGAACATCACGCGCTTGACCAGCCACAGCGAATAGCCGGCGGCGATGATCAGCGTCGTCGCCGCGGCCACCGCGATCCATACGTTGGATTGGAGCAGCGTCAGAATGATCATGAACTCGCCGACGAAGCCGGAGGTGCCCGGCAGGCCGGAGTTGGCCATCGAGAAGAAGATCACGAAGAAGCCGAACCACGGCATGACCTGCATGACGCCGCCGTAATCCTTGATCGTGCGCGTGTGCATGCGGTCGTAGAGCACGCCGACCCAGGAGAACATGGCACCGGAAATGAAGCCGTGGCTGATCATCTGCACCATCGCGCCCTGCAGGCCGAGCTGCGCGGCATCGGGATTGCCGGCATCGCGCACCAGCGACAGCGCCACGAAAATGCCCAGCGTCACGAAGCCCATGTGCGCGACCGAGGAATAGGCCACCAGCTTCTTCATGTCGGCCTGCACCAGCGCCACCAGGCCGACGACGATCACCGCGATCAGCGAAAGGCCGATCATCACCCCGGCATACTCGGCGCTGGCGTCGGGCAGGATCGGCAGAGAGAAGCGCAGGAAACCGTAAGCACCGATCTTCAGCATGATCGCGGCCAGGATCACCGATCCGCCGGTAGGTGCCTCGACGTGCGCATCGGGCAGCCAGGTGTGGACCGGGAACATCGGGATCTTGATGGCGAAGGCACCGAAGAAGGCCAGGAACAGCCAGGCCTGCTCGGTCATGGTGAGCGGCTGGGCGTAGAGGTCGGCGAACTGGAAGCTGCCGCCCTTCACGTACAGGTAGATCAGGCCGATCAGCAGGAACACCGAGCCGAAGAAGGTGTAGAGGAAGAACTTGAGCGTGGCGTACACGCGCCGCGGCCCGCCCCAGACGCCGATGATGATGAACATCGGGATCAGCATGCCCTCGAAGAAGGCATAGAAGAGGATGGTGTCGAGCGCGCAGAACACGCCGATCATCAGCCCTTCCAGGATCAGGAAGGCGGCCATGTACTGCGCCACCCATTTGTCCACCGAGCGCCAGGCGCCGATGATCACGGGGATCGTGGTGAACGTGGTCAGAAGGACCAGCGCCACCGAAATGCCGTCCACGCCCAGGTGGTAGCGGATGCCGTAGGCCGTGATCCACTCCACGTCCCTGACGAACTGCATGGCCGGGCTGGCCAGGTCGAAATCGGCGTAGAGCTGCAGGCTCAATACGAAGGTGACGAGCGCCACCGCAAGCGCGAACCAGCGCGCTGCCTCGGGCCGCTTGGAGTAGAGCAGCGCCGCCGCGCCGCCGAGCATCGGCAGCCAGATCAGCGCGCTGAGGAGTGAGTCGTGGGGCAGCATGGGGCGTGGATCCTCGGAATGCGTGTCAGCGAATCGCCACGATCAGCCCGCCCAGAAGGGCGATCAGGCCGACGATCATGACAAACGCGTAGTGGTACAGGCGCCCGGTCTGGGCCACCCGGATGATTCCCGCGACCCGGTCCACCAGGGCGACCGAGCCGTTCACGATCACGCCGTCGATCAGGCCGGCGTCCAGGTGCTTCCAGAGCCTCTGCCCGAGGCGCACGCTGCCGCCCGCCAGGCCCTTGATCCACAGGTCGTCGAATCCGTATTTGTTTTCCAGGACGCGCACCGGCCATGCCGCCGCGCTGCGGATGCGGTCGGCCAGCGACGGGTTGAACAGGTAGATGTACGTGGTCAGCGCGAAACCGGCGAAGGCCAGCCAGAACACCGGCGAGGTGATGAAGTGCAGGCCGAACCCGACCGCGGCCGACACCCAGCCGTGCTCGTCGTGCCAGATGGCCTGCGCCACGGCAGCCAGAGTGTCGTGTTCGGGCAGGACGCGGATGGCACCGGCAAAGAAGTCGCCGAACAGCATCGGTCCGACGGTGAAGAAGCCGATGCCGAGCGAGGCGATGGCCAGGAGGACCAGCGGCATCGTCACCACCGCGGGCGACTCGTGCGGCTCGTGCGCGTGGGCGTCGTGCCCCTCGTGCACGTCATGGCCGGCGTGCGCCTCGTGCACCTCGCGGAAGCGCTCGGGACCGAAGAAGGTCAGGTACAGCAGGCGGAAGCTGTAGACGCTGGTGACGAACACGCCCAGCAGCACCGCCCAGTAGGCGTACATCTGCACCAAGCCGCCCTGCCCGGCCGCCGCCTGCGCCGCAAGGATGATGGAATCCTTGGAGAAGTAGCCGGAGAAGAACGGCGTGCCCACCAGCGCGAGCGTGCCGATCCACATGGTGATGTGGGTGATGGGCATGTACTTGCGCAGGCCGCCCATGCGGCGCATGTCCTGCTGGTGGTGCATGCCGATGATGACCGAGCCGGCCCCCAGGAACAGCAGCGCCTTGAAGAAGGCGTGGGTCATCAGGTGGAAGATCGCGGCCGAGTAGGCCGACACGCCCAGCGCCACGGTCATGTAGCCCAGCTGCGACAGCGTGGAATAGGCCACCACGCGCTTGATGTCGTTCTGCACGATGCCGATCAGGCCGGTGAAGAAGGCGGTGGTCGCACCGATGAAGAGCACGAAGGCCAGCGCGGTTTCCGACAGCTCGTAGATCGGCGACATGCGCGCGACCATGAAGATGCCGGCGGTGACCATCGTCGCGGCATGGATCAGCGCCGAGATCGGAGTCGGACCTTCCATCGAATCGGGCAGCCAGACGTGCAGCGGCACCTGCGCGCTCTTGCCCATGGCACCGATAAACAACCAGATGCCGATGAAGGTGGGGATCGACCAACTCGCACCGGCCCACGGCTCGAAGCTCTTGCCGTCGATCAGGTGGGTGTTGGCGAACACCTCGGCGTAATCCAGGCTGCCGCACCAGTAGAACACCGCGGCGATGCCGATCAGGAAGCCGAAGTCGCCCACGCGGTTGACCAGGAAGGCCTTGAGGTTGGCGAACGCCGCCGACGGGCGCGGGAACCAGAAGCCGATCAGCAGGTACGAGGCCAGGCCCACCGCTTCCCAGCCGAAGAACAGCTGCATGAAGTTGTTGCTCATCACCAGCATCAGCATCGAGAAGGTGAAGAACGAGATGTAGGCGAAGAAGCGCGTATAGCCCGGATCGTCGCGCATGTAGCCGATGGTGTAGACGTGCACCAGCAGCGAGACGAAGGTGACCACCACCATCATCATCGCGGTGAGCGAGTCGATCATGAAGCCGACGTGGGCGGAAAAGTTGCCGACCTCGTAGAAGGTGTAGACGTTGGCGTTGTATGGGTCGGCACCGCCGGCAACCAGCGCATACAGCACCTTGATCGACAGCGCGCAGGACAGCGCCACGCCCAGGATCGTGACCCAGTGCGAGGCCGCGCGCCCGATACGCCCGCCGAAGAAACCCGCAACGATGGCACCAAAGAGCGGCGCTAACGCGATGATCAGCAGATGTGTTGTCGATATCGCCATGTCCAATCCATTACCAAAGTGGTACCGCATCGTTACTGTCGCCAACCGTGGCGTTGTCCCGTCGGCTCCGGAGAGCCCTGCCCGGCCATCCGCGCCCGGGCGTTCGCATCAGCGCAGGCCGATGGCCCGCTGCCGCTCAACCCTTCATCGAATCGATCTCATCCACGTTGATCGTGCCGCGGTTGCGGAACAGGACCACGAGGATCGCCAGACCGATGGCGGTTTCGGCCGCCGCCACGGTCAGCACGAAGAAGACGAAAACCTGCCCCGACGCATCGCCGAGGAAGCGCGAGAAGGCTACGAGGTTGACGTTCACCGCCAGCAGCATCAGCTCCACGCAGAGCAGCAGGACGATGACGTTCTTGCGGTTTATGAAGATGCCCGCGACGCTGATTGAGAACAGCAGCGCGCCAAGCGTGAGGTAGTGGCCGAGCGAGATCATGGCTTGGGCTCCTTGACGACGGCGTCCATCTTGACCATGCGCAGGCGGTCGGCCTTGCGCACCTGCACCTGCAGCGCGGGATCCTGATGCTTGGTCCCCGGCCGCCGGCGCAGGGTCAGCGCGATGGCGGCGATGATCGCCACCGTCAGCACCACGGCGGCCACCTCGAAGGGCAGGACGTAGTCGCGGAACAGCGCGTTCCCGAGCCATTCGACGTTGTGCATGCCGGCCGCGAGCGCCGGATCGGGCGAATCGATCACCTGCCCGAAGCGCCTGAGGCCGATCAGGGCGAGCATTTCCGCCACCATGATGACGGCCACCAGCACCGCCACCGGCAGGTGCCGGGCGAAACCCTCGCGCAGCGGGTCGAGGTTGACGTCGAGCATCATCACCACGAACAGGAACAGGACCATCACCGCGCCGACGTAGACCAGAACCAGCGCGATCGCGAGGAACTCGGCCTCCAGCAGCAGCCACAGGCAGGCGGTGGAAAAGAAGGTCAGCACCAGGCACAGCACGGCGTGGACCGGATTGCGCACGGTGATGACGGCCAGCGCGGCCATCGTGGTCACCAGCGCGAAGGCGTAGAAGATGGCCAGTTGCACGGTCATGCGTCGGTCCTCAGCGGTAAGGGGCGTCGAGCCGGCGACGCTCGGCGATTTCCGGCTCCAGCCGGTCGCCGATGGCCAGGAGCTGCGGCTTGGTGACCACGTTCTCGCCGCGCTCTTCGAAGTGGTATTCGTGGATGTGGGTCAGCACGATCGAATCGACCGGGCAGCTCTCCTCGCAGAAGCCGCAGAAGATGCACTTGAACAGGTCGATCTCGTAGGCCGTGGTGCGCCGGGTACCGTCCTCGCGCGGGGCCGAGTCGATGGTGATGGCCAGCGCCGGGCACACCGCCTCGCACAGCTTGCAGGCGATGCAACGTTCCTCGCCATTGGGATAGCGGCGCAGCGCGTGCAGGCCGCGGAAGCGCGGCGACTGCGGGATCTTCTCTTCCGGGTAATGCACCGTGTACTTGGGCCGGAAGAAATACTTGGTCGTGAGCCACAGCCCCTGGAACAGCTCGATGAGCATCAGGCTCTTGACGTAGGACACCATGCGATTCATGCGATCAGCTCCTTACACGCCGGCCTTGATCCAGCCCAGGTGGACCATCCACGCGGCCACGAGGATCCAGACGATCGTGATGGGAATGAAGACCTTCCAGCCCAGGCGCATGATCTGGTCGTAGCGGTAGCGCGGGAAGGTCGCGCGGAACCACACGAAGCAGAACGCGAAGAACAGCGCCTTGGCGAACAGCCACCAGATGCCGGGCATGCCCAGCACGCCCCACGACGCCGGAAACGGCGACAGCCAGCCGCCCATGAACAGGATCGCGCTCAGGAAGCTGATCAGGATCATGTTGGCGTATTCGGCCAGGAAGAACATCGCGAACATCGCGCCGGAATACTCGACGTGGAAGCCGGCCACGATTTCCGACTCGCCCTCGGCCACGTCGAACGGCAGGCGGTTGGTTTCGGCCACGCCGGAAACGACGTAGATGACGAACAGCGGCAGCAGCGGCAGCCAGAACCAGTCGAGCAGGCCCGCACTGCCCTGCTGGGCCCGCACGATCTCCGAGAGGTTCATGCTGCCGGCGGCCACCATCACCCCGACCAGGGCGAAGCCCATGGCGATCTCGTAGCTGACCACCTGTGCGGCGGAGCGCATCGCTCCGAGCATCGCGTATTTGGAGTTGGACGCCCAGCCGGCCAGGATGACGCCGTACACGCCCAGCGAGGTCATCGAGAGCAGGTACAGCAGGCCCGCGTTGGCATTGGACAGCGCCACCGCGTCCTCGAACGGCACCACTGCCCAGGCCGCGAACGCGGGTGCCAGGGTGAGAATCGGCGCCGCGCGATACAGGAAAACGTTCGCATTGGTGGGCGTGATGACTTCCTTGAGCAGCAGCTTGAAGGTGTCGGCGAAGGGCTGGATCAGGCCGATGCCGAAGACCTTGCCGATGTAGACCGGGCCTTGCCGCACGTGCATCCAGCCGATGATCTTGCGCTCGAACAAGGTGTAGAAGGCGACCGCGATGATCAGCGGCACCGCGACTGCGAGGATCTTGATCATCGTCCACAGCAGCAGGCCGAAGGTGCCGAAGTTCAGGAAGAACTCGCGCACAAGGCCGATGGGTTGGCTCAGAAGTTCGAACACGCTCAGGCCCTCGTCACCGTCAGCGACGCGCCCGTGCCCGCGATCGGGGCCGTGGCGGCGTAACCTCTCTCGATCCATGCCGCACCGCGCGGGACGCGGGCGCTGATTTCCACCGGCAGTGCCGCCTTGCCGCGACCGTCGTCGATCCGCGCCATGGCATCTGTTTCCAGGCCCAGCGCCGCGGCATCCTCGGGATTGAGGATCAGGCGCGCGCCGCGCGCCAGCGGATGCGCCTGCAGCGGCGCGGCGCGGCGCAGCACCGCGTCCGTTCCGTAAATGGCGCGCGTGGCAACGCATTCCAGACCCTGGGCGGGCACCGCGGCGCGCGGTGCCAGGGCGCTGCCCGACGCGGCCGTCCCGGGCACCATGCGCTCGCGCCACTGCGCCAGTTCGATGAAGTCGAATCCTGCAACGCCCATGCGCTCGCCCAGCGCGCGCAGCGCGCGCCAGCCGGCCTGCGCTTCGCCGGGCAGCCTCGCGGCGGCGACGGTCGTCTGCACCAGGCCATCGGCGTTGGTGAAGCTGGCCTCGATCTCGGGCGCAAGCCCGATCGGCAGCATCACCTGGGCCATGTTGCGCATGGTTTCGTCGGCAAAGGCGGTGAAGGCCACCACCTGGCCCTGCGACAGTGCGCGCAGCGCGGTCGGGGTGTCGGCAAAGTCGTGCTCGGGCTCGATGCCGTACAGCACCCAGGCCTTGCGCGGCTGCGCCAGCATCTGGGCGGCATTGCGCGCCGTGGGCAATGCGCCGGCACGCGCCAGCCCCACGGCATTGGCACCGACCGGCACGGCGTCGAGCCGGGCTCCGGTCGCTGCCGACAGCGCCCCGGCAGCGGCGCGAAGCCAGGAGGCCTGCGGATGGGTGGCGGCCGATTCGCCCAGCAGGATCAGCGCGCGCTGCGCGCCGCGCAGCAGGTCGGCAATGGCCTGCGCCTCGCCCGCGGCGATCGCTTCCGAGCCGATCTCGCCCGGCAGGCTTGCCCCCGCCGCCTTGCAAATGCCCAGCAGCGCATCCACCAGCGCCGAAGGGCGCACGATGTGGCGATGCGCCAGGTCGAAGTTGAGATCGAAATCGACCGGGTTGATCGCGACCACCTTCGCGCCGCCGTTGCGCCAGGCCTTGCGCACGCGGTGGCCGAGGAGCGGGGCCTCGTGGCGCGGGTTGCAGCCGACCAGCACGATCACGTCGGCCTTCTCGATCTCGGCCAGCGGCATCTGGAACGGCTCGGCCACCGGCGCGTCGGACAGATCGGCGAGCGCGATGCGGTGGTCGAGGTTGCCGCAGCCGATGCCGGCGGCCAGCGCCGCGAGCAGCGATCCCTCCTCGTTGGAGGTGGCCGGGTGCATCAGCACGCCAACCTCGTCGCCCGGCTGGGCCGTGATGATTTCGGCGGCGCGCGCCAGCGCCTCGTCCCAGCCAGCCTCGCGCCAGGCGTCGCCTTCGCGCACCATCGGCACGGTGAGGCGATCGGGCGCACCGAGGCCGGCGTGGCTGTAGCGGTCGCGATCGGAAAGCCAGTTCTCGTTGATCGCCTCGTTCTCGCGCGGCACCGCGCGCAGCACTTCGCCGCGCCGCAGGTGCAACCAGAGGTTGGAGCCGAGCGCATCGTGGTAGCCCAGCGACTCGCGCGCGGTCAGCTCCCAGGCGCGGGCGCGGAAGCGGAAGGGCTTGTTGGTGAGCGCGCCCACCGGGCAGACATCGATCACGTTGCCGGAAAGCTCGGTCTCCAGCGCGCGGCCCACGTAGGTGCCGATCACCGAGCGGTCGCCGCGGCTCATCACGCCCAGCTCGTAGCTGCCGGCGATTTCCGAGGTGACGCGCACGCAGCGGGTGCAGTGGATGCAGCGCGTCATGTCGGAAGCCACCAGCGGCCCCAGATCCTCGTCGGGCACGGTGCGCTTGCGCTCGATGAAGCGACCGACCGAGCGACCGTAGCCCATGGCCAGGTCCTGCAGCTCGCACTCGCCGCCCTGGTCGCAGACCGGGCAGTCGAGCGGATGGTTGATCAGCAGGAACTCCATGGTGTTGCGCTGGGAGTCGAGCGCGCGCTTGGACTGGGTGTAGACCTTCATCCCGTCCATCACCGGCGTCGCGCAGGCGGGCGCGGGCTTGGGGGATTTTTCCACGTCCACCAGGCACATGCGGCAGCTCGCCGCGATCGAGAGCTTGTCGTGGTAGCAGAAGCGCGGGATCGGGATGCCGGCTTTGTCGGCGGCCTGGATGATCATCGACCCCTTCGGCGCGACCAGTGCGACGCCGTCGATCTCGATGTTGACGAAGCCTTCCGGCGCGGGCGCGGGTGCGGCAGGCTGGCTGGGCTGAGTGCTCATGCGGTGGCTCCCGCCTTGTCGTCCAGCATGGAGCGACCGTGCGTGACGTAGTATTCGAATTCGTGCCAGTAGTGGCGCAGGAAGCCTTGCACCGGCCAGGCGGCGGCCTCGCCGAAGGCGCAGATGGTGTGGCCTTCGATCTGGCCCGCGACCGAGCGCAGGAGGTTCACGTCGTCGAGCGTGGCGCGGCCTTCGACGATGCGGGTGAGCGAGCGGAACATCCAGCCCGTGCCCTCGCGGCAGGGCGTGCACTGGCCGCACGACTCCTGGTGATAGAAGCGTGCGATGCGGTGGCAGGCGCGCACCATGCAGGTGGTTTCGTCCATCACGATGACCGCACCCGAACCCAAACCGGAACCGGCCTTCTGGATCGAGTCGTAGTCCATCGTGCATTCGAGCATCTTGTCGCCCGGCAGCACCGGCATCGAAGAGCCGCCGGGAATGACACCCTTGAGACGATGGCCGTTGCGCACCCCGCCCGCCATTTCCAGCAGCTCGGAGAACGGCGTACCCAGGCGGATCTCGTAGTTGCCGGGCCGGTTGACGTGGCCGGAGACGGAGAACACCTTGGCACCGCCATTGTTGGGCTTGCCCAGCTCAAGGAACCATTCCGGGCCGTTGCGGATGATCGCCGGCACCGAGGCATAGGTTTCGGTGTTGTTGATAGTTGTGGGCTTGCCGTAGAGGCCGAAGTTGGCCGGGAACGGCGGCTTGAAGCGCGGCCAGCCCTTCTTGCCTTCGAGCGACTCCATCAGCGCTGTTTCCTCGCCGCAGATGTAGGCACCGGCACCGAGCGCGTTGTGGATGTCGATGTCGACACCCGAGCCGAGGATGTCGCGGCCCAGCCAACCGTGCCTGTAGGCCTCCGCCAGCGCCTCCTCGATGTGCTCGTAGGGCTCGTGGTGGAACTCGCCGCGCATGTAGTTGTAGGCAACGCGGGTGTTGGTGGCATAGCAGGCGATGGCGAGGCCCTCCAGCACCGCGTGCGGGTTGTAGCGCAGGATGTCGCGGTCCTTGCAGGTGCCCGGCTCGGATTCGTCCGAGTTGCACAGGATGTACTTCTCGCCGTCGTGCTTGGGCATGAAGCTCCACTTCAGCCCGGTCGGAAAGCCTGCGCCGCCGCGGCCGCGCAGGCCCGAGCGCTTGACCATCTCGATGACGTCGGCCGGCGGAATCTTCTCGGTCAGCAGCTTGCGCAGCGCCTGGTAGCCGCCGGTCTTGAGATAGTTCTCATACGACCACGGCCTGTCGAAATGCAGGGTGGTGTAGACGATGTTGTGTTCCTGAGGCACGGGGCCAACTGCCATGACCGTTCCGATCCATCCTTGCCGCGGCACTGCCGGGGCGATTCATCCATGCCGTGCGGCGGAGCCGCGCGGCGCTTATTTCAGGGCGTCGAGTATCTCGTCCATCTTCTGCGGCGTGAGCTTCTCGTGGTAATGCCCGTTCACCGTCGCCGCCGGCGCGCCACAGCAGGCCGCGATGCACTCTTCTTCCTTCTTGAGGTAGATGCGCCCGTCCGCGGTGCTCTCGCCCAGCTTGATCCCGAGCTTGTTCTCGCAGTAGCGCGCGATGTCTTCGGCACCGTTGAGCCAGCACGAGATGTTGGTGCACAGCGCCACGTTGTTGCGCCCCACCGGCCGGATTTCCAGCATGGTGTAGAAGCTCGCCACCTCGTAGGCCTGGATCGGCGGGATGCCGATGTACTTCGCCACCGCCGCGATCAGCGCATCGGTCAGGAAGCCCTCGTTCTGCTGCTGCGCCGCGATCAGGCCCTGGATCGTCGCCGAGCGGCGCCGGTCGGCAGGGAACTTCGCCAGCCACAGGTCGATCGTGGCACGGGTCGCGTTCGTCAGCGCCTTGAGCGGGTCGATGTCCTTGACCGCTTCGAAATTGCCGGTTGCTTTCATGCTCTTGGCCCGGGATTGGGGATTGGAGATTGGGGATTGGCAAGAGCCGGGGCGCAGTGGGCGGACGGCTTTCCGATGCCAACGCCAGCGCGGCGGTCGGGGGCCGCTTCTGCGAATCCCGAATCCCGGATCCCGAATCCCCGCCTCATCGGTCTATCTCCCCGAACACCACGTCGTAGGTACCGATCATGGCGACGACGTCGGAAAGCATGTGGCCGCGGACGACTTCGTCCATGGAGGACAGGTGGGCGAAGCCGGGAGCGCGCAGCTTGACGCGGAACGGCTTGTTGGCACCGTCGGAGATCAGGTAGCAGCCGAACTCGCCCTTGGGCGCTTCGACCGCAGCGTAGGTCTCGCCCTCGGGCACGACGTAGCCTTCGGTGAAGAGCTTGAAGTGGTGGATGAGCGCTTCCATGTCGCGCTTCATCTCCTCGCGCTGCGGCGGGGCGACCTTGAAGTCGCGCACGATCACCGGGCCGTCCAGCGTGCGCAGCTTCGCCACGCACTGCTTGATGATCCGCGCCGATTCGCGCATCTCGGCGACGCGCACCACGTAGCGGTCGTAGCAGTCGCCGTTCACGCCCACCGGGATGTCGAAATCGACCTCCGCATATTTGGCGTAGGGCTGCTTCTTGCGCAGATCCCAGGCCACGCCCGAGGCGCGCAGCATCGGGCCGGTCATGCCCCAGGCCAGGGCCTTCTCCGGCGGCACCACGCCGATGCCGACGGTGCGCTGCTTCCAGATGCGGTTGTCGGTGAGGAGCGTCTCGTATTCGTCGACCCGGTGCGGGAAGTCGTCGGCGAAAGCGTCGAGGAAATCCAGCATCGAGCCCTCGCGCCAGGCATTCAGGCGCTTGAGGTCGGCCCCCTTGTGCCAGGGCGTTTCCCGGTATTTGGGCATCTGGTCCGGCAGGTCGCGGTAGACGCCGCCGGGGCGGTAGTAGGCGGCGTGCATGCGCGCGCCGGAAACGGCCTCGTAGACGTCCATCAGCTCTTCGCGCTCGCGGAACGCATAGAGCATCACCGCCATTGCGCCAAGATCCAGTCCGTTGGATCCGATCCACATCAGGTGGTTGAGGATGCGCGTGATCTCGTCGAACATCGTGCGGATCCACTGCCCGCGCTCCGGCACCTCGATGCCCAGCAGGTTCTCGATGGCGCGCACGTAGGCGTGCTCGTTGCACATCATCGAGACGTAGTCGAGGCGGTCCATGTAGCCGATCGAGTGGTTGAACGGCTTGGATTCGGCCAGCTTCTCGGTACCGCGGTGCAGGAGGCCGACGTGTGGATCGGCGCGCCGCACCGTTTCGCCATCCATCTCCAGCACCAGGCGCAACACGCCGTGCGCGGCCGGATGCTGCGGGCCGAAGTTCAGGGAATAGCTGCGGATATCCTGCATGGCTTACTTTCCTGCCGCCTGGCCGGCGGCTTCGGAGCGGGCCTGCTCGCGGCGCGAATCATGTCGCACCACGCGCGGCACGGTGACGCGCGGTTCGATCGTCACGGGCTGATAGATGACCCGCCCCTGTTCGGCGTCGTAGCGCACCTCGACGTTGCCGATCAGCGGGAAGTCCTTGCGGAACGGATGGCCGACGAATCCGTAGTCGGTCAGGATGCGCCGCAGGTCCGGATGGCCCTCGTAGACGATGCCGAAGAGGTCGAAAGCCTCGCGCTCGAACCAGTTCGCCACCGGCCACAGGTTGATCACCGAGGGCACCACCGGCAGGCCGTCGTCCGGCGCGAAACAGCGCACGCGCAGGCGGCGGTTGTGGTGCACCGACTGCAGGTGGAGCACCGAGGCGAAGCGGCGTGCGACAAGGCCGGGCTGCGGGCGATCCGCCCAGTCGAAACGGCCGGCACCCTCGCCTTCGACGCCGCGCGAGAATCCTTCGCCGCTGGCGTCCTCGGTGTCCCACTCGACCTGGCCATAGCTCAGGTAGTCGACGCCGCAGACATCGATGAGCTGCTCGAAGCGGAACGCGGCCTCATCGCGCAGCGCGCGCGCCACCTCGAGCATGTGCTCGGGCGCGACCACCAGGGTGACTTCCGCGGTCGCGACCTCGTAGTCATGCACGATGCACTCGGCGATCCTGTCGCCGAAGCGGTCGCGCAGCTGTTGGGCTAGGGTGTTTTCTGGCTCGGCCATGGACCGCGTGCCTTCCTTGCAGGGATGTCGGTTGCGCTCAGCGCGCGATGGTGTTGGTGCGGCGGATCTTCTTCTGCAGCTGCAGGATGCCGTGGGTGAGCGCCTCGGCCGTGGGCGGGCAGCCCGGCACGTAGACATCCACCGGCACCACCCGGTCGCAGCCGCGCACCACCGCATAGGAGTAGTGGTAATAGCCGCCGCCGTTGGCGCACGAACCCATCGAGATCACCCACTTGGGCTCGGTCATCTGGTCGTAGATCTTGCGCAGCGCCGGGGCCATCTTGTTGACCAGGGTGCCGGCCACGATCATCACGTCGGACTGGCGCGGGCTGGGGCGATAGATCACGCCCATGCGGTCCAGGTCGATGCGCGCGGTGCTGGCGTGCATCATCTCCACCGCGCAGCAGGCCAGGCCGAAGGTCACCGGCCACATCGAGCCGGTGCGCGCCCAGTTGAGCAGGGCGTCGACCGACGTCGTGGCAAAGCCGCGCTCGATGAGCGGATTCTCGCCGTCCGGGCGCAGGATGTCGTCGACGCGACCCAGCGGCTCGGGATTGTTGAAGAATTGCGCGATGCTCATGGCTTCACTCCCACTCCAGCGCGCCTTTCTTCCACTCGTAGATGAATCCCACGACGAGGATGGCGAGGAAAACGGTCATCGCGATGATGGCGGGCGTGCCGATGCTCTTGAACACCACCGCCCAGGGAAACAGGAAGGCGATTTCCAGGTCGAACACGATGAACAGGATCGCGATCAGGTAATAGCGCACGTCGAAGCGCCCGCGGGCATCCTCGAAGGCTTCGAATCCGCACTCGTAGGGCGAGAGCTTCTCCGCACCGGGGCGCTTGGGCCCGAGCAGGTTTCCCATGACCAGGAGGGCGATGCCGATACCCGTGGCCACGATCAGGAACAGCAGGATTGGTAGATACTCGCCCAGCACGTCAGCCTCTACTCGATCAGCGTTGCGGGCCATCCCGCAACCGACACACCGCGCATGCGCGGCGGCGTTTCACGCGACGAACGGCGTACCAGCCCGAGGCGCGTCCGGTGGTCGGCGCGGCAATTCGTGCTGGCATCGCGCGGTGGAAAGCGCCTTGCGCCCCCCGCCTCGTCCGGCTCGCGGCCCGTCGGTGCCTGCTGCAATGCAGAAATGCGCCGTTCGAGCCGCAAGATTGTCGCATGCCCCGTCCGAGAGCGGCAACACGAGCCGAGTCGCGAAGGTGGAAAACGGCTCAGCCGAAGCGGCCCGCGCCGCCCGTTCGGACGCCAATGGGAATCACTTGCCGCAAAACGCCGCGCGGATTTCCAGCGCCTGCGGCATGAGGCGCTCCAGGTGCGCGATCCGGGTGCTGCCGCTGGGGTGGGTCGACATGAACTCGGGCGGTGCCTGCCCGGCGCTCGCCTGCCCCATCCGCTCCCACAGCCCGATCGCTTCGCGCGGGTCGTAGCACGCGGCCGCCGCGAGCATCAGCCCCACCTCATCGGCCTCGCTCTCGTGGTCGCGCGAGAACGGCAGCAGCACGCCGTACTGGGCACCTGCGCCCATCACCGCCATCACCGCCTTCTGCTGTTGGGTGTCCATGTCGCTGATCGCCACGCCGGCCGCCATCGAGCCCAGGTTCACCAGCTTGTTCTGCGCCATGCGCTCGGCGCTGTGGCGCAGCAGCGCATGGGCGATCTCGTGCCCCATGATCGCCGCCAGCGCGCTGTCATTGCCGGCAATGGGCAGGATGCCGGTATAGACCGCAATCTTGCCGCCGGGCAGGCAGAAGGCGTTGGCCTGCTCGGACTGGATCAGGCTCACCTGCCAGTCGTACGCATCCCACGCGATCGAGGGCTTGGCGTTGCGTGCCGCCGCCAGCGTGGCCTCGACCCTGGGGCCGACGGCCACGAGCCGCTCGGCGATCTGCTTGACCTGCGCCGGTGCCTGGCCCTGGGTCAGCACGCGCGACTGCGAGAGGATCTCGCGGTAGGCCTGCAGCCCCAGCGCGGCCTCTTCCTGGACGCTGGAATCGATGAGCTGGGCGCGTCCGGTGAACGCCGCCTCCTGCTGGTTGGAGAACCAGTACCAGGCCGCGTACAGGCCGAACAGGAGGATCACCCACCAGCGAACCCCGCCGCGCCGGCGCGGAGTGGAGGAGCGGGAGTTGGGTGTGTTCATCAGCCTTCTCCGGAAGTGGAAACGGCAGGGTGCCAGACGCCCCTTGCCCGAGCATCGTACGGCGACGGAACCCTATTCGGAAGCGTCGAAAAGCTCGCGCGCCACGCGAAAACCGACGCGCGCGCTGGTGGTGGCCGTTGGTGCGCGCAACCGGAAGGCCGAACGCGCCTGGTCCGGTGCGCTGGCCCAGGACGCGCCGCGAATCACGCGCTCCCTGCAGCCGGGATTGACCCAAGCCGAGCCGTCGCGCGGGGCGCGGGCGTAGCTTTCGTGCCAGCAGTCGGCGACCCACTCGGACAGGTTGCCGTTCATGTCGCTCAGGCCAAAGGCGTTGACCGCAAAGCTCGCCACCGGTGCCGGCCCCCAGAACCCGTCGCCGTAGCCGGCGAACGCATTGCTCCAGCGCCGCCCCGAGCTGGATACATCGCGCGCACCGGTCAGGTTTTCCACGCCCGGCGGCGGGCCGTCGTCGCCCCAGGGATAGCGCGAGGTGCTGCCGGCTCGCAGCGCGTATTCGACCTCCGCCTCGCTCGGCAGGCGATAGCCGTGGCCGGTCTGCGCCGCCAGCCATGCGGCATAGGCGGCCGCGTCGCTCCACGACACATGCATCACCGGCTGGTCGCCGGATGCCGGGTGGCCGACGTAATCATCGCGCCAGGTCACGCCGCGCTTTTCGATCAGCGCGCCACTGCGCTCGTCATAAACGGTGGAGCGCTTCGCTTTCTCGGCCGAACTGCGATACCCGGTCGCCTCGACGAAGGCACGGAACTGCGCCACCGTCGTTTCCGTTCGCGCCAGCGCGAAACCGCGGGCGAAGCCGACCTGATGGCGGGGGGCCTCGGCCGCGGGTCGATTCGATTCGCTGCGCGGGCTTCCCATCTGGAAGCCGCCTGCCGGAATCACGACCATGCCCGGACCCGATCCACCATCGGCCAAGGGATCAACCAGCAGCCGCCCCGGCGCGTGCATCCCGTACAGCCGGACGCGCTCGATGCCGGCGCGCGCCCACGCCATGTCGCGCTCGTCCTGCGAAACCGACTCCAGGCCGGCGAGCAGGCCCGTGGCCGTCGCCGCATCGCCGGCCGCCAGCGCCCCCGCGATCCGGGTGCGCCAGCGCGCGATCGCACGTTCGCGCATCTCGGTGACGCGCGCGGCCGAATCCTGCACGGCCGCGGTGCCGGGAATCACCCGGGACGCCTCGACGAGGCGCTCCTCGGCCTCGGAAAACGCCTCGCGCTGCGCCGCCGCGACCGCCTCATCCAGCAGCTCGCCCTGCAGCGATTCCAGCGCGAGGCGCGTGCGCGGGTGGTCCGGATCGAGCCGCCTGGCTTCCTGCAGCTTCGCCAGGGCGCTGTCTTCCGGCGCAAGCCGGCGGCCCTGCGAGCGCAGCGCGTCCGCCTGCATCAGCAGGCTGTCGACGCGACGCGCCTGCGCCAGACGCGCCGCGAGTGCGACCACTTCGGGATCGGCCCCGTCCCAGAGCTGCAGCGCCGGCAGCACGGCTTGCGCCGGAGCAATGCTTCCGTGCGCGAACCCCAGGGTGGCCCATTCGATCGATTGCGCCCTGGCGCGATCGGCCAGTTCGGCCAGTTCGGGCGCATCATCGGATTCGTCGCCCCGCCCGCGCAGGTTCGCCAGCAAGCGCAAGGCGCGCGCCGCCTGCTGCGGCGAGCCGGAATCCAGCCAGCGATCGACGCGCCCGGCAACGGATTCGGTGGAGGCCAGATCGGCCTCGGCTTCCGGATCCCGCGCCTGCGGCGGATCGGGCGGCGTCACAGCAGCATCGGGCATGGCGGCGTCGGCAGTGGCCGGCTGCGGGGTGCCGACCGGCACCACAGCCTGCGGTGCGGCAGGCACCGCACCGTCCGGCGCAGTTGCGGGCTCGCCGCCGCCGCACGCCGCCAGCAGCGCAAGGCACACTCCTGTCGCCCATCGCGGTCTTGCCGCCATCGAACCCCTCGCCTGTCGCCTGCACGGATGCCGAAACCCACGCGGAACCGGCTGCGTGACGGTAGTGGAGCGCGCGATTGCCGGCAAGTCGCCCCGCGCATCGGCTATCGTTCCGCCTTCCTCCGCGTCCGCAGCCTTTCCATGAGCCATTGGGTTTCCGATTCAAGCCAGCTCGACGACCTCGCCCACGCCATCGATGCCGCACCGGTGGCGCTGGACACCGAGTTCATCCGCGAGCGTACCTACTACCCGAAGCTCGCGCTGGTACAGATGCGCTCCGCGCGCGGCGAAGAAGCCCTCGTCGATCCGGTCGCGCTCAGCGAGGCCGGCGCGCTGCGCGCGGTGCTGGAAGGCCCGGTGCTCAAGCTCATGCACAGCCCGAGTGAGGATCTGCAGGCGCTGCTGCGCGGCTGGGGCGTCATCGCGACACCGCTGTTCGACACCCAGCTCGCCGCCGCCCTCACCGGCCTGGGCGCGGGCAAAAGCTATCAGGCGCTGGTCGAACAGCTGCTCGGCGTGCATCTGGAGAAGGGAGAAACCCGCTCCGACTGGCTGCAGCGGCCCCTGACGGCCTCGCAGCAGCACTATGCCGCCGAGGACGTGCGCCACCTTCACGCCCTGCACGAACGCCTGGACCACCGTCTGGCCGAACTTGGCCGCAGCGACTGGCTGCGGCAGGACTGCGACCGCATGGTGCAGACCGCGCGCGAGGACGGACGCGATCCGCAGCCGCACCTGTCCTCGCGCAGCGCCCAGCGCATGGACCGCGAAGCGCAGATGCGCCTGCGCCGCCTGCTGCTCTGGCGCGACCAGGTGGCGCGCAGCCGCGATCTTCCGCGCGGCTGGGTCGTGGACAACGAACTGGTGGTGCTGCTTGCCTCGCGCCCGCTTTCGCGCAGCCAGTTCGACGCCCTGCTCGACCAGCATCCGCGCGCGCCGCGCCGCAGCCGCGATGCGCTGTGGGAAGCGCTGTCGCGCCCACCTTCCGGAGACGAACACGACATCCCGCTCGCGGTCGCGCCGGATCCCGCGCTGCGCGCGCCGCTGAAGGCCATGCAGGCCGTCGTCGCCCGCCACGCCGCCGATCTCGACATCCCCGAAGGCGTGCTGTGCGCCAAGCGCCATCTGGAATACCTGCTCGCCAACCGCACCTGGCCCGAGGCGCTGGACGGCTGGCGCGCAGACATCCTGAAGCATGAACTCATGGCGCGCCTGCCCTGACCCGGAGGGCGGGCAAAGGCGCAGGGCATCGCGGCATCTCGTGTAGAATCGCGCCGCCGGGCACCACGCCCGCGCGTCGCGCCGCAACGGCCCCGTAGCTCAGCTGGATAGAGCGTCCCCCTCCTAAGGGGAAGGTCACACGTTCGAATCGTGTCGGGGTCGCCAATGACGCCGGTCTCTTGCGGCTTCATCGTCGCGAACCGCACGTGCGCGCGGGACACTTTTGGGACAGTGATTCACGCACCGGGCAGGCAATGCGCTTCCCGCGAGACGCGCGCCACCGGCACCGCGCCGCAAGACTCTCCGCGTCAGCCGCCGTCATCCCGGCGAAAGCCGGGATCCCTCTCGAACTTCGCGATAAAGCGCAATGGATTCCGGCTTTCGCCGGAGTGACGAATTTGATGTTTCGGCTTGCGTCGAGGGCATTGCACCGCCGCTCAATCACGCGCCGACAGCAGCCGATCCAGCACCCGCGCCACCGCCGCGAAGGCGAACGCACCGGTGACGTGCGTGGCCGCGCCCAGGCCGCCGCCGCAGTCGAGCTTCATCGATGCATCGGCGTCGCCCTGCGGACGCAGGCCGCAGACGCTGCCGTCAGGCTGCGGGTAGCGCACGTTTTCCAGCGAGAACACCGCGGGAATGCCGAAGCTGCGCTTGGGATTGGAAGGAAAGCCGAACTCGGTGCGCAGCTTGCGACGGATCAGCGCCAGCATGGCGTCGTGTTCGGTGCGCGACAGGTCGCGGATCAGGATTTTCGTGGGATCGATCCGACCGCCGGCCGAGCCGACGGTCACCAGCGGGATCTTGCGGCGGCGGCAGAAGGCGATGGTTTCGACCTTGGTGCGGAAGCTGTCGCAGGCATCGAGCACGATGTCGACGCCCTCGCCCAGCAGCGGCTCCATGGTGTCGGCCGTGAGGAAGCGCGCCACCGGCTCCAGGGAAATGCCCGGATTGATGGCGCGCAGGCGCTCGGCCATGGCCTCGACCTTGAGGCGGCCGTACTGGCCATCGAGTGCGGGCAGCTGGCGGTTGGTGTTGGACAGGCACAGGTCGTCGGCGTCGACCAGACGGATATGGCCGACGCCGCTGCGCGCCAGCGCTTCCACCGCCCAGGAACCCACGCCGCCGATTCCGACCACGGCCACGCGCGCGGCGGCAAGGCGCGTGAGGGTGCCGGCACCGTAGAGCCGGTCGATGCCGGCGAAGCGTGCGTGGATGTCACTCATGGGGTGGCGGGTGAAGCCGTGCGAGCCGCACATGATACGGCGCAGCCGCCTGCAGCGGCTGGATTTTGTCCGGCCCAGTGCAGACAATGCCAGCCTTTCCGCCAGAGATGACCCACATGAAGTCCATCGTCCTTTTCCTCGTCGGCCTGTTCATCGGCGCATTCGCCACCGTCGCGGGCATCAGCGCACTGCGCCAGGGCACGCCCTACAATGATGCGGTGATGTCCGTCCTCGGCCAGCAGATGGGGGCGTTCAAGGGCATGGGTGAAAGCGGCAAGTGCGACATGCCCGACGTGCTGCGCCGACTGACGCTGATGCAGGCGGTGGCCGGCGAGGTGGACGCGGCCTTCCTGCCGGTGGGTGACGACGCGAAGTTCAGCCAGCTTTCGCGCGACCTGGGCGACGCGCTTTCCAAGGCCAGCGCCACGGTGGCCGAACAGCTCGCCGCATCCACCGCCAGCTGCGAAACGCTGGCCCAGGTGATGCCCGACGTCGGCGGCACCTGCAAGGGCTGTCACGAGGTGTTCCGCTGACTGGCGGGTACCTGAACGGGCTCCCTGGCCGACAGCCCCGCGTTCAGCCGACGCCGCTTAATGTCATCCCGTCACGGCACGCGGGGTGCCGATCCGATGGAGGTGGACAATGCGCCTGCGCTTTCTCTTCGCACTGATTCCCGCCCTGATGCTGGCCGCCTGCGCCGCGCCCGGTGGCTACTACTCGGGCCAGCGCGGCTACGGTCCGCCGCAGGACGGCTACGCGCGCTGCCACGACTGCGGTGTGGTGGAAAAGATCGACCGGGTCTACGGCGAACGCGGCTCGTCGGGCGGTGGCGCGATTCTGGGCGGGATCATCGGCGGCATCGTCGGCAACCAGATCGGCAGCGGCAGCGGCCGTGCGGCGGCGACCGCGGCCGGGGCCATCGCAGGCGGGATGGTCGGCAACAACGCCGAGCGCAACGCCAGCTCCGCACCCTGGTACGAGCTCTACATCCGAATGGACGACGGCCGACGCATCGTGGTCAGCCAGCGCGACCTCAACGGCGTGCGTGAAGGCGCGTACATCCACATCAGCAACGGTCGCGCCTACCTGCGGTAACCGTGGCCGGGCCGGACGCAGCGCCCGGCCCGCGCTCACGTCCCAGGGCGGGATCCATCGCGCATCGCGCCCAGCGCATCGAGCACCGCCGTGGCATAGCTGCCGGCAGGAAGCTCGAAGGCGAGCGACAGCACATCGCCGACCATCGACCACGCCAGCGCGCGCACCGGCAGGCGCAGCGCACGGCGCTCCTGCTTGAGCCCGGCACCCGCAAGCCCCGATGCGAGCTGCGGATCGGCGGCGGCGACCGCGTCTTCGATGGCGCGCACCGCCTCGCTGCTGCGCGGCTCGCCCGCGCCCCAGAGCGCGCCGGTGGGATGGATGTCGAACGCGGCCAGCCGGGCGTCGAGTGCCTCGTCATCGGCCTGCGGAACGAACACGCTGTGGCTGCCGTCGAGCATGAACACCTCGCCCGGCAGGGCGCGGTCCCAGGCCGCTTGGCGGATGCGCTCGTCCAGGATGCGGTTGAACAGCTCCGAACGCGCGGAAGAGATCAGGATCGAACGCTTCTCGCGCGCAAACCGCTTCCCCGCGAACAGTTCGCGCGCGGCACCAAGGTTGCCGCCGTCGCGGCCGAAGCGCTGTTCGCCGAAGCGGTTGGGCACGCCGCGCGCCGCGATCTGCGCCAGGCGCTGCGCGATGGCATCGGGTACTCCGCGCACCTCGCGCACGCTCAGCCGAAACCGGTTGCCGCGCAGCGCCCCGCGCGGCAGCTTGCGCGCGTGGCGACTGGCGGCGAGCACGGCAACACCCTCGATCGCGAGCGATTCCAGCGCCGGAGCCTCACGCCCGGGCAGGTGCACGGTGAAGGCCTGGCGGGTGAGCGCATGGCGATCCTTCAGGCCGGCATAGCCGACCGCGTGCTCGGGCACACCCGCCCAGCGCGCCAGCTGCTGCGCCACCCAGACCGTATTCGCACCGCGCTTTTCCAGCGTGAGGAACAGGTGCTCGCCCTGCCCCGTCGGCTCGAAACCGAGCATCTCCTCGACGACGAAATCCTCCGGTGCGCTGCGGATGGTCCCGGTCAGCACCGCCGGGCCGAAGGCCTGCGGCCGCGTGCCGTCGCCGGCAGCCGCAGGCGGGGAGGCGTCCGCCTCGAATTCACCGGCATCCACGCGCTCAGCCACCCGCGCTGTCCCCGCATCCATCGGCGCGCGCCAGCAGCACCACCGCCTGCGCCGCGATGCCTTCGCCGCGTCCGGTGAAACCGAGCGTTTCCGACGTGGTGGCCTTGACGCTGACTGCGCCGGCATCGACGCCCAGATCGGCCGCCAGCCGTTCACGCATGGTGCCGATGTGCAGCAGCAGCTTCGGACGTTCACAGATCACCACGGCGTCGACGTTGCCCACCTGCCAGCCGCGCGCGTGGATCAGCGCGGCGACGGCGCGCAGCAGCTCGCGGCTGTCGACGCCGGCCCAGCGCGGGTCGCCGGGCGGGAAATGGCGACCGATGTCGCCCAGCGCCAGCGCGCCCAGCAGCGCATCGCAGAGCGCGTGGATCAGCACGTCGCCATCGGAATGCGCCACGAGGCCGTGCTCGTGCGGAATCTTCACGCCGCCGATGACGACATGGTCGCCGGGGCCGAAGGCGTGGACATCGAAGCCGATGCCGCTGCGGAAGGGAAGGTTCATGGCTTGGGCTCCAGGGCGCGTCGCGCCAGCAGAAATTCGGCCAGCGCGAAATCGCGCGGGGTGGTGACCTTGATGTTGTCGGCGGCACCTTCGATCAAGGCCGGGCGGAATCCGGCGCGCTCCATCGCCATGGCCTCGTCGGTCACGGTCACGCCCGCCGCCCTCGCCGCGCGCAGCGCCTGCGCGAGCGCGTCGCGCGGAAAGCACTGCGGGGTCGACGCGCGCCACAGCCCGGCGCGCGGCACGGTGGCGCCGACGCGCCCGTCGGCGTCGGCACGCTTCAGCGTATCGGCCAGCGGCACCGCGAGCAGCGCGCCCTGCGGTGCCTCACCGTCGAGCAGCGCGTCGAGATCGCGGTGCGAGAGGCACGGCCGCGCGGCGTCATGCACGAGCACGAAGTCGGTGCCAGCAATCTTCCCGGGAAGTGCATCGAGTCCGGCCAGCACCGAATCGGCGCGCTCAGCCCCGCCGATGGCGGTGCGTACCGGCTTGCCTTCCAGCTCGCGCCAGCCGGGCCAATGCACGTCGTTGGCGGCCAGCACCACCACGAGCCCGGCGATGCGCGGGTGCGCGGCCAGCGCGCGCAGGGTGTGTTCGATCATCGGTCGACCGAGCAGGGGCTGGTACTGCTTGGGCAGCTCGCCCCCCGCGCGCGCGCCACGCCCGGCAGCCGGGACGACGGCCCAAACGCCACTGCGCGCGGTGCCGGCAATCATCGCTGCGGCCTGCCGTCGACCGGCGCGGGTTCGATGACGCGGTAGAAGGTTTCCCCCGGCTTGATCAGGCCCAACTCCGCGCGCGCCCGCTCTTCCAGCGCCGCCTTGCCTTCCCGCAAGTCCTCCACCTCGGCCTGGAGCACGGCATTGCGCTGCTCCAGTTCGGCATTTTCCCGCGCCTGAGCCTCCACCCTGGCACGCAGCGCTTCCACCTCGCGCACGCCGCCGCTGCCGACCCAGTACTTGAGCTGGAACCAGGCGATCAAGAGCAGCAGCAACGCGGCAATCACGCGCCCCATGGAGGTGACGTCATCCTCGCGTCAGGCTCACGAAGGCGTCGCGCCCCGCGTAGCGCGCCTTCGCACCCAGCGCCTCCTCGATGCGCAGGAGCTGGTTGTACTTGGCCACGCGATCGGAGCGGCACAGCGAGCCGGTCTTGATCTGGGTGGCCGTCGTGGCCACCGCGATGTCGGCGATGGTGGTGTCCTCGGTTTCGCCGGAGCGGTGCGAAACGACGGCGGCGTAACGATTGGCATCGGCCATGGCGATGGCCTCCAGCGTTTCGGTGAGGGTGCCGATCTGGTTGACCTTGATGAGAATGGCGTTGCCGATGCCCTTGTCGATGCCCTCACGGAATATCTTCGGGTTGGTGACGAAGAGATCGTCGCCCACCAGCTGCACGCTGCCGCCCAGGCGCTCGGTCAGGAGCTTCCAGCCGTCCCAGTCGTTCTCGGCCATGCCGTCCTCGATGGTGACGATCGGGTACTGGCGCGCCCAGTCGGCAAGGAAATCGACGAATTGTTCGGAGGAAAGGCGCTTGCCTTCGCCGGTCAGGATGTACTTGCCCGCATCGAAGAACTCCGAGCTGGCGACATCCAGCCCCAGCAGCACGTCGTCGCCGGCGCGGAAGCCTGCCTCGCCGATGGCTTCGAGGATGACTTCGATCGCCTCGACGTTGGACACCAGGTCCGGCGCGAAGCCGCCCTCGTCGCCCACTGCAGTGGACAGCCCGCGCCCCTTGAGCACGGATTTGAGCTCGTGGAATATCTCGGTGCCGGCGCGAAGCGCCTCGGAGAAAGAGTCGAAACCCACCGGCAGGATCATGAACTCCTGCATGTCGACGTTGTTGTCGGCATGGGCACCGCCGTTGATGATGTTCATCATCGGCACCGGCAGTACCACGTCGCGCCCGTGCGCCAGATGCTGCCACAGCGGCACGCGGCGCGAGGCCGCCAGCGCATGCGCGTTGGCCAGCGACACGCCCAAGAGCGCGTTGGCACCGAGGTTGCCCTTGTTTTCGGTGCCGTCGAGTTCGATCAGGCGCGCGTCGAGGCCAGCCTGGTCGGCGGCGTCGAATCCGATCAGCGCGCTGGCGATGGGGCCGTTGACGTTGGCCACCGCCTTGCGCACGCCGCGGCCCAGATAGCGCGTCTTGTCGCCGTCGCGCAGCTCCACCGCTTCGCGCGTGCCGGTGCTGGCACCGGAGGGAACCGCGGCACGGCCAAAGCTGCCGTCGGCGAGGGTGACTTCGGCTTCGAGGGTGGGATTGCCGCGCGAGTCGAGGATTTCGCGTGCGTGGATGGTCTTGATCGTGCTCATGGCCCAAATACGTCAGGTCGGATGGAAAGGTAGATACTGCGGCGGCGCTGTTCTTCGGCGCGCGCCTCGCGCCGCTCGCGCCGCCAGGCGGGGATGCCCACCGCCAGCAGCGCCAGCGCCACGGAAACCGGGAGGACGGTGCCTTGGCGCGCCAGCGCCTGGACATGATGCAGCGCAAGGGGAAGCGCCACCAGTCCGATGACGAGGAAGAGCAAGGCATCGCGCCGAAGGGCATCGACCCGCCGCGCGAGCGCGGCGGTCTTCAGCTCCAGCAGCGCCAGGTGTACGCCGCGACCCGTGGGCGCTGCGGCCGGTATTTCCTTCGCTCCCGCGTCGTCATTCACCGTTCGTCACTCCTGTTCGAGCAGGCCGGCGCGCTTCACCACCGCATCCAGTTCCTGCAGCGTTGCCAGCAGTGCTTCCATGCGCCCCAGCGGCCAGGCGTTGGGGCCATCGGACAGCGCCTTGTCGGGATCGGGATGGGTTTCCATGAATACGCCGGCCACGCCGGCCGCGACCGCGGCGCGCGCCAGCACCGGCACGAATTCGCGCTGCCCGCCGCTCTTGCCGTCCGCACCGCCCGGCAGCTGCACCGAGTGGGTGGCGTCGAACACTACCGGGCAACCGGTGTCGCGCATGACGCTGAGCGAACGCATGTCGGAAACGAGGTTGTTGTAGCCAAAGCTCACGCCGCGCTCGCACACCATGATCCGGCGGTTGCCGGTGGATGTCGCCTTGGCCGCGACGTGCTTCATTTCCCACGGCGACAGGAACTGTCCCTTCTTGATGTTGACCGGCCGGCCGGCGCTGGCGACCTTGAGGATGAAGTCGGTCTGGCGGCAGAGGAAGGCCGGGGTCTGCAGCACGTCAACGACGCTCGCCACTTCGTCCATCGGGGTGTATTCGTGCACGTCGGTGAGCACCGGCACGCCGATCTGGCGCTTCACTTCGGCCAGCACCTTGAGGCCTTCCTCCAGCCCCGGCCCGCGGAAGCTGGTGCCCGAGGTGCGGTTGGCCTTGTCGAAGCTCGACTTGAAGATGAAGGGAATGCCAAGCCGAGCGGTGATTTCCCTGAGCTGCCCGGCGACGTCGAGCTGCAGCTGCATCGACTCGATCACGCAGGGGCCGGCGATCAGGAAGAACGGCCGGTCCAACCCGACCTCGAAACCACAAAGATCCATCAGGCGGCTCCCGGCGCGGCGGCCGATTCAGTGGCACGGACGGGTTCGACCGCGGCCTGCGCGGGTGCGCTCTTCAGGCGATACGCGGTCTGGATGAAATCCACGAACAGCGGATGCGGATCGCGCGGCGTGGAAAGGAACTCGGGATGGAACTGCGCGGCGATGAACCAGGGGTGCTCGGGGATTTCCACCACTTCGGCCAAGAGATCATCCATGGATTTTCCGGAGAACGACAGGCCCGCCTCCTTGAACTGGGTGCGGTAGTGGTTGTTGAACTCGTAGCGGTGGCGATGGCGTTCGGTGATGACCTCGGTGCCGTAGATCTCGCGCACCCGCGAGCCGTACTTGAGGCGGCACTCCTGCGCGCCCAGGCGCATGGTGCCGCCCAGGTCGGACTCTTCGGTACGCTGCTCCACGGCCCCGGCCGAAGTGCGCCACTCGGTGATGAGACCGATCACCGGATCGGGCGTATCGCGGTCGTTCTCGGTGCTGTTGGCCTGCGGCAGGCCGACCACGTTGCGGGCGAACTCCACCACCGCCGCCTGCATGCCGTAACAGATGCCGAAATAGGGAATCCCGTTCTCGCGCGCGTGGCGCGCGGCCATCACTTTGCCCTCGAAGCCGCGGTCGCCGAAGCCGCCGGGCACCATGATGCCGTCGACCCCGTCGAGCAGGGCCACGCCTCCGGTTTCCAGCGCCGCCGCCTCGATCCAGCGCAGGTTGACGCGCACCCGACCGGGCAGGCCGCCGTGCTTGAGCGCCTCGGACAGCGACTTGTAGGCATCGCGATGGTCGATGTACTTGCCCACGATGGCGATGGTGACTTCGCCGGCGGGATGCGCCATCGCATCGACCACCTGTTCCCAGTCCGACAGATCGGCCTCGCGCGCACCGTTGAGGTGCAGGCGCTCGACCACGATCCGGTCCAGGCCTTGGCGCTGCAGCCACAGCGGAATCTTGTAGATGTTGTCCAGGTCGATCAGGTTGATCACCGCCGGTTCGGGCACGTTGGTGAACAGCGCGATCTTGCGGCGCTCGCCTTCCGGCAGCGGCTGCTCGCTGCGGCACAGCAGGATGTCCGGCTGGATGCCGATGGAGCGCAGCTCCTTCACCGAGTGCTGGGTCGGCTTGGTCTTGAGCTCGCCGGCCGCCGCGATGTAGGGCACCAGGGTCAGGTGCATGAACAGCACCTTGTCCGATCCGCGCTCGGTGCGGATCTGGCGGATGGCCTCGAGGAAGGGCAGCGACTCGATGTCGCCCACCGTACCGCCGATTTCCACCAGCGCCACGTCGAAGCCCTCGGTGGCGATGTCGATGCGGTGCTTGATCTCGTCGGTGATGTGCGGGATCACCTGCACGGTGCCGCCGAGGTAGTCGCCGCGGCGCTCCTTGCGGATCACGTTGTCGTAGATGCGCCCGGTGGTGACCGAATTGCGCCGCGTCATGCGGGTGCGCACGAAGCGTTCGTAGTGGCCAAGATCCAGGTCGGTCTCGGCCCCGTCGTCGGTGACGTAGACCTCGCCGTGCTGGAACGGGCTCATCGTGCCCGGATCGACGTTGATGTACGGGTCCAGCTTCATCAGCGTGACCTTCAGGCCGCGCGATTCGAGAATGGACGCAAGCGAAGCGGCGGCGATGCCCTTGCCAAGCGAGGACACCACGCCGCCGGTGACGAATATGAGCGGAGTCATGGGAGACGAACGCAGCCGGAAAAGAGGATTCTATCGGCTGGCGGCTGGTTGCGCGAATCCACGCTGCGGGACGCGCTGCAGCAGTGCAGTAAAAGATCTTTGAAATCAATTATTTCACGAACTTCCCGCACAAAATCTCGCGACACCGCCCGGATCGCCGGACGAGGCGCGACTGCGGCTGATCCGCGCGCACAGTCGCGCTTCTGCCAGAATAGGCGTTCCCTCCCGCAGGCCTCCCGGGGCCTGCCCACTCTCGCAGGAGTCCACCATGAGCGACGTCGTCATCGCCGGTGCCAAGCGCACTGCCATCGGATCCTTCCTCGGCCAGTTCACCGGCGTACCCACGCCCACGCTGGGGGCCACCGCGATCAAGGCGGCGCTCGAACACGCCGGCATCGCGGCCGACCAGGTGGACGAGGCGATCATCGGCTGCGTGCTGCCCGCAGGTCTGGGCCAGGCACCCGCGCGCCAGGCGGCGCTGGCCGCCGGACTGCCGAGTGCGGCCGGCTGCACCACGATCAACAAGGTCTGCGGCTCGGGCATGAAGGCCATCATGTTCGGCACCGACCTGATCCGCGCCGGCTCCGCGAAGGTCGTCGTGGCCGGCGGCATGGAGTCGATGACCAATGCACCGCACCTCCTGAACGGCTCGCGCACCGGCATTCGCTACGGCAACGGCGAGCTCGTCGACCACATGGCCTGGGACGGCCTGACCAATCCCTACGACGGCAAGTCGATGGGCGTATTCGCCGACGCCACCTCGCAGAAATACGGATTCAGCCGCGAGGACCAGGACGCCTTCGCCGCGGAAAGCGTGCGCCGCGCGCTGGCCGCGCAGGCTTCCGACGCCTTTGCCGCCGAGATCGTTCCGGTGGTCGTTGCCGGCCGCAAGGGTGAAGTGAGCTACGCCAGCGACGAGCAGCCGGGGCGCTGCAGCATCGAAAAGATTCCCACCCTGCGCCCGGCGTTCAACAAGGACGGCACCGTCACCGCCGCCAGCTCGTCGAGCATTTCCGACGGCGCGGCGGCCGTGGTGCTCCTTTCCGCCGACGAGGCCAAGGCGCGCGGCGTCACGCCGCTCGCCCGCGTGGTCGCGCACGCCGGGCACGCGCAGGCACCGGAGTGGTTCACCACCGCGCCCGTGGCCGCCATCCGCAGCGTGCTGGACAAGGCCGGCTGGAAGGTCGAGGACGTGGACCTGTTCGAAGTGAACGAAGCCTTTGCCTGCGTGGCGATGGCACCGATCAAGGATCTCGGCATTCCGCACGCGAAGCTCAACGTCAACGGCGGTGCCTGCGCCCTGGGCCACCCGATCGGTGCCACCGGCACCCGCCTCGTGGTCACCCTCCTGCACGCCCTGATCCGCAGCGGCGGCAAGCGCGGCGTGGCGTCGCTGTGCATCGGCGGCGGCGAAGCCACCGCGATCGCGATCGAGCGGGTCTGATCCATCGGCTCTGACGGCGGAATCCGCGGCGCGGGTTCCGCCCTGCGGGGCTACGATTCGCCCTGCTCTGCGAGGCTGGATTCACAGAGGTCGGGGCTCGCTCACAACGTGGTATTCGATGTTCCGCACCGTCGGCCACGTAGGGCCGACCTACGCCGGCGTGCCCGGGTAGGTCGGGGCTATGCCCCCGACGGGGTGCCCTGTTCGGCCAGGCTCACCCACCAGCCGCCGCCCTCGGCCTTGCCCACGCGCAGCAGGTCATAGGTCCTGAGCATGTCCAGAAGGCCGCTGTGGCCGTAGGTCTTCGGCGTGAAGGAGGAATCGGTGCGGCGCAGGTAGTTGCCGAGTGCGCCCAGGTCCACCTGCCCGTCGGACGAGCTTTCGGCCAGCATCGCGACCGCATCCACGACGCTCATCGGCCGGCGCTTGGCCTGTGACCGGGATTCGGGCTCAGGCTTCTTTTCCACCGGACTGCCGCCGGCGTCGGGCCTGGTCCCTGCCCTGGGATCGGACGCGGACTCGAGCGCGGGCGACCACTCGAAGAAATGATCGGCGGCATTGCGCAGCGCTTCGGGCGTTTTGGCCTCGCCCACGATGCACATCAGCGAGCCGCGCTCGCGCAGCTTGCGGCACAGATAGGCGAAGTCCGAGTCGCTGGTCACCAGACAGAACACTTCGACCCGTTCGTCGAACAGCAGCTCCATGGCATCCAGCGCCAGGGCGATGTCGGCAGTGTTCTTGCCACCGGCGTACTGGTATTGCAGGTACGGGGTGAACGCCTGCTCCACCAGCTTTTCGCGCCACTTCCCGGCCAGGGTGCCGGCGTTTCCGTAGCCTCGGCGCACCACGACGCGACCAAACTGCGCGCCGAACCGGAGCGCGGATTCGATGATCTCGGGCTGCACGTTGTCGCAGTCCACCAGGACCGCGACGCGCGCCTCATCGCTGCTCGTACCCACGGGATTCCTCCGGCAAGCCACCCGTGCCCATCATACGCGGTAGGCCTGCCCTGACCCGCCCCCGGACCGCAGAATGGTCTATTGCGCGGTCCACCCGCCGTCGATCGGCAGCGAAACGCCCGTCATGGTCGCCGCGGCATCCGAGCACAGGAACACCGCCAGCGCGCCGATGCCGGCGGGCGTGGTGAACTCGGTCATCGGCTGCTTTTCCGACAGCAGCTGCTGCTTGGCCTGATCCACGGAAATGCCGGCCTGCTGCGCGCGCGCCTCGATCTGCTTTTCCACCAGCGGCGTGCGCACCCAGCCCGGGCAGATAGCGTTGCAGGTGACGCCGGAATTGGCCAGCTCCAGCGCGGTGACCTTGGTCAGGCCGACGATGCCGTGCTTGGCCGCAACATAGGCGACCTTGTTCACACTCGCCACCAGGCCGTGCACCGAGGCGGTGTTGATGATCCGGCCCCAGCCGCGTCGCTTCATGCCCGGCAGCGTCGCCTTGATGGCGTGGAAGGCCGCCGAAAGATTGATCGCGAGGATCGCATCCCACCGGTCTTCGGGAAATTCGTCCACCGGCGCGGTGTGCTGGATGCCGGCGTTGTTGACCAGGATGTCGAGACGACCGAAGCGGGCCTCGGTGTCCTGGACCATCTGGCGGATGTCGGCCGGCCGGCTCATGTCGGCACCCGAATACCCGACGTCCACGCCGTAGGTGCCCGCCATGGCCTGCCGGATCCTTTCGATTTCCGCCGCATCGCCGAAGCCGTTGAGCATCACGTTCGCACCGGCGGCGGCAAACGCTTCGGCCACGCCGTGACCGATGCCGCTGGTGGAGCCGGTGACCAGTACGGCCTTGCCCTTGAGCATGTGATTGATTCCCATTGGATTTACCATGAACTGGACTGACAGGGCGTGGCCCGTCCGCGCGGCTGCATCAGGCAAGGCAGCGCGCGTGCCGCCGCGTCCGGCCACCACGATGGCGGCTCGATCACGCCCTGCCAAGTGCCCGAAAGTACAACGGCCCGGCTCCTGTGGGGAGCCGGGCCGTGATTCATGGTCTGGTGGACACGATCGGATCGCGTGTTTTCAGCCGCGCAGCTTGCCCGCCACTTCGGCCCCGGCGGCGCGCGCCGCCGCGGCGGCGATTTCGGCCATCTCGTAGTTGGTGCCATAGATCGAGTAGTAAACGACTGCCAGCTTGACGCTCATGTTGTTTCCTTTGTTATCAATGTGATGCCAGGTGTTTCTCGTGTTTTACCTTGCGACGGTGGCCGGCCTGCGACAGCTGCCCTTGCCACCCGCCGACTTCACCGGGATACCGCCGCCGCGCTGCTATCGCCGAGCGCTACGACATCGCGGTGCGCGCCGCCGAGCGGCTTCCGGACGACAGCACCCGATTGATCTGCACGACCATATGGGGCTGATACTGGCCAGCGCAGGCGGCGAGCGCCAGGCCTGGCGGCTGATCCATGCGGACAGGTGCCGGTCCGGCCTGCCGCCGCCTGGTTCTCTGCCGCCAGTCGGGCCAGCCATTGGCGCGGGGATACGCCAAGCTTGGCCGCAAACGCCCGCGACAGGCCGGAGGAGCTGGCGTAACCGAGTTCGGCCGCCAGCCGCTTGATCGAATCGCCCTCGCGCAGGCGCGCCTGCACCAGGACCATGCGCCAGTCCGCCAGGTAATCGATCGGGGTCTGGCCCACCGCTTCGCGGAAGGCCGCGGCAAACGCGGTGCGTGACATGCCGGCGCGCTCCGCCAGCCGCTCCAGCGTCCAGGGCTCGCCAGGCGCATCGTGCATGGCGGTCAGCGCTCGGGCCAGGCGCACATCCGACATCCCGCAGATGAAGCCCGAGCGCACGCCCGCCTCCTGCGGGTGATCCAGCAGCCAGCGCAGCAGCTGGATGAGGACCACCTCGAACAGCCGATCGACCAGAAGGCGGTGCCCGCAGCGCACCCGATCCGCCTCGGAGAACAGCAGTTCCAGCGCCAGATCGAGGCCGGCGACGCGCGCCAGCGGCAGCACCACCAGCGGCGGCAGCGCGCGCACGAGGGGACTGCCGACGCCGCCTTCGAAATCCAGCCGGGCGCAGGTCAGGTCGGAACCTTCCGCCGGCGGATTGTGGAAGCGATGGGTCAGCGGCCGGGGATAGAACAGCAGCGTCGGCTCGTCCAGGCGCAGCTGCCCGGGCACCTCGTGCGCGTGCGGATGGCTGACCTCCAGCCTGCCGCGCCGCAGGACGTGCAGGTATCCGTGCCCGTGGCTGGCGTCGAAGTGGCTGATTCCACACAGCATTCCCGAGTGGTGCAGGTGCGCCTGCACCCGGAAGCGCTGCAGGATGCCGGACAGTCGATCGATGGAGGGCGGCGCGCTCATCGTACGAATTGATATGTCTTGTGCACGAACAGAACCCAATCGTACCACCGAGCGGCCTACAGTTTCTCTCGCCACCCACCCCCAAAAGGAGCACCCGATGACACCCCTGAACACCGCCCTCGCCCTGGCGCTTGTCGCCAGCGGTTTTGCCACCTCGGCCATGAGCCACGAAGCCGCCCACCACGGCGGCCTCGCCTCCGAGCCGGCCGAGGCCGTGCGCGCGCCTTTCGACATCGTCCACACCAAAATCACCACGCAAGGCAACGTGGCGACCTTCCACATGGCCGTGTCCGGAAACGCCGGCGAATCCCGCCCCAGCGCATCCGGCAAGCTTGCCGGCAGCACGGTGTTTTCCTACGTGTGGCCAACGACCCTCGATTCCGCCCTGGTCGGGTTTGAGCCCAAGGCCGGCATCCTCGCCTTTGCGGTGACCGCGCATCCGGACTTCGACGACACGCCGCTGTTCGACGAGAACGGCGACGGCAATCTCGACAACGACGGCAACCTCTGGCATTCGCACTGGGTCGTGCTGCAGCCCGACGACGCCTGCGGAGCCGGCGCGCTCAAGGTCGTGGACATTCCGGAAGGCAGCAAGCCGCGCCTGCCCAAGACCTGGCCGGGCCTCCCGATCCTGATCGACAGCCCGGGCTGGAGCCCGACGTTCCAGCAGGATTCGGTCGAGGTCCGGGTGCCGTTCGACGATATCGGCGCGGTCGAGGCCGCGACGTTCGACGGCGTCACCGCCGCGCTGCGCGTCAATGCCAGCGTGCACAACCCGCTGCTGTGCGTGGTCGACGTCTTCAAGGTGGCCTCGGGCGATCTGTCGCTGCCCGGCGCGGTCAACCAATAGGGAACCTCGAAAAACCGGCGTCATTCCGGCGAAAGCCGGAATGACGCGAATCGGGAGTTTTTTCGAAGCGCCCAGTGGGCTTCTTCCGGGATGACGGCAGGCAGATTTTCGAGCAGTGGGCTGATACCCGGCACCCATCAGGAAAAACTCCACCTGCCCCATCCGGGGAATGGACGCGCCGGCGCGCCTGGGCTAGCCTCCCGAAACGGGGGAGCTCATTGGCCGCTTGCGGAGGTATTTACCATGGCCCCGATTCTTTCGTCCCGGCTGCCGCTGCGCAGCGTTTTCGCCCGATTTCTCCCCGGTTTTCTCTGCGCCCTGCTGCTCGCCGCGCTTCCGGCCGCGGCCCGCGCCGAAGCGCCCTACGTTCCGATCCAGCCGG
>JACDJA010000120.1_pt1 | contig 109359 bp, 103 predicted proteins | sample 7449241 | NCBI WGS metagenome assembly JACDJA01 (sample SAMN14253289, study PRJNA609438) | sludge metagenome | isolation source: initial anaerobic sludge | collected 2018-12-20 | reverse complement strand
TGGCCCCATTGTAGATGATATTCCTTACTACACCTATCTGGGTCAGGATGAGTACCAGGGTGGTTATCTGGGTGCTATGCGTCTGATCGCCGATGGTGGCACACGTGGGGTCTGTATTAACCAGCAAGTAGGGCATGCCGGACTGGACAAGCGTTGTAAGGGGTTCGTTGATGCGCTGACGGAAGAGGGTATTGAAGCCGAAGTATTGGCTATCACCGATGATCCGGCTGAGTCCACTACCATCATCAGTGACTACTATGCTGCTAATCCCACTACAGATGTTTTCATGACATTAGGACCAAATGGAGCATCGCCTTTCTACGTATTCCTGGAAAATGAAGGTTTGAGTGGTGTCAAACATGGCACATTTGACCTCAGCCCTGAAATTAATGCCAACATTGCCAGTGGATTAACAATGTTTGGTATTGACCAACAGCCATTCCTACAAGGCTATGGTGGGATTCAGGCTTTGAACCTGCTTGTCCGTTATGGTGTAGTTCCTGCTTTGCCGGTTACACCAACAGGACCTGGTTTTGTTACCCTGGATAACCTTTCCGTGGTTGAAACGCTGGCTGGTGAATATCGATAAAAACATTGGCTTGATCATAAATGAATGGGGCAGGACTCTATCCTGTCCCTTCATTGGGAATTTCCTGATTGAAAATAGATAAGATGAGAAAAAATAATACTTACAGCGCTATCCTTCGATATTTTGCGAATTCGCCGATTGCAGGTCCACTGTTAACGTTCGTTTTGGTGTTCATCATATTTTTGATTTTTGTACCCAATTTTGCTTCCTGGCGAACCATTTCCGGCATTATTACAGCAATTTCAATCTCAGGTTTTGTTACGATAGGTATCACTATCCTGATGATTGCCGGGGAGTTTGACCTATCGGTAGCTCCCATGATTGCAATGAGTGGCTACCTTTTTGGCACTATTTCTACTGGGGCTGATTCGGTGATTGTCAACACACTTCTAAAAATCGGCTTACCAGTGGAAGGAGGGAACCCGGGGTTAGCTATTTTTGCTGCTTTGTTGGTGCCATCCATCATGGGCTCGATTAACGGCTTGCTTCTAGTTTTTACCAACATACCTTCATTCATTGTCACTTTGGGTACACGACAAATTTACCGGGGAGTAGTGTGGATTTTTGCCGGTGGAGTATTATTTCAGACTATTGAAAAACTGCCACTTTATGAAGTATTCAATGGCCGTTTTGACATCATAAATAACCTGCCGTTTCTGGAAAGCGCTAATTTCAGAACAGCAATGTTCTGGATGGTGGGGGTAGCCATAATTTTCCAGTTTATTTTGGTCCGGACCCGTTTTGGTAATCATATTTTTGCAGTGGGGGGAGGTGAAGGAGCTGCGATGTCTCAAGGGGTAAAGGTCAACCGAACAAAAGTGATGGCTTTTATTCTGAATGGTTTTTTGGCTGGTATGGCAGGAATAATTTCTTTCAGCCAGTTCAGAAGCGTACGGGTTGCCGAGCAAGCAGGCATCGAGTTGACCGCTATTGCAGCTTCTGTCGTTGGTGGAGCGCTACTGACCGGTGGGTATGGCAGTGTCTGGGGTGCCATTGTTGGAATCCTGATCATCAACATGCTTCGCTCCGGGGTACTCTTGCTCAAAGTCCCGTTTATTTCTGCCGATAACTTCCCCGCTGTTGTTGGAGTCACCATTATTGCCGCTGTTATTATAAATAATTACCTGCGGAACAGGTCTACATCATAATCGTAGGAGAAACTGCTATGTCACTAGAAATCGGACAACCAGTTGTCGAGATGAAGAATATTGTCAAACGCTTTGGAACGGTCGAAGCGCTGCGAGGGGTGGATTTCACCGTCGAGAAAGGAAAAGTTCACGCCTTAATTGGTGATAATGGAGCTGGAAAATCTACTTTGATTAAGGTGTTGACTGGTGTCCACACACCAACCAGTGGCGAGATTTATTTTGAAGGTAAAAAAGTAACCATTTCTTCACCTGCTGATGCTCGCGCTCTCGGTATAGAAACTTGTTATCAGGACCTTGCTTTGATACCTTTAATGAGTATCTGGCGGAATTTTTTCCTTGGGCGAGAAATATACACCAATCTTGGTCCTGTAAAATGGCTGCACCGGCATGAGATGCGCCGGTTGTGCTGCGAGGCTTTGCAGGATATTGGGATAGAAATCCGGTCTGCGAGTGAAAAAGTTGGAAAAATGTCCGGTGGTGAACGTCAATCTATTGCTATTGGCCGAGCCATTTACTTTGGTGCTAAATTGCTTATCCTGGATGAGCCAACATCAGCCCTGTCTGTTGCAGAAACGAGAAAAGTAATCGTTTATATTGAGAACGCCAAAGCACAGGGGTTACCTGTAATTTTAATTACCCATAATGTAAGCCATATTTACCAGGTGTCGGATTTCTATACAATCATTAGGCAGGGTCGCAAGGTGGGGACTTACAGAAAAGGTGAACTTACCCAGGAAGACATCGCTGACCTGATCACGGGCACCCGTGAAGCATAATCAGCGAGCTCTGTTACCAATATCCAACTATTTGATAGATTATGGTTGTTATATCATTTACAAATTATATTGAGATGGTGAGAGATGTTTCAAATATCTGTATGTGCTGATACTATTTTTTTGGATTTGCCGTTTGAAGAGCGTGTAAAAAAAATTACTGAAGCTGGTTTTATGGTGGAGTTTTGGGGATGGAAAGGGCGAAATCTGGATGTTCTCAGCAACAACCCCAGCATTGACGTTGCCGGTTTTACTGGCACGCAAGGTGGCTCCTGTGTTTATCCCGACGGGGTGATTGACTATGTTACTGGTATTACAGAATCGACCATGATAGCCAAAAAACTCGGGGCGACTTTTTTGGTTATTCACGCAGGTGAACTTGGCCCGAATGGCGAAGTGGTTCATAAAATCTCAACCAATCCCTCAATCCACTGGATCAGCGCCTACAAAGCCTTGACCCAATTGGCGAAATTGGGAGAAGAATACGGCATTACCTATACCCTGGAAGTTCTCAATACGAAGGTTGATCACCCTGGCTACTCCATCAACAACATTGAAAACGCGGTGGGACTGGTTAAAGAGGTAGACAGCCCATATGTTAAAATCCTGTTCGATATTTACCACACACAGATAGAAGAGGGCAATGTGGTGGAACTGTTACGAAAATATCATCCCTACATTGGTCACATCCATGTGGCTGATGTCCCTGGCCGCCATGAACCGGGCACCGGTGAGCTGAATTTCCATTTTATCGCTCAAACGTTGCGTGAGGTGAGCTATCAGGGTTTGGTGGGGATGGAAGCCTATCCGCTTGCTGATAGTCATCAGGCGATGGAGCGTTTTCGGGCTGCATTTAAGGAGTGAAAAAATGAAATCCTCCGAAAGAGTAAATCTTGCAATCAATCACCAGGAGCCTGACCGCGTACCGCTGGATATCGCTGGTACCGGTGTGTCTCAAATTCACGCCACAGCCTATACCAATTTGCGTCGTTACCTGAAACTACCTGAACGAAAAGCTAAAATTACTTTCATTCCTGAACAACTGGCTCATTTTGAAACCGACATCGCTGAACGGCTTGAAACAGATTTTGTATTTGTAATGCCCCAGCCACCCTCCGGTTATGAACTTTTGTATCGGGACCTGGGTGAGTACACCGCCTACACCGATGAGTGGGGTATTGGTTGGAAAAAGCCTAAAAATGGTGGTTTTTATTATGATATGTACTATCATCCGCTGGCAGAAGCTGAGACTCTGGAGGACATCAAAGCCTATCAGTTCCCTGATCCTATGGATGACATGCGGTATCAGAACTTACGCCCGGAAATTGAGTCCGCCATCGCGAACGGCAAGGCGGTAGTGCTGGCCGGACCGGGTTCCGGCATCCTTGAAATTTACACCTGGTTGCGTGGCTTCGAGAAATTTTACATTGATATGGCTCTGAACCAGAACTTTGTGGCGTATATGCTGGACAGATTGGTAGAATTTAAGCAGGCTTATTGGGAAAGGGCGTTGGCAGAATTTGGTGATGTAGTCACCATAGCCTGCGAGCATGATGATCTGGCCGGGCAGCGTAACCTGCTGTTCTCACCGGAAACATATCGCAGTGTGGTTAAACCGCGCCAGAAAAAGTTGTTCCATTTCATCAAAGATCACGCACCGGTCAAGCTGTTTTACCATAGCGATGGTGCGGTACGTACAATTCTTCGGGATTTAATCGAGACGGGGATAGATATTCTCAATCCGGTTCAGTTCACAGCAGCGAATATGGATCTCAAAGAATTGAAGAAGGAATTTGGTCGCGATCTGGTCTTTTGGGGGGGCGGGGTGGACACCCAGGGTGTCTTAGGAGCTGGCACACCGGAGGAAGTCAGGGAGGATGTTAAACGCAATATCGAAGCCCTTGCCCCTGGTGGAGGGTTTGTCTTCGCTACGATTCATGACATTCAAGCAGATGTTCCACCAGAAAATATCATGGCAATGTGGGACGCATGGAAAGAATTTGGTATCTATTAGTAAAATGGAATCGCGTAGGAAATTCGAATAAGTTTCTTGGGGGTACTCGCGTTCCAAGAGCATGGATATTCCCTTTGTGGGCACAAAAGACACCTGAAATGCAATCTTTTAAATGACTCTATAACATCCACGAGGGGTGTTGGGCTTGCAGGTATGGGGAAGAGTTCTTTAGTGGCACAGTGGGTTGTGAGCAAATGATCACCACTTTTCTGGTGTGCCAGCCCTTGCTTATTGGCTCTACCCGACTTACTTCTTTTCGTTGGTTATACGGTATTAATTCCCCGAATCATTATTCCCTATAATCAATAGGAAAGCGGCTGTGCTTTGAATGAAATTTACCGGTGAAGGATCAGAAAAATAAGGATATGAAAATGGAAAATCGATTGAGAGACCAATTAACATCCGTAACGAAGGATTTTCCATTTACTTGAAGCAAAGGATATTGGCAAATGGATTGAGTTGTGGGCAGAAGACGGTGTTGATACAAAGCCATATGCCTCCGGTATGTTTCCAGAAAAGGTGGTTGGTAAAAAAGACATCGGCGAATCTTGGAGTGGTATTTTCAAGGTGTTTGAAAGTGTAAGTTTTCCAATACATGAATTTATTGTGGATGAAGAAAATAGAACGGTAGTTGTTCGGTTGGATGGTGAGGGGCTTATGAAAAATGGGAATCTTTATCAGAATACCTACATCTTCCTATTCCATTTTGACCAGAACAATAAAATTAAGGAATGTTATGAATACTTCAATCCTTATATTGCAGGTGAAAATTTTGGCGTGTTGGACAAACTCAAATACTAAAATATTTAAAACGCTTTCAATGCAAAATATTGTTATTTTCAATAAAAAACTAACTCAAAAATCGCTGGTGTGGACTGGATATGTTGGTGGATTTGTTTTTTTGGTGTATCTCCGATACTCATGCTGGGTAGAGGTGCTTCCTTCTTTTTAAAGTCTAGTCAGAATGATAATAACTAGCAAATCGTTCAAAATTCTGATGAAAGCTTTCCAACCAGGCATCAATAAAGGTTCGTTTTTCAAAGAGGGGCAACAAATCCACCGCTAGGTCAGATGTTTTGATGGTAGTTACTTTTTCAGATAACAACCTCATTGCGGAAGCCAATGTGTATGCTTGCCTGCCATCTTTTTCCAGTTTTTCTTCCAGTGGTTGGATTTTCTGTTGCATAAACCACAATAAATCATAAAAATCGCGACCTTTTATCCCGATGGTAGCATTTCCTTTCTGAAAATTACGTTCCAGGCAGGCGATCATTTTTCCTGCCATCATGGTTTCCAAAGAAAAATGACTGGCAACCAGACTCTGACCATAGGTAAGAATTGGTGTTTTTTGGATGATGGCAGTCTGTTTATGCTGACTGATCTCTACTTTGAGATGCAATGCTTCATTGGGATATGGGGACAGCCTCAAACTATTCAGAATGGGAAATTTCAAAGTGATCCGATACACTCCCCATTCACCTTGTTGTGATTTAGTAGTCAAGTCAGGATAACCGATATTCGAGCGGTAATAGGTGAGCAAATCCTCTTCCAAGTTGGAAAAATCCACTTCCGCTGAATTATCCAGATCAATATCCTCAGAAAGACGGTTAAGATCGTAAATTAGATGCAGGCAGGTGCCCCCATAGAAATTCAATTTCCTGTAGGTGGGATGATTGTAGAGGAAATTCAGTGTGTACGCTTGCAAAACCTCTTTGAGAATAATCCGTTTGGTCTCGTTGGAGAGTAAAGCGTCCTTTTTTGTGAGAATGTTTTCCAAAGATTGAATTAATGTTGCCATACTGTTTTCCTTAAATTCTTTAAGATATTCTGCATCTTTTTGCTTTTGCTGATTTCAACAAATTCTGAAAATCGTGTTTGATCCTGTTCAGAAAAGTCATCGATATTCAGGCGCAATTCTTCCGCCAGATTGAAATCTGATGGTAACCAGTTACGCGGTAAAGGTCGCAGATATAGATAATCAAAGAGCGCTTTTGCCAACGTTGCCTGGGAAAAGGGGATGCCCATATACTCAAAGATTTCAAACCCTGTGTAGAGATCTTCTTTGATGTTGCGGTAAGCAAAAGTGCCTAGTGAATTTTCAATTATTCTAGTCTGTTTAATGGTGGCAGCTGTGACTGGATAGGTGATTTCACTTAAGATAGCATGTCGCTGTAACACAAATTCTAGCGAGACATAAGACTGTGGAATCAGAATAGCGCTGATTGCTGCGGAAAAATCCACATCTGAGCGGTGCTGCTCATAAAACCGGCGTGTCATGTATGTCCCTTTTTTGAGTTGAATGATATGACCAGCTTTCATCCAACGGTACAGTGCTGTTTGGATTGAACCATTTGAGAGATTTTCTGGACTGTAAAGCTGCTTTACAGCCTCAGTAGTGAAAAAAGGGATATGGTCAAAGGAAGTAAGAATTTTTCTGTTCATTCATTATATATAGGATAATAGACATTATTTGTCTATTATCCTATATAAAAGTTATTAATGCAAGAGGTAATCTCAAAAATCCCGTACCGGCTCCACCTTCACAGGTGGGTAGATCTGCTGGGGGATGGGCGGCATGGAGTTATACACCCAATCCACAGTAACTACTCCACTGGGGATGCCTGCCACACGTTGGATACCAGCATACTCCCCGCGCATCAGTACGGTTTCCATATCAAAGGACATACCGAAGATAGCCATGCGCATCCCTGCTGGAATTTTGCGCAGTTCCTCGTTGAATGCTCCCAGAATTGGAAACAATTTGTTTTTGAACGTATTCAACCATTAAATTGGTCAGTTATCCTTGCTGATGTAAGACCATTTGTAGAGCCGGGGTTTGATTTGGAGTTCTTAACGAGAGAAAATTTAGAAAAAACCTTGTTTAAAACCTGAACAAACTAGAAAACCATTGTTTATCACGATTTCAATTTATCCTTGCAAAATTTCAAATCTTGTTTATAATTTAGACATGACTAAATTATAAATTAAACACATATAAAGGTGTAATATGATTGAGAATTTTTCATGGATTTTATTTTTTCTAATATTACTTTTCCTGTTTGTTGTGGTATTTTTTCCGCAATACGGCTTAAAAGATCGCTGGCAGCGTTATAAAACTGCCAACAAACGTGTACTCTTAGAAGACGCACTGAAATACATCTTTGATCAGGAGCAACAAGGTCATACTGTTGGCGTAGATGCGTTATCAGGTAAACTGAAAATCAGTTCGAAAAACACCTTTGACCTGATTGAGCAAATGGCCGATCAGGGCTTGATCACTACCCATAAGAATCTTGTGCACCTCAGTGATGATGGCGAGCGGTTGGCGCTACAAATCATCCGTGCCCACCGTTTATGGGAACGCTACCTGTTGGACGAAGCGCGTATGCCACTGGATAAGGTTCATGATCAGGCAAAACGGCGCCAGCATGGCATGACCCAAAAGCAAATTGATGAGCTGGATGCCTCCTTAGGCTATCCGCTTTCTGATCCGCATGGTGACCCGATTCCCACCTCAGCCGGCACATTTTACCCACATGAAAAAGGCATTCAGGTGAATGACTGGGAAGAAGGGGTTTTGGGAAAAATTGTCCACCTGGAAGATGAACCTGCACTGGCGTTTGCACAGATCATGGCAGCCGGGTTGAAACCTGGACAGCTGGTACGTATTTTGGAAATGAATCAACAGCGGGTGATCTTGACGGATGGTGAGCAGGAATTTAACCTGGCACCTGCCGTCGCAGCTAACGTGTACGTACAGCCATTATCCAAAGCAGAAATAGTGCAAAGAGATGCGATTCCCTTGAGCCAACTTCCCACGGATATGGAAGCGGAAATTGTGCGCTTAGATGAGAGTTGTCAGGGGTTTACCCGCCGCCGCTTTCTGGATTTGGGTTTAACCCCCGGTACAAAAATCTACCCGGAGTTGGATAATTCTTTTGGAGATCCACGTGCCTATCGGGTGCGGGGCACTTTAATTGCTCTGCGCAGTGATCAGGCAGAGGATATATGGGTTACACCCATGCAAGTAACATCGTAGAGGAGTTTACTGATGACAATTCATAATACCAGTGGCTGTGATGGATGCCCGATGACCGCTCAATTGGAGCAAATGGGCTTAAAACTGGATAAATTTGACAAAATTATTGCTTTAGCCGGTAACCCTAACACTGGCAAATCAACCCTGTTCAATGCATTAACCGGGTTAAATCAACACACCGGTAACTGGCCAGGGAAAACGGTCACGCGCGCGGAAGGTGGCTATGTGTTTCAGAATGTGCGTTACAAACTGGTTGACTTACCCGGTACCTATTCGCTTCTTTCTGCTTCACAGGACGAAGAAGTAGCCCGTAATTTTATTCTTTTTGGGCAACCTGATTGCACGGTGGTGGTAACCGATGCCACTGCCCTGGAACGCAACCTGAATCTGGTGTTACAGGTGCTGGAAATCACGGACAAAGTGGTGGTAGCAGTAAATCTGATGGATGAAGCGAAACGCAAAGGGATTGAAGTTGACACCCGCTCACTGGCACGGGATTTAGGTGTGCCTGCCATTCCGATTACCGCCCGTAATGGCGAAGGGGTGCAAACCTTATTAAGCACCATTGCCAGTGTGATTAGTGGTGAGATATCCACTAAACCTTTGCGCGTCAAAGGTAGCGCCCAATTTCAATCAGCCGTAATGAATCTTTCAGAAGAAATTGAAAAAGTTTTTCCTGGTGTCCCGAATGCACGCTGGTTAGCGATTCGATTGCTGGATGGTGATGCGCGCGTAAAGGAAGCTATCCAAAGCGGAGAAATCAGTGAATTGGTAAACAGCCAGCGTCGTAGTGATGTGCAATTCAGCAGCAGGATGGCGGTTGAAGGCCGTCAGTAGCGGAGGACAATGATGACAACCAATAAAGAAATAACAGCCCAGGATATTCTCCTCAAAGCGGATGCGTTGCGACCCCAGTTAGGTAGTGGTTTTCGTGATGAAATTGTGCAATCGATGTATTCCGAAGCCCAAAGGATTACGGATCGTGCAGTGCAGCAGGACAAAAAACAAAAATGGGATCTGGACCAACGTATTGATCGCCTGGTAACCTCACCGATCTTTGGTTTACCGATCATGTTACTAATTCTGGCAGCCATTTTTTGGGTCACCATCGTAGGGGCAAATGTTCCCTCGCAACTTTTAGCAACCGGATTATTCTGGATTGAAGAACAGGCTGCGAATTTATTTACTTCCCTGGGCGTGCCGTGGTGGATCACAGGTTTCCTTTGGCATGGGGTCTATCGCGGATTGGCCTGGGTGATCAGTGTGATGCTGCCACCGATGGCGATTTTCTTCCCGGTCTTTACCATTCTGGAAGATCTGGGATATTTACCACGGGTAGCATTCAATCTGGACTGGATGTTCAAAAAAGCTGGTGCTCATGGCAAACAGGCACTCTCCATGGCAATGGGTTTTGGCTGTAATGCTGCCGGTGTGATCTCAACGCGGGTGATTGACTCCCCCCGTGAACGCTTAATTGCGATCCTGACGAACAACTTTGTGCCCTGTAACGGGCGTTTTCCGACCCTGATTATGCTGGCAACGGTATTCGTGGCTGCTTCCTTTCCGCCAGCATTTGCTTCGTTCGTCGCGGCGGGTTCAGTTTTAGTGGTAGTGTTGATTGGTGTCTTTTTCACCATGCTGATGTCTTGGATTCTTTCACGCACTGTTCTAAAAGGAGAAGCTTCTGCCTTCACATTGGAATTACCGCCCTATCGCAGACCCAGTATTGGTCGTATTGTTTATACCTCGCTGATTGACCGTACCATCTTTGTGCTCTGGCGTGCTATCCTGACTGCTGCCCCTGCCGGCGCCGTGATCTGGATTTTGGGCAATATTTTTGTGCAGGATGTCAGTCTGGCTAATCACATCGCCAGTTTCCTGAATCCTTTTGGCCTGTTATTGGGATTAGATGGGGTGATATTGCTGGCTTACATCATTGCCATTCCAGCCAACGAAATTGTAGTGCCGACCATGATGATGGTTTACATGGGGGTTGGCATGATGACCGATCCTCCCAGCTATAACCAGCTATACACATTACTGGTGGATGGTCATGGCTGGACGATGTTGACAGCAGTCAATCTGATGTTGTTTTCACTACTGCACAACCCTTGTGCCACGACCATACTAACGATTTACAAAGAAACGAAGAGTGTGCGTTGGGCGGTATTAAGCGTGGTAATTACCCTTGGAACAGCTTTTATCGTCACTTTTCTTGTAGCTTCTTTGGTGCGCTTAGCAGGATGGGTATAAGCGGCGAAAACTGATTAAAATGGTTTCTCGATTGATCCAGTAAGGAGGAGGAATGAGTATAAAAATTTCAAAATCAGAAGGGGATTACCTGAAAGCTATTTATCATCTGACCCAACAGGAAGAGACAACCAACACGGTCATTCTTTCTGAGACATTGAACGTGAAGCCCCCCTCCGTAACCAGTATGTTGAATAAACTGCTCAATCAGGAACCTGCGTTAGTAGAGTACCAAAAATGGCGTGGAGTAAAACTTACCGATTCCGGAAGACGCCTGGCACTGCAATTATTGCGCAGACATCGCCTCATTGAGCAATTCCTGGTGGAGAAGTTAAATTACACCTGGGAAGAGGTGCATGCTGAAGCAGAAGAACTGGAACATGTCATCTCTGAAAAATTCGAAGAGCATTTGTCGGTGTTACTGGGTGACCCGCAATTTGATCCGCATGGCGACCCGATTCCCGATCGTGATCTCAACTTCCCGCTGTCAGACACCATGAGCCTCTCCAGTTTGCCGGTCGATCAAGTTGCTGTCGTCCGGCGCGTGAAAATTAATCAATCTGATTTATTGAGCTACTTGTCCCAACAAGGCATCATTCCCGGTGCAAAAATAAAAATTCAATCACGCAATCCTTATGATGAAACTTTGCAATTGTGGGTGGGGGATGAAGAAGCGCTTTATGCATTAGGTCCTGAAATTAGTGAGTTGATTTATGTGGAGGAACTAGGGCATTAACCAATAACGAGAATTTCAGATGCTCCATCAAATGATCATTCAAAACCGATAGTTGTTCAAACAAGTTCTCAAATTTTTAAAGAATTTATAAATTCATATGCTAAAATAAATTTATCTTTATAAGCCATAGTTTTTTCAACAATATATTCTCATGACCAATATCCTCAATCCGTATATCGCTGGTGCCCCGGTGGTCGAGACCAGTATGTTTTTTGGTCGCGAGGATATTTTTGGCTGGATTGAGCGCAGTCTAACGGGGAAATTTGTCAATCATATTTTGGTGTTGCATGGCCAACGCCGGGTTGGGAAGACTTCCGTCCTCAAACAAATCCCACGTCACCTTCCCAAACACTATGTGCAAGTGTTTTTTGATCTGCAGGGACGAACCAATACCACCCTGGATCGCTTTCTGTGGTGGATGGCAAGTGAAATCACCCGTACACTCAAAAAAGAGTGTAATTTAGAACTGGAAAAGATTGATCGTAATGCGTTTGCCGATCCGGAAGCATTCATCAATGATTTTCTGCCTTCTTTACGCGCATTAATTGGAGATAAAGTTCTCCTGCTCACCTTTGATGAGTTTGATACTCGTGCGCACCTGGATATACCGGAACTGGTGAAGCATGGTTTGCTGATCGAAAACCGTCAGGAAGGGTTATATCACATCCTGTCTCCCAGTTTTGAGTGCTGGATTGCCAAAGAAATTCTGGTCGACCCTGGGGAAGAGGAATCCCAGACCACGGTCAAAGATTGGCTGAAATCTGGGGAAAAGGAAAATCTGGAACCGGTTATCGGGTTTATGCCTAAATTTAAGAAAAAATATTGGCCTGTAATCGCCAACTTTTCCAAAGAAATCTCCATGGAATTAATAGGCTGTATTGCTTTCGAGATTCTGACAAAAGGTCTGATCTAACCTGAGCAAGAAAAAGTTAATTTTGTACGGAAAATAAGAAGATAACCTAAAGTAGCTTTACAATCTCCTTCCAAGGAAATCTACTTCTGATTTGTGCATTTTGATTCCTACAAATTACTTTCATTAATAAAAACTGTATGAACAGTTTATTTTTTCTCTATTTGACTGTAGAATCAGTCCATATATGATGTTTCTTGGTTTTTCTATGTTTCAAAATTCCAAATTGCCTGGCTCTGACGTTTTTCATGTTGCAATGATTAATTTTTCATTTGTGAGAATTTATGATTGATGGTTTTCAATTATTAATCGCAAATGCAGCTTTATTATTGGTGACTGCTTTATTATTTGATTTAGCAAAAATCAGATGGCGATCCAGATTTATTGGACTTCAGCGTATCCTTCTCGGATTTTTCCTTGGTTTGATCGGTATTATGTTAATGGCAAATCCCTGGCCATTTGCCCCTGGAATTATTTTCGATACGAGATCAATCTTATTAAGTATCTCTGGTTTGTTTTTCGGTTTGGTACCAACCATTATTGCCGTGATAAGTACTTCCATTTATCGTTTGATGCAAGGTGGAGTTGCTGCATGGACTGGTGTTAGTGTTATTATAGCTACTGGGGGAATAGGGTTAGCCTGGCGTTATCTTCGTAAGAAAAACATAGAGCAAATTTCCATCATTGAATTATATCTGTTTGGTTTGGTAAACCATGTAGTGATGTTGTTGTTAATGTTGACTCTACCTCGAGAAACTGCATTTAACGTACTTTCAGCCGTTAGTTTTCCTGTTTTGTTGATCTACCCGATCGTCACTACATTGTTGGGGTTTCTGCTGGTTAATCGCGTGCAACGCGAAAAAATGTACATTAATCTGCAGGAAAGGGAAGAACAACTCAGTCTTGCTGTACAGGCTGCCAATATTGGTTTCTTTGATCGGAATCTGGTGACCGAGGAGACACATTTATCACCAGAGTGGAAAAAACAATTAGGATATGAAGAACATGAAATTAGAGACAGTGATCTTGAGTGGGAAACCAGACTACACCCAGAAGATAAAGAAAATACGATCCAACAGATCAAATCGGTTTTTGAAGAAAATGAGAATTATTACGAAATAACATTTCGTTTGAAGCATAGAAATGGATCTTACCGATGGATACTATCGCGAGGCTCAATCCGCAGAGACAATAACGGGAAAGCATTGCAGGTTATTGGATGTCATGTGGATGTAACCGAATTAAAAGAGTTTGAGAAAGCTTTGGTCATAAATGAAAGACGTTTTCGAAGCCTGGCAGAAAGTAGTCAGGATGTGATTACTTTGTTTGATCAGCAGCATAGATTTGAATACGTAAACGAAGCTGGTTTAAAGTTAACCGGGTTAGAAAAGTCAAATGTTATAGGAAAGCGACCTGATGAGATTTTTACAGAAAAAGTATTGGTCGAAAACTTAAATAACGATCTCGAAAAGGTGATGTTAACAGAAAAAACAGTTAATAGAATCGGTTTTTGGCCGACTAAAAATGCTAATAATGAGGAAATCAAATTAATGCTGGATTGGCGTTTAACACCAGTGAGAAACCCAACTGGCCAGGTAGAATGGATGCTTGGAATTGCCCGTGATATTACTAGCTTGCTGGAAACAGAAGCAGCCCTGAAAAAAAGTGAAGAGAAATTTAGACGGATTTTTGAAACTTCAGGCTTGGGGATTTCTCTCACAGATTTGGACGGTAACTTTATTTCCGGAAACCCAGCAGTCTTGAAAATGTTAGGTTATTCTCAAAATGAATACATCAAACTGAATATTAGAGATGTGTCTCATCCCGAGGACGTTGACGAGAACATTAAAATGTTAGCAGAATATAAAGCAGGAGTCAGGGAATCTTTTTCGATTGAGAAAAGAATGCTGCGTAAAAATGGTGAAGTGTTCTGGGCAAGTCTGATTTCCACCCTGGTAAGAGATGAGTTTGGTAAACAAGTATTCACGATTGGAATGTTGGAAGATATTACCAATCGAAAATTGGCTGAAGAAAAAGAAATAATTGCTCAGCAAGAACTACAGGATTTGTTATCCCAGGCTGATCAATCACGGCAGGCATTGTTAAGTCTGATTGAGGATCAAAAACTTGCTGAAATTGAGTTGAAAAGGGTGACTTCCGATCTCATCATTGCATATGATTCGACTTTGGAAGGTTGGTCACATGCTTTGGAATTAAGGGAGCAGGAAACTGCCGGACACAGCCGCAGAGTAGTAGAACTTACATTGAATGTAGCCAAACAACTTGGTGTGTCAGATGAAGATTTAATCCAAATTGAACGTGGTGCATTGCTGCACGATATTGGCAAAATGGGAATTCCAGATAGTATTTTACTAAAACCTGGCCCTCTCACTGAAGAAGAATGGGTGATTATGAAACAACACCCCATCTATGCCTATAATTTATTGTCAAAAATCGATTTTCTCAAACCAGCTTTGGACATTCCGTATTCACACCATGAACGCTGGGATGGTTCTGGTTATCCGCAAGGTCTGACAGGAAAAGACATTCCATTTGCTGCACGCATTTTTGCGGTAATTGACATTTGGGATGCATTGTCCTCAGATCGGCCATATCGCTTAGCCTGGAAGCGAGAGAATATTTTGGCCTATATTCGGGACCTCTCAGGCAAACAATTGGATCCTGAAATTGTTGATGTATTTCTTAAGATTGTTGAATCTGAAGAGTAAAAAATGTAATTTTCCTTGAAAGGAATAAAACATGAATGATGAAAAATTGACCAGGGAAGAATTGATCCAAAAAATTGAAGAGCTTGAAAATTGGATTGCTGAATTTAAACGCAAAGAAGAAGAAGAAATAACGCTGGAATTCCCATGGACAGGAAATTTAGGACATTGGTATTGGAATTACCAGACCAATGAAGTGGTTTTTAATCCATTGAAGGTAACAACACTGGGTTATGACGAAGATGAATTTCCTGAAAAGGTGGATTACCAATTTTTCACAGACCGATTACACCCAGAAGATTATGAGCGGGTGATGAATGATATGATCGGGCATTTACGAGGGGAACTACCAGTTTATGAAACAGAGTATCGCATTCAAACCAAAGATGGTAACTGGCGCTGGTATCTGGATATGGGCAAAGTAACCCAACGCGATGAAGAGGGAAAGCCTTTGTTTTTGGCAGGGATCGTGTTTGATACCACCGATCGCCATGAATTGCTCGATCAAATTGAGGAAAAAAACCAATTATTGAGTAAATTAGCGATAACGGATGGGCTAACACAATTACTGAATCATCAAGCGATTTATCAGAAATTGGAAGAGGAAATTAAGCGGAATAAAAGGTATGAAAGCAAATTAGCTGTGCTCTTGGTAGATATCGACCACTTCAAAAGAATTAACGACAACTACGGGCACCAACAAGGTGATCTGGTTTTAGCGCAAGTAGCTGCTACTCTTAACAGATCTGTCAGAGAAATAGATATTGTTGGCCGTTATGGGGGCGAAGAATTTTTAATAATATTTCCTAATACCAACGTGAAAGAAGCTCACAATGCAGCAGAGAGAATTCGCAAAGAAGTTGAGAAAATGGTATTTCCTGATGGTTTTTCAGTCACAATTTCCGGTGGTGTGGCAGAGTATCAAGCTGAAAATGTTCTGGAACTGGTTGAAAAAGCGGACAAACAACTCTACAGAGCAAAAGATGCTGGTAGGAACAAGATTATGAGTCAACTAATTTAAAGAATAGTGAAAAAATGAGTGAGATTGCTATTATTTATGATTCGTATTTTGGTAATACACAAAAAATAGCGGAAGCGATGGCACAGGCATTACCAGAAGGTAAGAAATTTTACCTTCGAAAAGCTGGAGAGGTATCCCTTGACGATTTAAAGGATATGTCGATATTGATCGTAGGTTCCCCAATTCGTCAATTTAAGGCAACAGCTGCCATTGATGGATTCTTGAAGCGAATGCCTAAGGGGCGTTTGAAAGGGGTTAAGGTAGATGCCTTTGATACGCGAATTACACCGGAAGAAATCAATAAAAACAAATTTTATTTGGGTACGCAGCTGAAAAAATTGCAAAAAAATTAAACACTCTCGCTGGTGTTGAATCAGCTTCCCCTCAGGGTTTTTATGTGAGTGGAACGGAAAACCCATTACTGGAAGGGGGAGTTGCAACGAGCAGCAGATTGGGTAAAGCAGGCAATAAGCGGGTAAAATTTAGAAATTTTTTTGATGATGATCAAATCGATGGATTTAATTGTTGTTGTTTGGTTTTGATCCGGCTTAACGTAAAAAGGGATACCAAAAAGAGGACCGTAGCCATTAAGGCATTATATTCAAAACCCAATCCAAACAAAAATGGAGCGACCAAGGCACCTAACATACGTCCAACGCCGACAGAGGCTAAGGTTGCACCTAGCAATGATGCGCGTGCTAACGGTAAAACTTCAGTGAGCAAAGGTGCGTATGCAATAAATGGAATCTGAAACGCCAGATTAAATAAGAAAAGACCAACCTCCGCACCCCATAATCCAAATCTTCCTATCCAGGGAATGGAAATTGCTGTAATGGCACTAAACACCAATCCAATAGCCACTGTGCGTTTTGATCCTACTTTTGTAATTAACCAACTTACAGTGACAACTGATAATATTTCAGCGATGCCAATAACAGTTGATGCTATACCCAGTTCATTAATGGTAAGTCCATAGGAATCTTCCATCCAGACACCAAAGACCAGGTTGACAACTTCATGGGCAGCACAAAAAAATAAAATCATTAATACACCAGCAATTGCGGTAGGAGATGAGATAACCTGGAGAATACCATGTTGAACTTTTTCTTTTTGTGTATTTAGCGCTTTTTTACCCGGTGGCACAATCCATAAAAGACAGACCACAGATATGATCCCTAAAATACCCATCACAGGGAATGGTGATAGCCAGCCAAAGCGAGCAATGATGAATCCGAGTAGGGGAACAGCAACCACAAAACTAAGTGCCCATCCCATGCTGGTGATCACGATGGCTTGCTCTCTTTTATCGGCTGCAATCGTGTCACTCTGGTAAGCTTGCATAGCGGCTACAAAGGTATGCATCCCGATGAAGGTAAAACTTAAGGCAATAACAAACATGACGAAAGTTGGCCAAAAGGTAACCAGTGCACAACCCGCAATGAATAGTCCCATGCCGGTTAGCATTCCACTTCTGCGACTGCGTTTATCGAAGATGGAAGAAATAAATGGCACAAGAATAGCAGAAGAATTACGAATGGTTACTGCCAGAGAAATGGTGGTCAGGTCAACTCCAAGTCCTCTACCAAATACTGCCAAAAAAGGATAAACCATTCGCATCATTGCATGCACAAGGATACGAATGGCTGAAAATAGAACGATTTCTGTTTTATAGTGCTCGGGTTTATTTTGCCAGGATGAATCTTCAATGTTGGTCATCGCTACATTATAAGCGATATACAGGGGAATTTATAAGGTTTCTGGTTGCGTAACCTCCGAAATGATTAGTTGCACCAGCTCATCAACTTTTTCTGCTACAACATCAGATAGTTCAACACCTAAATCTAAAGAATTTGGTTTAATCCCAAAAATCACCACATTGGGTGGATACAGATCACGCAGCTTGGCAGTCGCCAGGAGATCTGGCAAGCCAATATCATGTGGTGAGATTTTCAGGTCTAAATAGGCAGGAACCTTATCGCCAGAAAGTCTCAGGATTGTCCCAGGTTCCACATTACGTTTATTGATCGCATCAATAATGATCAGGTTTTCGACCCCCTCCAGATACTGGAGGAGGTCTAATCCGCAGGTACCGCCATCAACCATTTGAATATTATCCGGAAATTGAATTGTCTCCTGTAAACGTTCCAATACATGCACACTGAGACCATCGTCTGATAGCAGGTAATTTCCAACACCAAGAATGAGTGTAGTTTTCAATACTCAATCCATCACAATCACTTTGGTAATTTCATTGCCATCCGCATCCAAAACATGCACTGCACAAGCCATGCAGGGATCAAAGGAATGTATGGTGCGTAAAATTTCTACTGGTTGGCTGGGGTCAGCCACCGGAGTTCCAATTAATGCAGCTTCATAGGCACCCATTAAGCCATTTGCATCACGTGGAGACCCATTCCATGTGGATGGGACAATTGCCTGGTAGTTCGCAATTTTGCCATCTTTGATATGGATCCAGTGTCCCAAGGCACCACGGGGGGCTTCTGTCCAACCCCAACCCATCGATTCAGCTGGCCAGGTGGAAGGCTCCCAATGATCCTGTTCATGAATGCGTAGGTCACCTTTGCCAATGTTTTGTGCTAATTCCATCGTCCAGGGTTCGAGTTGTTCTGCCAAAAGGACGGTTTCAACACAACGGGCAGCCACTCTACCTAAGGTTGAAAAGAGGACACTTGCAGGGGCGTTCAGCTTACCTAAAACAAAATCGATGAGTTCGACCGTTCGTTTATGGCCGGAGGCATACCCAATTAACATCCTTGCTAATGGGCCTACTTCCATCGATTTTTCATCATAACGTGGGGCTTTAAGCCAGGTGTATTTCTTGTCGGTGTCCAGGAACTCATAAGGTGGATTGGGACCAGTGTAGTTCGGGTTTGTTTCTCCAACGGATGGATGCAACCCAACCTTTTCATCCTCGTAAGAGTACCAGGAGTGGGTAACGTATTCGTGAATCTTTTCGGGATCCAAAGGATGCACTTTACTGAGATCACGATCTAAAATTACACCACGGGGGAAGAAGAGGTGTTCGGGATTATTGGGATCAGCATCATCGATTAAGGGAATATCACCGTAGGAGAGGAAATTGCCCAGGCCTTCTCCTAATTCTGTCCAATCCAGGTAGAACGGTGCCACCGCCAGCACATCAGGTAAGTAGACTCGATCGACAAAGTCTTTTGCTTTCGCAAACAGACCCAACAGTTGTGCAATCTTATCGGCGTTGATGGCTGATTCACTATTTGGATCGACCGGCGTAGACATGCCACCAACCAGATAGGTTTGGAGGTGAGGGTTCTTTGCTCCCAGAATGGCATGCGCCTTGATGACCTCGCGTTGCCAATCAAGCGCTTCCAGATAATGCGCAACCGCCATCAAATTTGCTTCTGGGGGCAGGCTATAAGCTGGATGTCCCCAATATGCATTGGCGAAAATACCAAGCTGTCCACTATCAACGAATTTTTGGACGCGTTCCTGAACGGCACGGAAGTAATTTTCACTGGAGTTTGGCCAGGTGGAGATGGACTGTGCAAGGTCGGATGTGGCTTTTGGATCAGCGCTGAGGGCGTTGACAATATCCACCCAATCCAAAGCGTGTAAATGATAAAAGTGGATGACATGATCCTGAACAAATTGAATAGCATCAATCAGGTTACGGATGATTCGGGCATTGGTGGGAACCTGAATTTTTAAGGCATCTTCTACAGCTCGCACGGAGCTGACTGCGTGTACAGTCGTTCAAACACCGCAGATACGCTGGGTTATCGTCCAGGCTCCGCGTGGGTCACGTCCTTTTAAAATGGTTTCAATACCACGGAACATGGTACTGCTGCTCCAGGCGTTGGTGACAAAACCATCTTTCACTTCAACTTCAATTCTTAAATGTCCTTCAATACGGGTGATTGGATCAATTACGACTTTTGCCATCTCTTAGACTCCTTTTTGTTCGGTAGTTTGTGTAGCATTATTAGATTTTCTTTCACGTGGATTGGGATACATGGGTAAGAAGCGAATTGCAGCGTCAAACAGGATGATCCCAAAACAGGTTAACCCAATGGACACAGCAATTTCTGCCGCACTGGGGAAGTAAAAATCACCATTCATAAATACAAGGGTTGAATTGAAACGATTCAGGATTAAGCCACCCATGGTGAGAAAGGCTGCCCAAACTAAACCGCTGGTACTGTTACGAATGCGTTTATCTGCAAACATGATTGCGGGGATCAATGCGCCACCCATGATCTCAATCAGGAACATGAAGGTTGGCCAGGGATCCTGAATGAGGTGAACGTAAGTGCCGGAGACAATGACATCAACAACTTTGATGACAATATATAAACCCAACACATACGGTATCCAACTGGTTAGTTTGGAGGCAATACTTAATTCAAATTTTTGCTGGTAGGTTCTGGCAGAGTGGTACATTTCGAAGACTGTCATTGCCAGTCCAGCTGCGATGGCTGTCAGGAAGAAGTAAACTGGGAAGAGTGGGGAGTACCAGAAGGGGTGAATACGATAGGGCATGGCGGTAAGCATGGTGCCCAGTGTGGATTGGTGCAAAGTGGATAATGAGATGCCCAATATAACCAGCGGAATCGTTATACTGCGTATCAGTTTGAGAGGTGCTTTCCACCCCAATGCTTCCAAAACAACCGGGCTGAATTCCAATAGCAGCACAGTAGTATATGCCATTACACACCAACCAATTTCAAATAATGGTGAGTGGATATTCCAGTAGATAATCAGATGCCAGATGTTTTGTGGTAAACCCAGGTCTGCCAGAAGGGTGAGTGCAGCTAAAATGTAGCTGATGAATCCGGTTAGTATGGTGGGACGCACAATGGGATATAATTTTTTGAGGTTGAAAATATAAACAATTGCCGCAACGCTGAAGGCACCAGCAGCCAAACCAATACCACTCATCATGTCAAAGCTAATCCAGATTCCCCATGGGCGGTTATCACTCATGTTGGTGATGTGCAAGCCAACAATCCATCTATAAACTGCCACACCTAAACCAAACGCACCAGCAATCCAGACCAGGATAATTCCAACGCCAACCGGATATTTTCTAAGTCGAATATTATTTACACCAGTTGCCATTTCATTCCTCCTTTTCGTCTTCGTTACGGTGCGTCAGATAATAAATGGCTGACATAGCACCAGCCATACCAAAGAAAACGAAAGGTACCGCTTTCATGTATGGCCAGGTAACTGCAGGGATGGATTGATCACCCAGGGTAGGGTAACCTAATTTCTCATAAGAGACATGAGAAATATACAACATCGATGTTCCGCCAACTTCGTGTTCGCCATAAACGTGATCAAAATATTGATCGGGATGGTCGGCTAAGCGTTGGTGTGCGATCTCCAGCATTTCTTTGCGTGTGCCGGAAATTAATGCCCCGGTAGGGCAAGCTGCACTACATGCTGGTTGTTGGCCAGCAGCTTGTAAATCTGCGCAGAAGTCACATTTTTGAATGATTGGGTTAATTTCTTCCCACTCATACTTGGGTACATCAAATGGGCAGGCAGTCATACAATAACGGCAGCCAATGCATTTGTAACTATGATAAACAACCGGGCCTTCCGGTGTTTTTTCGAGCGCTGCGACCGGACAAACCGAAGCGCAAGCCGGTTCTACACAGTGCATACATTGTTTCTTTACATATGAATAAGTTTCTTCATCCTGATAAAGTTTGATCAATGTCCAGGTATCGCCATCCAGATCCGTTGGCATTTCATACATTTGATTTTCATCGGTTACATAAGGAAGACCGGCGCGCTTTTTACAGGCTACCTGACAGGCACGACACCCAACGCAAAGGGTTGCATCGTATAACATGGCATGTGCATTAGCCGGGTCATTGATGGTTGTTGCAGCCTTCGCATCAAGAGATGGTAACATCAATGTACCTAAGCCAGCCCCAGCGACTTTAAGGAAATCTCTACGGTTTAATTCCATAATTTATCTCCTTATTCATGCTCTACTGGTGTTTCAACATCTTCCTCCACCTCGGGTTCTGTGTGAGAAGACCGCTTGGTTAAGGCAGAATAAGCAAAAGCACCTGCTGCACCAGCGATTGCACCAACTGCGGTACCACTGATGGCGATGCTGGCTGGTGAAATTTCGCGATCTGCTTTTTCAACAGTTGGATAGGTGGTGGGTGGGGTGACACTGTTCAAGGTTACTGGTTTATAAACTTCCCAATTCCAGAAGCCTGGTTCTGAACAGCCAATGCAAGGATGGCCTGATCCTATAGGCCAGCTTACACCGTCGTTAAAGCGAATGGTCGGGCAATTGTGGAAGGTGGTTGGTCCTTTACATCCCATTTTATACAAACACCAACCATTGCGATGACCTTCGTCGCCCCATTTCATCACAAATTCACCGGCGTCGAAATGGCCACGTCTTTCACAATTGTCATGAATTCTGCGCCCAAAGGCAAAGAGTGGGCGATTCATCTCATCCATCTCAGGTAAGCTGCCATACGTCAGGAAATGAACTACCGTAGCTGTCAGGTTGGATGGATTCATGGGGCAGCCAGGAATATTGACGACTGGTTTGTCTTTGATGATGTTCCAAACACCGACAGCACCTGTTGGGTTGGGGTTCGCAGCTGGTATACCGCCAAAGGTTGCACAATTGCCGACTGCAATGACAGCTACTGCATTGTGTGCAGCTTCTTCAAGGATGGCGCGCGAGGATTTGCCAGCAATGGTGCAGTATTCACCAACACCTGCTGTTGAGATGGATCCTTCCACAATCAGGACGTAACCACCTGCCTCGATGGCATCATCCTTTGATTTTTCTGCGTTAAAACCAGATGGTGCCATGATGGTCTCATGATAATCCACGGACAAGATGTCCAAGACTAATTCAGTGGTGGTTGGGCTGGAGGATCTTAGGAAGGCTTCACTACAACCAGCGCAATCCTGTAATTCCAACCATACGACGGGCAGCCGTTTAGGCGACTCTAATGCTCTGGCGATTGCCATGCTTTCTTTGTGGGGCAGGGCTAAGGCACCTGCCATCAAACTACAGAACTTAAGGAAATCGCGTCGCGATATCCCTTCTCGAGCAAGCAGTTCCTGAACACTTTCTCCAAAATGCAGCATAATGAACTCTCCTATTGGGTGAAAATTAAACACAAACGACACTTTTGAGCGGACAAAAGTTTTTAAAATACAACAATGGGGAATATAGTGGGGGACTTAATAAATTGTTAGCTAAAACGGATAATAATTGTATGTTAACAAAAAAAAATTCATTTGTCAATAAAAAAAGATAAATAATACCGAATTTACCTTATTTGTGAATTAATACACAGATTCATGACGCTATTGTGAAAAATGAAACGAATTTTAGAGTAATTACCTAAAAAAGTCGCGGTAATTCCTTCAATTACCTCGTCTTTGGTAGTGCCAGTTGAATTTTTATTGAAAATTAATAAATTTATTTTTCTTCAATTATTTCGAGGAATAATTCTACAATTTCCGGATCAAAATGTGAGCCCTTATTATTGATTAATTCTTCGAGTGCAGCTGTGTGACTGATACTTTTACGATAAATTCTTTCATCAGTCATGGCTACATATGCATCGACAACCGCCAGGATCCTGGCACCTAATGGAATCAAATTACCAGCAATTCCATCCGGGTATCCGCTACCATTGAATTTTTCATGATGGGAGTGAATAATAGGGCTAACTGGTGCCATCTTCTTAATTGGTGCAAGAATTTTGGATCCGATTTCCGGATGTTCACGCATCGAGATCCATTCATCATCGGTTAGACTGCTGGGCTTCCTTAAAATATGATCTGGCACACCGATTTTTCCGATGTCGTGCAAACGGGCAGCCCAACGCATGTTTTGAATATCTTCCTCAGAATAATCTAGTTTTTTACAAATTTTAACCACTAATTCTTCCATACGTGCACTGTGATCCTCTGTGTAGGTATCACGTGCTTCAACAGCATTCGCCAGGGCAACAACTGTTTCAAGCAAACTTTCTTCCAGTTGCTCATGTAAATAAGCCCGTCTGAGAGCACTACCAGCCTGATCGGCAATCAAATTTATCAACTGCAATTTATTCGCATCGAAAGGTTCACGTTGGGTGCGTCTTTCTTCACCGAAAATTAATAAACCCATAAATTCATCCACCACTTCCAAAGGGAAAATACAAACACTGGTGGCCAAATCGAAGAATAATGTCTGGTTGATTTCATTGGACGGGTTCGAGTCATTTTTCTCGAGGATGATTGGTTTGCGGTTTCGTTGTGCTTTCTGGTAAATTTCCTGCGTTGCAGCAGGTTCAACACCACCCACATTTAAATTTACATCGATATCACGAACGGAATGCGCAGCACGGCAGACGAAGTTCCCACTATCGTTCAGGGTGAGAATCCGTGTATATGTTACATTGGTGCTGGTGGTAGCGTATTGAGTGATGGTGTGCATAACTGTCTCAACGTCATCGGTGGCAACTAATTTTCTTGACATGTTGAACAGCATGGTCAGCTCTTCGCGACGATCTTGCTCGATTTTATACAAGCGTGCATTCTCAATGGCTACAGCCGTTTGATTGGCAAGTGTGGTGAGTGTAAGCTGGTCATCCATCGAATAACCTTGCTCTGACCTTTTAGGTCCGATCACGAATATTCCCACCAATTCTGTTTTTACTAATAACGGGATGAATAACTCACCATTCAACCGTTCCAGATCGTCCCTTTCTTTACGCCATAGCGATTTGAAATAGGGTAGCACATCCAGTTCATTTTTATTGAGAACGGTTTTATGGCTTGAAAGCCATAAGGCAATGGGGTGGTTTTCACACATACGAATCTTTGTGAAAGGTTTCAATCCAACCTGGGCAGATAAGTAAAAACCAGCTCCTCTACCTCTTCGCAGGAAGAAGGCTGCATTTTGAATATGCAATGTTTCGGTCAAGTCCTTCAAAATCATATTGGTGACCTGGTCGAGATCGAGCACGAGAGCGGTACGGCTACTAAGGCGTTGCAACATCAAACTGGAGTCATACTTCTCACGGAAAAAGAAACGATCGATGATGGATTGTGCTTTATCCCGGAACGGCTGTGCAACCAAAGCTGTCAGAATAGCAACCACCAAAGAAAGCCCGAAGAGTTCCAGTTCAGAATTGGTTTGAAAGAAATTCAATGCTAATGAAATAATGAGGAAATATGTGGTACCAATTATCACTGTTGGAACTGAATACAAAATACTTTTACGAATAATAACTTTTATATCCAGAAGTTGATGACGCAAGATTGCGTAGGATATCAAGATCGCTGTAATTGTATTGCCAGCAATGTCAATAGGATATTTTCCCAAAGGGGTAAAGTTAATCAAAGAAATGATCAGAATGATTGCGAAACCAAGTATCAGATAGCGCAAGCGGTTACGAATGATGACATCGTCGGTTTCTCTGAATCTTTTGATTAATTGTAAAAGACTGAAAATATTCAAAAGATAGCCTGGCCCAGCGATCACAAACAAGAGTGGCCCGAATTCGTAAATAACTTCCATGTTTTGCATGGTTGCGCTTTTGATTGCTAATGGGGTGAAGAGGATGAGAATAAAACTTACAATACTGTAAATATATACCCAATTGATCCAAACCCATCTTTTGGCAGTAACTGTACGCACAAAACGAATTAATGTGACCGCTGAACCAACTGCACCAAATGCCATCATGCGGAACCAGAATGTTGCGTGGCTATCGATTTCAGAAAGCAACAAAAAAGCACTCAATGACCATAACATCATCATGGTCAAGTAGGTTCTAAATGTATTTCGTTCCTGAATTTGGGTGGCGGATTTGGAGAACGTAGTTGCCATAAATAGCCCTCCATAAAGGAAGAGGGCTATTAATGGGATCAGTGAGACGAAGTTGAAGATCATTGTGCCATAACCGTTACCCCTAATTTAATAATCGTTTGATTACTTTTTCGGGTGCTTGCATATGTGTAGGTTTCAAATGTGCAAGATCCGCGCCAGCTTTCCTTTGTTCTTCCATATAAGTTCCAAATGCACCATCTTTTAGTTTCGTGATGACGAAGTTTTCATGCCCAAGCATATTCTCGAAGTCTACAAATTCATTGTGCATTTCACGGAATTTTACCCTTACTTTTTCATCCAATTGAGATTCGGATGATTTATCATCTTCTGGCAATTCCAAATACAAATGCAAAATTGGCTTTCCATCTTTTTCTTCTTTTCTGGCAATCCAATCTACGTATTTTATGCCAGAAGCTTCAATAACCTGCCAGATCGACTTTTCCGTCAGACGGATTAAGCCAGCCAGATCAATTACATCATCACAACGTGAGTAAAATCTGATTTGAGGCAGATTGATGTCCAATTCATCATCTCGTATTGAAACGACTTCAACTAGATCACCAATTCGATAACGTGTAAATACACCACCTAATAAATTCGTAAACACGATTTCATAAATACCCGGCACCAGGTCTCTGAACAAGACGGTTTTTGGATTGTAGTTTTTATCAATTCGGCTTTTGATATGGTCTTCATATGGAATAAATTCATAGAAATTACTATCCGGCACAAAGGTCATACCCTTATAACTCCACGATTGAAAGCCAAAAATTCCACCTTCTGTGCAGGCATAACCTTCTAAGGGTTGTTTACCCCAATAATATTCTATTTTTTTCCGGAATATTTCTGTATCGGTACCACCTGTAAGAACACCTTTCATTTTCCAGATGTCTTTGGGCAATAACTTCCTTTTGCCAACTTTGGCATTGATTACCCCTTTGAGTAGCCGAATGAGGACACTGGGACGCAACATTTTGGGTGAGAGTTTGGTGCTGCCGCCACCCGACTCAAAACGTTCGCCAATTTTTGCCAGAATACTCGCTAAACCGTAGAAATAATCCAAACCGGTAATCATCCCTTGTGAGAATCCAGCATTGATTCTTTCGCCAAAATCCATTGTTTCCCCTTCGGCAAATGGGGGAACAAAACGAAAACCGGATTGTTCTTCCACAGACAAACTCAGATATCCAGACACATATGGCCTTGGTGCTGTACCGAGCAAGAGAACATTGTGTGGGTCGATATTTACTTCCCCTTTTTGTGTGGCTGACGACATAAGGATTGCGCTTAGTGAACCATTACCTAATTGGTCGTACATTTGTTTGGTGTAAGGTGCCCATTTCCAGGGATATTCACCGGAACGGCCTGAAGTTCGTGCCCAACCGAAAGGCTTAAAAGGTAGCACGTCAAGGTTTTGGTCTTTAAGGAACGGATCGTAATCTGCATAGGTGGTAAGTGGAACAAAATTGCAGAATTCCTCTATGGTGGTTGGAATTTTATCCCCTAATAACGCTTTCCCAATCACACTATTTTTCAGATAATCGATTTGTTCAAATAGTAAGCGTTCCTGGATTTCCATGTATTCTTCAATATTTAAATCCAGATGGCCACATAATTTTGTCCAAATTTCGGCTTTTTTATTTTGTTTCAACAACTCTTTTACAGTATTCATTCATCTTCTCCTTGGATGGTGGGGCGTTTATTTGTATGCCTGAATTAGTAGTGGGTCAGGTACCCAAAATTTCTTAGATTTTAAGTGAGTAATTTTTACCTCTTTGAATCCAGCATTGATCAGAATTCCATACCAGTCCTCTGCTGTAAAAACGTTGGAAACAGCTGCAGCTTCAGCCCAGGCACGATCTTTGTTTTCAGTGATCAGGAAATATAGATAAGCAAGAATTTTTATAAAAAAATTTATGATTGGGTTTCTCCATAATTTAGATCCACCAACATCCGCCAGGGAAAATCTCCCCTCGACCTTTAAGATACGGTGAATCTCAGCAGTTAATTGATCAACCTGCATGTGATGGGTTGCTAGTCCGCATAAAACCAAATCATAGGTTTGTGATGCAAATGGCATAAACATCGCGTTTCCGGTTGTAAGAAAAACTTTCTTTCCGAATAATTCATTCCCTAATTTCTTTTTGCCCTGATTTAACATGGCCCGAGTAATATCCACCCCAACAATTTTACAATTAGGGTTTCTTTGCATGACTGCGCGTGGAATCACCCCGGTACCTGTGGCAATATCCAATAATAGTTCGCCACTTTCAATCAGGGTATTTTCCAAAAGAAATTTTATGAAGCCGTCATAGCTCCACCCCCAAAACTTGTTTAATTCACTATCAACAACAGATTCATAGCGTGGGGCAAGCTCAGTAAACGCTTCAACGACTACTTCTTTTTCTTCCATGTATGATGCCTTTTATTGGATTTAGAGATGACCTATTAATTATACATAGAATCACAGCTGCGAAAGAAAAAACTATGATAATTTTTGAATCAAGTAGATCCATTGTTCGCCAAGCATCCAGCAAGTGATTTACTTTCAATTGTAATATTTGAAAGGTTTATTCGGATGGTTTTTTGGGAATGATGAAGTCACAGCTTTCATCGCCGGCTGCAATAGATGTGGTCTGGCGAATCTGGAATTGTGCTCCATTAGAAATAAAGGCAGTTGCTTCCTGCAAAAACCCCAGGGTAATATGGCAATCCGGGGCTGAAACGGTACGGCCATAACAAACAGGACAGCGCTTGTTTATATAAATGTAGTGATCACCGCCATCTTTAACCTCAATGATACGATCACTTGTCTCGGTGTAGTTTTTTGCAATCCATTTTAGAAACAATGGCAACTTAAAGGATATAGGTAAAATTTTCCCGCCAATTTCCAAGCCAGCACCATAGTTATCAATAAAACTTTGAATTCCGTTACGAAAGCTTGCTTTACCTGCACGAATTAAAAATACCTTTGCCCCTCTCGGACCGTAGGTATTCGCTACAGAAGCACAAATGGCTGAATAAAGTGAAAAATCAAAGGCATTATCCATCGTGTCAGGAGGGCAAATTTCCTGATAAGGTGGCAACCCACTTTGTTTGAGGACGGCATTTAACCCATTTTCCCCCATTAGATCCTGAAGTGTCACAATCATATAACGGGCAATTCGATTAGGAATGTGATAACCACTAAGTTCAATTGTCATTAAATAGTCCTTTATTTTCAGAAATTCAATTAATAATAAGAAATTATAACGGGTGAATGAAATTTTTTTCATAACCTTTCAATTTTGAAAACGATTAGTCAAAGAACGCCAAACTTCAACTTGGAATATAAACCGATGTTTAGGTACATTGACCCAAGATCATTGTCATAACCAATCGAAGGTACAATAAAGTGTAGTAATTATGATTAAACTCGCATTTGTAGTTTTCGAATTATTGACAATTAGTCTATTTGTTGCCTGTGTTTGGCATTCCGCCAGGCAAAAAAAAGAAAAGGCCATTGAAATTATTTTTGCTTTGGTGTTTGGCGTTTTCCTGGAATGGATGACTATTCAACAACTTGAAGCCTATCATTATAGCGAATTCTTTTTGATGTTGGATGGCGCACCTATCTGCATCGGATTGGGTTGGGCAGTAATCATTTACAGCGGGATGGAATTTGTAAAACAATTAAAAATGCCTGATTATGCAAGGCCATTTTTGGTAGGTTTATTAGCACTCAATCTTGATTTGGCGATGGATGCAATAGCGATCCGCTTAGGTTTTTGGCATTGGGTGATCGACCTAAATCAACAATGGTTTGGGGTACCATGGGGAAATTTCTGGGCATGGTTCATCGTTGTTGTCTCTTATAGTGGGTTTATCTATTGGTTCAGGAGTAAACTATCTCAAAATCAATCAAACTGGTTGCGTTGGGTTTACCCATTATTTGCATTTCTGGGGGCAACCCTGGTGTTAGCAATAACCAATTATGTGTTTGTTTATGTTTTTTCAGGAACGGAGCTGGTCAGTGCTATGAGTATGAGTTTGATCATGTTATCCGGCGCTGTGATTTTGTATGTAGTAAAACCAGAATTTAAAGAGGACGCGCAATTTGACAAAACCATCTTCACAGTTCCGCTTACGTTTCACTTATTTTTTACTTTCTTTGGTTTCGCAGCTGGTTTCTACGCTGATTTACCCATCCTGGCTGTCATTGGTTTGAGTATGTTTGCGATAGGAGTTGGTGTGCATCTATTGCCCTGGTGGCTGATGAAGGGCAGGTTGGCTCACGGATCATCCAGGGAATAGCAAGCGAGCAAATGCAACAACAACCATTCCAATAATGACAGTACCAAACAAACTCTTCTTTTTCCAGGCAACCAATGCTGCGGGGATGGCTGCCCAAAGGTAGAGATTATTAATAGAAAAGTTGATTTTATCTGCTTCTATTATTAATGAAGGGAGCAATAAAGCTGCCAGTACTGCTACCGGCACATAACGTAACCAGGCAATCAAAAATGGGGGTAATTGTTTGTCCCTTAAAAACCAGGCAGGAATTAAGCGAGGAAAGTAGGTGACAGCCGCCATACCAAACAGTGTGATTAAGATTGTTGATTCTTCCAAGTTTCAACTCCTGCACCAATGGTGGCACTTATTACGGTTGCCAATATGACATGCCATTGTGTGGCGCCCAATTGCCACAATATGAGCGATAAGGTTGCACTAATACCAGCAATGATTAAATGAGTGCGATGTTTAATTTGCATGATCAGCAAAGCAATAAACATTGCCGGGAGAGCATAATCCAGGGCGAAAGGACGTACATCCTGGATAAGATTTCCGGCAGCTGCCCCCAAAAAACTGCCTAATACCCAGGAAAATTGACAAATAATGTTAATAGTTATGCTCGTGCCAGGCTGGTTATTGCCTTGATCAAAACGTAAGCTGTGAAGGCCAAAGCTCTCGTCAGTTAACTCAAAGCTGAATAAGGCTACCTGTGAATGATTCCAGTTTTTCATATGGGGGGCAAGTGCCGCTGACATTAATAAGTGGCGTAAATTGACGATAAATGTAGTGGCGATGATGGATAGAGGGTGAAGCATTTGAGCGAATAGACTAACGGCAATCAATTGAGCAGATCCTGCGAATACGATTATTGACATCAAAACTGTTTGAAAAATTGTTAAACCAGCGTTGATTGCTAAAACACCATAAGCAAAACCAATGGGCAAATATCCCATAACAACCGGCAAGGCGGTGGTTACACTGTTTTGCCAAAATTCCTTGGTATCTGCCTGAGTAGATAATTCGTTCAAAATATACCTTGCAATCTAAGAGATAGCTAATGGGTAAACTTAACTATTTACAACATTTGATTTTCAATAATGTATGAGGCAGGATTATATCAAATAAAGTGAGGAAACCTGAAAATAAGTAGGACCCCGGGGAAGGTCCGGGGTCCATGGAGCGAAATTCCTTTGCTGTACAATCAAACAGAGATTTATTCGGATTTCAACTCTTGTAATGTCAATAAGATTAGATCACGCTGACGTCGTTTGTCGGGAAAATCGAGCAAATAAAAATAAATGGCTCTCAGGAAGTTTCTTACATTGAGCAACCTGAAAAAATGTTCAGGTTTTTGTCCATGATGGTAAGGTTCAATTTTTAATGAATCGAGATTGTCGATAATCTCATCCTCCAATAAGATTTCACGAACCATTACTTCTGCAATCGGTCCGGCCAGAAATTCAGTCTCATCACCTGGGAATTTAAAGTCAGGTTGCATTATTTTTTCACAAACTGTATTGATGATCTCGAGGATCATTGGTTTTTTCATTTCTGGAAGCTGAACCAGTTCCAGGAAAATATTGGCAGTATGAGAAATAGAATTTGCCCAACCGGAGCCTTCCACATAAGTGCGATAATCCACCTCGTCTCGCAATAACTGCAGAGATTTTTCATAAATCATTGCAATGCTATTAAATGGAAGAAAATTTTTCTTTTTATGGGTCACGATCAGCGCCCAAAGTTGGAGAGCTGTCGCAGAGCGAATGAATACAGAATCATCTTTTTCCGCTCCAATCCCGTTTAATACAAACTCATCTTTTACCAGGGTATCGGTTATTTTATATATTTCTTCTCTGGTGTAAATCCCTTTGTAAATCCAATTTGCCATCACAGAAAAAATAAGCTCATCCCGTAATTCAGGATCACGTGATCCGATGAATTTATAAAAAAGCGGAAGGCATTCTCGAGGTGTTATCGTTTTTGGAACTTCAAATTGATTTTCAACAACTGATCTCAATAACTCTTTAAATTTGTGTTCATTCATAATGCCTCAAAATTTGTTTAAAAAATAGGGGGTGCGATAGAAATAAAATGCGAAGGTTAAAAATAATATTAATTATAGAATAGAATTTGTTTGAGCTTGTCAAAAAACTATAACTTTTCTATAAATCTCACTATAATACCTCTATGAGTTCCGATTTGATCGCTTTTTTCAAATGGTGGTTATTCATTTTTATCGTTGGATGGGTGGCGTTCCCCATCACCTTTCGATTTTTCAAAAACCTCGACGAGCGTGGATTTACCATTACCAAAATTCTAGGCACGCTGCTGGTTGGTTTTACTCATTGGATATTGAATATAATCGGACTTTCGCAAAACACCCAGGCAGGGATCCTGTTGGCATTGATTATTGTATTGGCGATTGCCATTTGGAACATGAATAAAACAGGTTGGCAGGATTCTAAAAAGTGGGTTGCCGATCATTACAAATTTATAGTTACATCTGAGATTATTTTTCTACTGGCATTTATTGGGATGGCTTGGTTACGTGCCTACAACCCCGATATTAATGGCACCGAAAAACCTATGGAGTTGATGTTCATTAACTCTATTTTGCGCAGTCCGACATTTCCCCCGCAAGATGCCTGGTTGTCTGGTTTTAGTATCAGCTATTATTATTTTGGCTACATTCTGGTGGCAATGATTGCAAAATTTACTGCTACCACTGCTGGCATTGCCTTTAACCTTGGCATCGCACTTATTTTCGCGTTAACTTTTATTGCTGCTTTTGGTGTGGTTTTAAACCTCATCTCGAAATTGACCCAGGAAGATTCACCAACCACAAATAAAATTCTACGATTCGTCCCGGCTGCTTTATTAGGACCTTTTGTCTTGCTTGTGGTGGGAAATTTCTATGGGATATTGGATGTTTTGCATAATCACCATATTTTTGCAGACATGAAAATCCCAGCAGTTTGGTTTGAGACGGGAAAAATTGACCAAAATACACAAACGGTGGTTGAACCGCGTGTTGTCGCCGGTCAAATCAATTTTTGGGAGTGGATGGATTTGAAGCAATTAGGCCCCATTCCAGCCAACGATGTGCCATTCAAAGGAATTCAACAGGGGAATTGGTTTTTTGCTTCACGTGTCATCCATGATCGAAATTTGACGGGTTATGATCCGGAAGCGATTGATGAATTTCCTGCTTTCTCCTTTTTGTTAGCAGATTTGCATCCACATGTTTTGAGTTTACCCTTTGTTCTTTTGGTTATTCTGATGTGTTTTGAGTGGTTGTTGGATTTACGACAGCAAGGAGGTTTTACTAACTCAGTCCGCTCATCCTTAGATAAAATCATTCTGTCTGCGATCATCCTGGGTAGTTTAATTTTCTTAAATACCTGGGATTTTCCGATTTATGTTTTTCTGTTTGGGTTAAGTTGTAGTATCGCATATTTTTATCGCCGTCAAGAAAACTTTGAGTGGAGGGGGTTTTTACAATACAACCTTCCTGCGGTAAGTGTTGTGGTGCTAAGTGTCCTGCTCTACATCCCTTTTTTGATCGGCTTACAATCCCAGGCAGGCGGCATTATCCCGAATGCGATTTATCCAACCAAATTACGACAATCCTTTGTGATGTTTGGTCCACTGCTAATTGCCATCATAGCATTTGTTGTGTCGGTGTTGCGAAAAAAGAAAAAAGATGTTGATTATAAGTTTGCCTGGAAAATCACCATTGGTTTCCTGGTCATGATGGTAATGATTACTGTGTTGCTTGTGGTTGTTATTTTGAATAGTCCAACTATGGCATCATTGGTAAATGGCGCAATTGCTCCATTTACTTTTAATCAGGCAATAAAATGGCTTTTGATGCGCAGGGTAGTGGAAGGGGGAACTTTATTAGTTGGTGTTTTATTGATGGTTGCTGTTCTCGCCGTTTTGTGGGGGTTAAGGAAAAACGGTTCAGAAAGTGTAATGTTTGTTTTTGCGATGTTGCTAACCGGAACATTGTTGTTGCTAGGGCCGGAATTTGTGTATTTGCGTGATAATTTTGGGTGGCGAATGAACACCTTGTTTAAGTTCTATTTTCAAATCTGGATTTTGTGGTCACTGGCTGCCAGCTTTGGATTCTGGTACCTCTTCAGAAAAGCAAGTGGGTGGGGCAAAGGATTCGTTTTAACTTTGGTGGGGTTAGGTTTCTTGCTGGGTAGTGTTTATACCATCGGCACCATTCAGACAACGACCCAGTCCATACGGGATTCGGTCGCATCCAACGGATTAAGAACCCCAACCCTTGATGGGCTGGAATATTATCGCTTGTATTATCCGGATGATTGGGCGCTAGTGCAATGGCTTGATCAGAATCTTTCGGTGGATACTGTTATTTTAGAGGGTACCAAGGGTGCTTATTGGGTAGAAGGTCGTTCTTCCAGAATTTCCATGATTACCGGGTTGCCAACTTTAATGGGCTGGGTTAATCATGAAGCTCAATGGCGGGGAGAAGACTTCAGTGATGTTGCCATGCGGGAAGCCGACATCCAGACGATTTACACCACCCGCGATTGGAATACCGCACAGTTATTGATGGATCGTTATGGAGTGACCCACGTCATTATCAGTCCATTAGAACGCGAATGGTATGGCGGTATTCAACAAAACAAATTTGATGAAAATATGCAACGCGTTTTTGAATATAACGGAGCAATTGTTTATCAACGATAACGAATTGACGCCATCCATACGAAAATTTCAATAATACCTTTTCAGAATATTTTTTGCTTCCTAAGTAGACGAATTCAAAGGTTAAAAATAATACTTGACAAATGAAATGGATAATAATATTATTACGTGTAATATAATTACACGTAATTTCTAAACGAAAAAGGTAAAATGGAAAATCAACCTGAAGACCAAAAACAGGAAGAAGAAAAATTTCAAGAGGCACCTACTGCAACCAATACTCAAAGCAGCACAAAATCACATGAGCCAGGTATTAAAAGTGCCTGGAAACAAGTTGAAAACATCGGTCAGGCATTAGGGGATGCCTTGCAAGGTCGTGGTAATGTGGTGATGGTACGCATCAACGACGAAGCATTGAGTTACCTTGATATGTTGGTTGAAGCAGATGTAGTGAAAAGCCGTTCAGAGGCAGCTGCCTGGTTAATTAATGAAGGAGTCAATGCCAATCAATCATTATTTGAAAAAATTGGCGAAGTAACGCAACAAATTTCTGCACTGAGAGACAAATTAAGAGAGACGGTAAAAACACAAAAAGAAGAATAATCCAGACGAATAAAAAATGTAAACCTATTCCGGATGATGCCGGAATAGGTTTTTTTCATTTAAAAAACCAACAAACGCATAAATTAACATAAAAGCTTCATACCTTCTTAACAACTTCTAAACATTTAACCAATAGAATTGAGATTCTAAAATCATAAATTGTGGAGAAAAGTATGAAGCGCTATTTTTGGGTGTTTGGTTTAATTGTCGCTGTTGGCCTGGGTGCCTTTTTTTATTTTCAGGGAAATACGCAAGGATCAGAACCTGACCAGGTTGAAGAAAGTGTAAAAACCAGCAAAGTGCGTAAAGGTGACATCGTTATCAGCGCTTCTGGTGTGGGGGCTGTTATTTCTTCAGCAGAAGTTCAGGTTGGTTTCAATTCCGCTGGGTATATTGAGGAAATTTATGTAATAGAAGGCGATATCGTAAAAAAAGGAGATCTCTTAGCTAAACTGGAAGATGACCCGCAATTGGTTCTGGATATGGAGACACAAAAAATTGCTGTTTTGACCGAACAAACAGCATATGATGACTTTATGAACAATCTGGATTCTGATCTTGCATCTGTGACGATTGAGTATTTGCAAGCAAAGTCTGATTTAGAGGATCTATTGACACAACAAGCCACACAAAATTATCGCCGTTGTGGTGATGATTATGCTATTCAATACGAAGCGGATTATTTTGCAGCATTAGATACATTATCCAGGTTAGAAGACAAATATAACCAATCGTTTATTTCAAGAGATCCCTCTGATTTAGGAAAAATACAGATGGAAGCAGATATTGCAGCTGCGCAATCAAAGGTGGATATCGCTTACGCTAACTGGCAATATTGTCTTTCTTACCCGACACAAGATGAAAAAGATTTGGTTAATGCTCAAATCATGATCAAAGAAAATCAAATTGTGATTCTAGAAAATGAAATGCAAACATTGCAGCAAGGTGTAAATCCAACAGAAGCTGCATTGCATGAAGCAAAATTAGCACAGGCAGAGGCAAAGTTGGCAGTCGCAGAAGAGAATTTAAATGGGCTGGTAATTACCGCGCCGATGGACGGGACAATTATGAGCGTTGGTGCTGTTGCCGGGCAATTTGTTGGGAATAACACTTCGATTATAAGAATTGCTGATTTATCTAAAACGATTCTCGAGGTTTTTCTGGATGAAACCGACCTTGACAAATTGGTTATAGGCTATGAAGCAGAGATTATTTTTGACGCATACGACGAAGAGCTATTTAAAGGTAATGTTATTTCCATCACACCAGAATTGGTTAAGAATGGCAATGTCTCGTATGTACATGGATGGGTGGAATTGGACCCAACCTCATTTGGAAAACCATTCAGCCTACCACTTGGTTTAAATGCTTCTGTTGATATCATCGGTGGTCGCTCTGAAAACACCATCTTAATTCCGGTTGAAGCATTACGTCCAGTAGGAGATGGTAGTTATGCTGTGTTTGTCCTGGAGAATGGCGAACCAAAATTGCGGATGGTTGAAGTGGGCTTGACTGACTTCACAACAGCGGAGATTCTTTCCGGATTGAAAGTCGGAGAAGAGGTTACTACTGGTATTGTGGAGATTGCTGAATGACCACTGAAACAATCATCAGAACGGAAGAATTAAAGAAACTTTACCAGATGGGTGAAATTGAAGTACCGGCTTTAAATGGTGTTTCTGTCCAGATCAATCAGGGAGAATTTGTTGCCATCATGGGGCCTTCCGGTTCCGGCAAAAGCACGTTGATGAATATTCTTGGATGTCTTGACTCACCCACTGCCGGGGGCTATTACCTGGATGATGAAGATGTGAGTCAATTAGATCGAGCACAATTGGCACATATTCGTAATGAAAAATTAGGTTTTATTTTTCAATCCTACAATTTGCTACCTCGTATGAGCGCTCTGGAGAATGTAATTTTACCCATGATGTACAACAAAAATGCTGATGGAAATCAAGAGAAAATGACCCAAAAAGCGAAAGAATTGTTGGAAATCGTAGGGTTAGGTGATCGTGCAAATCATCAGCCTAAAGAACTTTCCGGTGGTCAACAACAACGGGTAGCAATTGCCAGAGCGTTGATTAATGACCCGGTTTTGATTTTGGCGGATGAGCCAACAGGAAATCTGGATTCCAAATCCGCTGAAGAAATTATGGAAATATTACATCAATTACACCATTCAGGCCGCACAATTGTAATGGTCACCCATGAGCATGACATTGCTGATCAGACCCAGCGCATCATCGCTATTCGTGATGGGTTGGTGGAAATTGATCAGAAAAATGGAAAAAGGTAAAAAGCGATGAAATTAATTGATGTATTAAAAGTTGCTGCGAAATCGCTTTCTTCAAATAAATTGCGATCGATGCTCACCATGCTAGGCATCATAATTGGTGTTGCAGCGGTGATCATCATGATCGCAGTCAGCACTGGCACAGAAGTAGCCATTGCAGATCAGATCAACAGTCTGGGGGCAAACCTGGTTTTCGTTATGAGTAGTTTTAGTCAGGGCGGTGCAGGGGGCGGAATGGGGACTTCGACTGGTGGATTGGTGTATTCGGATGCTGACGCAATTGCTACAAGTGTTCCACATGTTGCGGGGGTAGCAGTTGAGCAATCCACCACTCAAACGATTAAATATGGCAATATCGTACTGGAAGATGTATCCATTTTAGGTACAACACCAGATTTCACCACGGTGCGTGAAATTGAAATTGCTGAAGGACGTTTTATAAATGAGCAGGAAATTGAACGTAGCACCCGAACTGCCATTTTAGGAGCAACCATTGCGCAAGAATTGTTTGGAGACACTTACCCCATTGGGCAGAAAATAAGCATCGGGACCCTCAAATTAACAGTGGTTGGGGTGTTTGCTGAAAAAGGTCTCGTTTCTGGTGTGGATTATGATGCACGTGTCTATGTTCCAATTACCCTGGTGTTTGACAAACTGATGACCAGTCAATTTTCCCGTATAGCTGGTGATCGTGTCAGAATGATCTATGTGGCGGTCGATGATAAAGCATTTATCGACGATGTTATCTTACAGATTAATTTATTGCTTTCCAAAAGACATGATGTGCCATTGGAATCACCTGATTTTCAGATCAGCACCCAGCAGGACATCATTCAAACCCAATCCGCAACCACAGAATCATTCCGTTTGTTATTGGGTTGGGTAGCTGGGGTGTCACTTATCGTTGGGGGAATTGGCATCATGAATATTATGTTGGTAAGCGTTACAGAAAGAACGCGGGAAATTGGTATCCGCCAGGCTGTTGGCGCTACGCCACAGGATATCCGCTTGCAATTCTTAACCGAAGCCTTAATACTCTCATTAATCGGTGGAATGTTAGGTGTTTTCTTTGGCATTACTGGTGCATGGGTTTTTTCCCAATTTGGTGATATGCCTACGGTTGTAGATCCAATTTCAATTGTTTTAGCTTTTGGATCAGCGGCTTTGGTAGGAATTCTCTTTGGTTATTTGCCAGCGAATCAGGCAGCAAAACTTGACCCGATCGTGGCTTTAAGACATGAATAGTATTGGAGTAAAAATGAAAATAAAAATCTTAACAATAGCAATGTTGATGGTTCTCATCTTATCTGCTTGTTCAGGTACACAGGCGGAGGAACAGTCCGTACCGGATCAGGAACCATTGGTAGCAACAGATGTTCCAGGCCCGGAAAATAAAGTTGATCAACCTGTTGAAAACCAGGCTGAAGTACAAACCCAGGAAATGGTGCAACTCAGTACGCAAATGAGATTGATTTTAGGAAGTATGGCACTTGATCAAGCGAACTTGAATTTTTCGGCGGAGCAGGCGAATGCTTTATTACCACTATGGAAAGTAATGAAGAATTTGTTGGGTAGTGATACCAGCGCTGCGGCCGAAATTGAGGCTTTATTTACGCAAATTCAATCAGAATTGACAGCAGAGCAGCTCGAATGGGTCGAGAATTTCAACCTAAGTCAGGAAGAATACCAGGCGATCCTTACAGAATATGTTCCCGAAGAATTGTTAAATTCAGGAAATTTGATGACTGAAGAAGAACGTGAAGCGCGTAGGGCAACTGCCATTGCTGAAAACGGTGGTACCGTCCCACCAGAGTTGCAAGGTAGCGGTGGTGGTCGTGGCATGGGTGGTGGCACAGGTATTCCACGCAGCACGACAGGTGAAACGCCAGGTGATGGAACCGGAGCAGGCTCAGGTGCTGGCGCTGGACAGATCAATATTTATTTAATTGATGGACTTATTCTTGAACTGGAGTCGATTGCGACTCCATAATGGTTGGGGTAATTTTCTACAACCTTCACACAATCTAAAATGATTCTTAATAACTTCTTAATAAGTTTTGGATATTCTTAGAGCATAGAAATTAACAAGATGGAGGACAAGATGTTTAAAAAAATCTTCTTAGGATTTATGATAACGGGCTTACTGATCGGTGGTGTTGTTACTTCTGTTTCAGCTTATGGGCAAAATCCACCTGTTTGCCCAACTGAGCCAATTCCAATGGATTTACTCGATATGACTGCAGCCGAGTTACGTGCTGAACTCAATGCGGGTAAAACCATTCAGGAAATATTTGAAGAAAAAGGTTTGGATTATGAAGAACTTTCTGAGCAGTGGTTAGCTGACCATCAGGCTTGTCTGGATGAAGCAGTTGCCAAAGGTGAACTGACTGAAGAACAAGCCCAATTATTACAGGAAAGATTGGAAGAAAGTGTCGAAGAAGGGTTCCTGTACAATCAGATGCAACAGTTTGGAAGTGCTATGCGCTCGTATATGAATTTTCGAGTGGAGAAACTTTGGGAAGGTGGTACCGGTCTGGTTGGAGAATTGTTAGAGAAATTGGGTATTACCTTTGATGAACTCAAAGTTAGATTGCAGGGCGGTGAAAATTTAGCTGATATTGCTGAAGAAGCTGGTATTGATCTGAATGCGATCCATGAAGAACGAATTGCTGATCAATTGGAAAGAATTGAACAATTATTAGCTGATGGAAAAATCACAGAAGACCAAGCTGAAAGAATGCAGGACCGCTTGAACACCCAGCTTGAGAATCCTATCCCCTGGAATATGTTTGATCGTATGCAAGATCGCATGGATCGACCGTTTGACAAATTCCGTGATGGTGGACGTCCCGGTGGCGCAGGACTCTCACGTGGAAATAGTGGCGGACGTTGGTAAATTACCAACTGACATTTGATACTTATAATCCACACTCGCTCTATCTACTGAGCGAGTGTTGGTTAAAAGTTGGAAATTTTTAAGATTGGACTATACTTTAAATTATGAAAGTACTGATTGTAGATGATGAAAAAAGGATTTCCGAGGGGGTAAAGAAGTATTTCGAACAAGCCGGTTTTGAAGTTGAATCTGCTTTCGATGGTCATAGTGCTTTGAAGATGGCACTCAATGATATGCCTGATTTAATTGTTCTGGATTGGATGTTGCCTGGCATGAGTGGGATCGACGTTTGCCGGGAAATCAGACGTGAGTCTAATGTGCCGATCATTATGTTGACTGCCAGAGTTGAAGAAAGTGATAAATTGATTGGGCTGGAATTGGGGGCTGATGATTACATGACCAAACCCTTCAGCCCACGAGAATTGGTTGCGCGAGCACGTGCGGTATTACGCCGCTCCCAAATGGAACCTGTGCAATCGCATACCAAGTATGCCTTTGGAAATGTTACGCTGGATATTTCAAGCCGAGAGTGCAAAGTGAAAGGCGAAGCTGTTTCGCTGACGCCAACAGAATTTGATATTCTGGCATATTTGGTAAAACATCCTAACCAGGTATTTTCGCGATCCAAATTACTGGAAGCCACTGATCTAGGTGTATTTGAAGGCGTGGAACGTACCATCGATGTTCATGTTCATAATTTGCGTAAGAAAATAGAAACCAACCCGACCAACCCTGAATTTATTATTACTGTTTTTGGTGTTGGTTATCGATTTGTTAATATACCTGAAATGCAGAATGAATAGACTTTCGATTACCACTCGATTAATCGTGAGCTTTGTGGCAATCATTTTCCTATCGATTGTTCTGTTTATTGTGGTTTCTAATCGCGTGGTTTATGATCGATTTTCGGATCTTGTAATTCGATCCGGGACGAATTTTTCCAGAAGGATTGTGCCGATTCTGGAAGGCTATTATGAAAACAACGGCAGCTGGGAAGGCATTGAAGATCTTGTTTTTGATATGGCTGGTGCGCACGATATGGCTGGGTTGGGAAGAAATCGCCCAGAAAATTTAAATGCAGCTATACCACGATTGATGATTACTGCCCAGGACGAACGTTTTATTTTGATTGATGGTGATGTAGTCGTTTTTGATTCAAATCCTGATGGCCTTCCTATTAATGACCCGGATAATTTGGTGAAGTACGGAACACCGATTGTTGTGAATGGTGAGCAAGTTGGAACATTTTTAGTAGCTTCCACGATGGGGATACTTAGTGAAAGCCAAAACATTTTTATTGATCGGGTAAACCAGTCATTAATATGGGTTGGTTTACTCTCAATTATTCTTGTTTTCCTTGTGGCGGTTTGGCAATCAAGAACCATCGTTAAACCCTTACATCAAATGGCAGACGCAGCAAACCGGCTGGCAAAGGGAGATTACAACCAACGTGTGGCTGTTAACCGTAATGATGAGTTAGGTGACGTGGCAACTGCTTTTAACCAAATGGCAAGTGATTTAGCCCAACAGGAGAACATTCGCAGGCAGATGATGGCAGATGTTGCCCACGAATTACGCACCCCTTTGAGTATATTGAGGATTGATTTGGAAAGCATGGAAGATGGTTTGATGGATACCAATCCCGAAAATATTCGAAACCTGCAAAGCGAAGTCACCTATTTAAGCAATCTTGTGGAAGATTTGAGAATGCTTTCCATGGCGGATGCTGGTGATTTAAGAGTGGAAAAGAGCCGCATTGAATTAAATTCATTGGCGCGGGAAATGGTTGAACGACAACAAAACGCAGCCCGAGAGAGAAAGATTTCGTTAAAAGCCAACTATGCCAAACATGAGATCTTTGTGATGGGGGACTCGCAACGGTTGAGCCAGGTGATGGTGAATTTGCTTTCTAATGCAATTCAGCATACACCTCCGGGTCACGAAATTTGTACGCAAATAGAATTGGATGGACAGACTGCGATTGTTTCTGTCATGAATACAGGTAGCTGGATATTGAAGGATGATTTGACCAGGATTTTTGACCGGTTTTACCGGGTTGAACAGTCCAGAAATCGTGATCATGGCGGAAGTGGTTTGGGTTTATCAATCGCCAGAAGTCTGGTGGAAGCGCATGGTGGCAGGATTTGGGCAGATAGTGTCGAAGGCAAATCAACAACCTTCAAATTTTCTCTCCCGAATGTTTAAATTATTTCAGCGAAAACCAAAAGAGCTCACCTGATCGAGGGAGCCCTTTTGATTTAATTTGAAACCCGGTTCAAGAAAAAGAGACGAGATCAGTAAGTCACTTGCTGGCGAGTTTCATAAAAGGAGAATAACACTAAAAGTATTGCACTTGCAAAGGCAATTAATAAACTTTGCCAGGCAAAATTGATATTTAAAGGTGAACCGTAGTGCAAAATATTGGCAAGGATGCCACCAGTTAATGCACCAGCCATTCCGGCACAAATCCGGCATGCCCGAATGGTTTTACTACGTCGTTTGAAGAAAAAGTTTGCCAACCAACCGACACTTACGCCAATAATGATCCAAGAGAGTAAACCCATATTGTTTTCCTTATTTTTATTTATCCATTAACATTTTTCCATAAAATCATCCTGAAAGATTAAAAAAACCTAATACTTTTGAAAGGTTTTTGTTGTTTAACCTTACAAATGTCACCCAAATGTAGTTTTATTGCAGGTTGAACTATTCATTTAATGAATATATAATTAATGAATAACTTATATGTGAGGTGGAAGATGAGAAAAATTTCAAAAATTATGATTTTTTCGTTGATATTGAGCTTTTTGATCACTGCCTGCTCGTCAACACAACAAGCAGTGACAGAACCTGTGGTAACGCCAGTTGAAAATAATCAGGACACTATTATTGAAGAAAACGAGCCAGTCGCTGAAGATGTTGAAGATAATGTGGGGCTGGATTTCATAGATGCATCTGGAAAACAGGTTGTATTGGCGGGATATCCGGAACGAATCATTGTTGCGGGTAAGGCAACCCCCTATGTGCTGGATACAATCTATTTGTTTCCGGATGCTGCAAAAAAGTTAGCTGCCATTGAAGTGCGTGGGTTTGATACCCAGGAATTTTTAGAGATGGTTGATCCGGAAGTTGATGTTAAAAATGTTTTGGAACGTGATGCCGGACCGGAGCAGATTGCTCCACATCAACCCGACCTGGTGATTGTAAAAAACATTTCCTTAGGGCAACTGGGTAGCGCGTTAGAAGAAATCTCCATTCCTGTGATGGGAATGAACCTTGAAACGCCAGAATTTTTCTATGAAGATATTCGCGCGTTAGGCAAAGTGTTCAACAACGAATCCCGAGCCAATGAGATTGTAGAATATTATCAAACCATTGAGCAAGAAGTGTCAGGTTTAATGGCTGGTGTCCAGGAGGATGAACGTCCCGCAGTACTGGTCATTCAATATAGTGAAGATGGTGGGGATATCTCCTTTAAAGTGCCACCTGCTGGTTATTTGCAGACAACCATGATCGAGAAAGCTGGTGGAAATCCGGTGTGGCTGGATACGGATGGTGGCGCAGATGGATGGATCCAGGTCGGTTTGGAACAAATTGCCGTTTGGAATCCGGAGATGATCTTTGTAGTGAACTATGGTGGCGACTCGGTTGAATCAGCCCAAAAATTGGCGCAAAGTGATACCTGGCAAGGTTTGCAAGCGGTTGAAAATGAACAAATTTATGGATTCCCGGCAGATTATGCCAGCTGGGATTTAATTGATCCGCGCTGGATCCTTGGCCAACAATGGTTGGCAACTGTCATCCAGCCGGAACGAGCGGCTGAAATCGATTTGCAATTTGCAGTGAAAAGTTTTTATCAAGAAATGTACCAATTATCAGAATCACAAATTGAGGAATCTGTTTTTCCACGCCTGGATGAGTTACAATAAGCCGCATGATTGCATCCAAAGGATTGTGGGCTAAACAACATCGTCGCATATTAATCCTGTTGCTCCTGCTGCTAGGGATTTTGGGATTATCGGTTTTTATTGGCAGATATCCCAAACCATTCTTAATGCCGGTGCAGGTATTGATTGAGGATTCAATGGCACAGCGCCTGGTGTGGAACCTGCGCATCCCGCGTATTATCACTGCTGCCTTGCTGGGGGCAACGCTGGCTGTGTGTGGCACGGTATTGCAAATGATTTTCCGCAATCCAATTGTTGAACCTGGCTTTTTAGGGGTCTCGCAAGGGGCTGCCTTTGGGGCAGCCGTTGCGATTCTATGGTTGGGTGGTGGCAGACTGACCATTGAACTTTCTGCTTCCTTTTTTGCCTTGCTTGGTTTGGCAGGGTCTTTTTTGTTGGCGCGAACCATCCGCTTTGGCGGTTGGGTACTGCGGCTTATCCTGTCCGGTATTGTCATCTCTGCACTCTTTTCCTCCGGTTTAGGTGTCCTCAAATACCTGGCTGACCCCTTAACCCAATTGCAGGAGATAACCTTCTGGTTGTTGGGCGGACTTTGGAGTGTAACCTGGAAAGATTTACTGTATGTGGCTCCCGTGGTGGTGATTGGATTGCTGGTGGTCTATCTTATGCGCTGGCGTCTGAATGTTCTTGCTCTGGGGCAGGATACAGCCTTTTCCTTAGGTGCTGAAACCACCAAAGAACGCTTTGTTCTGTTGATAGCAGCCGTTTCGGCTACTGCAGTGCTGACTGCGGTCAGTGGTATTGTGGGTTGGGTGGGGTTGATTGTTCCGCAAATTGCACGTCAAATGTTTGGTCCGAACGGGCAATTTACAGTGCCTGGTTCCATGCTGATCGGTGCTATCTTTGGGGTGGTGAGTGACAATCTGGCGCGGACAATGTTAGCAGGTGAAATTCCGTTGGGAATACTGACCTCCTTAATTGGTGCGTTATTGTTCGTCGTTATCATCAACCGTTCGAGGATCAAATTGCGATGAATGAAATGATGATTTCACTGGAAAACATCCAGTTTCATTACGATCCTGGCAAAACCATCCTGAATGATTTATCCTTTTCGATCAGTAAAGGTAGCATCACTGCAATTCTAGGACCAAACGGCACCGGAAAAACCACCCTGTTACACACCATCTTAGGGTTGTTGGCACCACAGGGTGGTGAGATCTGGATTGCTGGGAAAAAGTTAAGCGAATATAAACGTGCTGATTTATCACAGGTAATTTCTCTGGTTCCCCAATCCGAGGTTGTGCCATTTAATTTTTCGGTGATCGAGTATGTTTTGTTAGGCAGAACCCCACAATTAGGCTTCCTGGATATGCCCAGTGATCATGACGTGGCTTTGGTGTATGAGACATTGGAATTGCTGGAATTAAGCCATTTGAAGTTAAGACCTGTGACGGAATTGAGCGGTGGTGAGCAACAAATGGTTGTGCTGGCAAGAGCGCTGGTTCAGCAACCGAAGGTGCTCTTATTAGATGAGCCAACTTCTCATCTGGATCTAAGTAATAAGGGGCGTCTATTGAACATTCTGCAAGTCCTGGCGCAACGTGGTGTCACGATCGTGTTCAGCACCCATGATCCTGATGCAGCAGCCATGATTGCAGATCATGTCATTTTACTGAAATCCGGGGCAGTGCTGGATGCAGGTGAAATTACGCAGGTGTTAACCAGCGAGAAATTAACCGAAACCTATGGCACTGAAGTAAAAGTATTAACGATTGATGGACGATTGGTAACGATGTTAATTAATGGTCATCTAAAGCAGAAAGTTGGATAATGTGAGTCGATTTCAAGCGGAGGAGTGGAACCAACGCTACCAAATGACCGCACACCATTTATCCCAACCGCGAACCTTTTTGGAAGAAGTTGTTGATCAATGTCCGACAAGTGGGTGGGCATTGGATGTGGCCTCTGGTGAAGGACATAACGCCAATTTACTGGCGCAAAATGGAATGCACGTATTAGGCGTGGATTTTTCCCGGATTGCCCTTGGTAAAGCACAGGAAAAATATCCCCTTCTGAATTTAGCAATGGTCAATTTACCAAGCATTCATTTGAAAGATGAAAGCTTGCAAATGATTCTTAATTTCTGGTTTTTGGATCGAAACATGTTTCCACTCTATCGCCGATGGCTCAAACCGGGTGGACTATTGCTGTTCGAAAGTATGCGATTTGACCCTGAAAGTGACCAATCGCATCTAAGATTGGAATATCTTGTTCAACCGGGAGAATTGCGCAAGGAATTCTCAGATTGGGAATTTCTGGTGTATGATGAAAATATTAAAGCACAAGCAAAAGGAAAAACGCAATTAGCCGTACGGCTGTTGGCACGGAAACCATTGAAAGAATAAGGTAAGGAAATTATGAGAGAGATTTTACAACCCATACGATCCTGGTTTGATGAAGGAAAAGAAGTAGCCCTGGCAACCGTGGTTGAGATTTACGGTTCCGCGCCGCGTGGGGTAGGGGCTAAAATGGCGGTAAATCAGAATTCGATGATGACGGGTTCTGTCAGTGGTGGTTGTATTGAAGGGGCTGTGGTATCCGAAGCGATGAAAGTGATCCGTAAAGGACAGGCAAAATTATTGCATTACGGAGTAACCCAGGATCAGGCAATCAGCGTGGGACTGGCTTGCGGAGGCACGATTGAAGTGTGGGTGGAAAAGCTGGATGTTGATGATTACAATCGACTGGAAGCTGACTTGAATGAAGATCGATTGGCGGTAAGAGCTCTGGTATTAAGCGGAAAGTCCAAAGGTGAACACCTCTATGCTTATCCGGACGGGAAAGTGCTTGGGAAACTGTCAGACGAGACGTTATCTAAGGCAATTGAGGATAATTTAGCAGAGATATTTGCTTACCAAAAATCTTCCCGAAAATCGTTTGAAGTCGAAACCGAACTGGTTGAAGTATTCTTCGATGTGCTGGCACCTTCACCCAAATTACTGGTGGTTGGGGCAGTGCACATCGCAATTCCGCTGGTTGCATTTGCAAAAATTCTGGGTTTTCACACCACGGTGATTGATCCACGCAGTGCGTTTAGCAATGTGGAGCGCTTCCCGCATGTGGATCAACTGGTGAAGGAATGGCCACAGGATTATCTCGAAAAATATCCCTGGGATCAAGGCACCTATCTGGTGGTTGTTTCGCATGATGACAAACTGGATGTACCTGCTTTGGAAATTGGTTGCCGCAATACAGCCCGTTATATAGGAGCTTTGGGTTCGAAGAAGACATTTGCCAACCATGTGCGCGATCTGAAAGAAGCAGGCATCAGCGATGAACAGATCGCTCGCATTCATTCACCGATCGGGCTGGATTTGGCAGCCAGAGGACCAGAGGAAATTGCGCTGGCGATTATCGGGGAGATGGTGGCTGTTCGTAACGGAAAATAAAAGAGGACTTGCAATAATAGAACAATTGTGCTAATATCATGATGGAGACCCATCATGATTAAAGAGATACAAGCCAAAACCATCCTCTCTCATTCCAAAGCACCTGACCCCTGGTTTGGCATTCAATACACTATGAATTTGTATCGCGGCTGCCAGCATCAGTGTATTTATTGTGATTCGCGCAGTGATTGTTATCAGATTGATAATTTTGGCGACACATTGGTAAAAGTGAATGCGCTGGCATTGCTGGATAAGGAATTGCCGAGCAAACGCGTCAAAGGGATAGTGGGGACTGGATCCATGAATGATCCCTATGCCCCGGTTGAGAAACAATATCCACTGACACGCGGGGCTTTGCAATTATTGATTAAGTATGGCTTTCCGGTGCATGTCCTGACCAAAAGCAAATTGGTGATGCGGGATGTAGACCTGTTACAGGAGATTGAGCATAAAACCCAGGCATTGGTCTCTTTTACGATTACGACTTGCGATGATCAATTAGGGAGAAAGCTGGAACCAGGGGCGGCCTTGGTCTCAGAACGATTGGCAGCCATGCAGTACCTGGCGCAGAGAGGTGTCAAAGTAGGTGTTTTGCTGATGCCGGTTTTGCCGTTTATTGAAGACAATTGGGAAAATATCCACGGCATTGTGGAACTGGCACATACACATGGGGCGGGTTATATTCTGGCTGCTTTTGGTATGACCCAGCGTAAGGGCTCGCAGGAGTTTTATCTCAGGCAGCTGGAGCGTTTCTTCCCGGGGGTGAAAGAGAAACACCTGCGTGCGTTTGGTAATCGTTATGAATGCCATGCCAGAGGGGCAAAGGACCTCAGTGAGCAATTCCAGGCTTTGTGTAAGCAGAAGGGGATCGCCCTGAAAGTGCCGCAATATCGGGTTAAAGAGGAAGTAAGGCAGTTGAGTTTATTGGGGATATGAAAAAAGAACCCTGCGATTGAATTTTCGCAGGGTTCTTTTACTTTGAATGATTCTATTCAACTACAAATTTTGTATATTCTGTTGTCGTTACATATCCTTCTTTTGTGCCAGTGGCTTCAACATTGATATCACCAGTTCCTGTAGTTTTAGTCCTTACACGATAGGAGAATGTTGCAACACCACTTGAATTGGTAGTTCCATTAAGACTAGCTAGATCTTTGGTCATATTATAGAGACGCACTTTAATGTTTACATCACTGACTGGTCCATCTATGTCTGTTGCTGTCACTGTTAAAATTACTGTTTTATTGTTGGTAACAATTAATGGATTCGCAGTTACAGTTAAAGTCATCAATTTGTCATCTTGAGGAGGCGTGCCACCACCTAAATAAGCTAAAGCGTCCGCAGCCTGTACTAACCCATAGCCATAAGCGTTATCACGACCAGGAGCACCCAAATCCATTGCTGTAGCGGTTATTGCTTCCCGAATTTCGGCATTTGTCCAATCTGTGTTTGCGCTCCACACCAGAGCAGCCACACCCGAGACATGCGGAGTGGCCATGGATGTTCCGTCCCAGGCTTCGTAACCACTGGCTGGGGATTCCGAATCTGTCACAACAGTTGCTGATTCTCCAATTTTATTTTCGATTAAGTACTGACCGTTCTCCTGACTCAATGAAATAGCAGGAATCGTAGAAGTGGCACCTTCGCCAAGCGTACCTAAGAAATCTCCAGGCACATCGTTATAAATAATTGCTGCTGCGCCATCACTATTTTGCACATTCATTACTTTATCATAGAAGGAGATAACACCTCTTTCACAAAGAACAACTTTTCCACCCCAAGCACCAGTAGTATCGCACAAACCACCATCGACCAAATCCCCTGAAACACCATCCTTAAATAATGGAGCATATTCAATTGGATTCCCAGAATATGTAACCCCATTGACTGTCACAGTCGCCGTGTTTTTGAACGGCACTGTGCTCAGTACGCCTACACCGGGGGCTGCAATTTCAACTGTGCTATTTTGTTGTGAGAATTTTGCAACCTGCATATTTTCATCAATGGCTGCTACTGACATCACTGAGGAATAACCACCTGGATAACTGATCCTCGTATTTCCATCATTTCCTGCTGCGGCTATTGAAAGAATTCCACTTGAATACAACGAATTAAAAGTTAATTCTTCCTGTCGATTTTTTACGGTGCCACCTAAGCTCATGCTGATGATATCAGCTCCAGCAGCATTACAACGGTTAGCGGCATCGGCAAGGGTCGAGCTGTATGTCCAGCCACAGTCATCTCCAAATACTTTTACTATATATAAATTGGTAGTTCCTGGATTGACACCAACAACACCAATGTCATTATTGGCAGCCGTTACAGTGCCGGCCACATGGGTTCCATGACCGCATTTGTCTGTATCCCAACCTGTGGGATAACCTCCAATGAAGTTTACGCCAGAAAAATCTTCGTGTTGTTTATAAACACCTGAGTCAATTATGCAGACAATTCGATTGGAACCATTAGGTGCGCCTGCATCAATCGTTCCATCTCTATTAGCATCCCAGACATCGCGGGCTTGAACTAAATCAATACCATACGGAACAGTTTGACCAGCAGGATACCGAATCGCATCCTCGTCAACCGAATCCACATTTGGATTATTTCTCAAACCCGCTAATGCTTGCTCGGGAACGGTGACCACGAAACTATTCAGGTCCTCAAAACGATAATGAAATTCTGCTCCAATACCGTTCAAGGCTTTTTCGACCCTGGCTGCACTCCCCGGGCTGAATTCCACCCAAACGCGCATTTTGCCTTCATTACTGGAATATGCAGGTTGGGTGACGGATGTGATAAACACGAAAACCAACAACAAACTAAAAACTGTAAAGATCTTCTTTGACATAACAATGCCCTCCATGAATTGAAAATTTGTGCGCTTAATCAAAATAGTTGTTCCTACGATGAATGTTAAATAGGTGATGTTGAACAACAACTGCCCTAATGAAAAGTATTAAATTATCAAGAAAAATAGAAAAAGTGCACTGATAGAAAAAACTATACTCCATTTTTTAAAAATTGCAATAATAATTTTGTGTATGGGATTCTTTTGATCGATAAATTTGACATTTTGATTATTTATTTGGGTCTCGTCCTAGAAAACCTCCAGAATGTTAAATTCCCGATTGACAAGAGAATAAATTTTGTTATTATTATATTAACTTTGTGCTACAAAGTACACTGCAATCTAAATATATTTGATTGAATTATGGAGGTGGTTATGTCCAATTTAAACCTCGATGTGATGAGAAAGAAAATTTACAAAACCTATTTCTCAGATGGGATATGGGATATTGTTTTGGGGTTTGTTTATCTGGTTTTTGGTTTAGGGGTTTTGATCTCACAGGACATCTGGTATTTATTTCCCATCATCATTACTTTGCCGTTGGCACTAAAACGCTCGGTGAGTGAGCCAAGAATTGGTGCTTTGCAATTTAAGAAATCCCAAAAAACCAGATTGTTAATCCTTTATGTTATATTCACCATTTTGGTGCTGGGGTTTGTCGTTTTCCTTGGAATCTTTAACCCCTCAGGGGATGTGGTAATTCGCTGGCTAACCGTCAACCTGTTCTTTGTCATTGGATTAATCATCGCAGTTATTTTGGCGTTGATTGGGTGGTTCTTTAACTTCAGCCGTATGTTTTTGTATGCAATCCTGAATCTGATTGGCTTTGCTTTGATCGGCAAAGTTACTACTGTTGGAGTGGTTCTGACTATATTAGGTGGAGTTTTTACATTGGTAGGCGTGATTGTTTTAAGAAATTTTGTGAAATTCCATCCTAAATTAGATTTGGCTGATGATGATGGCAAGGTCTTGCAATGATGGAAAGAGAATTAACGGATCAGTATATCCATCTTTTCGCATGCATCACAAATAAAGAAACAGAGGCAATTAATGACGACAAAGAATAAAAAACCAGATACACCTATCCCAAATGTGGATGAAGTGGATAAGGTCATTCACGAGTCAGCCCGCTTGATCATTGTCGCTAACCTTTATTTGGTGGAAAGTGCAGATTTTCTCTTCATCATGCGACAAAGTGGCTTGACCTTCGGAAATTTATCATCCCATATGAAAAAATTGGAGGACGCTGGTTATATTGAGGTGCAAAAGGAATTTGTCAACCGCCGTCCGCGAACTTTATTAAAATTAACACCACAAGGAAAAAAGGCTTTTGAGGATTACCGTCTAAAAATGAAATTAATATTGGATTCTTAGGGGGTCTTTCAAGAAATACACTTTTCAGAACCTTTCGGTTTAGGAAATAGCGTATGAATTTGATCTACATCCCAAAAGGTGAACACCACCACCAGAATGGACTTCATTACAACATACCTACCTTTTAAATTGATAACGTTGTCTTATTTGATATACTTAATTCACAAGCGCTAGATATGAAGGGATAGGCTAAGGTGGATACAAAATTATCGGAATACTTCTTAAATAAAAAAGGTCGTGTTTTTCTACCTGTTGGAATTTATGGTGGTTTGTCCGGAACCAATTACACTGTTTCGCAAACAGTAACAGATCAAAATATACAATACGAAGTCTCTTTACGCATGCATGAGTTGTTTGATACCCCTGCCTTACTAACTGGCATGGATCTTTCGGTGGAAGCGGAGTGCTTTGGGTGTGAGATTCGCTTTGCAGATAATGAGGTTCCGACAGTGATTGGCAGAAGGATTAATGCGGTTGATCAGATTCAATCACTTACAACACCAACCATTGGGGAAGGACGCACAGGGGTTTACTTAGAAGCAGCCAGACGATTATCAGAAGTTGGTAAGCAAAAAGGAATTCCGGTGTTAGGCGGCATGATCGGCCCATTCTCATTGGCAGGGCGGATTTTTGGGGTTTCTGAATCAATGGAACTTAGTCTCACTGATCCTGATGCATTGACAGCATTACTCAACAAAGTAACCCCATTCCTCATTCAGTATGCACAGGCGTTCAAAGATGCCGGGTGTGCTGGGGTAATTATTGCCGAGCCGGCAGCTGGATTGCTTTCTCCACGAGGGTTAGGGAAATTTTCATCCCCCTTTGTAAAACAAATCATTGATGCCACCCAGAGTGAAGATTTCACGATTGTATTGCACAACTGTGGTGCAAAATCAGTTCATCTGAACAAGATCCTGGAATCCGGGGCAGAGATTTATCATTTTGGCGAACCAATGGATATGCCTTCAGCGCTTGCACAGGTCGATGGAACGGTTCTTCTTGGTGGAAATCTTGATCCATCCGGGGTGTTCGCTTCGGGTGATGTGGAAAATGTGATCCAAAGAACTAAAGAATTGTTAGATAATACCAAACAATTTTCGCACTTTTTTCTTTCCTCGGGCTGTGAAATCCCCCCCAATGCAAATGCCGAATTTATCAACGTATGTACTGAAACGGTCGAAAATTTCGTTGGTTGACCATTCAGTTTTCCAAAAGGGCTAATCATCACTAGCAATAAGATTGCTTTGTAAGAAAATAATTGGGACACCATTATGAAATACATTAAGCCAAGATCATCAATTATTGTTTACATTCAAACGTATTGCATTCAACAAATCTAGTTTTTGAGGTCAATTTTTAGAAACGAATCGATTAATGGTCAAAAAAGGGTCAAAAAAGGGTTGACAGATCATTAAAACACTGTATAATCAGCAAATCCTAAACGAATGTGATGAATGTCATGTTGAATATCTCCCTCGCTATTATTATTATCATGCTTTATTGGTTCCTCCATATTTATATGATGAAGGAAAAATTTAAAATTGGGCGAGCGGAAAAGATTTTTACCAGATAAGATTAACAAAATCAACGAGAAGAGAAGCCACCCAACGCACAAAGAAAGGGTGGCTTTTTTGATCAATTTCATCTGTTCTTATGGATATTTCTCAAAACTCTTCTGCAAAGGAGGCGCTACGTTTCAAAACTAATTATCAATTTATAAAATTGTCGTCCAAAATTATTTTATTTCCTTAAAAAGCCAAAGGAGGAAGAAATGAAGAAGTCTGTGTTTTTTGTTTTTGTTGTTTTTGCCTTAGTACTGGCAAGTTGTAATGGTGGAGCCGCTACAGGCGGTGAGCCAGAAGTGTGCGCTGAAGACGAGTTCGGTTGCGCAAAAATCCCAGCTGGTCAAACAGTGAAGATCGGCATGGGCGCACCCCTGACCGGTGACTACGCCTCATTCGGTGTTGATATTTCACAGGGTGCAGCAATCGCAGTTACTGATGCAGGTACCGTTGAAGGATTTTCCTTTGAATTAGTTGCACAGGACACCCAGGGGGCTCCGGAAGGTGGTGCTTCTGTTGCCAATAAATTAGCAACTGACCCAACCGTTGTTGGAATAGCTGGTCATATTTTCTCCGGTTCAACAGAAGCTGCCATCCCGATTTATGAAAAAGCTGGGATACCCATGATGTCCCCTTCTGCTACCAATCCACCATTGACCACATTAGGTTCGAAAGTCTTTAACCGGGTAGCCTTTACCGATGCTGTCCAGGGTTTATTTGCTGCTGATTACCTCTACAACAAATTAGGTTTTCGCAAAATTGCTGTTCTCCATGACGGTGGTGCTTATGGACAAGGATTGGCAGATGTTGTTCGTGCGGAGTTTACTGCTTTAGGTGGTGAGGTTGTTGGTTATGAAGCTGTAACACCGGGAGAAACCGATTACACTGCTACATTGTCTGCATTAGCAGCTAATAGCCCGGAAGCCGTCTACTTTGGTGGTTATGTTGCTGAAGGTGTTGTGCTTACCAATAATATGAAGCAAAGTGGTTTGGAAAATGCCGTATTCTTTGGTTGTGACGGTACATTTGGTGCAGAATTTGTGCAAAAGACCGGTGCCAATGGTGAAGGTGCGTTTGCTGCATCTTTAATCCCCCCTGAATCAGAAGCCAAATTGAAATTTGATGCCGATTACCTAACTGCCTATGGTGTTGGCGCTGGTACATTATCCCCATATACATGGAGTGGCTATGACTCAGCTGCTGTCCTAATGGCAAAGGTTAAAGAAGTCGCGGTATTAGGTTCTGATGGAGCACTCTATGTTCCTCGTGGCGCACTCGTCGCTGCCGTGCGTGGTACACAAGGTTTCACCAGTATAACCGGTGATGTTACCTGTGATGCCGTTGGTGAATGTAACACAGCTGGCCCAACCTTCTATGTTGTTAGTGATGGTGACTGGGTACAGGCTGAACAGTAAATCTCAGTTTTGATCTTACAGGAAATTTGCGGAGAGGTTCAACCCTTTCCGCAAGTTCCTTGAGAAATTATTTTATTATCTTTTCTAGTTGGGAGGCTCAATGGAAGCTACGCCGAAAAAACTTCCGCTTACATTGCCCCAGAATAGTGTCAAAATAATCCGAATTATTGCGGCGCTGCTTTTGCTTGCGTTCATTATTGTGCGTGCCATTAATGTGGCGAATGAGTCGCAGTTCGGGGCAGACACCTGGCTGCGACTTTCTGTTTCTGGGCTCATCATTGGTGGCATGTATGCACTGATAGCGATTGGTTATACGCTGGTATATGGGATTTTATTCATGATTAACTTCGCGCATGGTGAAGTGATGATGATTGGCACATTTGGTGGTTATTTCGTGTTTGAAGCTTTTAATGCAATTCAGGTCACAACTGCAGATGGAAGTCAACTTTCCTTCTTAAATGCCTATCCAGCTCTGGCCGTTTTTCTTGCCTTTTTAGCTGGTATGGCGATTGCTGCTCTGGCGGGGTATCTACTCGAAAAAATAGCCTATCGACCGTTACGAGGTGCACCTCGTCTCGTTCCGTTGATCAGTGCGATTGGTGCTTCGATTTTTCTGCAAAATGCCGGGCAGTTATTGTTTGGGCCACAACGTCGACAATATGTCAATCCTGTCGTTCTGGATAGAGGAATTGGTTGGAATCTGGAACTGGCAGGCAGCACAGTGGTGTTGACTTACACAGGTATATTCTCATTAATTCTATCGGCAATTTTAATGGTTGGACTTTTTATATTGGTGCAAAGAACAAAATTAGGGCGTGCCATGCGTGCTGTATCTCAGGATAAGAAAACTGCAGCCCTGATGGGGATTAACGTCGATCAGATTATCAGCCGCACATTTGTGATCAGTGGCGCTTTGGCAGGTGCCGCCGGTGTGATGTGGGGAATTCATAATGGGTTGTTTAATTATTTTGTTGGTTTTCTTCCAGGTATTAAAGCTTTCACTGCTGCCGTTTTAGGCGGCATTGGTAATATACCGGGAGCTATGTTGGGAGGTATGTTCCTGGGCATCGTCGAATCTTTAGGCCCGGCTGTTCTGGGAATAGATTTCCAATTGAAGGATGTACTGGCGTTTAGCATTCTCATTCTGGTTCTTATTTTTAGGCCATCTGGTATTTTAGGTGAAGCACTCACGGAGGAAAAAGTATGAACAAGCAATCATTACAAAAATCCCTCACCAGTGGCGTTGTATTTGGAATTATCATAATATTTCTGGCATTAATTGGTTTTACGGTTGTTTTCTCAGGGCTTATTCAAAAAGTATTTGGTCAACAGTTGGGAATCGGTCAAATGCCATCCATTTTCAGCTTTTTCGTCTTTCTTGGATTTCTGGGTATTTGGAACGGATGGCGAGCCGCGCGGCAGGATAAACACGAGACACTCAGTTTTAAGGTTGTTTCGCTGCGTACGATTTTTGCAGGCTTGTCTGCTGGTTTTCTGGTGATGGTATACGCTTTGGTGGTTGGAAGTATTGATGCAAAAGGGGTTGACGTACGTGTTTACCTCAGTTCATTGTCAACCGATTCCATCAAGTTTTTCCTGTTCAATCAACCGTTTGTTGTCGGTGCCATCATTCACCTGGTTATTAGTGTATTAATGGCGTTTGCAGGTGGTTTGTTAGCCCTCGGAAGTGAACGCAGCAGAGATAAGGTCAATGAGACACGCACAAAGGTTCAGAAGTGGTCACAAGATCGTTGGCTGGGTAAATTACAGGGAAATCCATATGTTAGCTACGTATTAATGGGCGTGGTTTTATTATTATTGGTGCTTTTACCACAAACCTGGGGTGCCTATTGGAACTATGTAATGGGTACGGTTGGCATCTATGTACTATTAGGTTTAGGTTTGAATATCATTGTTGGGCTTTCCGGGCAGTTGGTATTAGGGTACGTCGCTTTCTTTGCGATTGGCGCCTATACTTTTGCCTTAACAACCGCTCCTGAACCGCACAATCTTGTATTGAATTTTTGGGTGGCGTTAATCATTGCAGTGATCGCAGCGGCAATATCCGGCATTTTAATTGGATTGCCGATCATGCGGTTGCGAGGTGATTACCTGGCAATTGTTACCCTCGGATTTGGTGAAATCATTCGTATCCTACTGAAGAGTGATATTCTGAAAGATTTCACCATGGGGCCGAGAGGAGTCCGAAATATTGCCGGACCCACATTGTTTGGCAGGTCATTCACCAGCGATGTGGATTATATGTATTTGATCATCCTGGCGGTTTTGCTATCCATCTTCCTCGCAAAACGCTGGCAGGAATCCAGTGTAGGACGTGCCTGGTTAGCGATCAGTCAGGATGAAACGGTTGCACAAGCGACTGGTGTTGATACGTATAAATACAAATTATTAGCACTCTCTTTAGGGGCAGCCTTTGCTGGGCTAGGTGGCGCTTTGTTCGCTTCCAGAAATCAATTTACTGGCCCGGAAGATCATGCTCTTATGGTTTCGATCAATGTCCTTTGTCTGGTTATTGTTGGCGGCATGGGCAGCCTCCCTGGTATTGTTTTAGGTGCTTTTACCCTGAAAGGATTACCCGAAATCTTGCGAGAATTAGAGAGCTATCGTCTTCTGGTTTTTGGTGCACTATTGGTGGTGATGATGATTATTCGACCAGAAGGGTTATGGCCAGCACGCCGACCGAAATTGGAGGTGCCTGAAAAACAGGACAAAGAAACCACCCCCCAAGCGGTTGTGGTGGGAGGTGAGTGATGGCAACCATATTAGAAACTCGAGATGTATCGAAGATCTTTGGCGGTCTGGTTGCGGTAAATAAAGTTGATCTGATTGTTCCGGAAGGATCTATTGCCAGCATTATTGGGCCGAATGGTGCTGGAAAAACCACTTTGTTTAATTGTATTTCTGGTTTTTACAAGCCAGAAATCGGACAAGTTATTTTTGATGGAAAACCGATTCACGGCATGTTGACGGACAAAATTGCTGCAAGAGGAATTGCACGAACATATCAGAACATTCGTTTATTTAAAAATATGACAGCTGTTGAAAATGTAATGGTGGGTTTTGAACCACATTTAAAACACGGATGGATTTCAGCTATGGTTAAAACCCCTGGTTATCGCAAAGAACAAAATTATGTCATTTCCGAAGCCAGTCGATTATTGCATTACGTCGGATTGGCAGGTTTAGGTGATCACCTGGCGATTAATTTGCCTTATGGTGCACAACGCAGATTGGAAATTGCACGAGCATTGGCAAACCAACCTAAATTGCTCTTATTGGATGAACCAACAGCAGGTATGAACCCGCAGGAAACAGACGCAATGAAGGACTTTATTAAGAAGATTCGCGATGATCTGGGCATAGCTATCATCATCATCGAACATGATATGCGCGTCGTGATGGGTATTTCCGATCAGATTGCGGTGTTGGATTATGGGCAAAAAATTGCGGAAGGCAATCCAAAGGAAATTCAGGAAAACCCGCGTGTAATTGAGGCGTATTTAGGACCTGGTGCTGCTGCATTATCGAAAAAATATCGTCGGGAGAAAATTCATGATGCTTGAAGTTGAAAATTTGAATGTTCATTATGGTGCGATACATGCTTTAAAAGGAATCTCCTTTCACCTGGAAGAAGGGGAAATTGTTGCACTGATCGGAGCAAATGGTGCTGGAAAATCGACGACCTTGAATACTATTTCGCGCTTGAATAAACTTACCTCAGGTGATATTTGCTACAAAGGTGAATCAATTGCTGAAACACATCCGGAAGATATAGTAACCAAAGGGATTATTCAGGTGCCGGAAGGTAGAAGGATTTTTCCGAAAATGTCGGTGGTGGAAAACCTGGAAATGGGTGCTTACATCCATAACGATCGTAAGCGAATTGAAGAGGATATGGAAAAGATGTTTGTGAAGTTCCCTCGCTTACGTGAGCGTCGTAAACAATTAGGTGGCACACTTTCCGGTGGTGAACAACAGATGTTGGCAATTGCCCGTGGTTTGATGGCACATCCCCATTTACTATTGCTGGATGAACCATCGATGGGCCTGGCTCCGATCATTGTGGAACAGATCTTTGATACCATTCAGGAGATTAATCAACAGGGTACTTCCATTTTGTTGGTGGAACAGAACGCACAAATGGCATTGTCGATTGCTGACCGTGGCTATGTGTTTGAAACAGGTAAGATTGTTTTGGAAGGCGAAGCTGACAAATTACTGGAAGACCCGATGGTGAAAGAGGCATACCTGGGCGGCGGGTAAAGTTTCGATTTTATTTGCTAAACGAAAGCAGGGTGAATGAAAAACACCCTGTTTTTAAATTAAATGACAGTATTTAATTTGTTGCAATCCTAATTTGAGTTTGAGAAATGAGAGTGATTTTCCGAAAAAAGTCCCTTAGCCAGGTAGCAAAGAAATCTTTTTACCCTATAATTATCATATCTTGAAGTGTCTGGAGGAAAAATGGACGAAAGGAAAGTATGTAAACATTGTGAGTCTTTCATCCCAGCAGATTCCAAATTTTGCCCAAATTGTGGGGCTGAATATATTCCAGAAATTAAATTTACACAAGAAAATTACACCCCGATTCAACCATCAATCCCTCCACAACCTTCACAATCTTCACAGACACCTGTTCAAACTGCTTTTTCTGACCAGGTTGGTACGCCAAAAAAATCTAAAAGAAATACATTTCTGATAGTAGCAATAATTGCGATTGTATTAATTTGTGTGTGTATATTCGGAATTATTTTTATTTCTTATCTATAAGCAATCAAAAAAATAACGGTTTTTGGTCATTTTTTATATAAAACTACTAGTATTCTATAGTCAAAGACTTTAATAATGAATTTTTTCTCATTAATATATAAACATTTGTGCCAATAGTCGATCCTGTGCTGAAAAACATTGCTGCTAAACCTGCTGCGGCTATGTTTGCTGGAAAAATAGTAGTAAATAGATGGGTGAAGGTATAGGAACCAGCCCAAAATAAAAGATGAACAGCTGATCTTTTTATCATTAGTTTTTCATTTTTTTGGTAAAGCTTGGATGATTTTCCCCACAACATTCCAAATGCAAAGCCTGCTAGTAACAGCCCAAACCAAACAGCAGCACACCAGGCAAAAAAAGCACTGATCATGAACAGGATATTTACGAACATCATTGCACCAGCCATGATGATACTCGTGATTAAAACACGTTGGTTGAAGATTTGTTCACGATTTATACTTTTGAACAATTTATAAAACATGAATAATGCCATGGGAACACTCAGTAGGCTGAATAAGCGAAGAATTATATCCATCTTTTTATCTCTTTACTCCCGTAATGGTTTTCCACAGTAGCGACAGAACTTTGTATTCGCAATGGTTTCTTTTCCACAAAAGCGGCAGTATTTTTGAAAGACTGGTAGGTCTTCTTTTTTAATTTGATGGATGGGAATTGAAAGATCATAAAAAGTCGGGTTGATTTTCACACTGGATACTGGTTGAAGGAAGGCTTTAATTAATGGGTGATGGGTATAGATAGAACCTGACCTTAATCCAAAATTTACGCTCGCTAAATCATTCTTTCCTGTTGTTAATCCTTCAGAAACAAGAGACCAGATCGTAGTTTGGGTTCCAATAAAACACAGAGCTTCCTCAATTGCCTGTGTATTATTGGATGAAGATGCATTAATCTGAACATCATGTAAGCAAAGTATATTAATCCATTGAGAAAGGTCTGCAGCGATAGACGTCATCTTTGTTGTTAACTGATGCGTATTGTTTATGTCTGGAATTAAGAGACCATTTTGTCTATATCTGGACATTTCACTTTCGATGAATTGAGGGGAAAGTGAAGGAAATTTAATTTGTGTTGTACCGCCAACATGAATCAATTCTGAAAAAATCTCATTGATTGCGCTTACCAGAAAACGCCGGTCTATTGTTTGGTGACCAGTGAGGTCATTATTAAAAATTTGTTGAGGTGAAACGCTTGTCGTTGGTTTAGTTTCTTTATGTTTGATATAGGAATTAAATAAATTGCTTTTGTATGTGTCAATCAAAGCAAGTAAAAATGCTAATTGTATTCCGGTAAAAGTTTCGAATGGAACCGGAAAATTTAAATTGCTCGAGAATTGAAGGGAGTTCTCTAGCCATCCGAGAATTGTCTCTGGAAAGATAGGTAATGATAAAAGTATCTCATACTCAGATTTTGATGTTACGGAAATCATATGAAGCGATCTGCGGTTTCCATAAAAACGCATTTTTTTTGGAGCCTGACCGAAAAGAGCAAAGGAGATATCAATTACCCGGTCAGGCGCAATAAGAGGTAGAAAATTATCGTATGCATTCGAAGAACCTAACCATGGATTTTTATTCAAAATTTCATTTACAGAATTGAAATCCTCACCCATATTCTTACCACATAAATAAGGTAAAGGAGAGAAGGTATTTACATGATTTATTCCAAAATAACCAAGCAAATGAGCCAGTTCTTTTACCGAAAGGGAAAGATTGCGTTGGCTACCTACAGAAGGGATTACCACAGATGTTTTACTAGTTGAATTCATTTTTATTATCCTTTTCGTCACTGGTTCTTTATTAAGAACTCAAACTCTGCTCCAATTTGTTCTGGTAGATCTTTCCAGTCCACATTAAATCTATTATTTATTTCAAGAATTGCATCGCCAGGTGGAATTTCTCCTCTGCCTACCCTGCTCATTAAATTTTTTAATTCAATTAATTTTTCTAATTTTTCTGGTGGAACATTTGGGTTGAGAGCCATTAGTGGTTCGATTTTATTCGTAATTTCTTTTGAAGTACCACGCATTACTTCCTGAATTGCAGATGCTTCCGATATCTGGCCATTGTTCACCTGGTTTATCAAGACATCATATTTATGAACATTTACCGATGCTGTTTGAGAGGCATGCCCTGATTGAAAAGGTACGTTCTCTGGTGCATTTTGCAAAACATTCAGGTCAGCATATGCCTCTACATGTTGGTCAAAAGTGATCATTTGCAAGGCGTCGTCAGCACTCTGACCGGCAACATTTTGATAGGAATTGTTGTACGTTTGTTGGAATAACTGGTTAGCATCCGCATTAGATATTTGTTGCCCGCTAATCGTTATCCTGGATTGATCTTTTACATATTGATAATAAACCTGAAGATCGTGCGCTTCCTGGCTCCCGGGTGTTGCCTGGTTGAGACGATTCTTGATGGATGTTAATAATTGTTGATTTAATCCTAAGTCTCGATCCATTCCTACTGACCCAGCGCTTGCATTGTTGCGAAACTCGATGAAGTCATCCATGGATACAGGACGACCGCCAATTTGTACATTTTGGTTGTTTAGATTGTCTACAAAATCAAGATCAACACGGTTGTATAACCGACTAATTTCTGTGTTGAAAGCCTGCTGTAAATCTATGTTATTGCTATTTTTTATGATATTTGTTGCCTGATAATTTGCTTTAATATCACTGGCAGCTTGTTCCAATAAACCTTCCAGTTGATTCCTTCTGACCGGACTGGTGAGAGGACTATTATATTCATCCAACAATTGATTGAACTTATCCACTTTCTGTTGACCAAGAATGCGTTCCTGATTCCATTGTTGATTTATTCTTTGGTTTTGTGCATTAACCAAGTCATCAGCATTGCTACCACCACCTGTTGCGAGGTCATCTCCTGATTGCGCGAGATCGTCTGTACTACTACTTGTGGCTTGTGCTACATCATCACCTGACCGTGCGATATCATCTGTGCTGGAACCCGTAGCCTGTGCCAAATCATCTCCTGAACGAGCAATATCGTCTGTGCTGCTACTCGCAGCCTGTGCAAGATCATCAGCAGATTGGGCTACATCATCAACCACCCCACTTAAAGCACTTGATGCACTTTGTGCGAATTGGTCTTGAATATATGAACCTCCCTGAACCAGATTCATAACGTTTCCAGCATCTCGGATAATACTCCATCCGACATCTCCCCAAGAATTATCTTTATCAATTAATGAGCTGATGGTATTAATTGGCAAAATATTTTGGGCAATTCGTATTCCAGCTGTTTGGAGACCACCTTCCACATATCCTCCTGCAGCACCAGACGTGAAATTTCCAAGCAATTGAATGGCGGCAAGTTCACCATTTACTGCCGCTAAAGCAGCGGGGTTAACAAGAAAAGTTCCTCCAATGGCAATAAGTCCTGCAGCTGAATTCATTCGTTGAATATTTTGAGCCCATGCCAAATTACTTTCAGCGTTAATTTGATCTATTTCTGCTGTTGCCTGACCAAATTCATTTTGTCCTTGTAATTGCAGGAAAACAGCATTTTTTATCCTTTCAAGATCAGATAAGTCTTCTAGACCCATTCCCTGATCATAAGTGATCCTGTCAATTAATTCACTGATATGCACTTGTTGTAACGGGGGAAGGTGACGTATTAAGTTCCGAATAGCTTCTGATGATGACTCTAATTGTTGTCGAATTAAGCTGGCTTCATATTCTGGATGACCTGGACCCGGAATCCAGCTATTCTTTACTGGGTCAAACACGTATCCTTGATTTAATAATTGTTGATTGCGGGTATCCTGGTTTTCGGCGACACGTTGATCGTACCAATCGCTGCGATCTTTATTTTCCAGACCAACTTGTTGCTCAATCCGTTGCTGGTTTTGTTCATAACGCTGAGAATTGTTTTGGTACTCCAACCATAACCAGGCAGCTAATATCGATAAAGTTCCTGCTGCTGCCGCAGCTTGTCCTGCTGGAGAAACTTGACCTGTTTGAGATAACAAATTACCAGCGTTGTCTCCAGTTGAAGAAGGAGGAACTTGAATGTCACTAGGTTGGCTGGTAGGAAGACCCTGAACAGAACCTGATTGGGTGGTTGGAGGAGGAACTGGAAGGGAATCTGCTTCAGTCACCTCTGTTATGCTAGATGCGCTGGCTTGTGCGTCTGTTTTTGGATTGCTGATGATTACACTGATTTCATGATAACCAGGGGGTAAAGGTGGGATGGTTATGCTTGGACTGGTGGTAGTTATTGCGAGGGCACCGTCTATAAACCAGTCAATATTGAAGGTGAGGTTAGCCAATTCTTCATCAGGATAAATTACAACAGTGCATACATTTTCTTCATTGCTGGTAATTTTCGCATAACACCCCAAGGTGGCGGATAAATCTCCCTTTAGTTGTGTCTCAGTCGGTGTATGTGCGATTGTTGGAATCGATGTTGGTGATTCAATTATAACTTCACAAGATGCTAGCGATAGAGGACCACTCTGTGAACCACAGAGCTTGAGGATTGGTGATTTTTGGGGGCTTGGTAAGGTGTAAAAAGAATAACCTGTTTCCGTTGATTTTTCAGGATATCCAATCAACGTTTGTTGAAACGAGCCTGTGAGAATTTTGTTTGAAACAGGCCTTAGTTTTATTTCCATCGTGCTGCTTAAATTGGCATCGAAGTAAACTTTTACAGCTACCGTCATTTCTGATGCAGTCGCTGAAGCGCTGGGTTCAAATCGCATGGTTGGAAAATCTGCTGGTGCGTTTGGAATAACAGTTAGGAAGAATTCCCCACTCAATGAGACTTGATATTGATTGTTTGATTGTTTTTGGAGGTTGAAAATTGCTACTTTGGTTACATTGGAGTTATCAGTAATGTAAAAACTCCAACTTCCAGAAAAATCAAAAGGTTCGCTAATTTGAGGGGCGATATAAAGATATTGGTTCTGTAATGGTGGTTGGGCAAGCTCGCTGTAAAAAAAACTACTTGCAGGAAAAAAAATAATACTCAAAAAAAATATTCCTATTGCCATGACAATAAAGAATTTTCCGGTAGATTTTAACATCTCACCTCTTTTTTGAGATTGATGCTTCAGTGAATTAATATTATGGATAAACTACTTACTTATTTGGAAAAAAAAGAATAGCTTTATCAATGAAAAATTAATGATTTATTTAAAATATTATATATCCAGTTTACAACGACACAAGATTTTTTTGTGGCTCTCCCAGATACTCGTTCCCGTCAGCAGTCACAACCACGTCTTCTTCCAGGCCAATATACCCATAACCGGGTAGGGCAATTCCCAGTTCAATGGTATACACCTGGTCTTTTTCGATGATCTGGTTGGGTAGCTCACCATATACTTCCCATTGTGGCCCGAGGATTCCTCCGCCATCATGTGCTCGTTTGCCTAACTGGTGACCGGTGGCGTAATGATATTCGGGATAACCAGCAGCGACAATCACTTTGCGGGCAGCCTGATCAACTTCCAGTCCTGTAACACCTGGTTTTAGGACATCTCTGGCAGCTTCTATCGCTTTGCGCACAAGATCAAATCCCATTTGTACTTCTTCGGGGGCTTTCGTTTCACCTTCACGCAGTAGGTACACCATGCGTTGAATATCTGAACAATAACCTTCCTTTTGCACACCAAAATCGAAATGTACGAGATGACCTGGTTCCAGTTTGATTTCTGTAGGAGCGGCATGCCCAACCGGGGAATCCGGCCCACTATTTACAGCGGGACAACCATCGTATGACCATGCAGAAAGTACATTACGATCTGATAACTGTTGATGCATAAACTCTGCAATATTCTTTTCTGACATACCCACTTTCATGAACTGGTAAGTTTGCTCGTAAATTTCATAAGTTTCTGCAATGGCAGCTTTTATCAGGTTGATTTCGGTCGCTGTTTTTCTACCATTTAAGGCGGAAATAACCGCTTCTGCCGAACAAAGCCGATTTTTATAGGGAGTAGCATCCAACATTCCCAGCAGACGCTGATACATGCCGTAACTCAATCCATCTGCCATAACGTCACTCAAACTGGTATTAATGGCAATGCTAGCAGGATTGAGACGATCTAACTCTTCTATCAGGTAATTACTGATACCTGCATCACAAGGGATCACCTTCTTATAAGCATTTAACAAACTCGTGGTTTCAGCATCAATTCTACCGACGATGGCAATGGTTTCTCCAGAACGGTGAATTAACAACGCACTTTGTCGGGTCAATGTTGCATCACCATAAATCACAGGCAGAATGGGATCGGGATTTACGGAGGTCTCACGAACAAAAGTTAGCCAGAGATCGATATTTTTCTCTGCTAATATTGCAATTGCTTGTTGAACTTTCTCTTGAATCAGGGTGGTCATGTTCGCTCCTAATGAGGTGTAATTTTGGAAAGTGGAGGATGGTTTTTTGTACATTTATCTCATCCGATGATATTATTATAAGAGGATTTTATAAAAACAGGATCAGAAAATGATAAAAATTGAAGCTGTAAATCGTCAGGATCGAAAATTAGTGGGGGAATTTGTTGAGTTACCTTATCGCCTTTATCAGGGAGTACCACAATGGGTTCCGTTTATGAAAGTGGATGTGCGTAATATGCTGGATCCCAAAAAGCACCCCTTTTATGAACATTCGGATGCACAGGGTTATATTGCAGTACGTAATGGTCAAACGGTGGGCCGTGTAGCGGTTATGGAAAACCGATTATACAACCAGGTGCAAAATAAAAAGATTGCCAGCTTTAATTTATTGGAATCTGAGAATGATCTGGACGTAATTAAGGCATTGTGTGATGCCTGTAAAGAATGGGCTGCTACCCGTGGCTTAGAGAAAATTGTGGGTCCAAAACCATTTGGATTGGGGGATGGGTATGGTGTTTTGGTTGAAGGGTTTGAAAAACGCCAGATGATGATCATGATGAACTACAACCTGCCGTATTTACCAAGTTTATTGGAAGAATATGGCTTTGAAAAAGAAGTCGATTTCGTTTCCTGCCAGATCGATATTGAAAATTTTACTTTACCTGAAAAAGTAAAAAGAGTTGCTGAAAGAGTGTTGGAGAAGGGTACAATAGGTGTTCGCAATTTTCGATCCCGACAGGAATTGCGTACGGTAGGTAAACAAATTGGTGAAGTTTATAACCGGGTTTTTGTTAAGAATTGGGAATATTATCCATATACCCAACGTGAAATTGAAACGGCGATTGAAAATGTGATCTTATTTGCTGATCCAAAAATGATAAAAGTTTTGACGGATGGAGAGGCTATCATTGGCTTTTTGTTCGCTTTTCCGGATGTTTCCAGAGCAATTCAACGTCATAGAGGGAGTCTCAATCCAATCAGTATCCTGGACTTATTATGGGAAACCAAACGCACCGATATGGTGTCGGTAAATGGTATGGGCGTTTTGGAAGAATATCACGGCAGAGGTGGAAATGCCCTACTTTATTATGAAATGGAAAAAACGGTTAAGTCACAACATTTTAAATACGCTGAGTTTACCCAGGTTGCTGAAAGTGCGGAACAAATGCGCAAAGACTTAATTACCCTGGGTGGGGCAGAAGTGAAGAATCATCGGATATATAGAATTAATATTTAGTCGATTACGGCGACGTGCAATTTACAGTAAACGATTGGGCGTTAAATTCCTGATTATTCGGTTTTTCTATGAATAGAGAAATATTTCCGGTCCAGGAATATCCCGCTCCTGTTCCAATAGGCATGGAGTAATCTGGCAGAGTCTTTTGTCCCGCAGCATCAAATGTGATTTCCATGACATTCGATTTGAAGCCATCATCGCGCTGGTAGTAGTAAGTTACTTTGCCAGCTTCATTGGTAGTTATTTTTCCGCGCAAGGTAACCGGGAAGGGACAAACACCGGTATAGCTGCCGGGGATCATTTCGAATGACGCTGAGGTCACAGCGAAGGGGGCTGCTGTTGGTCCTTTTACATCAATGATCACCCAGAAAGGATCACTTTCGTTACTCACTCCAAAAATTTCACCGGATGCGTTCTTGATTTTCCAATTACCACGATAGGTATCTGGTGTGGTCGGGGCTTTTAGATTAACGGATATATCAATCGCTTGCCCAGGAGGAACCTCATTACTGAGGGCAACTGAGGTTGGTCCATCCATTTCATCGCCACTATCAAATACCACTGCATAATCCGTTGTCCATGTACAGGTGCCGTCATTTTGAATGCGCCAGGTTTTGGTGAAATTAGCGCCTGGCACCATGGTTGTGTTATCAGGGATGGAAATATCGTCCACGAATAAAGCCCGATCGCAAGGAGCATCGCTACTAACTGGAGCAGAGGTAAATATGGGTTGTGGGTTTTGTTGCACTGCTCCCGCGGTTGGTTGTGCCTGACCGGGTTCTAACAAGGTCGGTAAGATTGGTTGTGGAGTGCCTTCGTTCATTTTTGCCTGTACTGTCAACGCTGCGGCAGTATATGCCATTTCACTCTCCGTGGTAGGTTCTGGTGTGGATGCGGATAAATTGCACGCGGAAAGCATCAATGTTAGCAAGAATAGAGTTGATATGATCAGGCTTATTTTTTTCATTTTTAACTTCCTTTATTAAAAATTCCGACACCGAATTCAATTTCTACTTAAGATTATAGCAGTGAAGTAGAAATAATCATCTAATTTAGCTTGAAAAGTTTATATTAATGAGAAAACTTGAAATAGAACGTGATTTCCGTTACAGTAATAAATGATCATACTTATAGACTTGTTCAAAAAGAAAAGGAGGAAATATGGCTTTTTTTGACATGCCTTTGGATCAATTGGAATCATACAAACCAGCATTAACTGCATTACCGGACTTTGATGAATTTTGGGAACAATCTTTCTTGTTTGCCCATAACTCTCCGATGCAAGCTGTGTTCATAAAAGTCGATGAGCCGCTTGACTTGGTAGATGTTTATGATGTTTCATTTCCAGGTTATGCAGGTCAACCGATTAAGGGGTGGCTATTGTTACCGAAAGGGGCAGAAGAGCCTTTAGCTTGTGTTGTAGAATTTGTTGGATACGGTGGTGGTAGGGGGAGACCTGTAGAATGGTTAACCTGGGCGAATGCTGGATTTGCACACTTTGTCATGGACACCCGTGGACAGGGAAGTGTGTGGCGTGAAGGCGATACACCAGATGTGTTAGAAACCGGATCTAGCGCTCAGGTTCCAGGTTTTATGACACGTGGAATTCTATCTCCTGAAACCTATTATTTCCGTAGGCTATATATTGATGGATTGCGGGCGGTTGAAGCTGTACAAGAGCATCCTTTGGTTGATATTGATCGAATAGCTGTTACAGGGGCTAGCCAGGGTGGTGGTGTAGCATTAGCCGTAGCTGGTTTAATGCCAGAAGTCCCGGTAGTGATGCCAGATGTGCCTTTCCTGTGTGATTTCAAACGCGCTACCCAGTTAGTGGATAGCGATCCATATCAGGAGATCGTGAAATATTGTCGGGTGCACCGAGAAAAAGTGGAGCAGGTATTCAACACACTATCCTATTTCGATGGAATGAATTTTGCAAAACGAGCAAAGGCAACAGCTTTATTCTCCACCGCTTTAATGGATGAGACATGCCCACCTTCCACTGTCTTCGCTGCATACAATCATTATGAAGGTTCGAAACAAATCCGAGTCTATCCTTTTAACCAACATGATGGTGGGGGTGTTCATCATCTTTATGAAAAAATAAATTTCTTACGTTCCTTCTGGCACTAAAGATAAAAAAAGGAGGCTGACTTTGCACAAGTCAGCCTCCTTTTAATCTCAGCTTATTTATTCATCAAAAAAGAATTTTTCAGCTCCAAATGCTGGTTTGAGGTCATCATACCAGATAGCTTCAGGATCGTATTTCGCAAAGAATGGTTTCATTACATGTTTTGGATTGCGATGCTGTAAAGCCCGTAATGTGTATACCTTCTCGTTCATAATTTCAGAGACTCCTAAAACCTGTACTTTACCAGGATAACAGGACATTACTGGCCCGCGGACAGTTCTTGCTAATCCTGATACCTGTCGATATGCTTTACGGAATATTTTCCAGGCTTCTTCTAAGGAAATGCTAAAGTAGTGTTGTGCCCCGGTGTTACGCGCAATAAACATATAGTACGGAATAATTCCCAATTCGACCTGGCGTTGCCACATAGTAGCCCAAACATCCGGATCGTTATTAATGTTTTTCATTACAGGAGATTGGGTTCGAATTTGAGCACCAGTTTGGCGTATTCGATTGATAGCCATTTCAACCGCAGAGGTAGATAACTCCACATGATGATTGAAGTGTGCCATGATTGCTAAATGAACACCGCTGGAGACAATCTTTTCAAACAAGGCAAGTAAATCATCTGCATCATCGTCAGTTAAGAATCGATATGGCCAATAGGCCAACGATTTACTTCCTATTCGGATCGTACGGAGATTAGGGAGGTCTGCTTCTAATAAGGCATCTATATAGCTCGCTAAAACTTTTGTTTTCATAAATAACGGATCACCACCAGTAAAAAGAATGTCGGTGATATCCGGGTGTTTACGCATATATTTTATAACTGGCTCAATTTCAGACATCGCAAATTTATAATCTGCAATTCCAGTGAATTGTGGCCAGCGGAAACAGAATGTGCAGTATGCATGGCATGTTTGTCCCTGTGTTGGGAAAAACAGCATGGTTTCACGATATTTGTGTTGTACACCCGTGAGGATTTTTCCATTGAGGGTGGGGCGGTTTTTTGTTAATTGACCTGCAGGATGAGGATCCAGTTCTTCTCGAATTTTGTTCGCAACCTGCGATATTAACGCATCTTCAGCTCCGCTATGCAGCAAAGCAGCAATCCGGTCATAATGATGCTTTCTAAGCATATCTTTTTGCGGAAAGTTAAGCACAAAAATTGGGTCATTGGGTATATTATTCCAGTTAATCAGTTCATCAATCACATAATTGTTCGTGCGGAAGGGGAGTACGCGAGCCACTACCTCAATATCAAAAATTTGTTCATCGGTGAGTTTTGTGATTTGTGGAATTTGCTTGTAATTTTTTAATCCATATGGTTTGTACTTTGGATTTTGAAAAATTTCCCGAAAATCCTCGTCAGAATGAACTATCGTACTCTGAATAGTCATTGTTTCCTCCTTTCAGTTTGTAAAGTGCGTTGGGTCTATTAAGGGGACTGAAGTCTCAGTCGCCGAAAGTCCTCTTTGCAGAATGTATTATTGATACTATTAGACGATCAAATTATTTGATCATTTGAATGTTGGATGAGTTTTTAGTTTTAATGAGGTTTGAGCGTGATAAATAGCGCTCTAAATCGAAAAAACCGAATTGTTGAGTTCCAACATAAAAATTATACTATTAAATTTATGTGTTTTGCATTAAAAAATCATAATTGTTTATACAAAATAGGATCAGGATTCCTGCTCCATTAATTTTTTATGTTTTTCGGTATGCATTTCTAAGACTTTGATCTGAATGGATTTGAGGTAATCACCACGTAGTGGGTACCAGATTAAGATGATTGCACCGAGCAACATTGCAATTCCCGGAATCAAGCCTGTAATGATTTTTATACCCGTAATTGCACTTTCAGGTTGATTTAAAAATATTTGACCCTGATTTTGTTCGCGAGTAACAAACAAGGTTGCTTCCAGAATAAAAGGACTAAGCGCGATTGCAAGGGATTGGGCAGGTTTTGTTATTAAGGCATTAACCCCAAAGAAGGAACCCTCTCTCCGTACGCCAGAACGGATTTCATCCTCATCCGCAATCTGGGCGAAGAGAACATTGGTTAGAGTTTGCGGGCCAGCTAAACCAAAGCCTGCCAATGCCAAGCATAAGGGAATTAAAGCTTTGGGTAGAATCATGATAGATAATAAGCCAACGGCTGCGATCAACAGAAGTACCTGATTACCACCAACAACACCAAAACGCTTAGTGAACAGTTTTGTGAATGGAACGCCAATAATGAGGGGTACAAAAATACAGGCCAGCAGAATCAAGGTGTTCATTTGGAGGACGTAATCTGCCAGGTAAAAAACCGAACCGGTTACCAATGAAGACATTAAGATGGACATAAAATTAGCAGCAACCAGGATCAGGAATGATTTGCTGGATAATGTAAATTTTATGGAATCGACTAATTTCATAGGTTTGTCAACTTTTGTAAATTCTGGCCGTTCTTTCACTTTTAAAGTTGTTGCAATGATCATTAATGCCCCAGCAATACCGACTACAACCATGGCGATTTGTAGCGGTAGGAAGCTGGGGTCCCCACCAGCTTTAGGTCGAAACATATCGGGGATGATGAATCCCAATAACATTCCTAACAATCCGAATAAGGATGCTGAAATTTGTAAGTCGTTGCGTTCATTGTCTGACTCAGTAATTTCAGGCAAAAGGGCAGAATAAACCAATCCAATGATTGTGTAACAGGTGTCATACAACAACATGCTGACCAACATCCACCAAAAGATCGCGGTTTGTCCAGCTTGAGCAGGAGCAAACCAAACCAGGATGAAAGTTAAAGCCAGAAATGGGGCGGTGAAACGCATGTAGGGAATACGACGACCAAATCGCGAACGTGTGCTATCGGAAATATATCCAAATAATGGATCATTGATGGCATTCCAGATAGCATAAACCAATGACGCAACCGCAATCCAACGGGCAGATAAACCCAGGTAATCCTGATAAAAAATTGGGAGCAAAGCTCCAAATATGCCTGATATTAAGGATGTACCTAAGGAGGCAATACCCCAAACAAATTTATAACTACGACCATGTGTGATGGGTTTATTGATAGTCATGTTACATGCTCCTGATTATTGAAGTGGGTGTTTTTGAAAATGATGAATAATTATTTATTCAATAATTATAGATGGTTTTAATTTTCCGATTTTGAATGTTAAATAAGATTTTTTGACGGATTTGTGACGATGGTTTGCTACTATTTTCCATAATATATAGTCATGTTTTTTCTGATGGAGGAATGATGAAGAACAGAAATATTTTATTCATAGGTTTCATAATCATTATTTTGATCGTGTCAATGGCTTGTAATTTGGGAAAATCAGAAAGTGGAAGTGATGATGATGTTTTCACCAGCGAGCAAGGTGGTTTTTCATTTGTGATTTTGGAGGATTACACCATTAATGAAATTTTAGCAGGTGTGGAAATGACTGCATCTGATGCGACACTTGAAGTAGGGCCAGGGATGCAATTATTTGGAAGTCTGACAGAACAGTCACAAACAACTGAAGATATGTGGAAAATAATAACAGACCCTGAAAATAGCCAGTTTGAATTTGAAAAACCAAAAAAATATGAAGTGGATAGTGAAAAAGGGTTGATTGCGGAATTTATGGGAGAACAAGCGGGTGTGGTAGTGCGAGGAAAAATATTTTTGCTAATGGTTAAACCAGATCAGCAATTTATAATGTTTGGCATTGCACCTAAAGCGGATTGGAAGGATTTTGAGGACAATTTTGATGATGTACTCAAATCAGTTAAATTTTTTGATGCTGTAGCTGTTGACACTTTATATGAAGAAGGGGTTGTGTATGAGGAAGAGCAATCTAGTGCAGATATAACCGATGAATCTGTTGCACATAGTGAGTCATTAACTAATGAGGTTGTAGTGCAAGAACCGCAGGTAATAAGACAATGGGCAAGCAATGCATATGCCAGTACTGAATATAGTTCTACAGATTGGTCTGCAATGCAGGCAACCGGAGCGCCGGATGTAAATAGTTGTGGCTCAAATCCCAAAGCCTGGTCACCATTGTATAAAGATACAGAAGAGTATTTAGAAGTTGTATTTGAAATACCGGTAATCCCTACAGAGTTGTCGATTTTCCAATCCAACAACCCTTCACAAATTGTAGAGATTCAATTTATTGATACAGAAGATGATGTTTGGTTGTTGTGGTATGGTGATCCTGAAGAAGTTTCAGATTGCCCAGATAAATGGACGCATACAATTGATCTAGATGAACCTTTTCATGCTCAATCGATTGTAATTTTTGTTGATCAAGGCATCATGAATTGGGATGGTGTTGAGATTGACGCTGTGGAATTGGTAGGTTATCCAGAAGGTGTAGAAATCATATCTCCCCCAACCGTGCAGGAACCTTCAGATACTGGTTCTCAAGCTAATTCTTCAACATCCTCCGAGAATGTGCCAACAAATTACAGTGGCACAATGGCTGGTTCAATTTACCAAGGTTGGATCAAAATAATTATAAATGAAACAAAGGAAGAGGATATTGACAAGATTATGACAATTCCAGGGAAGAAGAGTACGGATTCCTGGAAGCCAAGACCCGATCATAAACAAACCTATTTATATGAAATGCCATGGGCAGGAATGACTGGTTATATCAGTGTAACCACAGACGGTATAGTGTATAAAAAGAGTGTAACCAGCAATACACACCCCACCGATTTTGCCCTGACAACTGTGAATCGTGCAATGTATGATGAATTAAAAGCTATCTATGATAAAGATAAAGTTATCCCATATGTCGTAATGGCAAATATGCTTGCATCTCCTGGTTTTTTGTATGAACAGTATTTCAGACCAGATGATGGAAAAATGATCAGTTTGTATACCTGGTATAACGCCAAAGGTGATCGTATCTCGGGTTATTTCCTGGATGGGATGTTAACAGGGATGATGGGATTGAATTTTATAGAACAGGAATGAGGACTTGGAGACTATTTTTACGGGAAATTAGATCACGTTGAGTGTTTTTGGTGATGGCGATGACAAGAATTTTTCACTTTCTCGATTAACTCGCCAGATCATTTAAGCCTGGTGGTAGAAAATCATCAGGCTTTTTTATCATTCTTCTGCATTAATTGTTAAAAAAATCAGGTAGTATTTGTAAGTTGTATTGTGTATCATATAAGATAAACTAATTGATTTATATAAAATTATTTTATTAGTTGGATGATCCATCCTATTAGAAATGAACTCGTTTAATCATAAAAAAAGGTTAAATTACATGAAAGGGAAGAAATGATCGAATACTCAAACGAAAATCTGGTAAAAAGACTGGCGAATGTACCCCATTTTAAAGGGCTATCAATGATCGCCATTAAAGATATTGTATACGCCGGAAATATTAGCCATCACAAAGCTGGGACGATTTTATTTCATGAAGGCGCACCTTGCGGTGGTCTTTTTGTTCTTTTTACAGGTCATGTTCACCTTTATAAACTTGGTATTCAAGGTCAGGAATCCATAATTACCAGCATCAAACCGGTAATTATGTTCAACGAAGTTCCTGTTTTGGATGGAGGTAGTAATACTGTTTCAGCACTGGCTGTTCAGGATTGTGTAACCTGGTGTATTTCATGCGAAAACTTCCACAAGTTAATGAAAAAATATCCTGAATTAGGCACAGGGTTATTGATGACAATGGCAAGACGAAACCGGTTGTTGTTCAATCGATATGAAGATCTCTTCAGTCGTCCCGTCATTGCCAGGGTTGCAAAAGTGATCATTTATTTGAGTGAGGATGGAAACAAACCGATCAATCGTTATCGTTATAATAATCAAAAATTAGCCGCCATGGCAGCAACAGTACCTGAAGCCATCAGCCGATCAATCAAAGCTATCAAAAATGAAGGGGTTATAGACGTAACACGTGGTGAATTGAATGTTTTGTCACTAAGCCACTTGTATGAGATTGCAATGATTGAGGTAATGGACTTCAGGTATCATAATCCGAATTAATTTAAAAAAACTCTAGGGGATCTCAGAAAGTTCTAAAGGCTTCTTCTGCACTTCATGGCTGAACATTGAAGTGATTGACCATATCAAAGTTCCCAGTCCACCTACTAAGAAGGCAGTTCCAAACACCATTAATGGTGTGTAAAAGACGTAAACCCAATTCTCGCCATTCAGTGTGTGGGATGGAGCGGCCCAGTCAAATACTGTTAAAGTAATAATGCCGATAACCATAGCTGCCATTCCTGCAGCAGCAGATTTGCTGGCTTTGCTACTTCCACCAGTGGAGAAATCGATTTTGTTGCGAATACCAGGCAAGTTTAATGCTAAGAAGATTAGCAATGTAATAATATTTATGTAAAATTTTACATTGGCTGGGGCTGCTTTTCCTCGTAATCCGAGTGAAGTGAAATAGTGGATAGCTCCCAGAACTGTACCAATTGCCAAAATGATGACAGCTGTTTTATAAACTTTGGACCCACCACGAATCAATTTGACGGTTGACCAAATTCCGGCGATACCAACTAATACGGTTGTCACGACCAGGACCTGGTAAATCCAACGGACATCCATCAGCTCTTTGAAAGCCATCCGATATCCAATATTATCCGAAAAGGCAACACAGGAGGTTCCAGCACCACCTATCACGTTCATTGCAGTTGTCATTCCCATAAACAGGATGGCAACAATCTTCAATATTCTTCCAGTTTTATCCATATTAGCTCCTCCGAATTCAAAAATTTTTCAATAAACTACTTAAGGTAATTCAATTTCCACAGATAAATCCCAGGGATTATCTGCAAAATGGCAGCGTGTGCAGTCCGCTTCCAGAACTGTATTATGTGACACGAAAGGAATGATACCGGTTTCGGTATTGCCCTCGGATTCAACTGTCCAGGGAGCAAAGGTAGTCCATATTCCAGTTTCTTCCTCGGGTCCTACATCCAACCCTGAAGCATCATGACAGGCTTCACATGCAAGATTACTGTGGTCTTCATCATGTCCAGAGATAATTGTTTCTGGATCCTGTAATGTTTCATGGCACGAACTATCTCCGCAGGAAGTGGTCAGGTCATGTGCATTATGGCAATCTGTACAAAGAAAATCTGTGTGCGCGCCACCAATTTCGATGGCTACATGTTCTTGAATATTGGAAGGGGCATGGCATTTCATGCATAATTCATTAGCATTTTCCACTTCGACATATTCTTCCAATGCTGCCACCTCCAACCAGCTGAATTCAGGTTCAACGTTACCTTTTTTATCGGTTTGATGACAAACTTTACAAGTGATGGATTGCCATTGAGACTCATCTATCAATTTTGGTGGTTCACTTAATTCAAATTTACAGGTGAAGCAGCTTTCAGGTAAGTCTTCCATGGTTGGCATCCACTCAATGGGTGCATGGCATTTTGCACAGGAATTGTTCTGGTTGTTAATATCAGTTACATAGGTAGCAGCATGTGCACTTTTTTCCCATTGTAATTTTATTTCTTCCGGGTCACTTTCCTGCAATGCTGGTTCGTTTTGATTTGAGGGTTCATTTGACACATCAATGTTTTCAGGTGAATTTTGATTTTCGGACACAGGCTCTTGCATAGGATTATTTTTAGGTAAATCCGACGGTGTCTCGGTGTTATTTGATTGACAGCCAGACAGGATTATGAGAAGAAGTAGTGTAAAAATTATTTGTAATAATTTTAGCTGATATGTTTTGTTTTTTTTCATTGATTATTTTTATACCTGTGTTGGGTGAGGTTATCCCCACCCAACATAAAGATAAATTTTGTATCTTTGTTTTTTACAGCTTCATTTTTTTAGAAGATGGTGTGATAAACCATTTTCTTTAGCGGTAGATGAGGCTGTAAAATTAATAAACGAACTGGATATATTTGATTCTTATCCTTCAACATCCTCCGTAACAGGTTCACCTTCAGCTGTTAAGACGGGTAATTCATGAGCATTACCATCGAAGTGGCAACGATCACAACTGACTAACCATTGAACACTATGGGAGACGACCGCTGAAGACGTTAATTCACCAGATCGGCTCATCTCAGTCACTATCGGCACCCAAATCCCACCCTTCGCTTCATCCGGATGCGGACCTACATCCATACCAGATGCCTCATGGCAACCCATGCAGGATACTTTGGCGGCCATCTTTGGGTAACTACCTTTGGCATGTTCGGCTGCGTTGATTTCATGACAATCTATACAACCCATGGGTTGTTGTGTGTGAGGATCATGGCAATCTGAACAATATTCAGGTTTGCGTTCATTGGAAAGCTGACCAGCCCAATTTTTGTGGGCACTTCCACCTAAATAAATTTCATGTTCTACACCACGTCCACCGGTTGTTGAAACACCCTGTGAGGTGAGATGGCAATTGGTACAGATCTCATTAGGCGTACTTACTTCCATATATTCGCCGGTCAATGGGCTTAACCAGGCAAGACCTAACTGAACAACACCATCTTCAACTTTATGGCATGTTTCACAGGTAATACCAACCCAATCCTCTTCTTCTACAAAGTCCATGGTTGTTGCAATTCTTAATTCTGCATCGGTTGCAAATTTACATGTGACACAGTTTGGTGGACGATCAACAGTTGCTTCCGGATCCCAGTTTTGCGGAGAGTGACATCGGGAGCAGTAAGTGTTCGGCCCTTTTCCAAGATCATATGTATTGCCGTGTGGACTTTGTTCCCAGGCAGCCATAATATCAGAATGGTCTGGTGGGGGTGGTGGTTCTTCTGTTGGTGCTGCAGTTGGCTCAACAATTACAGTGTGCACCACGGTTTCCACAACTCTTTCAACTTTTGGGGGGGCACTTTCTGACGGTTGGCAACCTGTAATCACCAAGGTGAATAGAAGAACCAAGCCAAGAATAAAACTAATTTTAACTCTATCCATATATATTCCTCCTTAAAATTTTGAGTGGGTGAAGATTTTTGGGAAAAAGAACTCCCCGCTTGTTCAAGATATCACAATCAATTTATAAAGGCGTTGACAAAAGTCAAATACATTAAAATTGGATTAAAAATTAATATGGCATGAGATAAAATTATTGGTTGTAAGATTAGTTTTATCAACCCACCGTTTCATGTGGTAGCATAATGTAAATGACCATTATCAAGGAGAATTAATTTGCCAACAATTGAAGATTTGAAACGGCAATTGCCTCCAGAGACCAGAATCTTTTTTGATAGTATTTGGGAAAAACTCCCATCTGCAGAGAAAAAAACTTTTTTGGATCTGATCCAGGCATTTCCATCTAAAGCGAATATGCTGCAACTCTTATTCAAGTTAGGTGCAGATCACATTAAGATGACCTTCGGTCGAAAACATAAAATCGCGATTGTTGGTCCCGCGAATGTGGGAAAATCAACCCTCTATAATCAATTGATTCAACAAAAAAATGAAAAGGCGATTGTTGGTGCTTTACCAGGCACGACGCGTGATACACAAGAAGCCGATGCTGGGATATTTGCAGTTGTGGATACACCAGGTGCGGATGCAATTGGTGAAGTGGGTGAAAGAGAACGTCAGATTGCCTTAGAAGCAGCAGCCGAAGCAGATTTTTTGATCATCGTGTTTGATGCGATTCAAGGCATTAAACAAACTGAATTAGATCTTTACTTACGATTAGCGAATCTGGGAAAACCATATGTGGTTGTGTTAAATAAACAGGATCTGGTAAAAAGAGAAATTAAAGTTTTGGTGGATCATAGTGCAAAGGCATTAAATCTGGGGATAGATCATGTTTTACCGATTTCAGCACGCAATGGAGATAATATTCCTTCCTTAATGAAGATGATTGCTATAACAGAACCCGAAATCATTGCAGCCTTAGGGCAGGCACTTCCGCAATATCGCTGGCAACTCGCCTGGCGTTCAATTGTTTCTGCGGCTTCTGTTTCAGCTGCAATCGCATTAACCCCCTTGCCAATTATTGACTTTTTACCATTGGCAATAACCCAATCAGTGATGGTTCTGGGTATCGCCAGAATATATAATTATAAAATTACCTTGCAGCGCTCCAGGGAATTGGTCGTATCATTTGGACTTGGCTTTTTGGGCAGAACGTTATTTTATGAGCTTAGTAAATTCGGAGGAATACCCGGATGGATTCTTTCCGCTGCAATTGCTGTATCAATAACGGTTGCCATGGGTTATGCTGCAGTGATCTGGTTTGAAAAAGGACAGCGTTTGTCCAATGATTCGATTCAACAAATTACAAGACAATTAACGAAAGTGTTTGCCGACAACCTCAAAGGGATGTTGAAACGAAAACCTGGCAAAAAGGGTTTAAAGGAAGCTATTGAAAGCATGTTGGAACATTCAAGTATTGGTCAGGACCGTTCCGAATTAGACAAACAAACCGAAGAGATCTTGTTATTGCCACAACAAAAAGAATTCCCCAAACCAGAATAAGATATGGATCAAATTAAAAACCATGCTCGATACCGAGAGCATGGTTTTTTTATTTAGGTAGTATTAAGATTTTATTTCTAATCCGCCGAACATAACGGTTCCCGTAACAATTAAATCAGGTGTTTCTTTTGATGGTGTGTTGCTGCGACGGTTGTCACTGGATCCACCGAAGAAATTAACAGTCTGGATATCGACATCCCAATCCATAGGAACATAAATTTCAACACCGCCAAACATGGTAGTGGTTTGAATTCTCGCTGGTGGTTGTGATATTCCGGCATCTCTCAAATCGAGTTTTGAACCTCCAAACATGGCAGAAACTTCACCACCTTCAAAATTCTGGTTGGTTATCCTGCTTTTTTGCTCACTAAAACTGGCAAAAACTGTTGGGTTGGAAGTTTCTGTGGATTTGAATGGTGTTCCTATCTTTCCTCGATTAAGAATAATGGAGAGACCAATCAAAATCAATATGGTCGGCCAGATTAAAGAGCCAAAGGTACCCCAGGAGATGATTTGGAGGGTTGCCATCAGCAAGTAACCACCAATCAAAATTACCAGTAATGGTCCAACCCAGGCACGAAATTTGTTGATGAAAAGCTGGTAAATACCCAAAATGATCAATAAAGCTGGTAAATATCGCCAGAAAGAATAATCATGAAGATACCCTAAATTTTGTGCCAAAAACAGCACACCGACTATGAGAATAACCAATCCCCAAAAGATTTGATTAAAATTACTTCTTCGCATTTTTACTCCTCTATTTTAAAACAACTTGATCCAGGTTTGTAACCTGGTGGATGGATAATGATTATTGATCCTTTCTTTCAAAGATCGGTTGTATGAGCAATTTAAGACCAATGATGATGAGCAAGAGTGGAAAAAATGGTAAATCAACTTTGAAAAAGTCTGATATTCCAATGACGAATGCAATTACCCCTAAAATGAGTGAAAAATTACTCATGGGAATGTGGTTGAGGTGCCGTACGATATTAATGCCAAAAAATATCAAAGCTACGCCAATCAGCCAGGTGCCTTCAGGGATGAAACGGTCTGGGACTAACCATAATCCGCCAATCATTATTAAAAAGAAACCCCATCCAACGTTTTCTATCCGTTTGTTAAGTTCATCCTTTTCAGAGGTTGGTCGAAGGCTTTCATTTGTCATATTGATTCTCTCTCTTTCACTTTAAATCATACTTAGATTCAACCCGATTTTCAATCTATCATCGCATGATGATCATTTTATATACGAAAATCAATCAAATTAGTTTCACAACAGATCTCTTGGCATTCTGGTAAAAAACCTTTTATAATGAAATGCAGTTTTTATAAGATGCTTTATTAGAGTCATCAGATTGAGTTTTTATGGCTTTATCACCGATACAGAAGTTTTTATTCTCACCCACAATTAACCGGATTGGTCTGGCTTTAGGGGAAATACTGCCTCCACGTTTAGGTAGAAAGGTTATTGGGTTAGTAGTTCGGCAACTCATCAAACGCGAAGACAATGAGCAGGTGATGGCGGTTCGAAACAATCAATGGGTCATCAGTGGAGGTTCATTATCTGACCAACAATTAAATGAGCGGGTAAAACAGGTCTATTATTCCAGTGGAATCAGCCTTTATGATTATTACCATTGTATGCGCAAAGAAGCACGAACACGTGCATTAATTCAATTTGATGACAATTTGCGCTCGTTCATTCGACGAGTGAAATTTGGGAAGAAAAATACGCTTGGATTAATCTTACATATGGGGGCATTTGATCTTAGTGGTCATGCAATTGCGTTAGCAGGAGCAAATCCTTTAGTCCTGGCCTATCCAAACCCAAATCCAGGCTATCAATGGCATAATGAACTGCGCCGGCAGGCAGGATTGGAAGTTGTGCCGTTGTCCATTGAATCTTTTCAGAAGGCAACCCGCCATTTGAGGAGTGGTGGCACAGTGATTACCGGTTTAGATCGCCCATGGCCAGGTGGGCACGTTTCTCCAAATTTCTTTGGAAAACCCAGTGCAATTCCAGTGACAACCATTCAAATGGCACTCAGAACAGAAACTCCCATCATGCTGCTAGCTTGTTTGCGACAACCTGATGATCGTTACATATTGCACGCTTCTGAATTAATTGAATTAACCAGAAACCCTGATCGTGATGTAGAATTAATCGAGAATACTGAACACGTATTACAAATTGCTGAAAAAATCATTCAAAGTGCACCTGAACAATGGGCTATGTTTTATTCAGTATGGCCAGATGTATCAATGGGAGAGGAATTGAATAATGGAACAAAAAGCACAGCAACACACGCGAGTTAATAAGATACTTTTAGGTCCATTGGAGCGGCCAGCCTTAGCCTGGTTAGCAAAAAAGATGCCAACATGGGTAACACCTGATAGACTAACAGCCACAGGTTTTTTGGGGACAATTTTGGTGGCTGTCAGTTATGTTCTGACCAATCAACATCCTGCTTTTTTATGGTTGGCAAGTCTAGGTCTGGTGATCAATTGGTTTGGCGATAGCCTGGATGGAACTCTCGCAAGATTTAGGAAGATCGAGCGTCCACGCTATGGCTTCTTTTTGGATCATGCCATGGATGGGCTTGGTGAAGTGCTGGTAATGTTTGGGATTGCCTTGTCACCATTTGTGGATTTTCGATTAGCATTGGTTGCTCTGGTAGGTTATATGCTAATGGCGAATTTAGTTTATATAACCACCTATGTACGTGGCGAATTTCGTATTTCCTATATTGGTTTGGGACCAACGGAAGTAAGAGTGATCCTAATTGTCACCAACATGTTAGTATTTTTCGTGGGAAATCCGCAAGTTCAAACAAAATTTGGTACTTATAGCGTTTATGATTTTGTTATTCTCGCTTTAGCACTTCTTTTATACAGTATCTATGTAGTGATGACGGTTGTCAACGCCCGCCAACTAGCTACAATTGAACACGGTGGAACAAAAGCATCAAGTAATAATTAGCGAGTTACATCGACCTTTCCTTTAATGTCTTTGGAGAGAAGTGTCAATTCTGGTCGCAAGAACCAGCCGTTATTTTGCCAGAATTTTATTCCGGCAGCATTATCTGCGTAGACCTGAATATGACAGCGTTCAATACCTACTTTCGAAAAAGCACCTACACAGGCATCCAGTAACTGTTTTCCGTATCCTTTTCCTCTAAAATTATTATCGACCGCCAGATGATAGATTGCACCACGCCGACCATCATGTCCGCCCAGAATAGTCCCAACCAATTGCTGATCTTCAAAAATAACATAATTTAAACCAAGGTTTCTTTTGAGAAATTTATCCAAATTTTGTTGTGAATCGGCTGAACTAAGACCGATGTTTTCTGTCCTTTGCCACAGGTCATTTACCTGGGGATAATCAGCTAGGTTCATTTCACGAAGGGTTACGATCATCTTAATCCTCGGCGATTTCCACCGCTTCTGGTTCAGGCATTGATTCCCGGTAAGCCTGAGCAAACAACGGGATTGTCCACAATCCCATTAAGAACGAAAGGGGAGCCATTGCCAATGGGAGAATAAAACAAAGGATAATGGACATGTAAAGCGCAGAAAACACCATCATTAGGAAATAATAAAAACCAAACAAAAAGATGATTGCAACGATAAAACCAAGAATATTCTTTTTCAAAATTGGCCACCACTGACCTACTTTAAAGGCAGCTGAAAACTTCCCTGTGTGGACAACATGCATCAAACTCGCAGGCAAGAAAAGGGCTTCGATGATCGCAAGAAAAATCCCTACAAATAGGGATAGAAACAAGACACCCATGCCGAATAACGGGATGATTACGGAGAGAATTACAGCACTTGAATTTTCTTCAATGAATGCCAGCCCCAAAAAGCTGAGCATATAGATGAAATAGCCAGTGGTGAACACAATGATTAACGGGATTGAAAAAATCATCACAACAGCAAACCATTTGAATCCATCTCTTAAGTACTCGCTCCAGTTATCCCATTCCGGCAAGCTGAGTTGACCATCGCCATCAATAATTCTCTTAGAGATATGGATGATATAACCTAACACAAAAAGGATTGGTAAAATTGGGATGATCAAGCTACCAAAAACCAGTAAACTGCCAATCAGGATTTTTGTACCGGATTTTTGATCTTTGAATGGATAGATAAGAAAAATTTTAAGGTTTGAGAGAGAAGGGGTTTCCATCAATTTATCCTTTTTGATTTTGATAATTTTAAGTGAGACCTTAATTAATATTGTAATACAAAAGATTCAGATCGAAATTGTGATTGGTATCAGGTTGTTTCGGTGTTGTTTAAATAAATTGGAAAGTTGTGAAAATGGGATAAAGCCGTTGGCAGCGCCATTACAACCAATTTTGTAAGACGCAAACAGAATTGCATGTTGGAGAGAGACAATTGGATCAGCGGTCTTGAGATACGTAAATATAAATGAAGAGAATAATGCATCGCCTGCGCCAATTGTGTTTATGATTGGTCGTGTTTGTAGTGCAGGAATTTGTATGATTGATTGCTCGTGTTTCAATGCCATCATAGTCCCTTGATCTCCCATGCCGATCACAATAATTTCATTTTGATAGCGTTCCCAAAGCCTCTGAATAAAAATGGGTGGTGGTTCCATTAGATTTTCGTGACTGAGGAATAGAATATTGGCAGCCGCCATAAAATCCTGGTTATATTCATCATCAACTTGCTGGATGGCATGTACATCAGTTGCAACGGGAAGCCTTTTTTTAGATGCGGTATCCAATAATTGACGGTTAAAGTTGATGTTGCAAAGCAGACCTATGACACTTTGTTCAGCAGCTTGGGTAAATAAAGATTTAGGATATGTGGACTGTTGAATATCTTTTAAATCGGTGTGAATTTGTCTATTGCCTGCTTCGTCGTATAAAATCACTGAGTGGGCAGTTTCCTGCAGTTGTGGAAGTATGTATCGGGGGTGGACACCACTTTGTATCAGTTCATTTATGATTAAATCCTGGTAAAGATCTTTGCCGATAACGGAAAGAAAATTAACCTCTGATCCCAGGATGGTTAGTGCTTTAGCCAGGTTGTATCCGACGCCTGAAATGGTGCTTTGAACACCATGAAATGGGTATGTAACAGGAAAATAATGTAATGGGAATTGATCAATTTTTAAGGTAGTTTCGATATTGATCAATCCGGATACTAAGATTTTAGGCATGTGATTCAATACGAAGTGTTTATTGGACGGGAACTACCCAATAGCTGTTGATATCGCCTTCAGCAGTCCAGCCTTCCAAATCAGTACCTACCTCCTGTACTCTCCACCAGATCCAGCCTTCTTCACAGGCAGGACCTTCCAGAATTTCAACAAGGCCACCGGGGTCAATAAAGCCAGTGATATTGGATGTGGTAGATGGTTTTTCACGTACTCGGTTTGGTAAAGGCGGATCTGATGCGATCTGTGCTTGCATGCCTACCTGCAATTGGGACTGATAGTCATAACCAGGGCATGCATCCCAGGAGGAAGGTGTTGCAGATGGGGCAATTGTCTCTGTAGGTTGAACTGTGATTTGCGAAATGGGCTCTTCGGTTGCCGTTGCTATTTCATTCCCATTCTCTGCGATACGGGTTTGCAGTGGTGCAAGGGTTAAGGAAGGGACTGTAACGGGGGCTTGTTCACGGGGAGTGAAATTACCACTCAGAAAACGCGGTAGTACAAAAATTGACAACAGGATGCAAGCAATGATAACCAGAATGCCAGCGGCAATTGCCATCCAGACCAACACCTTATTGTCTTTTTGTGGTTCTGGTTTGGTGGTGATGTAAATGGGTAAACCGGTCTCAGGGCAATATTCTACTGTGGCTTGATGGTAATGACCGCAATGTGGACATCGAACAAGTGGATTCATTGTTTTCCTTCCTGCAACAAGCAATTTCTTAAGAAAGGTTATATTAATTGTACAAGAATGTCAATAAAAAGGATAACCGGATCAGTATTAAAGGTGTATTCAAAGGAATATACTAAGAAAGGTGAAAAATACTTAGTGCTCCGCAACCTTTGTAAGAAAAAAGGGTCGCACAATTTATTGTTGTGCAACCCAAAGTAAATTCACAAATTTGTTTCTTTGTTACTCGAGTTCATTGACGGAAACGACAACCAGAGGTTTCCGCCTGGTCTCGCTGTAGATCACGTTGCGAACTGCTTTCTCTACATCTTTTTGGAGGCGACCATTAGCATATAAAACTGCATCCTCGATTTTCGTGCGAGTGATGGAAAGTAATTCTTCTTCATCTTTGGACATTAAGAATCCACTGGTGGTGATATTCGGTGCGCCAACAATATCGCCATCCTTTGTAAGGACAAGATTGATCACAACCACACCTTCCTGAGACATCATTTCGCGCTCGCGCATGATATCAGGGCTGATATCGCCGACATTGGACCCATCTACAAAAATATAGCTGGCAGGTACGTTGTTTCCGCGTTTTATTCTATGCTCGGTTAACTCAATCGTTTGCCCATTTAAAATTACTTCGATATTGTCTGATGAGATTCCCACTTCCTGTGCTAGCCGGGCATGTTGTTTGAGATGTTTCAATTCACCATGGATCGGAATGAAGAATTTTGGTTTGGTCAGATGCATGAGTAATTTCATTTCCTCCTGGCTGGCATGACCGGAGACATGAACGGGGGCGATAGCTTCATAAATGATATTGGCACCGCGTTCGAATAATTTATTGATGGTACGACTGACGCTCTCTTCATTTCCTGGAATCGGATGGGAAGAAAGAACAATCGTGTCACCCGGGATAACATCGAATTGGCGGTTTTTACCAACTGCTAAACGCCCCAAAATGGAGGTTGGTTCTCCCTGTGAGCCAGTGCACATGATCACCACTTTAGATTTAGGCATGTTGAGTGCCTGTTCAACTGGGATAATCAGATCATCGCTTACATTTAGATACTTAAGCTTTCTGGCGATTTTTGCATTATCCACCATACTGGTACCGGCAAATGCCATTTTACGATCATAGCGAAGGGCCGTATTGGCTACCTGTTGCATGCGTGAGATTAATGAGGCAAAACTAGCGATGATGATTCGATTTTTCGCTTCACGAAAAACTTTATCTAATGCGTCATCAATGACCTTTTCAGAGGGGGTCCAACCTGGCCGTTCAGAATTGGTGGAGTCCGCCAGTAGTGCGAGCACACCTCTTTGTGAGAATTCTGCCAATTTGGCGTAATCGGTTGGCCAACCATCCACCGGAGTGTGATCGAATTTGTAATCACCGGAATGAACAACCAAACCAACAGGAGTTTGAATGCCTAATCCGATACCATCAGGGATAGAGTGGCAAACATGAAAAGTTTCTACACTAAAATAGCTGCCAACCTGTATGGTATCACCAGCTTTGATGGTATGAATTTCAGCTCGATCTTGCATCCCCCCGCGGATGAGTTTATTTTCCAATAACCCACTCGTGAGTGCGGTAGCATAGATTGGTGCTTGAATTTCTTCTAATATGTGTCGAATTGCGCCAGTGTGATCTTCATGACCATGGGTTATGAAAATCCCTTTGACCCAATCTTTTTTGTCTTTGAGATATGAGAAATCCGGGATGATGTAGTCAATTCCCAGCATATCATTTTCGGGGAACATCAAGCCCGTGTCAACAATCATGATTTCACGATTGTATTCATAGACCATCATGTTGCGACCCACTTCCCCCATACCTCCCAGGGGAATGATTCGTAATGGTAAAGAATTCATATTTATTTCGTTCCTTTTCAATTTATAAAGTTCTAAGATTTCATCACAGTTTGACTGTGTACAGGTCTAATTATTGTGAGAATAAAAAAAACCCCGCTGTGGTATTTAGCCGGGGATTGCACATCGATCTTACTAACTTTAACCAATAAACTTTCTCACGTCAAAAGCCGCACTGCGGCGAATTACCACTTATTAACTAGGGTAAAGTTTAACACAGGCAATGTGTTTTGTCAAAAGTTTATGGTAGTTTATGGTAGGTTGTCTTCTGTTTTTGGCGCTGGTATTAAACCGTCACATATTGTCTGCCATAGAGTTGTTCACGAATCTGGATTAGCTGGCGTCGCAGACGATCATCACGTTCGATCATGTCCGCTACTTTATCACAGGCATACATCACCGTGGTATGATCACGGCCACCAATGGCTTCACCAATCTGTGGGAGTGAGATGTGGGCTTCTTCGCGCAGTAAATACATGGCAACCTGACGAGGGAGTGCTATGTCTCTGGAGCGATCACGACCGAGAATTTTTTCGGGGGAGATCCCAAAGGCGTTTGCAACTGCATAAAGCACCTGGTCTGGCATTAATTTATCACGACGGGGCAGAAGATCTGCCAGCGCAGAATTGACCAGTTGTGTGCTGAGCGGAAGGTTGCTGAGTTCAGAATATGCCAGCACGCGGGTTAATGCGCCTTCTAATTCGCGAATGTTGGATTGTATCTGGCGGGCGATTAAATCCAAAATCTCACTAGGAACTTGCCTACCACTACGTTCCGCTTTGGAGCGCAGGATGGCAGTGCGCGTTTCAAGATCGGGCGGTTGGATGTCAACAATCAAACCCCATTCAAAACGAGAGCGTAAGCGTTCCTCAAGTGTGTTCATTGCTTTAGGGGGACGATCGGAGGATATTACGATCTGTTTATCCTGACCATGCAAAGTGTTAAAGGTGTGGAAAAACTCTTCCTGGGTAGATTCTTTTCCAGCAATGAATTGGATATCATCAATCAGAAGCACATCTATATTGCGATAACGATCACGGAATGATTGGGTGTTATGACTGCGAATGGCATTGATCAGATCGTTAGTGAATTCTTCAGAGGAAACATAAAGAACAGTCATATCATTATTGATCGCCGTGTTTCCAATTGCATGTAGGAGGTGAGTTTTTCCCATCCCTACACCACCATATAGGAACAGTGGATTGTATGCTTTTGCAGGATTTTCAGCGACTGCCAGACATGCTGCATGGGCAAGACGATTGGAAGGTCCAACTACAAAATTATTAAATGAATAGCGAGAATTGAGAAAACTGCATAGAGTGTTGTTATCTTTTTGATGATTAGTTGGTTGGGAGATTAAGTCGGACACAGGATTTGTTGCTTGTGCAGCGGATTCTTTATGCCAAACGATAAATTTCACATCCACCTTTTCATTCATATATCCAGTGAGGTAACGAGTAATAGAGCTGGATAAACGGCTCTCCAGCCAATCGCGGGCATAAGCATTCTGCACACCGATGGTGAATACATTATCTTCAAAATTAACAAGTTCGGCACTTCGTACCCAGGTATCAAATGAAGTTTTGGCCATCTCCGATTGTAGTTGACCTATGAGGTTCTGCCATGCTTGATGAGCGTTCATTCACGCTACCTCCTCTTTTGGGTGATGCAGTAATCTGGAGACGATCGATACAGGTAACAGGTAAGCAAGCCCACTGCGGCGTTTGCAGTGGGTACGGTGTGCCTATTAAGTTGTGTCATCCGTCAAAACTGACGAGAATAATTGCTGTAGGGTTGCCCCGATTACATTCTTAATTCTATCAGAATATAAAGGGTCAAACAAGCTGAATCGCTGATGATAGCTTTAAAGATTCTAAAAATTTAAGATTTTTAATGTTAAAAAAAACTCTGGATAAAATGATGTTTTACATTAACTTTTGAGTCAACTTTTATCCGCATATATGGGTTTTAGTTAGAATAACATCACCATATATGGTGAAAAATTATAATTTTTGATTTTAATGGCTAAATACAGGGTTAATCCAAAATTTTTTTGATTGAATCTTTTCGACGAATCAGTGAGTCTTAATTCTGATTCCTGAATCTTATTAAGAATCAATTTTTTAAGATTTCTAATCTTACGCATTTGTACCTAACTTATACACTTTCTTCACAAATTCATACGGGGATTGATTGTTCAATTTTGATTTTAACTTACCCCATCAATTTGGCTGCTTTTTGAGCGATCTCCACCGCGAAATTGGTACCTCGATCCCATGGATATACTTGACTCATGCTGGCGAAAAAGAGGCCGGAGATGGGAGTGCGAATATCGGGAATATTCTTGGAATGATTGACAAAAGGTACTGGTTGGGCGTAATTGGTTTTGTACAACCAGGCATTGTTGATCCATTCAGGACGAAATTCAGGGTTTATACGTTGAAAGCTAGGCGTGAAACGTTGAATGATCTCCTGTTGAGTGAGCTGGAAGTATTCGTGATCTGTTTCCAGATAATCACCACAGTATAAAATATGGTCTCCGCCAAAATATTCAGGAGATAGATAATTAGTATGTTCTACTAATGCTAAAAAGGGAAAACCAGCCTTTTTGGGTAAATTAAACCAGTAATACCCTTCTTTGGATAACTGGTGCTTGATGGATAGTGTCAATACAACAGCCCCTAAACTTTTAAGCTCTAACAATCCCTGCAAGTACTGTTTGGGTAACTCTGGTGCCATACGTGCTAACAATGCTGGAGAATTGGTAACCAAGCATTGATCAAAATTTTGCTCACCATGATCGGTTGTAATAATCAACCCAGCTTCAGAAGACTGACGGATTTGATGAACCGGGGTTTCTAGATGAATTTGAACGCCTTTTTCACGCAGTTTCGAAGCTAATTTGTCACTAAAAGCTTGGAAACCGCCCTTGAAGGTACCTAAGCGTGGTGTGCGAGCTTTAAGACGTGCCCACATCCAGGCCATATTTACCTGGCGTGCGTACTTTTCACCAAATTTGCCAATAAGCATTGGCTCCCAAAGGGCTTCATAGGCTTTGTTCCCAGCATATTTACGCATCCATTCATCAACCGTATAATGTTCAAGGTCTTTCCAGTTATTTGTTAAGCGAATCGCTAAATTGACAATTCCAAAACGAATTTTGTTGATACCCCAGCCTAGGCCTGGATACAGCAGAGCTGATGGAATGGAGTCAAAAGGATAAAATTTATCCTCATGAAACATAACCGTTATCGGACGCGGAAAGATTAGCTGATCAGACCAACCAAGCTCGTCAATTAAACCCAGGATGGCGGAATCGGATTGAAACCAGTGATGGTAAAAGCGTTCAACACTCCAATCCCAATGACTTTCTTTAAAGCCTGCAGCCAAGCCACCTACATAATCCGCTGCTTCAAATATTGTGACTTGATGCCCTTTTTTTGAAAGATCATATGCAGCGCTCATGCCTGCAATGCCAGCACCGACAATAGCAATTTTCATAATGGCTCTCCTAATTCCTGTCCCCGGATATTTTTCACCTCTTTAGATCCCCATCGTAAAGGTTGTCGCAAGTAATAATAAGCACCAAGGATGGTAATTGGGAACCACAAAGCTGCATGTAAGACTAACGTATAACCGGTTGCCATCTCGGGAGCAACACCGTATGCGCTTAACAATGCAATTCCCGGGGCGTCGAAGGTACCCAGATAACCTGGTGCGGAGGGAATGGTGGTTGCTAGGTTAACGATGCCATTCATCAACATCAATGCAAAGAAACTCACTTCGAAGTCAAATGCATGCATTACCAACCAGTATTTTCCGGTTTCCAGTAGCCAGATGATCACAGAGGTAAAAAAGATCATTAATGCTTCCTGAGGGGAGCGTAGAGATTCTAATCCACTCAGAAATTTTCCACTAAGTTGACTGGCTTTTTCACGAAAGCCTTCTGGAATTAAGCGATTGATAAACCAATCAGCAATTTTTTGTGTGAATTGTGGAAACATTGCTGCGAGAAGAAAGACCAGTAAGGCACCCAAAAATAATACAGCTCCCCAAAAAGCGATTTGCTGGATATTACCAACGAAACCGGAGGAGGTGGTCAGTTTTGCCAGCTCTCCCAAATTGAGGAAAATAAAAGCCAACATCACCACACCATCAAATACCCTTTCGACAATGACAGTCGCTAACGATGCGGAAACGGGTACCCCTTCACGTTCTTTTAAAATCACTGCCCGAAGAACTTCGCCCGCCCGTGCGGGGTAGATGTTATTGCCCATGTATCCAATGGTTACAATGGGAAACATGGTGGGGGTAGGGATCTTTTTGAGCGGACGCAACATGTAGTGCCATCGCCATGATCGAACCCAAACCCCAATAAAATAGACAGCAATGCCAGGCAATAACCAGATATAGCGGGCTCCTTTGAGGGAATTCCACACCAGTTCAAGTTGAAGCCCGCGGAGTGCAAAGTACAAAAGAACTGCACTGATGAGGATTCCCAGCCAAAGTTGCCATCGTTTCATGATTTCGATTTTACCATGTAAAGGTCGGTGTGTATTTTTTTGTTGCAGGCTTATTTTCACTTTCATCGTGCAAAAGATCAATTGCCAAAGAGAGCATCATTTGAACAAAAATACTCTTCTCCATTTACTATTACACTTTTTTGATAGTCCCTATTATCATTCTTGATTGGATAATTCTTCCAATATTGTTGATTTTGTTCCAATAATGATTTTGCTGTCTGGTAGGAGAGGTTATAACTCTGCCAGGTAAGTGCTTTAGACGCTTGTATCGATGACCACCGACATGCCAAATTGGCACCTAATAAATCCTTTGTTGCAGATTCGTCTGCCAGGAATCCATCAAAGATTACCGGAACAGCATCTGAACTTAGTTCAGAAATATAGTAAAAATCCAACGCATATCCTTCCTGGCTGGAGATGGTTGCACGCTGAATGTTTTGACGGGCGATGAAACCATCAATATTGTAGAGCATGCAGGTTGTTACAAACCCAGTTGCGAAAATCAGTAGAGCCAAAGCGAAATGTCCCTGTCGTTGTACGAGCTCAAGAATGATGACGACAATAATTAACAAGGCTAACCATGGAAGGAAAAGGTGCGAGTAAGTACGTAGACGCGAAAAACCGTATGCCTGTTCATATAAAACAAGGCGTTGGTAACTCGAAACCAGCATTACCAGCACCTGGATAAATATCAACAAACTCAAGATGGAGAAACGCCTTTTCAAGTTTTTTGTTTCTAATTTGGTAATCGAATGGAATAAATAATAAATTCCTAAACTCAATACAGCTACAGTGATCAATTCACCAAAACCACGCCGTGCATATTCCGAGTACGTGAATCCGGTTTCACTGATATTTGCTTCCCCACCGAAGAAATAACGGAATTGAATAACCAGGAAGGAAGCAAATAAAACGATGATACTTCCTAAAACGATGCTTGCTTCCAATGAGCCAAGGAATTTATTGATCGATGGTTGGTTGGGGTTGGGTCTTTCTTCTTCAGTTTTGGGGTGAATTGCCTGCAACAGGACACCTATAAAAATGTAAGCCATCAACAGAATATTTATGGTGCGGAATATATATTCAGCAATATTCTCGATTTGGAAAATTTTAAATATGTTCAACATTCTATCTTCAAAAATCGGATCTGCTGCGGCTAATAGCGATGCAAGAATCAGTAAGAAAGGTAACGCTAATAAAATGCCACGAACTACTGACCACACATTCCTGTTTTTTTTCTGATCCATTTCATGGGTATCTGTCTCTTCCTGATTCTTTTTATCGCGTTGGAATACAGATTGCCAGGCAGTAGCCAAAATGGTAATAATCCATTTCAAACTACGAATCACATAATCTAATAGACGAAAATATGGCCAATGTCCATTTGTAAACGTCATCGTGAGTAATATCAGCAACCCAAGACTTCCAAAAGTGGATATTGTTTGAGTGAACGGTTCCTTTCTCAAAAAACTTGCACTCGAGAGCGCCAGTGAGAAAGCTGCCAAAAGATAAGATAGCCAATGAGGTTTTTTCTTTTCTAAAAAGCTAAGAATGAAAAGGCTGCTGATGGCAATCAGAACCCATACTGTAAAGGCAATGCCAAATGGCTTCTCAAAAAAGAAAAAATCAACTGCCCAGGCAATAATTAAAGCTGTTAATATAAATCGGGAAGTATTCTTATTCATGTAAACTCCTTTGTTAGGAACTTACAGCACAGCGATCATAGAAGCAATCCAGGAGATGATTAATATTGCAGCAAAGATACCAAACATGATCTGTCTTCGTCTTCTTTCGCGTTCTTCCGCTGTAAGTCGATATTGTTTTTTGTTTTCCGTTTTTTTGCTCATGAAAACCTCGTTTAGAATAAGGGGTCAACCCGTGCATTGACTATCAAAATGTCCATAAAATCCTATCAAAAACTATCATTTGAAACAAATTCTTCCCGATTTGAAGCTCGTATTCATTGAAAGTTTATTTTTCGTTCGGAGAGGATGATACCAGATTTCCATTAAAAATAAAACCCGGCTTGAGCCGGGATCAAAGTAAAGATTTTTCAATTTATTTTGATGGTTCACTGTTGGTGGATGTCGACGCAGTGCTTGTTTCGGATTTCTTCTCAGTAGTGCTACTCGATGTGGACGACTCTTCACTGGAAGTTGATGATTTTTCTTCGTGGCTAGACTTACTCTTGTTTTGACCGGATGGTGAACGATGATCAGTAGCATAAAAGCCTGAACCCTTAAAAACAATACCCACAGGTGTATAAACCTTATGTAAGGTTTTTTTACCACATTCAGGGCAAATCTTTAGAAGTGGATCGGTGAATAATTGTTTCCGATCAAACTGCACGCCACAATTGTCGCACCGATAGGTATAGATTGGCATTTTTAACCTCTACTTGTATCTTTTCTTTCCGATTTGAAATTGTAACACTTTAAAAGGAAAAAACAAGAGAGATACGGGCATTCATACAAAAAATTTATAATTTATTACACGAAAAAATTTTCTTACTTACAAAACAGGGTTACTTCAGGAAGAATTTATGATATATAAGGTGAAATTAATCAACAATTTACTGATTAAAACCTGCGTAGTATACTTAAATAAACAAGGTGTTTTGGAGGTTTAGAAAATGAAATTATTAATTGCTGTCGATATGGAAGGTATCAGTGGGGTTATCAATTGGGATCAAGTAAATCCTGGAAAATCCGAGTGGCAGCGCTTTCGTCGAATTATGACAGAGGATGTTAATGCAGCGATTGGTGGAGCAATGGAAGCCGGGGTGGACGAAGTCATTGTTTCCGATGGACATTGGAACGGCGATAATATTATTATTGATTTGCTTGATGCAAAAGCTCGATTAACTTATGGTACAACTAAACCTTTTTCTATGGTCCAAAGCATTGATGAGGATGTAGATGCTGCTTTCTTCATCGGCTTCCACGCTCGTGCTGGAACACAATCAGCAGTGCTTGATCACACATGGTCAAATGCAACGATTTCAAATATCTGGATTAATGATATTTTGGTAGGTGAAACAGGTTTGAATGCTGCATTATGTGGCTACTATGATGTACCTATCCTACTTCTGTCGGGCGATCAGATGGTTTCTAAAGAAGCCCAGGATTTAATACCTGGCATTCATACGGTGGTAGTGAAACAAGCACTTGGAAGATTTGGGGCAAACTGCCTGCATCCCAAAGAAGCACAAAATTTGATTCGGGAAGGTGCAAAATTTGCCATACAAAATTTTCAGAACGGTCAAGGCGCACAGGTGTTTAAAGTAACTGAACCCGTTCAGGTAAAAGTTGAATTCAAATCCACTGAGATGGCTGACAGAACAGAGATCATTCCTGGTGTTGAGCGGATTTCAGGAAAGTTGGTTCAATATCAAGTAAATGATATGCCTACAGCTTATCAAATGTTTAAAACGGTGGCAGGTATTGCTGGATAAATTATGATTGAAAAAGTTGTTGCTTTTATCGTACGAAAAAAAGAAAACGATCATCAGTTGTTGTTATTTAAACATCCTGCTAATGGTTATCAGTTGCCAGCTGGAACTGTTGAAGAAAACGAATTGCTTGAAAATGCTTTATTACGAGAAATCTCAGAAGAAACCGGATTGAAAAATGTCAAAATCATAAAAAAATTAGGTGAGAATACGATTTATATTGATCAAAACCATGCAATCCTAACCCAATCCCTAAGATTCTTTTCTTGGCCAGCCCAGGCTGCCAAACGTAATGGACCTTTGTGCACCCGTGGCCTTAAAGTAGATACTTTTGAAAAGAAAGTTGGATTTACAAGGGTTCAATATGATGAAATAGATACGAGCAAAGAAGAACCAGTACTTTTATGGCGATCTGAGGGGTGGTTGCCAAGTGAAGTGCTAACACGTGAACTCCAACGTCATTATTTTCTACTTCTTGCACTGGATGAAAAGAGAGATGATTGGAAAATCCAATCAGATTTTGGTCACACTTTTGAATGCCAGTGGGTTAATGTCAACGCTATTCCAGATTTGGAATGGGAACAGTCCGATTGGTTAAGCTATTTAAATCAAATAGATTTGGATGAAATTTAAGCTGATTTTTCAGATTGCGATTGGTAATAATCGCATAAATCCGTGAGGGGGCAAATTTCACATTTTGGCGTTCGAGCCAAACAAATCTCTCTCCCTAATTTTATGAGGTTGAGATGGGCTGGTCCGTACATTTCAGGTAAGAATAATGATGCCAGATGTGGATGTGCCTGATCAGCATTCATTTTCTCTGGTCGCAATCCTAATCTTCCACTAACACGGTATACATGGGTATCAACCGGAAAAGCAGGAATTCCCAATGAAAATTGCAAGACAATTGCTGCGGTTTTTGGTCCTACGCCATGAAAACGCGTTAACCAATCGTGCGCATCTTCTGCTGAATAATCTTTAAGAAAATCTAGATTCAGATTGCCTCGTTCTTCGGTAATTTGATGAAGCACTTTTTGAATGCGGGGTCCTTTTTGGTTGGCTAACCCCGCAGGACGAATTTCGTTTATAACATCCTCCGGATTTGCATCACGCACTTCATCCCAGGTCGGAAATTTTTCTCGTAGCGCAAAAAAAGCAACATCGCGATTACGGTCATTGGTGTTTTGTGAGAGGATTGTTGAAATTAATTCGTCTATCGCTGGCAGAGGTTCCCGCCATTCCGGTAAACCGAATAATGCTAATAGACGGTCATAAATCGTAAGTGCTTTTTTGGTTAATTGTTTATCCGTTTGCATCGCTTTTGAATGACAGGTTGCTTAGTGAAAATTCAGTGTAAAGATAGGTTTTAGTTGACCTACATCAAGTTTTCGCCAATTCTGGATGGGTCTGGTGTAAAAACCGGCTAATGATTGGATTTGCTCTTCATCCAGTACACCTAGTTGCTTGAGAATTTCAATGCCAACCAGTGGTCTGGCGCGGTTAAGACTATCACCATCTGCGATTTTGAATACAATGCCGAGTGCTGGGCTATTTTCAGCAAATGCTCCTGGTAGGATGCCTATGCTTTGATATCCTTCCGCACCACCTTTTGCGATTATTTTTCCTTTTCCCACTTTCATTAACTCGGTATCGAATTGTCCAGGACCTGAAACCATTTCTGGCGCATAAGTCATAGCTTCAACAATTTTCTTACAGGCTTTTGCTCTTACAGGATCAAGGTCAGTAGGATCACACAAGCTTGCAAAGCCCCAACCAGCATTTCGCAAGGGAACCCCAAACACAGGAACTGAACATCCGTCTATGCCGATAAAAACTTCCTCTTCAGGTAGATGTACCATTTCAGCAAAGGTCTTCAGAACTAGTTGTTGTACCGGATGCTTTATGTCGATGTAATTTTCTATTGATTTTTCTCTGAGGATTGCCTGTGCTAAAAAGCCAGTGTGTTTTCCTGAACAATTATGACGATTTTGTCCAGGTTGTTCTCCTCGTAATATTAATGCTTCTGCAGTGGGACGATCTGTGATCGGGTGGGTTCCACACAAGAGGTCTGATTCGGAAATCCCAATTTTCTTTTGCAAACCTTCTAATACTTCGACATGAATATCCATACCGCGATGAGAAGCGCACATCAGTGAAATCTCATGCCTGGTTAAATTGAAATGTTCTGCACCACCCAGTTCTATTAATGGTAATGCCTGTATTGGTTTGGAAGAGGATCGAAGGTAAGCTACCAATTCGGGATCGCCAAAGGATGCGAATAATTGGCCTTGTTTATCTACCACAGCAATAGCACCACTGTGGATTGATTCAACTAATTCGCCACGGGTTGCAAGTACCAATGGTTGGTAGGATTGTGGATTGTACACCGGAGAACCATTGATTAGATTATTTGATCTTTTCAAATCCCCTCTTTTTTTGCTGGTTTTTCAATAAAATGATGGGCGAAATACATCTGTAATCCATATGAAAGTCGTTTCTCGTTCAATTCATATTGTTTTGCTGGAATATTGACCAATTTTTTCATTAAATCCGGTACTAGTTTTCCTACTGAATCTAATGGGGCTTGTTGTTCTGCTAGTTCACCAATTTTTTCATTAATTTCCTCAAGGAAATTAATTTGATTTCGTATCTCTTCAAGGGTGACTAATCCATCTCTACCACTGACGAAAAAATATTCCTGGTACTCTTTGGTTAGCAGGCTCTTTAGGTGTTCGATCCATAAAGGCAAGTTTGCATCACTCAGGAATGGTGATTGTTTGCTTACTACGGCATCGCCTAAGAAAAGAATTTTTTCTTCCGGAAGATCAACAAAAATAGACCCATCAGCAATTCCAGGTCGATGAACTAGTTTAATTGGATTTTCACCCCAATGGAGGAACATATGCTCACTGAAGGTCAGGTGAGGTGTTCCCCAACGTATACTTCCAAGGCCATTGTAACTTTCCCATTCCGCACCCGCATCTACCGTTTGTGCTTTAATAGAAGCTGGCCGATTTTGAAATACATTGGCAGCATCAATGTGACTGAGAATGGTACATTCCATCGCTTTGGCACCCATCGAACGATCGATATGAGCATCCATTTGTACCAAAATGCGAGCTACACCTCCACCAAGATTTAACAGTGAGGCTCGCCAGGAGCGGGTATCATCCTGTCGGAAGGGGGCATCAACCAGGATTAAGCCATGTTCACGGCTGATTGCTCCAAGGGTGACCCCGGGGTAATGTGTTTCAATAAAGACACGGTTAACAATTTCCTGCATGAAATACCTCTATTAATGAGTTTCTTCTTGTTTTTTCAATGGCAGTAAGATATTAAATTGACTGCCTTTTCCAGTTTTACTTTCTACCCAGATTTTACCATCATGTGCATTCACTGCCAGTTTGCAAAAAGCAAGACCAAGCCCTATCCCCTTTGGAAATGATTTTGCATCCAGCCGTGTAAATTTGTTAAAGATTCTTTCCTGTGCATCATCTGGAATCCCAGGACCACTATCCTTTATGGAAATTAACAGATTCTGATCCTCCAATTTCGCGCAAAGTTGAATTTTACCATCCATCGGTGTAAATTTTATGGCGTTTTCTAAAAGGTTAATCACGACTCTTTTTATCATGCTTTCATCGACGAACAAATCAGGCAAGTTGGGCATCAATTCCAGTTCAATAGTTTGTCGTTTACTTTTTGATGTCATTTCAATTGCCTCAACCGATTCGATCAATAGTGAATGTGTGTCCACAAATTTCGGGTTCGCAATTGGTTGTCCTGCTTCAAGCCGTTTGATGTCCAACAAAGAATTGATCAGGCGTTGCATACGGTCGGTGGATCGAACAGCAATTTGAAAAACAGGTGTGATGGAGGAATTTTTGGGTAAAAGGGTTTCCAGAATATCATGGCTGGAGATGATATTTGCCAGAGGTGAACGCAAATCGTGATAAATCATCGACATGAGATCTTCCCGTAGTGCATCCAGGGCTTTTCTTTCTGAGATATCACGAATTGTCCATTGGATTAATTCTTTTTCATTGATGGTTACAATCCGCACATGTACTTCGACAGGAAAAACCTGGTTGGAAATACATTGAAACTCGGACTCGTAATTGACTGTTTTTCCATTTCTTAAATTTTTGAAATCTTCACCAATTTCATTCCACTTGACCTGATGGAAATCCTGAATGGATAGTTTAAGGGAGTTGTTAAAATCGGATCCAACACATTGCCTTGCCTGGCGGTTTCCTTCAATAATTCGACCTTGCCAATCTGTGATGAGAATTGGGTCAATAATGTCGTCAAACAATTCCTGATACCGTTGATTACTTTCTGTCAGGGAATCATACAGGATCGCATTATGAATAGTAATCCCCGCTAAATCTGAAATGGTTTGCAAAAGTTCGAATTGTTTTTCATTGAAAAAATTTGGCTTAGGGTGCACTATCGTAAGCACGCCAACCAGTTGATCACGGGCCTTTAAAGCGATACAAATAGCAGATTTTGCACCAGTTTTATTGGCCGCATCGTCTGGCCGTCTTAACCATCGTTCATCTTTACTGGTATCCTCGATCCAAACGGGTTGTTGGCTTTTTACTACCTGACCTGCCAACCCATAGGTAAGAATCGTGCGAACCTGATCCAGCGTATATGGAACTAATCTTCCATCCGCAAAGATTGCTGCTACGATGGGTTCAACATTGTTGTTGACAGCAATTAAGCTCCCCCGTTCAGCGCCAACATTTTCCATGGAAAGTTGAATCACTTTTGTTAAAGCTTCTTCCAACTCAATGGTAGTAGCCAGTTCACGGCTTATTCTTAATATCAATTCCAACGAAGTTTGATTGTTTTCAAGGTTCATAGATCATCCAGGAATCCAGTGAGAATAAAAAACAATGAAAAAAAGATCATATTTAAAGAATTTTGATACTTTGCTGTACACCAAATTTCTGAAATTTAGTATAGCATAAAGCCTGTTTAGCATTCGGATTAATCGCATTGACTTGAAGTAATGGTGCGAACTGCATCACAACGTGGACATTCTTCTCTGTCGCACAACAAAGCGAGTGGGTGGTCTACTATATGGTTGACCAATTTATCCACCATTGTATTTATAGGCAAGCCGCTCACCTTTGCATTCCCAATTTGTATTGTTTGAGTAATTTCTTCCAGTAATTCATGAGCCTTGTTGAACCCATCTGAACAACCAGGGAATTTGACACACTCGATGATTGCCGTGGAAGTGAGTGCCCAGCGTGTAAAGGTTTTTCGCCCTGCCTTACTTTCTGCCAGGTGAATGCTGGTGTTGACTGTATGATCCACACCAAGCAGCAGTACAGTACCCTCCTGTTCATAAAGGGATTGAATAGGTGTGAAAGGTTCTTCCACTGATTGCGAAGTAATTGTTTTTTCCAGATTTATACCTGTGAAAGAAAGGATTGGATGCGATGAGCGGACTGCTTTTGGATGAGTGCGTATTTTCTCTGCTAAGATACCCATCGAGCGGTCACAAGATAAATTGGGGGTAAAAAATTCTGCCATTCGATTTTGGGTGTAAGCAGTACCATAGGTGATGCCATTATCATCTGGGCCAGCTTCAGGCGTTAGCATTGTTTTATAGGTGAAAGTTGGTATCATGATCGATGAAAAATTTGCCAGAATTGCTCCTAACAAAGTGTCTACCCCACCTCGAATCTCTCCAAATGATGATAATGAAGCATGGATGATCACAGGCTTTGAGGGATCTACCTCCAACTTTCTTAAGCCTGAAGCCAACTCTCGAAACGTAAGCATACCTTTTCCCTCCCAAACAAACTTACTGGCAGTGCTATGATTAATTATAAAGCAGATCAATCAAGGAATGTTGATTTGGATATGAGATTATGGGCAGAGTGGAATATCGGGTGGTGAAGATTTGGCGTTGAGTATGATGTTGAAATAAGGAGATGGATCAAGCGTATTTTCCAGGATGGTTTCATTTAGGAATTGACCATTGCCATCATCTTTCACAATGGAAAAATGGAGGTGAATACCGGTGGGATTGCCAGGTGTACCTGAAAAGTTACCTTGATATCCTAAAAAGGTCCCAGCTTTTACAAAAACCTCAGTTGTCCCTGGTGGAAAATCATCAGAAATGAAATCATTTCCCTGCTCATCAGCCATGTGAGTGTAATATGTCCAGATTTGACGATCAGGTTGAAGGGGGTCTGATGGAATGCGGATAATGACAGTGGATTTCCAATCGGCTTGTCGAGTTAGGTATCCATCGTAAGCAGCAACAATCGGTGTTATACCGTTAGCGGTTCCACCAAAAATATCCAATCCAGAGTGTTCATGACCGGGTCTGAATGAATCATCCCATAGAAAACCAATGTAACCATCCGTTGGCATGATAAAGGGAGCATCCGCACAACGTTCACCTGCTTTAATAGCCCAATCTGGATGATCTTCTGCATTTCGAATCCACTCCATCACCCGAGTTGATCTTTTAGCGGAGTCGGGACGGTTGAAAACAAAATAATATAGCAATATGGATACAAAAATAACCAGAATTGCCAGCAAAGCAAAGATGATTTTTTTTAGTTTGTTAGGTGCCCCAGCATTGACCATGGTCCGGTCCAATCAATGGTAACGGGCAGTACCTGCCTGCGTAAATCTTCATTGCTTTCTACAAATACCAACTTATTGGTTTCAGTGCGACCACGCCAACGACCTTTTTTGCTTTTTTCCTCAAAAAGGATAGGAATTGATTTTGAAAGATAAGTTGCGTGAATTTCGGTTGCAATACCTTCCTGCAAATCCTCCAAAAGACGGAAACGACGCCATTTTTCTTCATCGGGGACACCATCTTCCATTCGCCGTTCGGAGACAGTACCCGTTCGGGGGGAGTAGCGTGCCAGATGGGCAACATCCATCTTTAAGTCAGCCAATAAATCGTAGGTATCCTGGAACTGGCTTTCTGTTTCTCCCGGAAAACCAACGATAATATCAGTGGCAATCGAGACACCAGGAATTTTTTCACGGATTTTTGCAACCAGCTCGCGATATTGCTGGTTGGTGTATCCTCGTTTCATGTTTTCCAATACCTGATCATTGCCTGCCTGAATGGGAACTTCAATATGAGGCATAACTTTTGGATAATCAGCAACCACATCCAATATTTCATCCGTCATGTAATTGGGATGCGAAGTGAGGAAACGGATACGTTCCAACCCGTCAATGGTGTGTAAACGGCGTAAAATGCCGGCCAGAGTAGGATAATCTGTTTGGTCTAAACCATAGCGATCAACAATCTGCCCTAATAAGGTGATTTCTTTTACACTTTGCTGGACAAGCGCATGCGCTTCGCTAAGGATCTCCTGCGGATCACGACTTTTCTCAATACCACGACGATAGGGGATAATGCAGTATGTACAAGCATGTGAGCAGCCTAAAACGACTGGGATGAAGCTCGAAACAAGATTACCCTGATCGGTATCTGGAATGACCAGATCGCCATCCATGTAGGCAAAACGCGTCAGGGTTTCATCCAACTCATGCGATTTTCCTTCCTTTTCAAGCAAATGCTTAATTAAAGGGGATGGATCTGATGGAGGAGAAAAAACATCCACATAGGGAAAACGTTTTTTTAGCTTAGGGTTATCTTTGACACCCACCAGACAACCCATCAAATTGATGACTAAGTCCGGATTTTTCGTTTTGAGTGGTTTTAAAGAGCTTAAGCGACCAATTGCTTTATCTTCTGCGCTTTGGCGTACCACACAAGTATTGAGTATGATTACATCAGCTTCAGCAGGTTTTTCTGTGTTGTGGTAGCCTAATTTCTCTAAAGATGATGCCACCCGCATGGAGTCGGCGACATTCATCTGGCAGCCTTCAGTCCAAATATGATATTTCATGGGGGCTATTATAACAGGATTTAAAAATAAGTTTACTAAAATTGTCCAAAATATAATTGGCGAGGAGTTTTGAAAAATCTATATAATGGAAGATAGTTTTAGATATAAGGAAGTAAACAAGTTGTGAAATCTAAAAGATTATTACGATTTTTTATTCTGTTTGACATTGTTATTCTGGTGTTATTACTCCCTTTTTTATTGCTCAACAAAGAAAAGGCCGTGTTAAATGAAAATATACGCTCGCTATCAGGTAGAGATTTTGTTGAATTATCGCATGGATATGTTCATTATGAGTTAAGTGGACCAGTGGATGGAGATTTGGTGGTTTTGGTACATGGATTCTCTGTCCCTTCCTATATCTGGGATCCAACGGTTGAAGGTCTGGTAGGTGAGGGTTATCGAGTATTACGATTTGATTTGTATGGACGTGGTTTATCCGATCGACCAAAAGTTGAGTATGATTTGGATCTCTTTGTGGGGCAAGTTAAAGAATTAATGGGAAAAGTTGTGCCGGGAGAGTCATTTCATTTGGTGGGGCTTTCGATGGGTGGGCCGATTGTGGCGGCGTATGCCAATGAAAATGCTGATACTGTCAAAACGGTAACCCTGATTGCACCGGAAGTTTTAACGGTAAAAGAAGCAGATATTTTCCCTATGAATGTGCCATTAGTGGGGGAATGGATTGTTGGTGCCTATCTGGTGCCCATCCAATTACCGCAATCTCAGCGGGATGATTTTTACAGACCAGAAAAATTTCCGGATTGGGAGCAAAAATATGTCGATCAGTTGCAGTACAAAGGCTTTAAATATGCGATTCTATCTACCATCCGCAATTTGGTAAAAATGGAGCCTTTGGCAGAATATGAGAAATTAAGCACGTTGGGAATTCCAGCATTATTAATCTGGGGAGAAGAAGATAAAAGTGTGTCTTATGAGGCAATTGTGAAATTAATGCAGGTAATGCCTGATATTGAGACATTTTTTGTGGAAGAAGCCGGGCATATCCCGCATGTTGAGAAGCCGGAGATTGTAAATCCACAGCTTTTTGCATTTCTCAATGTAGCACACTAAACCGAAAAATTGTGTTGTTTCTTAAGTTTGACGCCTAAGCATGAGCTAGAGTTGATATAAACTCATCAATTTTTCATTATTTCCTGTTAGAATCGAGCCCATGACGAATTGGACTTCGAAAAAAATCTATAGCCTGGCTGGGAGCCTGGTTGTGGTAGCTCTCATATTAATAATCGTTTTGGTTGGTTTGCAAGATCGTTATGCCTGGCGACGCGAAGTGATGACTACTTATATTCGTGGTGTTCTCAATCCGGTGGAATCTATTCCAACTGCTGTTTCGATTGTGGAACGGGAAGAAAATACCCCAATCGCGGTAATGCCATCAGCAACAAAGACAGAAACTATTCCAACTCGAACACCAACGGTTGAGAGGAAGGAAACTGAAGTTCCAGCACCTACTGCGACGGCTATACCAGATCGGGTGGTTTTGAGTTCCCCTGCCTATGAAAAGCAGGATATCAACAATTGTGGTCCGGCTACATTAGCGATGTACTTAAAATATTATGGTTGGGAAGGGGATCAATTCACCGTTTCTGATTTGATTAAACCGATTCCGCAAGATAGAAATGTGAATGTTGAAGAACTGGATTACTATGTCAGAAATTATGCGGGCTGGTTGCAAACAATCTATCGTGTAGGTGGTGACATCGAATTATTGAAAGAGCTAATTGCAGCTGGCATCCCGGTTATGATTGAAGAATCCTTCACTTTTGAGGAGAGTTACTGGCCGAATGATGATAAATGGGCTGGACATTACTTTTTAGTAACCGGGTATGATGATCAACTACAGGCTGTTGTTGGGCAGGATTCATTTTATGGGGCTGATCGTTGGGTGGATTACAAAACCCTCCAGCGTCAATGGCAGTCTTTTAATTATGTTTATACGGTTGTCTATCTCCCAACACAGGAAGAAACCGTAAGGAATATCCTGGGAGAGAATTGGAATCGTGATGTGAATCGACAATTGGCATTGGAAAAAGCCCAAAAAGAAACACAGGAAGACCCCGATAATGTTTTTGCCTGGTTTAATCTGGGTTCAAACCAGGTTTATTTTGGCGATTACCGTGACGCCACCCTGGCATTTGACCGAGCACGCGAAATTGGTTGGCCTCAACGGATGTTGCGATATCAATTCAGTCCATTCATGGCATATTTTCATTCCTTGCGGAATGAGGACTTGATGGTTTTGACAGAATATGCATTGCAGCGAACCCCGAATTCTGAAGAAGCACTACTGTGGAAGGGATGGGGATTGTACCGTGATGGAAAGACACTGGAAGCTATGGAATCCTTTTTGCAAGCTTTAGAAGAGCGTCCTGGCTATGAAGATGCATTATATGCAATTAATTATGTAAATCAAAATTAGAGAGAATTATGGAAAAGAAAACTATTTGGATTATTGGAATTATCGTTTTAGTGTTGGTGGTTATTTGTTGTTGTGTGGCTTTTGTTACTGTTGGTGTTTCTTCATGGATGATTTTTTCACAAGATACAACGCAAACATCCCCAGATATTTTTGAATCTAACGAGTCACCATCGCAAGATCCAATGACATTGCCTACCATCGAATTACCCGGAGGAGAACAAGGTGAAGTATCTCCGGAGTCAAATGAATCTTCATCTTTCATTGACCCAGATATTCTTTCTCAAATGCAAAAGATAGAAAAAGAAGTGGAGGCAATACGTGGTTTGCCAACCGCAAACGATCTGGATAGGAAGACTTTATCGCAGGAAGAATTACGACAACGTGTGATGGAAGATTTTTTCATCGATTATACAGAAGAAGAAGTACGGCAGGACGGGATTATATTAAACCTGTTTGGTTTATTGGCGCGTGATTTTGATTTATACGAGTTGTTTGTGGAGTTGTATAGTGAGCAAATTGCCGGATTTTATGATGATGAAACCAAAGAGATGGTTGTTGTGCAGGGAGAGGAATTTGCTGGACCAGAGCGAATGACCTATGCACACGAATATACCCATGCCTTGCAGGATGCCCAATATGACCTGGAGAATGGACTAAAGCTGGATGACGAAACTTGCGAGCAGGATTCTGAATATTGTGCTGCTGTTACAGCTTTAATAGAAGGTGACGCATCCTTTACCGAAACGCAATGGTTTTTGGAACATTCCAGTCTTAAGGATAAACGCGAGGTTGTGCAATTCTATCAGGAATATGAAAGCCCAATTTTTGATGATATGCCAGCCTTTTTACAGGAAGATATGATTTTTCCATATGTCAAAGGCCTGGAGTTTGTTACTTATTTATTTGAGAATGGCGGTTATGATGCAGTGGATGAAGCTTATCGAAATCCGCCAGTATCCACTGAGCAGATATTACATCCGGAAAGATATCCAGATGATAAACCAATCAAAATTGAACTGGAAGATTTCACTACTTTGTTAGGAGAAGGATGGGAAGAAATAGATCGCAATACATTCGGTGAATTATATACATACCTCATGTTGAGTCTGCCAATGAACGAAACATGGGCATTAGGCGAAGAGGTAGCTCTGGACGCGGCTGAAGGTTGGGGTGGTGATCTTTACCTTGTTTACCACCATGTAGAAAAAGATCAGGATGTATTAATTTCATTAAGTGAATGGGATACCCAAAAAGATGCAGATGAATATTGGGATGCTTTTACCACTTATGCTGTCAATCGCTGGGGCAGTAATTATCAAAATGTAAATAATAGTTATAGTTGGGAATTAGATGGTCAATCCGTTTTGATTAAACGTCAAGCTAACCAGGTATTATGGGTTGTTGCACCTGAATCGTCGTTAGCAGAAGAGCTTTCAGACCAGTTTTCTTCTTTTGAGTAGGAGAAACGATGGGATTAGATGTCGGGCGTATCAAGGCCATTTGTTTTGATGTGGATGGCACGTTATCTGACACAGATGATCTGTGGGTCAGCAATTTCGCCAAACGATTTAGTTTTTTAAAGTATCTCACCCGTAATAATGATGTAAAACCGCTCGCCAGATGGCTGGTGATGGTTTTAGAGTCCCCGGGTAATTTGGCTTATGAAATGTTTGATCGACTGCATTTGGATGATGAAGTTGCCGGTTTAATCAATTGGATTGCACACCATAATCCTGGGAGAAAACCAAAACAATTCTGGATGGTGCCAAAAGGGATGGAATTATTGCAATATTGCCATCAACGATATCCCCTTTCAATCGTCAGTGCACGCGATGAGAGAAGCACCCTAGCCTTTGTTCGTCAGTTTGAGATTGAAAGCATGTTTAAAATTGTACTTACCTCGCAATCCTGTGTTTATACAAAACCATTCCCCGATCCAATTTTGCGAGCTGCAAAGGAAAAAGGAGTTTCGCCAGAAAATTGTTTGATGGTTGGTGATACCACCGTTGATATTCGTGCAGGTAAAGCAGCCGGGGCTCAAACGGTGGGGGTTTTGTGTGGTTTCGGAACAGAAAGAGAATTACGCAGAGCCGGGGCAGATTTGATATTAGAAAATACGCACGAGTTAATGCAAGTGCTTAATTAAATATGAAACAGGAGCTCAGAATTGTCTCTGAGCACTCTAAAATCTCCTAAAATACTAAAAAACCAATCCAAAGAACCTTAATAGTGGTCTTCCTGCTGCCATACCTGGCCATGGGATAGATGCCAATGTAAGGATCATAGCAATAGTAAACCAGATCGCTGCATTTTTGTATTTATTCAAACTATCGCTTGATTTTTTGATTTTTGCTGATCCGATGTGAATTAATGCTGCTGCAACAATCATTAGAATCCAATGTTCAACTGCAAAAAAACGTAAAAATGAGGTTTTCATCACTTCTCCGGCAGAATTCATTAATTGACCTACCCAACCTTTTGTAACGAATAGGATTAAGCCAATTAATATTTGCATGTCGAATACTCCGGCAAAGAAGGAAGTTAATTGTTTATCTCGTTCCTGATAATCCCATTTTTTAAACCAACCTAAAAAGGAACGAACAATCAACACAATACCCAGAATTAAAACAATCCACCGAATAACGTTGTGGGCAGACAAAAATATAAGATTTAAAGTTTCCATCCAATCCTCCTGTTAAAGATCAAACGCCAAGGTGAGGGGGGCACCCAGGCGTTTGATTGCTTATATTTTACATGATTTCAAAAAAAAAGCAAGGGTTTTGAGAGTGTTGAAAAACAAGTAATTAATTGACAAAACTTACGAAATTTGATTCAATAGAGGTAAACCAAGAGAGAGGTGACCAGCATGGATCAAGAACGATATGCAGAAACACGAAATCAATCCTTCTACGGAGATTACCT